>VOFB01003959.1_pt1 | contig 46006 bp, 61 predicted proteins | sample 5384141 | NCBI WGS metagenome assembly VOFB01 (sample SAMN12384721, study PRJNA508395) | human gut metagenome | isolation source: healthy gut A | host: Homo sapiens | reverse complement strand
GCCCAGTACGGCCCTGTCAGCGGCAGCAGCTCCGAGTACTATGTGGCGCTCAAGTTTACCGATGAGGGCGCCAAGGCATTCGGCGACGCGACCACCCGCCTGTATCAGACCGGCGGCACCATCAGCATCTGGCTGGACGATGAGAACGTCAGCACCGCCAGCGTCAACGCCGCCATCACCGATGGACAGGCCATCATCACCAGCTCGGCATCCAACCCGTTCACCCAGGAGGATGTCGTCAAGATGGCCCGCCAGATCACCAGCCTGGGCGAGAACAGCCTGAGCGCCATGGTGCTGGCAGGCCTTATTGCCTTCGCCCTCATCATGGTTCTGATGACGGCTCTGTACCGTCTGCCCGGCTTCCTGGCCTGCATCGCTCTGGCCGGACAGGTGGCGGCTACCCTGGCCTTCGTCTCCGGCTATTTCCCAGTGTTTGAGAGCTTCACGCTGACCCTGCCCGGTATCGCGGCATTATCCTCGCCATCGGCATGGGTGTTGACGCCAATGTCATTACTGCAGAGCGCATCAAGGAGGAGTTGCGCAGTGGAAAATCGCTGGACGGTGCCCTCAAGAGCGGTTTGCCCGCGGCCTGACTCCCATCATTGACGGCAACGTGACCATCGTCATCGTCGCCATCGTGCTGATGGGTGCCTTTGGCCCGTCTGATGGCTTCTTCGCCAAGGCCCTGCACTTCGTCTTCTTCGCCTTCGGCCCCTCTACGGCTGGTACCATCTATGCCTTCGGTTACACGCTGCTCACCGGTGTGCTGCTCAACTTCGTGTTCGGTATCTTTGCCACCCGTACCATGATCCGTGGCGCCGCGTCTATCAAGGCGCTGCGCAACCCGGGCTGTATGGTGCAGACAAAAACGGCACACCGGCAGAGAAGAAGCAGGTCAACTTCGTCGGCCTGCGCAAGCGCTTCCTGACCTTCTCCGCCTGCCTGATGGCAGCCATCGTCCTCTGCGCCGTGGTGCTGGGCGTCCGGCTGGACACCGAGTTCACCGGCGGTGCGATGATCACCCTGAGCTACGAGGACAGCTTTGACCTCTCTGCTGTTCAGAAGACGGCTTCCGCCGCACTGGGCAGCAACGACCTGACTCTGCAGACCGGTGAGAACGTCGCGACAGGGGAGCAGACTCTGAAAATCTCGATGCCCGGCACCGAGACTGTCACCACCGACGAAGTGCAGACCCTGCTGGACTCCCTGAATGAGGAGTGCCCGGACAACTCCTTTGCACAGCTCTCTCTGAGCAATGTCAGCGCCGCAATGGGTACCAAGTTCCTTCAGAAGAGTCTGGTGGCCGTGGTGTTCGCACTGGTGCTCATCCTCGCCTACATCGCGTACCGCTTCAAGAAGATCGGCGGCCTCACGGGCGGCATGATGGCCGTGCTGGCCCTGCTCAATGACCTGATGGTGGTGTTCGGCACCTTCGTGCTGCTGCGCGCCCCGCTGGACGGCAATTTCATCGCTGCCATGCTCACCATTCTCGGCTACTCCATCAACGATACCGTCGTCGTTTATGACCGTATCCGTGAAAACCGCGGCCTGCTGGGCAAGAAGGCCAGCTTCGAAGAGCTGGTCAACCACTCCGTCAACCAGTCTGCCCGCCGTACCATCATCACCACCGTGACTACGGTGATGGCTCTGGGTGTGATGTGCATCATCTCCAAGCTGTACGGCCTGGACAGCATCTTCACCTTTGCATTCCCCCTGATGATGGGTATGCTCAGCGGCGTGTACACTTCGCTGTGTGTCTCCACTTCCGCATGGGTGGCCTGGAGCGAGCGCAAAAAGGCGCAAAGAAAAACTGAAACATTATCCTGGCGCAAAAGGTCCGAATTCTAGGAGGAACGACCATGAAATGCCCCTATTGTGGTGCTGAGGAATCCAAAGTCATCGACTCCCGCCCTACCGAAGACAGCGAGCGCATCCGACGCCGCCGGGAGTGCCTGAACTGCCATATGCGGTTCACGACCTACGAGGTCGTGGAAACGGTGCCGCTCATCGTCATCAAAAAGGATAACTCCCGTGAGCCGTTCGACCGCCAGAAGCTGCTCAACGCCATGCTGCGGGCCTGCGCCAAGCGTCCCGTGAGTTACGAGTCGCTGGAGCGTGCTGTCAGCAGCATTGAGCAGACCCTGATGAGCTCCTACGACCGCGAGGTGACCAGCGTGCGCATTGGAGAGCTGACGATGCAGGAACTGAAAAAGATCGACGAAGTGGCCTATGTCCGCTTTGCCTCGGTTTACCAGCAGTTTGCGGATGTCGAGAGCTTTTTCAATGAACTGAAAAAACTGATGGGCGACCGCAAGAAATAAGACGCAAAACACAGTAAAAGCCGTGTCGGTTTCCGGACAATTTGTTCCGGAGCCGGTACGGCTTTTTATTTGCCTGTTCAGATGATCCGCCGGGCCAGCCATTCCATCGTCTCCACCTGGACCTGTGCCCGGCGCAGCTCCCCAAAGGCCTCCTCGGCGGCGTTCATTTCCAGGTGGCCGTCTGCCGCGCGGAGGGAGGCTTCCAGCTCTGTAAAATCCTCGGTGCGGAGCAGGTGGTTCATGTGCATCCGCATCTGGTCACACAGGTCAGCCCCATGGGCCAATGCCTTGCGGGCGGTTGTGAAATCCTCATCCCGGATGGCTTCCATGGCGGTGTCAATGTCAGAAAAATCTCCTCGGCAAAGTGCTGTACTTTCCAGCTGCTGTAAAAAAGCTGCCACCAGCAGCACGGCCACAATGGCAATACAGGCGTAAATTCGTCTCATCCTCACGCATCCTTTTTTGCGGGAGCTGCCGGAGTGGCGGCTCTCTTTTTTGTCAGCAGGAAATAGTCCTCCGTCTCATTGCCCACAAGCAGTAAAATTTCAGAGATCAGGACGGTGTTAGCCTCTGCGGTGCGTTCCAGCCAGGCATGATTCTTACCGCACCAGTGGAGGTTGTCTTCCAGAACCTGCCCGTCCAGGACAAAGGGGATGGTGGCGTTGGTCTGGGTGGTCTTCAGCTGCAGATCGGCCAGCCGGGCCGGTTCCCGTTCCGGCCGCAGGGCGACGGAAAGATTGCCGTTCGTCTCAATGACGGCATAGGAGGCATCCCGGGGGCGAAAACGTCCTTTCCGCGCAGGGCTTCCATCAGATCGGTCACTGTCAGCCGGAGCATCCGTAAAGCGTTCTGGTCGATTTGCCCATCCAGGATCACGGTCTTGGGCCGCCCGGACATCAGGTTGAAAAACCACTGGCTCCGGAAACTGAGCACAGACCCCAGCAGTTCCAGCGCGGCGATCAGAAAAAGCGGGATGAGGCTGGCGGTAACAGGCACTTCTTCGGATTCAATGGAGATGGAGGCCAGATTGGAGATGAGGATGGTGGAGACAAGCTCCTCCGGCTGCAGCTCTCCCAGCTGGCGCTTGCCCATCAGCCGCATGGAAAACAGCACGCAGAGATAAATTAAAATGGTGCGGAAGATCAATAGTTTCAAGGCGGGGACCTCCATTGGCTTGGAATATCGTTGGCAGGGCGGGGCATACTGCTTGGAGAAAGGAGGGGGTATTTTGCCGCAGCTTTCACCGAAACTAACGGAGAATCTCGCCCTGCTTGACGAAATGTTTGGCAGCTCGGCGGATTTTTATTCCAAGGAGGTCGAGCTTTACCACTGCCGCGGGGCGCTGGTGCTTTTGACGGGATGGCCAGCCTGGAATCGCTCTGGGAGCTTTTGCTGGACGCTGTCAGCCGCCGCACTCCCACACTGGATGAAACGCCGGGTGGGAGTGCCGTCTTTGATTTACTGCTGCACCATTCCGGCCTCCCGGCGGAGAGCAGCCCCGTAGAGACACTGGACGATCTGACCAGGCGGCTGACGGCCGGGATGGCCGTTCTGCTGCTGGATGGCTGTGCACAGGGCATCGCGTTCTCGGTCCAGAGCCTCAAGTTTCGCTCGGTGGAAGAACCGGCAGGGGAGGGGGAATCTCCGGGGCTCCCGGGAGGGATTCGCCGACCTGCTGCGGGTCAACCTGAGCCTGCTGCGGCGGCTCATCCGCAGCGAACAGCTGGTGCAGGAAGTAACGCAGGCGGACTGTGAGATGAAAACCGAGTACGCGCTTTGCTACTGCAAGGGAAAGTCAGTCCCGGAGCGCTTGCGCAGGTACGGAAGATCCTGGCACAGGCAAAGCCGGAGGTCCTGCTGGATTCCAGCTACTTTGTGCCCTGGCTCTTTCCATGCCGCTTCCGGCTGTTTTCTCCGGTCAGCTATACCGAGCGCCCGGCGGTGGCGGCGGCAAAGCTCTGTGAGGGAAAAATCGTGGTTCTGGTCAATGGCAGCCCCTCTGCCATGATTTTGCCCACCCTTTTTGCGAAAACTTTGATTGTCTGGACGATTATGCCACCACGGCAGTTTTTTCGTCGTTCCTGCGTATTTTGAAATATGGAGCCTTTTACCTGAGCATTTTCCTGCCGGGGGCTTTCATCTGCACCGCCGTGTATCTGCCGGAGCTGCTTCCGCCGGTACTGCTCTTTAAAATCGCGGCGGCAGAAAAGGCGACGCCTCTGCCGCTCTTTGCCGAGATGCTGCTGGTCATCCTGATCTTAGAGATCATCCGGGAGGCCGGGCTTCGGATGCCCCAGACGCTGGGGCACTCGGTCAGTCTGGTGGCGGCGCTCATTGTGGGAGACGCCGCCATTGCTGCAGGCCTGATGAGTACCCCGGTGCTGCTGGTGGCGGGCATTACGTCCGTGGCGATTTTTATTACGCCCTCTCTTTATGAGCCGGCCACGCTGCTGCGGCTTCTGGTGGTGCTGGCAGCCGGTCTTGCGGGCCCGGTGGGGCTGGTCAGTGCCGGGCTGTTTGTTCTCTTTGGGCTGACACAGGTTTCGGCGCTGGGAGTGCCGTATCTGAACGATAGTTCATTCTCAAGTGACGGGGTCATCCGGCGCAACTACCGTGTCTTATCCCGCAACCCATTTACGATCTGGCAAAGGAGGAAACCGGAATGAATCAACCTGCAGTGAACGGCGGTTTTGCTCCGCAGACTCTGTTTTTAGGACTGGCGGCTTCCAGCCTGGCGTCCAGTTTCCTCAAGACAGAAGAACTTTCTGCCCGGAGTTTTCTCCTGTGGGGGCTCCCGGCAGCGCTGGGGCTCTGTTTGCTTTCCGCACTGTTGGCAGCGGGTTTCAGGCCCGGGCTTTTCTCTGGAAAAGGCGTTTTCTCCCGTCTGGGCTGCGGGTGTCCGGACTCTGGTTTGCAGTGGAGCTGATACGAACTGTCCGCACAGCACAGGAAGTCTGCTGGAGCCAGTTTTCTTCCATGGCGGCGCTCAGCGTTCTGCCGCTGCTGCTCTGGGCAGGCTGGGCGCTGCCGGAGGCTGTGTTTGACCGCTCCTCCCGGGTAGCCTCTCTGGTGTCTGGCAGGGCTGGGGGCTCTGCTCTGTGCAGCGGGGCTTGCCGGGCAGCTGCACTGGCAGAATTTATTTCCGGCATCGTACCGTTTTACAGGAGCAGATTTTGGGCAGATACTCTACCCGGAATATTTCGCACTGACCTTTCTTTGCCCGCAGCGGCAGTGGCGCAAGGCGGTCTGGATGCCGCTGGGCAGCTTTGGGGTGCAGGCAGCGTTCTGCTTTGGAATGGCGCTTTTATTTGGCGCACGGCAGGGGAGCGGCCTGCCCGGCTATGAGCTGCTGCGTTCCTGGACACTGGGGGCCTTTCCCGGTTCGACGCGGTTTTTCTGCTTCTCTGGCTGGCCGCAATGTTCTTCCGCATCTGTGTGCTGGCCCACATCCTCCGGCTGCTCTGGGAGAAGTTCCGCGGTCGAAGTGTCTGTGAGGTAAGCCCATGAGCCGCCGGGCCACACTGCGGCTTTGCTGCTGGGGTTGCTGCTCTGCTGGTGCGGCGTTTTCCTGCGGGTGAAAACACCGAAAAAAAAGCATTGTCCGGGCGCTGCTGCTGGAACAGACACCTGAGCAGTGGAATGTGGCACTGCTCTATCAATTCCCGGAGGCTGCGGCTGATTCCTCGGATGCGGCTGCTTCCGTGCAGCTTTGTGCCGGGACCGGCAAAACGCTGGAGCAGGCCCTCTTTGCGGCGGAGGAGCATCTGCCTCAGCGGCCCAGCTACCGCCTGTGTGAGTATCTGTTTTTGAATACCGGCAGCCTGCGGGGAGACGCTTTCCGCCTGTGAGCCGCTCTTTTGTGAACGGCGGACCTCCGGCTGGCCACCCGGGTGCTGGCGGTGACGCCCGGCTGTGAGAGGAGCTTCTGGCCCGGGCAGAAGAGGAAGAGCGTTTCCCGGAGCAGCTGCTCCAATGCGCCAAGGATACGGCAGAGTGTGCACCACACCTGTATGAGCGGGGAAAGGACTGCTGCTCCCGGTGGTACAGCTGAAAGAGGGGAGCATAACGCTCCAAAAAAGAAGCGCTGCTGCTGACGGAGACTGGCACTTTCAGCTTGACTGAAGAAGAAACCGAGATGGCCCGTGTGCTGCTGGAATATGGGCAGGAGCATACGTTTATAGTGGAGGAAACGCCCATTACCATCCGCCGCAGTGTGCTGGGGGTGCAGGCAGCAGGGGATGGCTTTACCGTCCAGCTGACATTCCAGAAAAAAGCGGCATCTGCCACACCTACAGAAACGCAGTGCCGGAAACTGGAAGCACGATGTGTTGAGACCGTCCAGCGCTGCTGGGATGCCGAGGCGGATATCCTCTCGCTGGGGAGCGTGCGCGCCCTGCGGGATGGACGAAAACAGCGTTTCTGACAGCAAAAACGCCTGCCCGGCAGTGCAGGCAGACGTAATGTTTCTGGGATGAATTTTAATGTGCCGTCTCAAACAGCACGGTAATGGTCGTGCCCTCGCCGATCTCGCTTTCCAGCTTGATGCGGGCGTTGTGGATCCGGGCAATGTGCTTGACGATGGCCAGCCCCAAGCCGGTGCCGCCGGTGGCTTTGCTCCGGCTCTTATCCACCCGGTAAAAGCGCTCAAACACACTGGATTGCGCTTCTTTCGGGATGCCGATGCCGTTGTCCTTCACGGTCAGGGTGCAATGACCGTCCCGAGTGCAGGCCGTGATGATCTGGACTTTTCCACCGGGGCGGTTGTAGCGGATGGCGTTGTCGCAGAGGTTCTGGCACAGCTCATCCAGCAGGCTGCGGCTGCCTGTCACAGGGGCGCTTTCGCCGAGGTAGGTGAGGGAGATAAAGGAACGCTTGGCGTTGACTTTCTGCCGCTCCACGCACTCTCTGGCGACCTCCAGCAGATCAACCGTCTCCATCGTGAGGGGCGTACCGGCCTCACTGACATTGTCCAGATTGGACAGCTGCAAGATATCGTTGACCAGCTGGATCATCCGGGATGCTTCCACATGGATCTTCCGGGCAAAATCCGGGATGTCTTTGGGCTGTGCAATGCCTGTTTCAATGAGCTCTGCATAGCCGGAGATGCTGGTAAGCGGCGTTTTGAGCTCATGACTGACATTGGCCGTAAACTCCTGCCGCATTTTTTCATTGTTCTCCCGCAGCAGGCGGTCCGAATGGATGCTCTCTGCAAAGGAATGAGCTCTTTGTAGGGCACATTGTCCTGGATGCGGTCAAGATCATCCGTCATCTTCAGCACCGGCTGCACAAGGCTTTTGGTCAGCAGCCCGGCCATGAGTGCAGCCGCGGCCATCATCAGCACACAGCTCAGGATGATGGCGGGGATGGCATCATCGTAGATAGACCAGGTCGTCTCAGAATCCTGAGCTACGCGCAGGATCTCGCCGTTGGGGAGCAGGAGAGCGTAGTAATAGGTTTCATATCCGGTGGTCTGGGAATCGCGGCAGTCGCGCCCGACCCCGCTTTGCATGGCCTGCTGGATCTCCGGGCGGGTGAGATGATTTTCCAGCGGCTGTACCGTGGCGGATTCAAACAGAACATTGCCGTCCGGGTCAATGAGCGTGATGCGCAGGCTGCTGGTGCTGTATGCACTGAGCTGCCGCGGGTCACCGGAAAGACGATACCCGGCGGATACCAGATCCGCTTCGTGCTCCATTGCCGTCCAGACCTGTGTGCGGAACGCCTTATGGAATACAAAAATACAGAGTGCTGCCGTGCATAACAGGCCCACAAATCCCATCAGGAACAGCCGATAGCCGATTTTTTCTTCCATGCTGCGTGGTTTCATTGCTCGAGCTCCTCCTCGCTGTCCGTCAGCTTGTAGCCCACTTTCCGCACTGTGCAGATGTATTTGCTTTCCGGCGTCGCCCAGCTTTTTGCGCAGGGTGCGGATGTGCATATCCACGGTCCGGCTCTCCACCGAGATGTCAGTACCCCACACCACCTGCAAATGGTCTCGCGGGTGACGACAAGGTTGGTGTGCTCCAGCAGAAGCCGCAGCAGGCTGTACTCCTTGTAGGTCAGGTCTCCACATTGACGCCGCTGACAGTCACGCTGTGGCGGGCGTTGTCCAGCAGGATCTCATGGAAGCTGTAGACGCTGGTATGAGTCTCGGGCTCCGAGCGGCGGAGGGCTGCCCGCACCCGGCTCAGGAACTCCATGATGCCGAACGGCTTGGTGATGTAGTCGTCGGCACCGCAGTCCAGCCCGCGCACGGTGTCCAGCTCGCTGGATTTGGCCGTGACCATGATGATGGGCAGCCGCCGCAGGGAGGGGGTGTTGCGCAGCTTTTTCAGGATAGAGAAGCCATCCTCGCCGGGCAGCATCACATCCAGGATCACCAGCTCCGGCTCCGTCGTGCGCATTGCCTGCCAGAACGGCTCTGACGAGAAAGCTGTTGACCTGATAGCCACTGGACTGCAGTGCATACTGTTCCAGCTCGCGGATGGCGGCATCGTCCTCTACAATATAGATCATCCCTGTTTTTCCTCCGTTGGGGTGGTTTCATTTTCCGGGAAAATGTAACGCTCGCGGTAGCGGTCCAGACGGCGCTGGAACACTTCGCTCTCCTTGGCAGCGTTGCCGCTGCGCAGGTCGTTGAGGTAGGCGTGGGTATCGAAGCTGTCCTGTGCGACCTCGATCTGGGCAACTGCCACGTTACTGCAGTGGTCGCAGACGCGCTCGTAGTTGGTCAGCAGGTCGTCCAGCACAAAGCCATATTCAATGGAGCAGCTGCCGGCCTGCAGGCGGGCAATATGGCGGGCCTTGATGGCACGCACCAGCTCGTCCACGACGGTCTCCAGAGGTTCGACCTTGCTTGCCAGATGCAGGTCATCCTTGCGGAAGGCTTCAGTGGTGCGGTTCAGCACGTCCTGCACGGCGTCTTCCAGCACCTGCAGCTCTTCCCGGGCATCCTGGGAGAACTGTACGTTCTTGGTGTGCATCTCATCGGCAGATTTGAGCAGGTTGACCGAATGGTCGCTGATGCGCTCAAAATCGCTGATGGTGTGGAGCAGAGTATTGACGCTCTGGCTGTCAGCGTGGTTCAGCTCCCGGCCGGAAAGCTTGACCAGATAAGTGCCGAGGGCGTCCTCATACTGATCAACTTTGCTTTCTTCCTCTTTGATCTTTTCGGCCAGAGTGTCGTCCCATTTGTGCGTCAGGCTCATGGCCTGGAACACACCCACGCGGGCAAGCTCAGCCATCTCGGCGGTTGCGGCACGGGCACGCTCCACAGCCATGGCAGGCGTATTGAGCAGACGCTCATCCAGCAAGGCAAAGCTCTCTTTCTGAGTGTCGTCCGGGATGGTCAGGATGGCCAGCTTTTCAAGCAGACCTGCAAAGGGGAGCAGAACCACAGTGGCAGCAATGTTGAACGTGGAGTGGACCACGGCAATGCCCCAGGCCGCGATGGTGTCATTGACAAAGGTGAAGTGCAGCACGCTGTTCAAACCATAGAAAATGATCAGGAACAGCATGACGCCGATGATGTTGAAGTACAGATGGACCATAGCAGCCCGGCGGGCATTCTTGTTGGCACCCACCGAGGAGAGCAGTGCAGTGACGCAAGTGCCAATATTCTGGCCCATGATGATGGGGATGGCACTGCCGTAAGTGATAACGCCCGTGGCGCTCAAGGCCTGCAGGATGCCGACACTGGCACTGGAGGACTGGATGACACCGGTAACAATGGCACCCACCAGCACGCCCAGAATGGGGTTGGAGAAGCGGACAAAGAGGTTGGTGAACCAGGCTTCGTCCTGCAGGGGAGCCACCGCGTTGGACATCGTGGTCATGCCGGTCATCAGGATGGCAAAGCCGATCATGATGGTGCCAATGCCCTTTTCTTTCGTTTTTGCCCAGATACAGCAGGATGCCGATAAATGCCAGCACCGGACTGAACGAAGTGGGTTTGAGCATCTGGATGAGCAGGCTGTCGCCCTGCAGGCCGGAAAGGCTTAAAATCCAGCTGGTAACAGTGGTGCCCACGTTGCTGCCCATGATCACGCCAATGGCCTGGTGCAGCTCCATGATGCCGCTGTTGACAAAGCCGACCACCATAACGGTGGTGGCACTGGAAGACTGAATGATCGCGGTTACGCACAGGCCCAGGAAAAATCCCTTGACGGGATTATCGGTCAGCTTGCTCAGGATCTTCTGCAGCTGGCCGCCAGCCTGTTTCTCAAGGGCTTTGCCCATGATGTCCATGCCGAACAGGAACAGAGCCAGACCGCCCAGCAGAGAAAAGACATTGAAAATAGTCATTTCGTGTTTCCTCACTTTGATTTGACGTGTTATTTTCCTACACTATGAGTATAAAGATGAAATGTAAAATCGGAAATCAGCCAAATGTAAAACTCATGTAAAGGATACAACACATCCGTGAGGGCCTACCTTTATTATAAAGAAATCGGCAGCGGATGCAAGCAAATGAAGCAATTCTGGAAAAGATTCTCGGGATTTTTGATGGAACGGGAAGCAGAAGAAAATTGGATGTTGTAACTCCAAGATCTACCCGCGCTTACGGGCCAGCGATGGGATCCGCACTTAGAAAGGTTGTCAGGGGTCTTTTATTTTTTATGCTGGTTTGCTATAATAGAGTGTACTAGAACTCTCGTAAGCATACGATATTATGCTTTATTATGCTTTCCACTTATTGGACAGATGGATTGTTTCGCTTTTAGATGCACCAATGTCATTTTTTGACAAACAAGATGGGGTGCGATGTCCCCATTTTGAACCAGTGCATGAACCAGTGCATCAGATGAAAAGAGCCTACAGGAGGAAAAACGATGGGGAACTTCACCGTTTCGCTCAAAAAGCTGACGGAGAAAGTCAGTATGGACGTGGTTTACACGCCGCAGGATCTGGAAAACATCAGTGTTGAAATTGCAGAGGTCAACCGTCCGGGCCTGTTCCTGGCGGGTTACTATGATTATTTTGATAAGCTGCGTCTGCAGATCATGGGCTTGGCGGAGATGAACTTCCTGGCGGGCCTCCCGGAGGAAAAGCGTCGGGAGCGTCTGGATCAGCTGTTCCGGCAGCAGCCGCCCGCTGTTATCGTGGGCCGCAGTGAAGAACTGGAGCCGTTTCCCGAGATGCTGGAACTGGCAAAAAAAACACGGTGTGGCGCTGCTGCGCTCAATGAGACGACCTGCACATTGATGGGCAGCCTCATCAGTGTGCTGAATCTGGAACTTGCCCCCCGCATCACCCGCCACGGTGTGCTGGTGGAAGTGTACGGCGAGGCATTCTCATTCTGGGTGACAGCGGCATTGGAAAGAGCGAGCTGGCCATTGAGCTGGTCAAGCGCGGCCATCGTCTCGTAGCGGATGACGCCGTGGAACTGCGCAAAGTTTCCAACCGCCAGATCATGGGCACGGCACCGGAAAACATTCGCCACTTTATTGAGCTGCGCGGCATTGGCATTGTCAATGTGGCTCGTATTTTCGGTGTGGGTGCTGTTAAAGTGAGCGAGAGCCTCGACCTTGTGGTGCAGCTGGAGCCCTGGGACCCCACCAAGAACTACCAGCGTACCGGCCTCGAAAGCGAGTATTGTGATATTCTGGGTGTGAGCATTCCCCAGTACCAGCATCCCGGTTTCGCCTGGCCGTAATATGGCTGTCGTGCTGGAAACGGCGGCTATCAATAACCGCCAGAAGAAGATGGGCTATAATGCCGCCAAGGAGCTGCTCATCCGTCTGGGTCTGGACGAAACGCTGGATTAACGATTTTCCCATGGAGGAACGTACTATGTTTGAACCTTTGTGCGCCGCACTGGATGCGGCGGGCATTGCTTGTACCCGAAACGAGCTGTTGGCCGACCACTGTACGTTCCGTATCGGTGGTCCGGCAGACATATTTATAAAACCATGCGACGAAATCCAGCTGTGCAGGGCGGTGGCTTTTTGCAAGGAGCAGGGAGCTCGCTATTATCTGCTGGGGAACGGCAGCAACATTCTGTTTGAGGATGCAGGCTTCCGGGGGGCTGTTCTGGATCTGACGGCCATGAAAACCGGCATTGGGATGAAAGAGAACGTTCCCGGCGAAGAGTCCGGTGTAGTTTATTGCAACGTGACGGTCGGGGCCGGGATGAAGCTTTCGACTCTTTGCAATTTTGCACTGAACCACAGCTGCACCGGTTTAGAGTTTGCCTACGGCATTCCCGGCACGGTGGGCGGTGCGATCTATATGAATGCAGGCGCTTACGGCGGCGAGATGAAAGATGTCCTGACGTCCGTGGAGTATTTGGCTGCGGACGGAAATATCGTCGAAGTGCCAGCCGCTGAGTTGGATTTATCGTACCGGCATAGCATTTTTTGAGGAGAACGGCGGCTGCATTCTGAGCGCAACGTTCCGCCTGAAAAAAGGAGACGCTGCATCCATCAAGGCCAGAATGGACGAATTGATGCAAAAACGGATCGACAAACAGCCGTTGGACAAACCCAGCGCTGGCAGTACCTTTAAGCGGCCGGCAGGGGCTTTCGCCGCGGCCCTCATCGACCAGTGCGGCCTGCGGGGCTACCGCCACGGCGGGGCTGCCGTCAGTGACAAGCACTGCGGTTTTGTGGTCAACTTGGGTGGCGCAACTTGCGCCGATGTACTGGCACTTTGTGATGAAGTGAGGTCCATCGTCAAAGAGAAAACAGGCTATGACCTTGAAAAAGAGATTCGGGTCGTAAGGGCATAACAGGAAAGAGGAATAACTATGGATCTTCTCATCGTCAGCGGCCTTTCCGGTGCGGGCAAATCTGTCGCCATGAATGCACTGGAAGACATCGGCTTTTTCTGCATTGATAACATCCCAGCGGCACTGCTGCCCAGTATCACGGCGTTTTCGAAAGCGGGTGACAACCAGCTCAAGCGGGTGGCCTTATCCATGGATGTCCGCGGATGCCGCACGCAAAGAGGAGATCGAAGCAGGGGTTGGAGCAGCTGGACGCGCAGGGGATAGAATATGAGATCTTGTTCCTTGATGCCCCGGACGATGTGCTGATGCGCCGCTACAGTGAGACGCGCCGCCGCCATCCGATGAGCATTTCCGACGGGCTTTCCACCCGGGAGGCATTTGCAAAAGAACGTCAGATCTTGCAGCCGCTGAAAGAACGGGCAAACTACACCATCAATACCGGCCTGCTCTCCACCTCGCAGAACAAAGAGCGCGTCTGCGACCTGTTCTTGAAGAACGGGGGAGCCAAGAGCGCCATGCGTCTGAATATCCTGTCCTTCGGCTTCAAGTTCGGCATCCCGCCGGAGGCAGACCTTGTTTTGGATGTCCGCTGTCTTCCTAACCCTTTTTATGTTCCGGAACTGAAGCATAAAACGGGTCTTGATGAAGAGGTCGTCGATTTTGTCATGAGCCACCCGGAGGCGCAGGAGCTTTTGAAGCGCTATGAATCGTTTCTGGAATATGCTCTTCCGCTCTACGTCAAGGAAGGAAAAAGCCAGCTCACCATCGCAGTGGGCTGCACCGGCGGCAAGCATCGCTCCATCACATTTGCGCGGAAAATCGCGGAATACTGCGAAAAGCTTGGCTACAAGCCCGGCATCCAGCACCGCGATTCTGTCCGTTGAAAGGATAAACATATCATGAGTTTTGCATCCCAGGCAAGGGAGGAGATCGCCCGGCGCAGTCTGCAGAAGGACTGCTGCGTCCGCGCTGCTGCCTATGGAATTGCCTGCTTCGCCAAGTACTTCGACGCCAGCGGGCTGGTGCTGCAGACGGAACAGGAGCTGACGACGCAGGTGGCTTCCCAGCTGTTTGCGCGCTGCGGCGTACAGGGCGGCATCATCGAGAAGCAGCGTCCCAGCGGGGTGGTCTATGAGTTCAGCATCCGCGCACCGGAGCAGGTGGCGCGGATGCACGAGCTTTTCGGCACCACCGGCACCGAGACGAGCCTGCAGATAGACCCCAGACTGATTCGCTGCCAGACGTGCGTCAGCGCGTACATCGGGGCAGCTTTTTTGTGCAGCGGCACGGTCACTGACCCGCAAAAGGAGTATAATATCGAGTTCCTCACCAGCCGCACGAACCTTGCGCGCGACTTCGAAGCCCTGCTGGCGGAGCACGAGTTTGCGCCTCACCGCACCCGCCGCAACGGCGTGAACCTTGTTTACGTCAAGAGCTGCGACAACGTGGAGCGCATCCTTTCCTTTATGGGAGCGGCGGAGGCATCGGCCCAGCTCAGCGCTCAGAAGGCTGTCAAGCAGATGCGCAACCAGATCAACCGCCACACAAACTGCGATACCGCAAACCTGGGCAAGACGGCCCGTGCCAACGCCCAGACGCTCAAAGCCATCCGCTTTCTGGAAGAGCAGGGGGCGCTGAAAACGCTGCCCGAGGCTCTGCAGCAGGCAGCAGCCCGGCGGCTGGAATATCCTGATTTATCGCTGGCGGCGCTCTGCGGATGCTTTGACCCGCCCATGAGCAAATCGGGCCTTTCTCACCGGATGAAAAAGCTGGAAGCGCTGGCCGACGCCCTGCGTCAGCGGCTCGAAGAACACACTGAAACAGAGGAGGCAGGAGCATGAGCGATGTGACCGAAGGGAACCGTCAGGGGAGAGACTTCGTTCATCTCCACATCCATACCGAATACAGCCTGCTGGACGGTGCCTGCCGTATCGACCAGCTCATGGACCGCGTCAAGGAGTGTGGTCAGAGCGCCATCGCCATCACGGACCACGGCGTCATGTACGGCTGTGTCCAGTTCTATAAGGCCGCAAAAAAGGCAGGCATCAAGCCTGTCATCGGCTGTGAGGTCTATGTGGCCACCCGCACCCGCTTCGATAAAGTGAACAAAATCGACGGCAACAACCATCTTATCCTGCTCTGCAAGAATGAGACAGGCTATAAGAACCTCATCAAGATGGTGTCCGCTGCCTTCGTGGAGGGCTTTTACTCCAGGCCTCGTGTAGACAAGCAGCTCCTGGAGCAGTATCATGAGGGGCTTATCTGCCTGTCTGCCTGCCTCGCAGGCGAGATCCCGCAAGCCATTCTGGCGGGAGACTACGAGAGGGCAAAGTCCACCGCCCTGTGGTATCAGGACCTGTTCGGCAAGGGCAATTACTACATTGAACTGCAGGACCACGGCCTCGAAGAGGATACGATCGTCCTGCCCCAGCTCATCAAACTGGCGCGGGAGACCGGCATCCCGATGGCGGCCACCAACGACTCCCACTATCTGCGGAAGGATGACGCCAAGATGCAGAGCATCCTGCTCTGCATCCAGACCGGCAAGACCATTCAGGACGCTGACCGGATGGAGTTCCGGACCGACGAATTTTACGTCAAAACGACGGATGAAATGTATGATTTGTTCGCAATGGTGCCGGAAGCCTGTGCCAACACCCAGAAAATTGCGGACCAGTGCAATTTTGACTTCGATTTTGGGCACACCAAAATTCCATATTACAAAGCCCCGAACGGGATGGACAATCAGGAGTTTTTCGAGAAGCTCTGCTGGGACGGCCTCGAGCGCCGCTACGGCTCGGACGTCCCACAGTCCAATAAGGACCGCCTGACCTATGAAATCGGCGTGGTCAAGTCGATGGGCTATACCAACTACTACCTCATTGTCTGGGATTATATCAACTACGCCAAGAGTCAGGGCATTCCGGTAGGCCCGGGCCGTGGCTCGGGCGCGGGCAGCATCGCGGCTTACTGTGTAGGCATCACCGACATCGACCCCATCCGCTACAACCTCATCTTCGAGCGATTCCTGAACCCCGAGCGCGTCAGTATGCCCGATTTTGACGTCGATTTCTGCTATGAGCGCCGTCAGGAGGTCATCGACTACGTCAACCGGAAGTACGGTGCCGACCACGTGGCCCAGATCGTCACGTTCGGCACGATGGCAGCCCGCAACGCCATCCGCGACGTGGGCCGTGTGCTGGGAATGCCGTATCAGAGTGTGGACGTGGTGGCAAAGCAGGTCCCGATGGAGCTGAAAATGACGCTGAAACGCGCGTTGGAAGTCTCCCCGGAGCTCAAGCGGATGTACGATACAGACCCGCAGGTAACGGAGCTCATCGATACTGCCTTGAAAGTGGAGGGAATGCCCCGTCATGCCTCTACCCATGCGGCCGGTGTTGTCATCACCCCGGAGCCGACAGACTACTATCTGCCTCTGGCGACCAACGACGGCCTGCCTGTGACCCAATTCAATATGACCGAAATTGAAGAGCTGGGCCTGCTGAAAATGGACTTCCTCGGCCTGCGCACCCTGACGGTCATCCGGGACGCGGAGGCGGCCATCCAGAAAAAAGACCCGTCCTTCTCCATCCGAAAGTTGGATTATGACGATGCAGCGACTTATAAGATGCTGGGTCAGGGCTGAAACAGAGGGCGTGTTCCAGCTCGAATCCTCGGGTATGAAACAGGTCCTCGTGGGTCTGCAGCCGCAGAACCTTGAAGATGTCATCGCTCTTATCAGTCTTTACCGCCCCGGCCCGATGGACTCCATCCCGACCTACCTGCGCAACCGCCACGAGCCGGATAAGATCAGCTATAAAACTCCACAGCTGGCCCATATCCTCGACGTCACCAACGGCTGCATCGTCTACCAGGAACAGGTCATGCAGATATTCCGTGAGCTGGCCGGTTTCTCGTTCGGACAGGCAGATAACGTCCGCCGTGCCATGAGTAAAAAGAAGCACGCGGTGATGGAGGCAGAACGCGAGCATTTTGTCCATGGCTGCACCGAGCCGGGCCACGAATGCCCGGGCTGTGTCGCCAATGGCATCTCCGAGGAAGTCGCCAACGAGATCTACGATGAAATGTCGAGTTTTGCGTCCTACGCCTTCAATAAAAGCCATGCGGCCTGCTACGCTTATGTCGCATTCCAGACGGCTTATCTCAAGTGTCATTACCCCAGCGAGTTTATGGCCGCATTGCTCACCAGTGTGCTTGACAATACCGACAAAGTCATCGAGTATTCGGGCGAGTGCGCCCGCCTGGGCATCAAGGTGCTTCCGCCGGACGTCAATATCTCGAACGGCGGCTTCACGGCGGACAACGGCAAGATCCGTTTCGGCCTGAATGCGGTCAAGAATGTGGGCCGCAACCTCATCGAGCGAGTCGTAGAAGAGAGAAAAGAGAAGCCATATTCGAGCCTCTACGATTTCTGTAAGCGGATGCACGGCACTGAGCTGAACCGCCGGGCTGTGGAATGCCTGATCAAGGCGGGTGCCTTCGACAGTATGGGCGTCAACCGCCACAGCCTTGTGGAAGCCGTGGACGGCATCATCAAGAGCGTGGAGAGCGACTCCCGCCGCAATCTCGAGGGACAGCTGGACCTGTTCTCGGTGATGAGCGGCGAATCTCAGACCGCCGACACCGACAGCTACGAGATAAAGCCCTTCCCGGAGTACAGCCACACCGAACTGCTCCAGCAGGAGAAAGAGGGCAGCGGCCTCTATCTGTCCGGCCACCCGCTGGACGCCTATCGGGAACAGTCGGCACGCTTTGCGTCCAACAGCATCAAGGAGCTCACCGGCGAGGACGCTCACAAGCTGGACGGCAATCATGTCCGTATCGTGTGTACCATCGTCAAAAACCGGATGATGACCACCAAGTCCAACACGATGATGGCCTTCACCAGCGTGGAGGACCTGACCGGTACGATGGAGGTCATCGTCTTCCCACGGGTACTGGATACCTTCCGCGATGCGCTCAAGGAGAATGCCGTCGTGGTCATCGAGGGACGCCTCTCTGTGCGTGAAGATGAGCCTGCCAAGCTGATGGCTGAGAGCATCTTGCCCATTGAGGGCTATGACCCCAAACGCCCGCAGGCCAACCGCCCCAACCTCATGCGGGATGCCGCCCAGCGGCTCTATGTCCGCCTGCCGTCCCGCAGCTGCCCCGAGTATGCAAAGGTCATCAATCTTCTTGAGATATTCGACGGCGATATGCCCGTCATTTTCTATCTCGAGGATGTCAAGCAGAAGCTCGCCGCGCCCCGGAGACTCTATGCTTCGGGCCATCCACTGCTGCTCCAGGAGTTGAAACGTCTGCTTGGTGAACGCAATGTTGCAACAAAATGACATTTCTGCGCATCAATCATTATTCCCGCGCTGTTTTCAAATGATTAACTTTGTGATATACTTGTCTAAGGCAAGCCATAGCAAATATGTTGCATCGAGTCGGGCCGCATCTGTGGAAGAAGGGGATGCGCGCGCCCCGAGTGGTATGTGAAGAAACAAATTGGAGGGAATCTCTCTATGGAAAAGCAAATCAAGACGATCGGTGTTCTCACCAGCGGCGGCGATGCCCCCGGCATGAACGCAGCTGTCCGTGCCGTGGTCCGTACCGGCCTGCACAAGGGCTTCCGCATGATCGGCATCCAGCGCGGCTATAACGGTCTGCTGAACGGCGAGTGCTTCGAAATGAACCTGCGCAGTGTCTCGAACATCATCTCTGCCGGCGGCACCATCCTCTACACCGCACGCTGCCTTGAGTTCAAGACCAAAGAGGGCCAGGATAAAGGGCGCAGCCAAGTGCCGTGAGCTGGGCATCGACGCGCTGGTGGTCATCGGCGGCGACGGTTCTTACCGTGGTGCCCGTGAGCTGGCACACCGCGGCATCCCGATGATCGGCCTGCCCGGCACCATCGACAACGACATTGCCTGCACCGATTACACCATCGGTTACGATACCGCTATGAACACTGCTCTGGAGATGATCGACAAGCTGCGCGACACCACCCAGAGCCATGACCGCTGCAGCGTCGTCGAGGTCATGGGCCGCAACGCTGGTTACATTGCTCTGAACGTCGCCATCGCCTCCGGCGCTATGGCCGTGCTGCTGCCCGAGAAGGAATTCGATATGCAGCACGACATTCTGGATAAGATCGTCGAGACTCAGCGCACCGGCAAGCGCCACTTCATCGTCATCGTGGCCGAGGGCATCGGCCACTCTCAGGAGATCGCCAATGAGATCCAGGCCCGCACCGGCATCGACACCCGTGCGACCATTCTGGGCCACGTCCAGCGTGGCGGCTCTCCCACGCTGCGTGACCGTGTGAACGCTTCTGCTATGGGCTACCACGCCGTCTGCCTGCTCGAGCAGGGCAAGTATAACCGCATCGTCGGCATGAAGGGTGAGGAGCTGGTGGATTACCCGTAGATGGGGCTCTCGAGATGACCAAGAGCATCGACCCGGTCCTCGTGGATGTATGCAATACGATCTCGATTTGAGTTTTTGAACATAGCGCAGAGCTGTATTTCTCAGTAAAAGGGGGGAACGCAGCTCTGCTTTTTTGTTTACGAAAACACCGTTTTGTGGTATACTATCGCAAGAGAATCAAGACGCGGCGCTCTGTCCCGCGTCAGGCAGGAGAGTGTGGAACTGGAACAAGCCAAGAAGCGCGTAGAGGAACTGCGCACTGTGATCGAGAAGAATAACCGCCTTTATTACGACCAGGACGCCCCCGAACTCGAGGACTTTGAATACGACGCCCTGACGCGGGAATTGAAGGAGCTGGAGGCGCAGTACCCGGAGCTGGTCACTCCGGCTTCGCCCACCCAGCACGTCGGCGGCACCCCCAGCGGACGCTTCGCAAAAGTGACACATGCCGTCAAGATGGAAAGTTTGCTGGATGCATTTTCCTACGATGAACTGCGGGATTTTGACCGTCGTGTGCGGGATGCAGGAATCGAGCCGGAGTATGTGGTCGAGATCAAGATCGACGGTCTTTCTTGCAGCCTTGAGTACGCGAACGGTGAACTGGTCCGTGCTTCTACCCGCGGCGATGGTGTCGTAGGCGAGGACGTCACCGCCAATGTCCGGGCTATCAAAAAGATACCGAAAAAGCTGAAAAATGCCCCTGAGTTTCTCGAGGTGCGCGGCGAGGTGTACATGCCTCACGAGGAATTCCAGCACCTCTGCGCCGAGCAGGAACTGCAGGGCGACACGCCGTTTAAGAATCCTCGGAACGCCGCTGCCGGTTCTCTGCGCCAGAAAGACGCAAAGATCACCGGGAGCCGTGGCCTTTCCATCTTTATCTTCAATGTTCAGCAGATTCGCGGCAAAGAGCTGACTACCCACGCAGAGAGCCTCGACTACCTCAAGAGTCTCGGCCTTCCGGTCTCGCCCCGCTACCACATCGTCCATGACATCGAGGATGCGATCCGGGAAATCGAGCAGATCGGCCAGAACCGCTCGAAGCTCGACTTCGACATGGACGGTGCGGTCATCAAGGTCAATCACTTCGCCCAGCGCGACCTGATGGGCTCTACCAACAAGTTTCCCCGCTGGGCCATCGCGTTCAAGTATCCGCCCGAAGTCAAGGAGACGACCTTGCGCAGCATCGAGGTCGCTGTGGGCCGGACAGGCGTATTGACCCCGACGGCCTGCTTCGACCCCGTTTTTCTCGCCGGTACGACGGTGGCCCGCGCGACCCTCCACAACGAGGACTTCATCCGCCAGTTCGGCCTCTGTATCGGCGACGCCATTCAGGTTCAGAAGGCCGGCGACATCATCCCGGAGGTCATCGGCGTCGTCCATCACCCGGAGAACGCAGAGCCTTACCAGATGCCGACAGTCTGCCCGTCCTGCGGGGCACCGGTCGTTCATCTGGAAGATGAAGCTGCCCTGCGCTGTGTCAACCCGGAATGTCCGGCCCAGGCTCTGCGCAACCTCATCCATTTTGCATCCCGTGATGCCATGGACATCGACGGCCTTGGGAACTGCCGTAGCCACACAATTGGTGGAAAAAGGCCTCGTCCACACGGTGTCGGACCTTTACGATTTGACCCTCGAGCAGCTGCTGACACTGGAAAAATTCAAGGAGAAGAAAGCGCAGCGAATCTCCTCCACGCCATCGAAAATTCCAAGCAGAACAATCTGGACAAGCTGCTGTTTGGCTTTGGCATCCGCAACATCGGCGACAAGGCCGCTGCATTGCTGGCGGAGCACTTCGGCACACTGGAAGCCATCCGGGAGGCAGATATTGAAAAAATCAGCGAGATCGACGGTTTCGGAGGCGTGATGGGCCAGAGCGTGGTGGAGTTCTTCGCCAAGGACGGAACCACCGACCTTATCCATCGTCTGGCTGACGCCGGGGTGAACATGACCTGGAAGGGTGAACCGAAGGGTGACAAGCTGGCTGGAATGACGCTGGTCGTCACCGGCACCCTCGAGACGCTCTCCCGCAATGAGGCAGAGGCTCTCATCGTCAAAAACGGCGGCAAAGCCAGCGGCTCAGTCTCCAAAAAGACGGCCTACGTTGTGGCCGGCACAGCGGCAGGCTCCAAGCTGACCAAGGCACAGGCCCTCGGCGTACCTGTGCTGACGGAGGAAGAATTCCTTGCCATGCTGCGGGATGAACCGGAAGCTTAAATAGAATCGACTCAGAAGGCTTATGCAGTGGGTGTCTCCGCTGCGTGGGCCTTTTTTGCGTTCTAAAAACTCTGCCGCTGCATACAGTAGGAGCAAGAAGCCAAAATGACGAGACCGAAGGAGAAACAAGATGGACGAGTATTATCGAGCCGTTCGGGCTCTGCCTGCATGGCTGGCGCGGCCTTTGAGCGCCCTGCCGCCGGACACTGCAGAGCAGGTACATGAGATACGCCTCCGGGTCGGCTGCGGAGTACAGCTGACCATCGGCGGAAAGCCCTGCTGCCCGGCGGAGCTGCCTGCTTTGCAGACGCTCCGGCTGACGCCCTTGCAGATGGAAGAGATATTCGTTACCCTTTGCGGCGGGTCGGTACACAGCCACGAGACGGAAATTGCGGCGGGCTATGTCACGCTCAGCTGTGGGTGCCGCGCCGGGCTGGCCGGACAGTTTTACTGCGCACCGGGGCAGAGCGCCGTCTTGCAGGAGCTGCGCTCGGTAAATATCCGCGTTGCCCGGAACCGGGAATTTCCTCTGCCACAGAAACTCCGGGATATTCTGCAGCAGCGATTTATCGGGATGCTCCTGATGGGGGAACCCGACAGCGGCAAAACGACCCTTCTGCGAGGTGTCGCCCGGGAACTTGCAAAGCAGAATAGGGCCGTGGCCGTCATCGACGAGCGAAGAGAGATATTCCCCTCGGAGGAAAGCGCGGCGCTTCCGCTCGACATCCTCAGCGGCATCCCCAAGGGACAGGCGGTGCAGATGGCTCTGCGCACCCTCTCGCCGCAGGTCATCTTGTTGGACGAGCTGGGCGGGATGGACGAGCTTTACGCGCTGGAGCAGGGACTTTTCAGCGGAGTGGAATTTATCGCCACACTTCATGCCGCCAGCTGGGAAGAAGCTGCCCGCCGCCCGCAGGTGCAGTATCTGCAAAAGTGCGGTGCGCTCCATATGGCAGTGCTTCTGAAAGGCCGCACTGCGCCGGGGCAGCTGAAAGAGGTGCGTGTTTCGTGAAAACGCTTCGAGTCGTCTGTGCGCTGTTCTGGCTGGGCTGCGGCTGGTGCGCAGGAGATGCGGCCTGCCAGAATACGCGGCAGCATCTGGCGGCGCTGGAAAAGACGCTCTTGCTCTTGCAGCGCGTCCGGCAGGAGATCAGCTATCGCCATACGGACCTCACCCTGCTTTTCCGCAGACTGAATCAGGAGGGGCTTGCCGCAGGCGAAAGCTTTCAGGCTCTTTGTCCGCCGCCCGGTCTGACGCGCCCGGAACGCGACTATTTCGTCGAGTGCTTCTCGGGCCTTGGCCGCACGGAGGCAGAGCAGGAGTGTCAGTGGCTGGCATTTTATCAGGAGCGGTTCACGCTGTTTTTGCAGCAGGCGCAGGAACACGCCCGCCCGCAGCTGGAATTGAGCCACAAGCTGGGATTTGCTGCCGGACTGGCGGCGGCCATCCTCTGCCTCTGATGAAAGATAGGGGGGAATGTGTATGGACATCGACCTGATTTTCAAGATCGCGGCCATCGGCATCATCGTGGCGGTGCTCAACCAGCTGCTCATCCGCTCAGGCCGGGAAGACCAGGCCATGATGACCACATTGGCGGGGCTGGTGGTGGTGCTGTCCATCCTGGTCAAGCAGATCAGCGTGCTTTTTGTCACCATCAAGTCCCTCTTTGCGCTATGAGCGCCCTTACGATGCTGGGACTTGCGGTGATGGGGGCTGTGCTGTACACCCTGTTCCAGAAAAGCGCCCCGGCTTTCGGGCTGTTCGTCTCGATGGGAGCCGCTGTCCTTGTGCTGTGGAAAATCAGTGCAGCGGCGCAGACCGTGCTTTCCGGGCTGACAAAACTGGAACAGCGGGCAGGCGGCGACGCCTTTTCCTGTCTGCTGCGGTGTACAGGCATCATCCTGCTGGCCGATTACGCCCACTCGCTCTGCGAGGAGGCGGGGGCTGAATCGCTGGCGTGGTGTACGGCACTGGCCGGACGGGTGCTGGTGCTTGCGGCAGCGTGGCCTCTGCTGGAAGAGATCGGCCAGAAGATAGGGAGCATCGCAGGATGAAAAGAGACAAGCTTTTCCGTTTGAGTCTGGCAATACTGTTCTTGTGGACGAGCCTTGCACTCGCGGCCCCGGCGGCGATGGCCGCTTCGAGCACAGCTCTGCCGGGCAGTTCTCTCTGGGAGCCCTATTTGCAGCAGAGCCGCATCGACCTCGAAAAGGCGGCATCCTCACCGTGGGAAACACTGAAAAGCTTTCTGCCCCGATCCTTCGGCGCACTGGTGCGCCAGACGGCAAGTCGCTATACGTCAGTGCTCCTGTTCCTGACGCTGACAGCGGTGCTGGGACTCCTTGCCGGGGAATGCACCGATGGGGCCTTGCTGGATTTGGTGGCGGCAGGCGGCTGCGGCGTCCTGCTCTGGGGGAGTCTGCTGGAAGAAGCCCAGAAGCTTTGTGAGCAGGTGGAGAGCTGGCGCAGCTTTCTGTTGGGATTCCTTCCCGTCTATGCCGGTGTCCTCACGATGGGAGGGGAAGGAGCGGCAGGCAGTGCGGCCAGTGGAGCGCTGCTGACGGCACTCTGCTTTCTGGCTCAGCTGGCAGCGGCCTTCGTTCAGCCGCTGCTCCACTGCTATCTGATGCTCAGCATGGCCTGCTGCGTCAGCTCTGAACCAGCTCTCGGCGTTTTCTGCAAGGGCGTCGGCAGTGCGCTCCGTCAGGCGCTGGGCTGGGCCGGAAATTCTGGTGGCTCTGCTGGGCCTGCAGAGGGCTGCGGCATTCCAGCTGGACCGCTTTTCGCTCCGTACCGGCCAGCTTTTGGCAGGGAGCGTCCCATCATCGGGCAGACTCTCAGCAGTGCATCGGAATCCATCCTCGCGGGGATCCAGCTCCTCAAGAGCGGGCTGGGGCTGGCAGCTCTGTCGGTGCTGGGTGCGGAGTTCGTGCCGCTCTATCTGGGACTGATGATACAGCTGGCTCTTCTGATGGGATGCAGCCTGCTCTGCAGTCTCACTGGCATCTCCCGCTGCCGTGCATTATTCGACTGTTTTGCCGAGGCAGTGCGCTGTATGGCAGCGGTGGTGGCGCTTTTCTTCGGGCTGGCGGCGGCAGCAGGGTGGCCCTGCTGTTCATCGTAGGAGGTGGTTCATGATGCAGGCACTGGAACGGGCAGCAGCAGTCTTCTGTACGGCCTGCATCTGCGCCGAGCTGCTCTCCCGTTTTGTCGGGCAGGGCTGGGGGCAGAAGTGCATAAAAGCGGTGGCGGGGCTATATATTCTAGTAGTCTTTGCGGATGCTCTGCCCGGCGCAAAGGCACAGTTTACCGCATTGGAACTGCCGCAGGTGCCGGCGGTCTCGGTAGGCAGTCTGGAGGATGCTGTTCTGGCACAGACGGCAGAAGAACTCTCCCGTACGCTCGAAGAACGCTGTCTCAGCGAGGCGGGTGTTTCGCTCAGGCTGAATATCAGTCTGCGCCGGACCGCTGAGGGCGTGGAAGCGGCTGAGGTGCAGATCGTCCCTCGGGACGCCGTCACTGCCTCGCAGAAGCGGGCAATAGAAGCGCTGCTGGAAGGACAGCTTCAGCTGGGACCGGAGTGCATCCAATGGAACAGCCCCAGCGGGGAGGATGTGCCATGAACAACGAGCTTTTTTCGCGGCTGAAGGACCTCGCGCAGAAGGAAAACCGCGCCAGGCTGGCGGTTTTGCTGGGCGCGGCGGCCATGCTGCTCATCCTGCTGTCGGAGCTGTTCACCCCTTCAGGGAAGACCGCCGCTGCAAGCGCCGCCCCGGCGGATGACAGCGTCTACCGCCAGCAGCTCGAGCAGCAGCTTTCCGACCTCATCGCGCAGGTAGAGGGCGCGGGAAAGACTACCGTGATGATAACACTGGAAAGCGGAGAGGAGACCATCTATGCTCTGGACACGCTCTCGGGACAGACCCAGGAACAGCAGACCCATGTGCTGCTGGATGACGGGACCGCGCTGGCACAGACGGTCTGTACCCCCAGAGTGTGCGGGGTGGCCGTGGTGTGCGAGGGCGGGGAGATGTCCGGGTCGCCGCCCGCATCACCGAGCTGGTGGCGGCGCTGCTGGATGTCCCGTCCAACCGCATCTGCGTAGAGCAGCGCCGGGAATGATTTTTTGCAGCGATGAAATATAAGTTATGCAAGGAGGAGACACAAATGAGAGCTATCACCAAAAACACACGCAGGGTCACAGCGCTGACCCTTGCGGCCGCGCTGGTCGTGGCGGTATACCTTAACTGGCAGTATGCCCGCACCGGCATCGGCGTGGATGAAGAGGCTGTCAACGTCTCGGCGGTGGCTGTGGAGGGTGAGCCTGTGGCGGCACCCGTGACCGACGGGCTGATGACGGAGGCTGAAGCGGTATCCAGTGCCAACAAGAATTATGGGGAGGCCCAGCTCGTCAGCGTGGCCAACGATGCAGGAGCGAAATTCTTTGAGGAAGCCCGTCTCAAGCGCCAGAAAGCTCACGATGAAGCGATGGACACGATCCAGAAGACCCTCAAGACCTCGGGCCTTTCCGCCGAGGAGAAAAAAGGTTATACCCAGCAGCTGACTTCCAACCTCGAAGACCTCAACGCAGAAAATGAGATAGAAACGCTGGTCAAGGCGAAAGGCTTTGCCGACTGCCTCTGCTTTTTACAGTCCGGCCGGGCTGACCTGACCGTGATGACCTCCGGCGACGCGCTGACGGCAGCACAGGTGGCCCAGATACGGGACATCGTGCTCAGCAAGAGCGAGGTGACTGCGCAGAATATTACTGTGGTGGAAGTGAAGTAAGGTGTTGTATAAAACCGGAGAAAATGGTATAATGACATCAAAGGTTTTGCAAGGGGATCCTCTCTTTGCATAGAACGCATAAAATAAAATGGGCATTCGCTCATTTTGGATGGAGGGCCATAGAATGGATTTACAGAACATGGATCTTAAAGGCGGCAGTCTGCAGATCTCTACAGAGGTCATCGGCAAGATCGCCCGCTGTGCAGCGCTGGAGATCGAGGGTGTGGCAGAGGTGTCCTGCGGCAAGCAGAACCGGAAGGTGAAAGACCTTCTCGAGCGCGCCAACGTCCAGTCGCCCGTCACCGTAGAGATGCGGGACGGCACGGCAGAGATCACTCTGGAAATTGTAGCAGCCTTTGGCGCACGCATCCCGGCTGTGGCCGAAAAGGTGCAGGAAAACGTCAAGTCTGCCGTCCAGAACATGACCAATGTCACGGTCAGCCGCGTTGACCTCGTCATTGCCGGTCTGGCCCCGGCGGCTGAGCCGCAGGCCTGAGCCGAGAAACAAAACGTAAAAGAGAATTGCGGCCGGCCTTCCCGCAAAAGGGAGGGCCTTGCCGCTGTGAGAGGAATATTATGGATAAAATTTTGCCCCGTCGTGAAGCCCGCGAAAACGCCTTTCTGCTGGCATTTTCTCAGACCTTTGGTGATATTCCCCTGCAGGAGGCTCTGGACAACCACCACGAGTGCGATGAAGAGCATCCGGTGGATGTCTTTGGCCAGCGGCTGCTGCGGGCTTATTATGAGCATTCCGCAGAGGTAGACGACCTCATCAGCGCCCATCTGCGCAACTGGACGATGGAGCGTCTGCCCCGCGTGAGCCTGACGGTGCTCCGTCTGGGTCTGGCCGAGATGCTGTACGGCGACGAGAAAAAGCCTGGCGTCGTCATCAATGAGGCAGTCGAGCTGACCAAAAAGTATGGCGCAGACGAGGATTATCAGTTCGTCAACGGCCTGCTGGGTACGGTGGCACGCGAGCAGGGTCTGGACGCAGAGCCTGAGCAGCTGTGAGCAGCTATACGCTGGGCATCGACACCAGCAATTATGCAACCTCTCTGGCCGTCTTTAATACAGCCGGAGAGGTTGTTTGCGCAAAAAAGCGTTTCTTCCGGTGAAGGAGGGCCAGCTGGGCCTGCGCCAGAGCGACGCCCTTTTTCATCACACAGTCGCCCTGCCCGAGATGCTGGCAGAACTGGGCAGCGAGTTTGACTTGACCCAAATCAGCGCCGTAGGTGTGTCGGAAAAGCCGCGCCCGGTAGAGGGCAGTTATATGCCCTGTTTTCTGGCGGGTGTCAGCGCTGCCGAGGCGTTCGCGCTGGCCCGGGGCATCCCGCTCGTCCGCACGACCCATCAGCAGGGCCATGCGGCGGCGGCACTGTTTGCGGCTAAAGGATGAAGAGCTCTTCCGTGAAAAGACGCTGCTGTTCCACATTTCCGGCGGCACGTCTGACCTGCTTCTTTGCGATGAAGTGAAGCATATCGAGACGCTGGGGACCAGCTCCGACCTCTACGCCGGACAGGCTGTGGACCGTGTGGGTGTCAAGCTGGGCTTTAGATTCCCGGCTGGCGTCGAAGTCTCCCGTCTTGCCGCGGAATGTGATGAGACGATAAAACCGAGATCCAGTGTCCGAGGCATGGAATGCAGCCTTTCCGGGCTGGAAAACCAGTGCAATGCTTTGTTGACAGCTGGCAAAAGACCTGCCTATGTCTGCAAGTACTGCCTGCTCTGCGTGGCTGATACCGTTGTGAAAATGACAAAAGCGGCCCAGAAAGAATATCCCGGGCTCCCCGTGGTCTGCGCCGGCGGCGTGATGAGCAGTGACATCATCCGCAGCTGGGTGCAGCAGCGCCTCCCGCAGGTGTATTTCGTACCCGGCCAGTATTCCAGTGACAACGCCATCGGCGTGTCTATCCTCGCCGCACGGGAGGCCGGGCTATGGCTGAAGTGATCACTGTCTCGGCCCTGAACCAGTATGTCAAGACGCTGCTGGATGCAAATGACATCCTGTTCGATTTGGCGCTGCGGGGCGAGATCGCAAACTTCGTACAGAACGCCCGCAGCGGCCACTGTTATTTCTCTCTCCGGGACGCCAGCGCCAGTGTCAAAGCGGTGATGTTCCGCTCGGATGCGCGGCGGCTGGGCTTCCGCCCGGAAGAGGGCATGAAGGTAGTCGTCCGATGCCGTGCTACTCTTTATGAGCGGGACGGCGCGTTCCAGATCTATGTCAACGAGATGTTCCCGGACGGCATCGGTGCGGCGCAGCTTGCTTTTGAGCAGCTGAAAGCCAAGCTCGAGCAGGAGGGACTTTTTGCGGCAGAGCACAAAAAGCCGCTGCCTGCTTACCCCAAATGCATCGGCGTCGTCACCAGCAAGACCGGCGCGGCATTGCAGGACATTCGCAATGTCATTGGTCGGCGCTGGCCTGCGGCAAAACTTCTGCTCTGCCCGGTCAATGTGCAGGGCTTTGAAGCGGCGCAGCAGATTGCAGATGCCATTGGAAAGCTGGACAAAAGCGGCCGGGCAGACGAAATCATCGTAGCCCGGGGCGGCGGCAGCAGGGAAGACCTCTGGGTCTTCAACGCCGAGGTCATCGCCCGGGCAGCTTACCGCTGCAAAGTGCCGCTCATCAGCGCCATCGGGCATGAGATAGACTTTACCATTTTGGACTTTGTGGCGGACCGCCGTGCGCCGACCCCGTCGGCTGCGGCAGAACTAGCCGTGCCGGACCGTGCAGAGCTTCTGCGGGTGCTGTCCCAGCTGGAACAGAGCTGCCAGAATGCGATGCAGGACCGTCTGGATGCAGCGTCCGGTCGTCTGATGATGGCTGAGCAGCAGCTTTCCTATGACATGACCCGTCGGAAATTGACCGGTGGGCAGGCAGAGCTTGCCGTGAAGCAAGAAAAACTTAAGGCCGCAGCACAGAGTTGCATTCAGCAGCGGCAGGCGCAGCTGCGCCACGCCGCTGCGCTGGCCGACTCGCTCAGCCCCTACCGGGTACTGGGGCGCGGCTATGCGATGGTATACGACAGCAAAGGCAGGCTGTGCAGTACAGACGCTCTTGCAGCCGGTGATAAGCTCACCCTGCGCGGTGCAGTACACACAGCAGAATGTATGGTCACGTCCGTGGAGGAACTGAATGAGAGCACCCAAAAGCTTTGAAGACGGCATGGCCCGTCTGGAAACGATCCTGAGCCAGATGCAGAGCGAAGAGACGACCCCTTCCGAGTCAGTCAAGCTCTATGCAGAAGCGGCTTCGCTGATGGAATACTGCCATGCTGCGCTGGAAAAAGCGTCTCTCCAAATGGAGGAGATCGACGCCGCCCGCAGCGAAAAGGCGAACCCCGAATCAGAAGAATAAAAGCAACCAGCTTGCAGGGAGGAACCATTATGGAGAGCGCAGAGTATAAAAAACAGTATGACGAATATCTGGCCCGTGCAGAAAAGGCATTGAGTCAGGCGTGCGAGCGCTATCTTCCTGAGGGATCTGACGTCTGCCGCGCAGCACGCTACAGCCTGCTGGGCGGCGGCAAGCGTATTCGCGCTGTGCTGGTGCTGGCCGTGTGTGATATGCTCCACGGCAATGCCGAGGCAGCTGAGCAGTTTGCAGCCGCAGTCGAGATGCTGCACTGCTATTCGCTCATCCACGATGATCTGCCCTGCATGGATAACGACGATATGCGCCGCGGCAAACCCTCCTGCCACAAGGCATTCGGCGAATCCACCGCGATGCTGGCCGGTGACGTCCTGCTGACCGAGGCTTTCGAGGCAGTCGCCGGTGCGCCTGCTCCCGCTTCTGTCTGTGTCCACGCGGCACAGGCGCTGGGCGCAGGTGCAGGCAGCCGAGGCATGGTGTACGGTCAGGAACTCGATTTGAAATATGAGGCGCTTGCCGCTGCCGAAGAACAGCTCCGTCTCATCCACCGCCACAAGACCGGCGCACTCATCAATGCAGCCATCCAGATGGGTGGTGCTGCAGCACAGGCCGATGAGATCCAGCGTAAGGCGCTGGAAGCATATGCTTATGGCATCGGTCTCGTGTTCCAGATCGTGGACGATGTGCTGGACGTGACCGGGACCGCCGAGCAGCTGGGCAAACCCATTGGCAGCGACAGCGAAAACGGCAAAACGACTTTTGTCACCCTGTTCGGCGTTGACGGTGCCATGCAGCTGGCGGAAAAGCTGAATGACGAGACCTGCACAGCGCTGCGCGACGCATTCGGCGAAAAGAGTGCGTTTTTGGAGCAGCTGGCCCGCACACTGCTGAACCGCCGCAGCTGAGCCAGCCGCATTCTGCGCCGAAATCGTCTCAGAGATCACACAGGACTACTTGTCGCAAATGCGCTGCTTTTTGAGACGATGGCTGTGGGATCGCGATAAAATTCAAGAAGGTGAACAAACTATGCAATTTATCAAAGAATTGTTCTCGGTCAACGAGATATTGACCGTTTCCATCGTGAGCTGGTTCGTTGCACAGGTACTCAAGACCATCATCAACTTTATCCTGCTGGGCAAGTTCCAGCTCGAGCGGATGTGGGGCGACGGCGGTATGCCCAGTGCCCACAGCGCGACCGTCTGCGCGATGGTCATTGCCGCAGCCCGCAGCGAGGGAGTCAGCTCGGCTATTTTTGCCGTAGCCAGTGTGGTCGCCATCATCACCATGCACGACGCAATGGGCGTGCGCCACGAGACGGGCGAGCAGGCCAAGGTTCTCAACCAGATGATCGAAGAGTGGATCGACATCAGCGAAAAGAACTCTCCGTTTTTGCAGAATATGCATCTGAAGGAGATGGTCGGCCATACGCCCCTGCAGGTCATGGCCGGCATGGTCGTCGGCATCGTGGTCGGCTGCCTGTATCCCATGCACCTTGTCTAAGCAAAAAACATCAGGAATTTGAAATGGGAGGAGGATCGTCATTTTATGCATCCTTCATTGCTTCAGAATATTTCACAGCCTCGTGACCTGAAGCGCTTGAGCAGCGCGCAGATCCAGCAGCTCTGCGGCGAGATCCGTCAGTTTCTGCTGGACAGCGTATCCAAAACAGGAGGTCATCTTGCTTCCAATCTCGGTGCGGTCGAGTTGACGGTAGCACTCCACCGTGTCTTTGAGACTCCTCAGGATGCTTTCGTGTTTGACGTAGGACATCAGTGCTACACCCATAAGCTCCTGACCGGGCGCTACAAGCGCTTTGGCACCTTGCGGAAGCTGGACGGCCTTTCGGGCTTTCCGAATCCCAATGAGAGCGCCCATGATGCTTTTATCGCCGGACACGGCAATACGGCCCTTTCTGTTGCCATCGGTATCGCATGGGCCAAAAAGCTGAAAGGGGAGCCGGGCCATGTGGTGGCCATCATCGGCGACGGTGCATTCACCGGCGGCATGGTCTACGAAGGAATGAACAATATCGGAAAGCTGGACAATCTTCTGGTCATCCTCAACGACAATAAAATGTCCATTTCCCACAATGTCGGTGCGCTGGCAGGCTATCTGAGCCATCTGCGCACCACGAACGGCTATTTTACGGCCAAGGAAAACGTCAACAGCTTCCTGAACGGTGTGCCTGTCATCGGAGCGCCCATCAAAAGCGCTCTTCAGAACAGCAAAAAAGCGATCCGCCGGGCCATGTGCCATTCCACGATGTTCGAGGATATGGGTTTTCACTATTTTGGCCTCATCGACGGCCACGACGAGCCGGAACTGGAGCGCATTTTCCAGACCGTTTGTGCTCAGCCCGGGCCGACGCTGCTCCATGTCGTGACGAAAAAGGCAAGGGCTATGCGCCTGCTGAGTCGAACCCCGGCAATTACCATGGCGTTTCCAGGTTCGACCCGACCAGCATCCCCGACCCCGAGGTCGCTCCGGCAGAGTCGTTCTCGAGTGCCTTTGGCCGGACGCTCAGCGCCGCCGGAAACACCGACAAGACCCTCTGTGCCATTACTGCCGCCATGAAATACGGCACAGGTCTGCAGTTTTTCAGTCATGCCCATCCGGAGCGCTTCTTCGATGTCGGCATGGCCGAACAGCATGCCGTGACCTTTGCAGCCGGTCTGGCCAGCAAGGGGATGCTGCCGGTGGTCTGCATTTATTCGACCTTCCTGCAGCGCAGCTACGACCAGATCATCCATGACGTCAACCTTCTGCATGAAAATGTCGTCTTCGCGGTGGACCGTGCAGGTTTCGTCCCCGAAGACGGGGAGACACACCAGGGAATTTATGACCCGGCTTTTCTCAGCCAGACCGGAATGCCCATCTATTCGCCTTCAAACTACGAAGAACTGCGGCATTGGCTTCCCATCCTGCTGAGCCATGAGATGCAGGGTCCCCGGGCCATCCGTTACCCCCGCGGCGGAGAGAGCAAAGCTCTGGCAAAATACGGCTGCTCGGGCAAGGAGTACGATAAACTCATTTTCACACCGGGTGCAAAAGCCGCACTGGTGAGCTACGCCGACGAGGTAGAAGATGTTCTCGCAGCCGCAGAACTGCTGGCCAAAGAGGGCATCCCCTGCGATGTTTATAAGCTGGTGCGCATCTTCCCGTTTGAGGAAGAACTGATCCGTGACCTTTCTTCCTATCCCGTCGTTCTGATGGCCGAAGAGTGTGTGGCTTGCGGCGGCATCGGCGAACATCTTGCCCGCGCCCTGCAGGATGCTGGCTGGCAGGGCCGGTATATCCACCGTGCCGTGAGGGAGCTGTGTCTGCCTCATGCGACGGTGCCTCAAATCAAACAGGCGACCGGTCTGGATGCCGCACATCTGGCCGAGGCCGTGCGGGAAGCAGACCCGAAAGGAGAGAAAACACTTTGAAAATTCGTTTGGACCAATATCTGGTGCAGCACGGCATGATCCAGAGCCGTGAGCGCGCCAAAGCCCTCATCATGGCCGGTGTCGTTTTTGTCAACGAGCAGAAGGTGGACAAGGCTGGTGAGATGATAAAGGAAGACGCCAAGGTCGAGGTGCGAGGCCACGACATCGGCTATGTCAGCCGCGGCGGCCTCAAGCTGGAAAAGGCAATGCAGTGCTTTCCTCTGACGCCGAATGGAAAAGTCTGTATGGACATTGGTGCCTCGACCGGCGGTTTTACCGATTGTATGCTGCAGAACGGTGCGGTCAAGGTCTACGCGGTGGATGTTGGCTACGGCCAGCTGGCCTGGAGCCTGCGCACCGACGAGCGCGTCGTCAACATGGAGCGCACCAACATCCGCAATGTCACGCTGGATATGCTGGCAGAGCTCTATTGAGTTTTTTAGCGTGGATGTGTCGTTCATCTCACTGCATCATATCTTCCCGGTGGCGCAGGCTATCACGACGCCCGACGCAATGGGCGTCTGCCTCGTCAAGCCTCAGTTCGAGGCTGGCCGCGAGAAGGTGGGCAAAAACGGTGTCGTCCGCGACCCTGCCACCCACCGCGAAGTGCTCCGTAATGCGATGGGCTATGCCGCTGCAAACGGTTTCGTCGTGCGCGGACTGGATTTCAGCCCCGTCAAAGGCCCTGAGGGCAACATCGAGTACCTGATGTTCGTCCAGAAGAGCGAACAGCCCGGTGTGCTGGATGACTCTGTTGCCGAGCAGGTCGTAGCGGCAAGCCACAGTTCTCTGGACAAGTAAATCTGCTGGGAGACGGAGGAATAAACCGCCCTATGACTGTTTACATTTCGCCAAACCCCGGAAAGGAACAGGCTGCCGACACTGCCCGCCGGGCAGCGCAGCTCCTGCTGATGCAGGAAGCTGTCGTCCTGATGCGGGATGACCTGAAAGAGTCCTGCTACGTGGAAGGTGTACAGTACCTTCCTTTGGAAGAATGCCTTCCGCGCACCGACGTCATCCTGACCATCGGTGGTGATGGAACCATCCTGCATGAGGCAAATTTTACGCTGCAATATCAAAAACCAATTCTTGGCATTAACATCGGACGCTGCGGCTTCCTCGCTACCTGTGAGGTGGATGAAATGGAAGAAAAACTCGCCGCTCTGGTGCGGGGAGAGTATCTTCTGGACAACCGGATGCTGCTCTATGTGCGGGTGCTGGGCGAGGATGGCTGGGAAGGCCATGCCCTCAATGATGTGGTCGTAACGAAAGGCCGTCTGCAGCAGGCCATCGACTTCAGCATCTACTGCGACGACATCCTTGTAGAGCATTACCGTGGTGACGGCGTCATCGTGGCGACCCCCACAGGCTCTACAGCCTATTCGCTGGCGGCCGGCGGGCCGATCTTGGACTCGCAGACCAAGGGCATCGTCGTCACACCCATCTGTCCCCACAGTCTGACCAGCCCCGCAATGGTCTTTGCGCAGGAGCGCAAAATAAACATCTGTGTGGGGCAGGTCATCGACAACGAAGTGTTCCTGAGCTGCGACGGCGCAGCGGAATATCCGCTCAGTGCCGGCTCGACGGCAGAGATACGCCTCTCTGACCAGATCGTACAGCTCGTCACCTTCAGCAGGGCAGACCAGTTTCAGGCCATCGACCAGAAGCTGCGCAGCCGGAGATAATAACAAGAGGAGGCAAGGAATATGGGCCGAAACAATCCAGCTGAGGCAAAAGGCAAGACGGAACGTCAGCAGACGATCCTCCGCCTCATTCAGGAGCATCCCATCAGCCGACAGGAGGTACTTCTCGATCATCTGCGCCAGGAGGGCTTCGAGGTGACACAGGCTACCATTTCCCGGGACATCCGGGAGCTGTGCCTCGTCAAAGCTGCCACCGCCGACGGCTATCGCTACGTTTCCAGCCACAACGAAAGCCTCAACCCCAAGATGCAGGGCCGGTTCGAGACGATATTCCACGAGTCGGTGCTGGGGGTGGATTTTGCCGGACATGTCGTGCTGGTGAAGTGCTACTCCGGTATGGCGAAACGCTGCCTGTGAGGTGTTCGACGCCTTGAAATGGAAGAATGTCGTCGGTACGCTTTCCGGCGACGATACATTCCTTATCGTGGCCCGTTCGGAGCGGGACGCAAAGACCATCTGTTCGGAACTGACCCGTCATATCGGGCAGAAATAAACGCGGGAGTGAAACTATGCTGAGCAGCCTGCAAATCGAAAATGTTGCAGTTATCCAGAAAGCAAACGTCCATTTCGAAAAGGGCCTCAACGTCCTGACCGGTGAGACGGGCGCAGGCAAATCCATCCTCATCGACTCCATCAACGCCATTCTGGGCAACCGCACTTCCAAGGATCTCGTACGCACCGGCGCGGCCAAGGCCGTCATCCGGGCGGCGTTCGAGGACGTGCCGCCTGCTGTTCTCGACAGCCTCGAAAAGGCAGGCTATGAGCGCTCGGAGGCCCTGCTGCTCAGCCGTGAGATCACCGCCGAGGGCAAGAGCACCTGCCGTATCAACGGGATGCCGGCCACTGCCGCCGTCCTGCGGGAACTGTGCGGCGGGCTTATCAACATCAACGGTCAGCACGACTCCGTGGGCCTACTGAACCCGGCCCGTCATGAGGGCATTCTGGATGCTTACGCCCAGAACAGTGCTGAATATCAGGCGTATTATGCTATCTACCGGGAACTGGTCGGCGTCAAAAAGACGCTGGACGCCATGATAACCGACGAGAGCGAAAAGCAGCGCCGTATCGATCTGCTGAGCTATCAGGTGCAGGAGATCGAGGATGCCGGACTGACCGCCGGGGAGGAGCAGACGCTGGAAAGCCGCCGCAAGGTGCTGTCCAATGCTTCTACCATCCGGGACCGCATCGCGCAATGCTATGCGCTGCTCTCCGGCGGCGACGAGGCCCCGGGGCTGTTGATCTTCTGGGCGAAGCCTCCAACGCTGTGGACGCAGCGGCACAGCTCGACGGAGAGCTGTCTGCCGGTGCGGGCCAGCTGCTCGACCTTTATTACACCGCGAAGGACGTCGCCGCAGACCTCATTGGCCGTCTGGACGCCTACGACACCAACGACGCAGAGCTGGACGAGATCGAGCAGCGCATCGACCTTATCTATAAGCTCCGGCGGAAGTACGGCGACACCGTAGAGGACATCCTTGCCTTTGGCGAACGGGCGCGGAAAGAACTTGAGATGATACAGTCCTCGCAGGAGAGGGTAGAGCACTTGCAGAAAGAGCAGCGCCGTCTCTACACCCTCGCGCGGGAAAAGGCCGAAGCTCTGACCCAGACCCGTCTGAAAGCTTGATGAGCTGAACAAGCGAATCTCTGGCACGCTGGACTTCCTGAACATGCCGGGTGTGCGGATGACGCTTCGCCATTCGCGCGGCCCGCTGGCCAGCCATGGACAAGACAGCATCGAGTTCTATATCTCCACAAACCCCGGCGAAGCGCCGAAGCCTCTGGCGAAGATCGCCTCGGGCGGTGAGCTGAGCCGCATCACGCTGGCCATCAAAAACGCCATGGCAGACAAAGACGCTGTGCCGACCGTCATTTACGATGAGATTGACAGCGGCGTTTCGGGCAAAGCAGCCAGCCGCATCGGTGAGGTATTGCGCCAGAGTGCAGAGGGACATCAGATCCTCTGCATCACTCATACCGCGCAGATCGCTGCGCTGGCCGACTGCCATCTGCTCATTCAAAAAAATATCACGAACGAGCGTACCTATACCGAGATACACCCGCTGGACGAGAATGGCCGTGTAGAGGCGCTGGCCCGCCTCATCTCCGGCGACCATGTCACAGAGCTTTCGCTGGCCAATGCCCGGGAAATGCTGGGCCGGAACGCAGAAAAATAAGAAAAAAGCCAGCGCTTGACATTCCGGCAGGGATGTGCTAAACTGAATCTCGTTGAAAGGCGAAGATGGGAACCGAGTACCCTGATGCGCTCTGCCCAGAGAGCCCCGGCTGGTGAAAGGGGCTGCAGAGACGCAGGCGAAATACGTCCCTGAGCCGCAGGCTGAACGAATAGTAGGCTGTGCCGCGTGCGAGCGTTACAAACGCAGGAGTGTCACTCTACTCTGGGGTGCGCACTCGTGAGGCCGTCTCTGTGAAGAGGCGGCAAACAGAGGTGGTACCGCGAATTTTATCGCCCTCTGCCAAATTTATTTTGGCAGGGGGCGTTTTATTTTCCCCTCTGCCCGACAAACAGGAGGAAATTTTTTATGACTCTGTACGAAGAACTCAAGGCCCGCGGCCTCGTGGCTCAGATCACCGATGATGAGATCATCGACCTCATCAACAACGGCAAGGCCACCTTCTACATCGGCTTTGACTGCACCGCCGACAGTCTGACTGCCGGCCACTTTATGGCCCTGACCCTGATGAAGCGCCTGCAGATGGCAGGCAACAAGCCCATCGCCCTCATTGGCGGCGGCACTACCATGATCGGCGACCCCTCCGGCCGCACCGATATGCGCAAGATGCTGACCAAGGAGGACATCGCCCACAACGCCGCCTGCTTCAAGAAGCAGATGGAGAAGTTCATCGACTTCTCTGATGGCAAGGCTCTGATGCTCAACAACGCCGACTGGCTGCTGAACCTGAACTATGTAGAGCTGCTGCGCGATGTGGGCGCCTGCTTCTCGGTCAACAACATGCTGCGCGCCAAGTGCTATGAGCAGCGCATGGAGCGGGGTCTGTCCTTCCTCGAGTTCAACTACATGATCATGCAGAGCTACGACTTCTACTACATGTTCCAGCATTACGGCTGCAACATGCAGTTTGGCGGCGATGACCAGTGGAGCAACATGCTGGGCGGTACGAGCTTATCCGCCGCAAGCTGGGCAAGGACGCCTACGCTATGACCATCACCCTGCTGACCGACTCTCAGGGCAAGAAGATGGGCAAGACCGCAGGAAACGCTGTCTGGCTGGACCCCAACAAGACCAGTCCCTTCGAGTTCTATCAGTACTGGCGCAACGTGGGTGATGCGGATGTCATGAAGTGCATCCGTATGCTCACCTTCCTGCCGCTGGAGCAGATCGACGAGATGAGCACCTGGAAGGACCAGCGCCTCAACGAGGCAAAGGAGATCCTCGCCTTCGAGCTGACCAAGATGGTCCACGGCGAAGAAGAGGCCACCAAGGCCCAGAATGCGGCCCGCGCCCTGTTCAGCGGTGCTGCCGGTGATGCTGAGCATATGCCCAACACCCAGCTGACCGAGGCGGACCTGACCGATGGCTCCATCGGCATCCTGACCCTGATGGTCAAGGCTGGTCTGGCTGCTTCCAACGGTGAGGCACGCCGTCTCGTCGTGCAGGGCGGTGTTCTGGTGGACGGCGAAAAGGTTGCTGCTCCCACGGTCAGCTTTACTGCTGAGCAGCTGTCCAAGGGCATCGTCATCAAGAAAGGCAAGAAGGTCTACCACAAGGTGAGCCTGTAAATCTTCTGATAAAGTAAAAAGACCCGGCTGGTTCCTCTCCGCAGAGGGGAGACCCGCCGGGTCTTTTGCTGCAGCAGCACCCATGCCTGTTTTATCTAGACACGGGTGCTGTTTATCTCGTTATTACAGCTCGTAAGCCTTTTTCAGGGCCTCATAGGCCGCGTCCTCGTTCTCCGAACGGACCAGAAGGGAAATGTCCAAATCGCTGGTGGTGATGAGCAGAACTTCGATGCCTGCCATCGCCAGAGCATTCAGGGCGCGGGCGGCGACACCGCAGCTGGTGACCATCTCCTCACCGAAGAGATTCAGCTTGGAGTAGCCCACACTGATGAGGGGGGGAAGCCTTGGCGTCCTTGTCCAGATTTGCCGCAGAGATGGCCTTCATGACCAGCGGCAGGTCGCTGCTGGATGCCGTGAAGCTGAAGTCCATGCTGGTGCCGTGGGGAGCGCTCTGGCTGATCATATCCACCACGACGCCAGTGTCGGCGAAGATCTGCAGATAACGTGCCATCGTGTTGCCCTTGAACTCGGCATCCTGCACACTGATCATCATCAGGCTCGGCTCAATATTGATTTTGGATACACCGTACATAGTAAACACTCCATTCTGCCCATCGGGCGTTCTGATACAAGCTTTATGCAAGCTCCAAAAATTCGCTGTTGATGTAGGTCTGTGCCGTCTGGCGGATGTAATCGTACCCAAAAGAAGGATACGCGGCGCGGACGCCATGGGCCTGTGCAAGCTCCGGCGTGTAATCCCGGAACAGATACGTGCGGACGTTAGACTTTCCGGCGTCATAGTGGGTCACGGTCACATGGAGCTTCGGGCCGCGCACCGCGCAATGGACGCTGCCGTCCGGCTCGGTGGTCTGCTCCAGCTCCAACGTCAGAATCGCGCCGATGAGCTGGTCAGGCTTGCTTTGAGTGCTCAGGAAATTTCCCAGCGAATAGGCCACAAATACGTTCCGTCCATCGGCTGCGGTGCGCCATTCGGCGTCCTGCAGGACGTGCGGGTGGGTTCCGATGATCACATCCGCGCCCCAGTCGGCCAGAGACTGAGCTAAGGTGCGCTGCGCCTGTGTGATGTTGTGGCTGTCCTCGACGCCCCAGTGTACGCCGACTACCACAAAATCGGCCTCCTGCCGGGCCGCCCGCACCTGCTGCTCCATGACATCCTGCTGGCTGGTGTAGATGATGTTTGCGGTCATCTTGCTGTTCCGGGGATGCCGTTGGTGTGCTCGGTGTAGGAAAGGTACGCGATCTTTACACGCCGGCTACTGTCTGGATGGGGATGCGGCCATAGTCCGCCTCGCCCTTCCACAGGCCGGTGGTGATCACATCCTCGGGCATCGTTTCCCAGAATCGGAGGGTGGCGGCAATGCCCGCAGCTCCCTTATCGTAGGTGTGATTGTTCGAGAGACTGAACACCCGGAAGCCTGCCCGGTAAAGCGCTTCGGCGCACTCGCCGGGGTCGAGAAGCAGGGATAGGTAGAGGGCGCAAGCTCTTTGCTGCAGAGTGTCTCCTGATTGATCCAGTTGATGTCCTGCTGTGCATAGAAATCGAGCAGATTCATATAGCAGTAATCAAAGCTGTATCCTTCGCCCTCTGCAGCCCGCCGGGCGGCCTGCGAATAGATGGGCTTATGAATGAGGTTGTCCCCTGTAGCCGAGAAGCGCAATGTCGTGACGACAGGCTGCGGCTCAGGCACGGCAAGCTCCTCCGAAACAGCAGGGGACTCCACCTCCACTGCCGGAGGAGCTGCATCCACGCTGCGGCGGGGCCAGAAGCGCAGAAAGAGCAGCGCCGATACGGCCACCAGCAGGACCCCCAGCGTGTACAGGGTGACTTCCTTATGCGAGGCGTGCTTTTGCGCGGAACGCCGACGGCGGGGAGGGGCTGCGTGCTTTGCGTGCTTGGCCATAGGCTCGTCTCCTGACGCACGATACCGTGCCTTATGATGCCATGCGCAGAAAAGCTTACATCTCTGCGATCATGTTACTCATATTGTACAGGCCGGGTTCCTTTTTTGCAAGATAAACGGCAGCATTTATTGCGCCATTTGCAAAAATATTGCGGGAATATGCCGTATGGCGGAGAGTGATGACCTCATCCGGGCCGCAGAACAGCACCTCATGGTCACCCACGATGCTGCCGCCGCGCACGGCGCTGATGCCGATCTCCTTGGGGTCACGCTTCTGGCGGACGGAGGAGCGGTCATAGACGTAATGGTATGCGCCGTCGTTCTCTTCGTTGATGGCGTCAGCCAGCATCAGAGCCGTGCCGCTGGGAGCGTCCAGCTTGTTGTGATGGTGCTGCTCAACGATCTCGATGTCGTAGTTTGCGCCCAGAATGGCCGATGCACGCTTGCACAGCTCGGACAGGACGTTGATGCCCATGGACATATTGGCGCTCTTGAACACCGGGATGCTGCGGGAGAGCTGGACGATCTTCAGCTGCAGTTCCTCGGAAAGGCCGGTGGTGCAGACCACGATGGGCAGCTTGTGAGCCTCACAGTAGGGCAGGGCCTTCTCCACGGCAGCAGGAGCGCTGAAGTCGATGATGACATCGCCCTTGCCGTCCAGCTTGTCCAGACTGTCATACACGGGAATGCCGTTCTGCTCGCCGTCTTTCACGTCAATGCCGGCAATGACGCGGCAGTCCTCCCTCTGGGCGATCAGGTCGCACAGCACATGGCCCATCCGGCCGCCGATGCCCTGAATGATAATATCCGTCATTGTTATGATCCTCTTTTTTATCATACGGCAAATGCCCGGAGATCTGTCTCGCCGGGCATTTGCACATAAAATCGTTTATTCCTTGATAAGGTCTGCAGCCTGTAGAGCCTGCTCGATCTGCTCCTTGTGGGCATCGCCGGGCTCCACGAGCGGCAGCCGGCACTCACCTGCGTTCCAGCCCAGTACATTCATCGCGTACTTGACCGGGATGGGGTTCACCTCGCAGAACAGAGCCTCGCACAGGGGCAGTATTTCCAGCTGCAGGGCGCAGGCCCTTGCCGTATCTCCCTCGAACCATGCCTTGCAGCAGTTGTGAACAGCTCCGGCTTGACATTGGAGACGACGCTGATAACGCCCTTGCCGCCCAGGGACAGCAGAGGGACCACCTGATCATCATTGCCGGAGTAGATGTTCAGCTCGTCGCCGCAGAGGGCCGCGATCTTTGCCACCTGACCGATATTGCCGGAGGCTTCCTTGATGCCGTTGATGAGCGGGTGCTTGCTCAGCTCCTTGGCGGTCTCGGGGGCGATGTTCAGGCCGGTGCGGGAAGGCACGTTATACAGGATGACCGGAATGCCGCCGGCCTCTGCCATTGCGGTGAAGTGGGCGACAAGGCCAGCCTGAGAGGTCTTGTTGTAGTAGGGGGTCACCAGCAGCAGCGCGTCTGCGCCGCAGGCGGCAGACTTTGCAGCCAGAGCACAGCCGTGGTCGGTGTCGTTGGAACCGGCACCGGCGATGACAGGCACACGATGGTTCACGAGGTCCACGGTATACTTGATGGCGGCCAGCTGCTCCTCGTCGGTCATGGTAGAGCACTCGCCGGTGGTGCCGCAGATGACGATGGCGTCGGTGCCGCGGGCGATCTGATCCTCAACGATGCGGCCCAGCTCATCGAAATTGATGCTGCCGTCCTCATATATTGGGGTGATAATGGCAACACCCGCACCAGTAAAAACAGGATTCTTCATAGCAAAAAACTCCTTTGCTGCGCGTTGAAGTTCAAAAAGCGCGCAGATCAGTCAAAATAGCCCTTGGCTGCCAGCAGTTCTGCCAACAGGACAGCGCCGCCGGCAGCGCCGCGCAGGGTGTTGTGGCTCATGCAGGCGAACTTGTAATCAAACAGGGTGTCCTCCCGCAGACGGCCGATGCAGACGGCCATGCCGTGCTCGGTATTGCGGTCCAGCTTGGGCTGCGGACGGTCGCTTCCTCAAAGTAGTGGAGGAACTGCTTGGGTGCGCTGGGCAGGTCCAGCTCCTGTGCGGGGCCGCGGAACTCGGCCCAGGCCTTGAGGATCTCTTCCTTGCTGGGCTTCTTATCAAAGCTCACGAAGACAGCGGCGGTGTGACCGTCAGAGACAGGCACACGGAAGCACTGGGCAGTGATGACAGGCTTCTCGGCGTTGACGATGTGGTCGCCCTCAATATGACCCCACAGCTTGAGAGGCTCACGCTCGCTCTTTTCTTCCTCGCCGCCGATGTAGGGGATGACGTTGTCGATGATCTCAGGCATCCGGTCGAAGGTCTTGCCGGCACCGGAAATGGCCTGATAGGTGCAGACCAGAGCCTTGCTGACGCCGAAATCCTTCATCAGGGGGGTGCAGGCCAGGGCATAGCTCTGCAGGCTGCAGTTGGACTTGACAGCAATAAAGCCGCGCTTGGTGCCCAGACGTTTGCGCTGTGCCGGGATGATGTCGATGTGGTCAGCGTTGATCTCAGGCACCACCATGGGAACGTCCGGGGTAAAGCGGTTGGCACTGTTGTTGGACACCACCGGGCACTCAGCCTTTGCGTAGGCCTCTTCCAGCGCCTTGATCTCAGCTTTGGGCATGTTAACTGCACAGAAGATAAAAATCGACCTGAGCAGCAACTTCTTCCACGTTGGAAGCGTCCTGCACCACCATCCCCTTCACGCTCTCGGGCATCGGGCTGCTCATAGCCCAGCGGGAACCGACTGCATCTTCATAGGTTTTGCCTGCACTGCGGCCGGAAGCGGCCAGCGTGGTCAGTTTGAACCAGGGGTGATTCTCCAGCAGCGTAACAAAACGCTGACCGACCATACCCGTTGCACCTACGATACCCACTCTATACTGTTTTTCCATTTCCAGTACCTTTCCTTTCAAAAGATAATTTACACAAGACGCCGCTTGCAAAGCAGACGAATGCAATATAATAAAGACTGTCTATACAGATTTTATGATAACATTGATACGGCATTCGTGTCAATCATCGGACATGTTAAAAAAAGATTTTTGGTATGATTTACCCAAAGAGCTCATTGCACAGGAGCCCGCAGATCCCCGCGACTCTGCACGGCTGATGGTGCTGAGCCAGAAAGACGACAGCATCCAGCACAAGATCTTCCACGATCTACCGGAATTTTTAGAGCCGGGCGACCTGCTCGTTGTCAACAATTCCAAGGTCCTGCCTGCCCGCATCGTGGGCGTCAAGCAGCCCACCGGCGCTGTGTGTGAGCTGCTTTTGCTGCGTCAGGTCAAAGGCGACCAGTGGGAATGCCTGGCAAAGCCCGGCAAGCGGATGCAGCCCGGCACCAAGGTCAGCTTTGGTGACGGCACCCTGACCGCTGTGGTGGATGAGACCATGGAGGATGGCAACAAGTACGTTACATTCTATTATGACACAGAGACCCTTTATGAAAAGCTGGATGAATTTGGCAAAATGCCGCTGCCGCCCTATATCACCAAACAGCTGGAAGACCAGAGCCAGTACCAGACGGTGTATGCCAAGGAGCTTGGCAGTGCCGCAGCGCCCACAGCCGGCCTGCATTTCACTCCGGAGCTGATGGACACCATCCGGGCCAAGGGGGTCGGCATTGCTGAAGTGACCCTCCATGTGGGTCTGGGCACATTCCGCCCCGTGATGGAAGACGAGATCGCGGACCACAAGATGCACAGCGAATGGTACTCCATCAGCGAGGAAACCGCCCAGCGCATCCGGGAGACCAAGGCCGCCGGGCACCGCGTCATTGCGGTTGGAACCACCAGCTGCCGTACCCTGGAAGCCGTTGCCGCCAAGGCATTCTTGTTGTAGCGCTTGCTTTCCAGAATGACACCGACAGCAGCCTGTCGTTCAGGGGACACAATGGCCGGGTGGTGGTTCTCGACCAATACCCATTCGTCCTGCCCTTTCGCGGAAACGCTTTGTGTTGGACTCGTCGCGGTAATTGTACCGATACGTTCCAGAGTAGAATGGACTGGAAAGAATCGTGTGGACGGTCGGACTCCAGTCGTTTCTAGCGCGGGATTTCAGGCCACGCTCATTCATAATCCGAGCAACCCGCACGACGAATTTTCGGACTCGTACAGGGAGTAGATCAGTCTGACGATTTTGGCCTCCTCGTCCTCGGCGATGGAGAAGGTCTTGCTCTCTTTGTCGTAGGAGTACCCGTAGGGAACCTTGCCACCGTTCCAGATGCCGTCATTGGCGCGGGACACGAAAACGGCGCTGACTCGCTCAGAGGTCGTTTTACGCTCCAGTTCCGCGAAGATCAGGATGATTTTGAGCATAGCTTCGCCCATCGCGAGCTTGTGTCGAACTGTTCTTCACCACGTAAAGACCGCGAACAAGTCTCTTCAGTTCGGCATACATGACGGAGAAGTCAGAAAGATTGCGGCGGCTGATTCGGTCGATCTTCCACACGAGGTGCAGCTTCGCCGGTTTCTCATCCGGGCCATCATTTGCTGGTAGTCTGGGCGGTCGGTATTTTGGCAGAGTAGCCATCCCCAAAAATCATATAGTCCGAGATGCCGAGGGGCATATTTTGCATAGTTGATGAGTTCACTCTCGCTGGACAGGCAGGCTGGCCCGGTCAACCTGATACTGCGTTGAGACTCGAACGGGCGGCGGCTTTTTTCCTCAAAGCGTTGTGCCGCCTTCTTTCACCACATAGCCCATTGCGGAACCTCCAGAAGATAATGATATTGAAGAAAGCAGCCCAAAAGCGTAGTGCGCTGCTTTTCTGTTATGCACAAAAAGGAAACGATAGAAATTATGCAAAATGTCGGCATGGACGTTGTTCAACGTTCTATCGCCGGAAACATAACGCGAGATGGTAGTCTCCGTCGTGTTGATGCGCTCTGCGACAGCACGCTGCGTGAGGCCGCGCTTGTCGATGAGTTCTTTGAACTGTTTGGCGAACATAGCTTTGCTGTACATAGTGATACCTCCAATGTAGCTTACTTGCAAGTTTATAACATACTTGTCAAAGAGTAAACAAAACTTACAAAATTATCATTTTAAGATTGACATATACCATGTCGGTAAGCTATAATGAAGACACGGAAAGGGGTGAGCGGATGAATAGCTCCAAGCTCAAAAGCATCCGGGTCGAGAAAGGCAAGATTAGAAGAACATGGCCGAACTGACGGGCAATCGTTGCTGTTACCTACTCCAAGAAGCGCGAGAAGTCGAGTTCTCCACGAGGAAATGACATTGTCGCCAAGGCGCTTGACCTGACCAGCATCAGGTCAACGCAGCAAATACGGACCGAACGAAGCACACTGA
>VOFB01003274.1_pt1 | contig 46014 bp, 99 predicted proteins | sample 5384141 | NCBI WGS metagenome assembly VOFB01 (sample SAMN12384721, study PRJNA508395) | human gut metagenome | isolation source: healthy gut A | host: Homo sapiens | reverse complement strand
CAGAATATAACAAAATACAAGTAACAATAAATGTGTATAAACCAGAAGAAGAGCAACTAGAAAATAAAAAAGAAAGTTTTTTACAACAGGAAAGGTCTGCGTAAAACAAGGATTTTAGAAATTTTAAAACCAACAACTAAGATACCGAACAAGTTATCCACTCCTGTGGATAAAACTGTGGATAACTCTAACAGTTCAGCAGAATCAAAAAAAAAAGAAAATAACATAAGAACGAAACAGAAAATAAAAACAATAATCTAGAAATACTAAAAAATTTGAAAAAGGACAAGAGATTTATTAAACAATGCAGAAATAAAAGAGGCAGAAACAAACCCGCCAAGAGATACAATTCAGGCTCAATGATACTAGCAATGGAGAATGCAGGAAAATTAATAGAAGAGGAAGAACTAAGAGAACAAATAAAAGGAGCAGGAATTGGCACAAGTGCCACTAGAGGAGGAATAATAGAAAAGCTTAGAAAAATAAGATACATAGAAATAAACAAAAAACACAAATAATAACACCAACTCAAAAAGGAGAAAACATATACGACATTGTAAACTTCAAATGCCAGACATGTTAAATCCAAAACTAACAGCTAGCTGGGAAAAAGGCTTAGACATGGTAGCAAAAAAAGAAATAAAACCAGATGAATTTATGAACAAATTAGAAAATTATATAAACTCAAAATTTCAAAAATTAGTAGTAAAATGTAGAAAACACCCTGCCATAATATAGGCAGGGTGCAAGGAGTTTTAATATCAATATAAATGATTTTATAATGATACAAAAGAGTTGTTATAATAATTTGTTAGTTGGTACTGTACCAACATTAAACCAACTTTTAAAACAGATGAATTTTGTAAAGCATTTTCTTTTGCATACCTTATACTATGTTCAATACATGCAGTAGAATCTTTTCCATACATTAATGCAAGTTCCTTATATAAGCAAGTGAACTTTTTAAGTAAAAGTCATTTTCCAGACATAACTTTAAAGCAGTATTAATGTATGAAAAGCCAATAAAATTTAAAGGTATGTCAATTTTTTTAAGAAATTCATCTATTGACAAATTATCCTGAGAAACTGCAGTAGAAGACTGCAACTCAGCCAAAACTTCAAGCACAGTAGTTCTTATAAACTCCGTAGTTCCTTTTTTTCTGTTTCTGTAATAATCATAATATTCTCTCCTTTTGTACAATGTATTTACATAACATTTTACCACTTATAAGAAAAAATGTCAAACTAAAAATAAATGCATGATATGACAAAAAATTAGGCATAAGTTTTTAAACTTATGCCTATTGTAGGAACCATTATATTAAATTCCTTTTAAAATCCCAAAGCTGCCGGGCAAGCCGGAGTCTGGTCAGCAAATGGTACAATTATTAGAATTGTATCTCCTAATAATTCATGAGCATTTTCCTGTGTTTTCTTACTGTCACCAGGGACATAGCATTTGCCTTTGCAAACAAAAACATTTCTGAGGGATATTTGTTGTTCTGTCATATGAAACGTGTGTTAATTGCCATAATGGCTCCTTTCTGTCCTAATTAAGGACTAAAAATAATTATAGTTTACATAGTTATATTATAACACTAATTAAAAAAATCAAATTTTTCAGAAAAAATACTTCCAAAAAAAAAAAAGGTAGTATAATAAAAATATTAAACAATAAAAAGAGAGTAATAACTACGTAAATAAAAAAAAAAAAGGTTGAAAAATGGAACAGCATTTTCAACCGAATTTTCAGTTTTAGGAAGGAAGAAAACAAAAAAATGAATACGATATTAGGGAATTAGGCAAATCCAAAAATTTGTTGAATTAATAAAAATATAGAAGAAAAGCAAAGTCCGATAGGAATATCGGGCTTAAGTAACGTAGGAATGTTAGAAACAATAGCAAGTATAAACGAATATACCAAAAAGCCAATAGCAATAATAACATATAATGAAATACAAGCAAAATGGATAGTAGAAAATCTACAATTTTTTCACAGACAAAGCAATATATTTTCCAAAAAAGACATAGTAACATATGATTATGTAGCAGAAAGTAAAGACCTTGCCATATTCAAGAATAGAAGCACTAAACAAAATAAACAGCAAAAGAAACTATATATTTAGTAACAACAATAGAAGCAGCAATGCAAAAACTACCAGCAAAACAACTACTATATAAAAAACACATTAAAATTCAAAGTAGGAGAAGTACACTCTTTAGACCAAATAAAGCAAGACCTAGTAAACTTAGGCTACACAAGATGTGATTTAATAGAAGGAAGAGGGCAATTTAGTTTAAGAGGAGGAATATTAGACATATCTATAAATGATGCAATAGGAGTAAGAATAGAATTTGGGGAGACGAAATAGACTCAATAAGAAACTTCAACATAATAAGTCAAAGATCAATAAACACATTAGAAAAAGTAGAAATAGAACCAGCACACGAATATATATTAGAAAAACCAATAGAAGAAATATGTAAAAAAGTAAGAAAAACAATAGCAAATGATTTACAAGAAGATATAATAGAGCAAGATATAGAACAAATAAAAGCAGGAAACTATATAAGCAAAATAGACAAATATTTTGACTGTTTTATGACAAACAAGAAACAATAATAGACTACCTAAACACAAACAGTATAATAACATTTGACGAAATAAGAAAAATAGAACAAAGAGCACAAAACATAATAAAAGACAATGAACAACTAATAAAGAATCTAATAGAAAAAGGAAAAGTAGTACCACAAACAATAAGCAATATACAAACATTTAGTAGTATTGAAAACAACACAAAAGAAAGCGAAAAAACAATAATATACATAGAAAAACAAGACACCAAAATAGAAAGACAAGCAAAAAACTACAACTTCCAATATAGAGCAATAAACTACTATAAGAGTGAAATAGAAACACTATTTACAGACATAAAAAAGCACAAGAAAAAGGAAAAATATATATGTAGTAGTAGCCACAAAAAGAAAAGCAAAAAATTACAAGAAATACTAGAACAAGAAAACATCATAAGCAAAATAGAAGAAAAACTAGACAAAACAATAATAGTAAAATCACAAGAAAAAATAATAACAATATCAATAGGAAAACTATCAGAAGGATTTGAAAACTACGAAATAAATCAAGTAATAATATCAGCAGATGAGCTAATAGAAGGAGGCAAAAAAAAAAAAACATTTGCACACCAAGCCTATAAAGAAGGAGAAAAAGTAGTATTTGCAGACTTAAAAATAGGAGACTATGTAGTACACAAAAAACTATGGAATAGGAATTTATATAGGAGTAAACACAATAACAGCAGATGGAACAACAAAAGATTATATAAAACTAAAATATCAAAATGACGACATTTTATATGTACCAACAAACCAACTAGACAGCATAAGAAAATACAATGGAGGAGACACACTAAACCCACCAATAAACAAATTAGGAAGCAAAGACTGGAGAGAAACAAAAGAAAGAGTAAAGAAAAACTTAAGAGCAGTAGCAAGAGAACGTATAGAACTATACGCAAAAAGAGACAAAGCAAAAGGACACGCATTCAGTAAAGACACACCATGGCAAACACAATTTGAAGACCAATTCCCATACCAAGAAACAGATGACCAACTAAGATGCATAGAAGAAGTAAAAAAGACATGGAATCACAAAAACCAATGGACAGACTTTTATGTGGAGATGTAGGATATGGAAAACAGAAGTAGCAATAAGAGCAGCATTCAAAGCAGTAATGGACCACAAGCAAGTAGCATATTTAGTACCAACAACAGTACTTGCAGAACAACAATACCAAGAATTTAAAGAAAGAATGAAAGACTATCCAATTAGAATAGAAATATTAAACAGATTCAAATCAGCAAAATACCAAAAAGAAGTAATAAAAAATTAGCACTAGGAGAAGTAGACATAGTAATAGGAACACATAGACTATTAAAGCAAAGACATAGAATTTAAAGACATAGGATTATTGATAATTGACGAAGAACACAGATTTGGAGTAAAAGACAAAGAAAAATAAAAAGAATACAAAGCAAACATAGATGTACTAACAATGACCGCAACACCAATCCCACGAACACTACATGTCTGTAGTAGGAATAAGAGATATGTCAGTAATATACGAACCACCACAAAACAGAAAACCAGTACAAACTTATGTGTTAGAATATGATCCAGAAGTAATAAAAGAAGCAATAACAAAAGAACTAGAAAGAGACGGTCAAGTATTTTATATATTTAACAATGTAGAAAACATACAAAAAAAAAAGCAGACGACATATCTAGGCTAGTACCAGAAGCAAAAGTATCTTATGCACATGGAAGAATGACAGGAAAAATAGAAGACATAATGCAAGAATTTATAGAAAAAAAACACAAATGTATTGGTATGCACAACAATACTAGAATCAGGAATAGACATACCAAATGCAAACACAATAATAGTAGAAAATGCAGACAGAATGGGATTAGCACAACTATACCAAATAAGAGGAAGAGTAGGAAGAAGCAGCAGACAAGGATATGCATACATAACATACAAAAAGACAAAATGCTAGCAGAAGTAGCAGACAAAAGGTTAAAAAGCAATAAAAGAATTCACAGAATTTGGATCAGGATTTAAAATAGCAATGAGAGACTTAGAAATAAGAGGAGCAGGAAGTCTACTAGGAGAAATCCAATCAGGACACTTAGAACAAGTAGGATATGACACATACTGTAACTTACTAGACGAAGTAGTAAAAGAAATGCAAGGAAAAGAAATAGAACCAGACATAGATATACAAATAGACCTAAATGTAACAAGTTATATACCAGACGAATACATATCAGACTCAAGCCAAAAAATTGAAATATACCAAAACATAGCATTATGCAAAAACAGAACAAGACATACAAAATGTAGTAGACGAAATAATAGACAGATTTGGAAATATGCCAGGAGAACTAGAAAACTTATTAGATATAGCAAGAATAAAATATCTAGCAAAACCACAATACATAACAAAAATAGCAAACAAAAAACATCAGTAGTATTTACGTATGACCAAAAAAAAAATTCAATGTGGACATCGTAAAATTAGTAGAAACATACAAAAAAAAAGTAAAATTTCAACCAGGAATAAAACCAATGATAACATTAAATATAGGAACAACAAATGAAAGGCAAATTTTAAATGATGTAATAGAATTTTTAAAAATCAAAATAAAATCAATAAATTTGCTATTTAAGTAAAAAAACAATAGTTGTATGTTTTTAATATAGTTGATATAATTCAGATGTGAATAAAAAGTAAAAAAAAAAAAAGATAAATAATAATAAATATAAAAAAGAAGGAATGATATAATTGCAAAAAATAACAAGTAAAGAAAACGAATTTATAAAACACATTAAAAAAATTAAAAGACAAAAATATAGAGATCAAAGCAACGAATATATAATAGAAGGAATCAAATTAATACAAAAGCAATACAAGAAAAAGCACAAATACACCAAATAGTAATATGAAGACTGCGAAAAATCAGGAATAATAAGCCAAGAATTAAAATACGAAATAGCAAAACAAGAATGTGTATATGTAACAAAACATATTTAAAACAATAAGTGAAGTATCAACACCACAAGGAATATTAGCAATAGTCGAAAAAACAATATCAAAAATAAAGACTCAAGAAATAGACTATAATCAAGATATAATAGTAGCATTAGACGACATACAAGACCCAGGAAATTTAGGAACAATATTAAGAACAGTAGATAGTATAGGATTAAAACAAATACTAGTATCAAAAGGAACAGCAGACAGTTTTAATCCAAAAGTAGTACGCTCAACAATGGGAGCAATATTCAGAGTAAAAAATAATAGAATGTGAAAAATTAAGAAACACTAAAACAAGTAAAAGCACACAAATACCAAGTATTAGCAACATCTTTAAAAACCAAAAACAGTATATATGACATAGATTATAACAAAAAAGTAATAGTAATAGGAAACGAAGCAAATGGAGTATCAGAAGAAATACTAAAATTAGCAGACATAAAAGTAAAAATCCCAATGTTAGGAAAAACAGAAAGTCTAAATGCCTCTGTAGCAACAGGAATAATGCTTTATGAATATGTCAGACAAAAAATAAAAAGTAATAAAAGAAAATAAGAGATGCGTTTTATCAAAAGGAGGAAGAAAAAACTGAAACTAAATATAGTAATGGTAGAACCAGAAATACCACAAAACACAGGAAACATAGCAAGAACATGCGCAATAACAGGAGCAAAATTACACTTAGTACACCCCACTAGGATTCAAAATAGATGAAAAAACAATAAAAAGAGCAGGATTAGACTATTGGGACAAATTAGAAATAGAAGAACACGATTCACTAGAAAAATTTTTAGAAAAATATAATCCAGAAAAACACAACATGTTTTTTTGCAACAACAAAAGGAAAAACAAAATACAGAGATATAACTATTCTAAAATGAAAGAGGTATTTATCTTATACGGTAAAGAAACAAAAGGATTACCAGAATGGTTATTAGAAAAATATATTAATGAAAAACAATAAGAATACCAATGTTACCAACACTAAGATCACTAAATTTATCAAACTCAGTAGCAATCATAACTTATGAAATACTAAGACAACACAATTTTGAAGATTTACAAGAAGTAAGTAATTATTTTGACAAAGAATTATAGATTGTAGTAAGAATAAAATTATATGTATTAGAAAAAAATAATACATTATAACTTTATTCTTATTTTTTATGCAAATTTATAATACAACTATAAATTTATATAAAATATAGAATAAAAAGAGGGAACTCAAAAATACAACTCAACATAAAATATAATAAACGAAAACAGAAACAAAACAAACAAAAATTCAATAGAAAGGAAATGATGCAAAAATGGAAAAAATACTAGAAGTAAAAAAACATAAGCAAAAAATATCAAAGCAAAGAAGGAGAAATACAAGCACTAAACAATGTAAACTTTAGAGTAAAAAGTGGAGAATTTATAAGTATAATAGGACCAAGTGGATGTGGAAAATCAACACTACTATCAATAATAAGTGGATTAGAAAGCAAAACAACAGGAGAAATCTACATACAAGGAAAGAAAGTAGAAGGAATATCATCAGATATAGGATATATGTTACAAAGAGATTGTCTATTAGAATGGAGAACAATATGGAACAATGTAATGCTAGGATTAGAACTAAAAGGAACAAAAACTTATGAAAATAAAGAATATGTAAAAGAATTAAAAAAAATACAATTTATATGATTTCAAAGACAAATATCCACAAGAATTATCAGGGGGAATGAGGCAAAGAGCAGCACTAATAAGAACACTAGCAGTAAAACCAAAAATACTACTATTAGACGAAGCATTTTCAGCATTAGACTATCAAACAAGAATAATGGTAACAAAGGACATATATGATATTTTAAGAAAAGAAAAAATTACAGCACTCATAGTAACACATGACATATCAGAAGGTAGATTTCAAAGTAGACAGTATGTGTGATAAAACAATTTGAATTTATAAAAAATATATAAATTTCAGAGTTTGAAAGAATTTTGAAATTTATTTTTTAGCTATTGACAAAAACAAATGTTTTATGTAAAATTATAATAGATATTTAAAAGGTAATCAGGTAGAAAATAAACTTTGAAGGGAGTTTTACATAATGGACAATGAATTAAATGAGCAAAATAATTTTATAATGTATACAACAGATGATGGACAAGTTGATATTGAAGTGAGATTAGAAGAAGAAAATGTATGGCTTACTCAAAAATCAATGGCCGAATTATTTGAAACCACGAAACAAAATATAAGCTTACATATAAAAAAATATTTTTTGATGAAAAGGAATTAGATGAAAATGCAGTTGTAAAGGAAAACTTGACAACTGCTAAAGACGGAAAAAACTATAAAACAAAATTTTATAATTTGGATTTAATTATAGCAGTAGGATATAGAGTCAAATCAGTTCGAGGTACGCAATTTAGAATATGGGCAAATAAATTAATTAAAGAATATCTAATAAAAGGGTATAACCTTAATGTAAAAAAGATTCAAAAACAATGGAGGAGGAACGTACTTTGAAGAGGTTTTAGAAAAAATTAGGGATATCCGTTCATCAGAGAAAGTATTTTGGAGAAAAATATTAGATATTTATGCTACAAGTGTAGATTATGATGCTAAAAATGAGCAAACAAGAGAATTTTTCAAAACAGTTCAAAACAAAATGCACTATGCCGTTCATGGTAACACAGCAGCAGAAGTAATATTTAATAGAGTGGATAGCAAAAAGAGAATATAGGATTAACAAACTTTAAAGGAAATATGCCGACAAGAGCAGAAACAGAAATTGCTAAAAATTATTTGAGTGAAAAAGAATTGGATTTATTAAATAGAATGGTGTCAGCATATTTAGATGTTGCAGAGATTAATGCTTTAAATATGCATGCGATGACAATGAAAGACTGGGTAAAAGAACTAGATGGATTTTTAACTATGACTCATAAAGATATATTAGAAGGAGCAGGGACAATATCCCATGAAAAAGCATTAGAGAAAGCACATAAAGAATATGATAAATATATGAGAAATCATTTAACACAAGCAGAAAAAGATTATCTAGAAATAATGGGTGAAGATATAAAAAGTTAAAATAATACAAGAGTAAAATGCTAATTAAAGGATAAAAAAGAAAGATAACTAGTAATTTGTAGAGGAGATATTTATGGAAGATAAACAAATATTACTTAATAATATAGATAAAGTTCATACTACTGAAATGGGTATTGATAGAATCAAGAAAAATCTTAAATTAGATACGGATGATGTTGTTGAGTATTGTAAGAATAAAGTTTTAGATAAAAATTGTAATATCTATAAGCAAGGTAAAATTGGTATTGTGAAATTGATAATATAAAAATAACAATCAATTCATATAGTTACACAATTATAACAGCACACAAATTAAAAAGGTAAAAATAGATGGATTATCAAATAATAGAATTAGAAGAATTTAGTGTGATAGGGATAAGGTATGAATTATCAAAAATCATTAAGTAATAATGTGAAATTAGCACAAAATCATTGGAAGATGTTTAATAGTAAATTAAGAAATAATAAGTTACATTTAGGAAGTAACTGGTGTAAATATGATTTATAAAGGAGAATATTGATGAAACTATTTTTATGTTCGCACTTTTCAAGTGTGGGAAGTCTGATAAAGGAAGAAATTGAAAATAAGAAAGTCGCATTTATTCCAACAGCTTCACTGCGTGAAGGCTACACCGGTTATGTCGGCTCGGCTCGAAAATTATTCAAAAAGTTGGGAGCAATCGTAACTGAAATTGATATTTCAACGGAGGCTTATTCAACGATACAGTCTGTTTTTGAAGAAGCAGATGTGATATATTTTACCGGCGGAAATTCTTTCTTTCTTATGGACCAGCTCCGTAAAACGGGAGCTGATGGGCTACTGAAAAAGGAATTGGCAAATGGAAAATTGATGATCGGCGAGTCGGCAGGCGCAATTATATGCGCTCCAAGCATCCAATATATCGAGCAAATGGATGAAAAGCCAGAGGACTACTCACAAGAAGATGATGCAGGGCTTGATTTGATTGATTTCTATGTTCTTCCGCATTATCTTACAGCACCATTTAATGTAAAAAAGAATAATTTAACTCAATAATTTGAAAATGGGACTGATTTAGTTATGTAATGAACTTAAAATAAGTGTAAATTTAATTAAAAAAACATAAAATGTGGTTTTAAACAAAACAGTAAATTTTTATTTTAACATCATTTGCAGTTGAAAAAACATAGTTGCAAGAATTATATTATTTATACTAGCATTTTTAGTATTGATAATTGGAGTTTCTTTTGCATTAAAATGAAAATGAAACAGGTTTTATGAATGGAAATGTCATCATAAATATTAAATAGTTTTTGCAATGCATTTTAAATGTCCAAAGTGTAACGAAAGAACAAAAATTTTAAGTTCCAATTATTTTTTAAAGCAGATAAATAAAATGAAAAATAATAAAAAAATTTTTAAATGACTGATTATAAAACATAAATAAACAAAAACAGTAGATTATTTTAACATAATAGAAATTGAAAATGACATTTATATAATATTTATAGTTACAAGATTTTTATCTTTAACAGTATTGTTCCAATTATAGAAGATAATAAAAGCAAAAAATATAGTATTTGTAGGTAATAATAAATATGAAAGAAATTGACATTTTATGTTAATTTTATAATATGTAGAGAACGACAAAAATTAAAAGTTTACAGTATTATTTTAGGGAGACAAATTTGCAATGGCACAAATGGTTAATAATATAAGGAGGAAAAATTAATATGAAAATTGCAATAATTTCTGATATACATGGTAATTTAGAAGCATTAAAAGCAACAATAAAAGACATAGAGAAAAAACAAGTAGACCAAATAATATGTTTGGGGGATACAATTGCAAAGGAATACATCCACATGAATGTATAAAACTAATAAAAGAAAAATGCCATATAGTGATTCAAGGAAATACAGATGAATATTTTTTCAAAGAAGCATGAAAATATATCTGAATTGCCAGAACAAGAACAAAAAAGAATAAAATGGAATCAATCATTAATTACCCAAGAAGACAGAGAGTACTTATCAAATTTTACCATTCAGTCATGAATTTTATATTAGTGGAAGTTTAGTTAGACTTTTCCATGCTACAAACAAAGCAAATAACAAAGCGGTTTTAAATATTGATGACATAGAAACAAAATATGAAATGTTTTTACCAAGTGAACGCACTATATCAAACAATATTGCAGATGTAGTGATATTTGGTCATATTCATCATCCATATATGGATAAACTATATAACAAAACATTGATAAATGTTGGAAGTATAGGAAATTCATTTGATACAATAAGAAATGACAGTAAGGGATAGCAATACTCTTGAAACAACAAGAGCATATTACCTAATTATTGAGGGAGAATATGAAAGTAGAGAATACAACTCAGAGATTTCATTTCAGTTTGTAAGAGTTCCATACGATATAGAAAAGGAGTTAAAAGACGAAGATAAAATATAGAAAAAGAATCATATAGATGTGAAATAAAAAAAGGAAGATATAGAGATATGACCAAAATTAATGAAAACTACAAAAATTAGGAATTGATGTAAGTAAAATATAACTGTTTGTCAAAAAAATAAGCTATCAAAGATAATTTCATTGGTAGTTTATTTTTAACCAAATTTAACCTTTCTTTACTTTTTATGAAATTACATATAAAGTTAAAAATGTCCAAATCTTTGGGTAAAATAAACTTGAAAAATGGACATTTTTATAATGAAAAAAATCAACAATACCAATGCTTTTGAACAAAATAGATGACATATTTTACTCACTAGGGTAGGTGTGTGATAGTGAAAACTATCACATATCTACCCTATAAACTATTATGAGCAAATGAGTACACATTTAAAAATTTTAAAATAAGAGAGAATTTTTATAAGAAAACAGATGTATATATAGTATAAGGAGAGTGAATTAATATGAGTGAAACTTTCAAAATCAATATATACTTCGATGAAAAAAGGTGAAGAATTAGAAGGATTAATAAAACACTTAATAATTAATATCTTAAAAAAGATAGTTTTGAACATTAAAATTTTATTCAAAATAAGATATAATAAAATTAAATTCAAATTGTTTTTATCCAAGCATAGAAAGGAGGAAAAATGCTTGAACAAATAGAAAAAACAATATACAAGGTAGCAATTTATATAAGGCTATCAAAAGAAGATGTAGACAGAGGATATGATGAAAGTGAAAGTATAAAAATCAAAGAACATTACTAACAGAATATGTGCAAAAATTAGGATGGAAGTACCAATTAATAGATACATATATAGATCAAGGCTTTACTGGAACAAATTTTAATAGACCAGATTTTCAAAGAATGGTAAGAGATATAGAAAATGGGAAAATTAATATGGTTGTAACAAAAGATTTATCCGTTTAGGACGTGATTATATAGAAACAGGAGAATATATAAAAAATGGTTTCCAGAAAATAATGTAAGATATGTTTCAGTAACAGATGGAATAGATACTTTTGAAGCATCAAACGGCAACAATGATATTGCACCATTTAAATCAATATTAAATGACATGTATTCAAAAGACTTATCAAAAAAATTAGGACTGCTTTACATACTATGCAGAAACAGGGAAAATGGGTAGGAGGAAAAACGCCACTTGGATACACAAAAAGACTCACCTGATAAAAATAAATTAATAATTTATGAGCCAGAGGCTAAAATTGTAAGAAAAATTTTTAATATGGCATCCAATGGAAATCAAGTTGGAACTATAAGAGACTATCTAAACAGTAACAACATTCCGACAGTCAACAAATCAAGGTATAACAAAGAAACATTTTGGGAAAATAAAACTGTAAAAAACATATTAAAAAATAAAGTTTATATAGGCACAACAGTGCAAAATAAAAGAAGTAGGATAAGTTATAAAAATAGGAAGATTAGAGCCAATCCTGAAGAAAAATGGATCGCTGTAGAAAATACACATGAGCCAATAATAGACAAAAAATGTATTTGATTCAGTACAAAAAATGGTAATAGTTCAAAACTATAATAGAAATGAAAAAAGAAAAAATATGTTTTATTAGACGGTTTACTTTTTTTTGTTATGAATGCAAACATAAAATAGGAGTAAGAGGAAAAAAAATGGTAATTACTATATGGTATGTAACAATTATCGCAGAAATTCAAAATTAAAACTTTGCACATCACATGGTTTTAGCTATTCTAATTTAGAAGAAACAGTAATTAATTATATTAAAAATTTATTCAAAAGATAGATGATAAAAGAATAGAGTTAGATGTAAAAATAATATAACGAAATATGATTATGGAAAAATACTTCAAAAACTAGAAAACGAGATAAAATTAATAAATAACAATATTGATCAAATGTATGTTGATAAATTAAACAATAAAATAAGTGAAGAAATGTATGAAAGGTTATTCTCGAAACTAAAAAATGAAATAAAGCAAAAAAAGAAAACGAATACATAGAAATTAAAAAGACAAAAAGACGAATCAAAAAAAAAAAGATGATACCGAAAAAAATAAAAAGTGTTATACAAGAGTTTTGAGTTTAAATAAGCCAACATCAGAAATTATGAAAGTAATTATCAATAGAATTGAAATTCACCAAGATAAACAAGTGGATTTGTATTTCAATTTTAAACAATTAAATAATCTAAAAAAAAAATATATAGGGCTAATTTAATTTTAAATATTAGATTAGTCAAAAATAAAGATTAAAACTGCCTATTTTTATATCAACCAGAAGCAATAAGTATGTCAGACAGAATAATAGTACTAACAGAAAGACCAGGAACAATAAAAGACATACACAAAATAAACTTCGAAATAGAAAATAGAAATCCAATAAACTGTAGAGAAAACCCTAAATTCAGTAAATATTTCAATATGCTCTGGAAAGAATTAGGGGTATCAACAGGAAGGAATGTGATGAAAATGATAAGTGAAAGAAAAAAAATATTTAAAGAAAAAAGAAAGGAAAAAAATACTAGTATTTATAGTTCAAATAGGAATATTAATAACATTTTTAGGAATCTGGGAACTACTAGCAAACAATAACATAATAGACAGTTTCATAACAAGCCAACCAAGTAGAATATGGAAAACACTAACAAATTTAGGAGCAAACGATTTAATAAAACACATACAAGTAACAACTTATGAAACAGTAGTAGGATTTTTATTAGGAACAGGAATGGGAATAATAATAGCAATAATACTATGGTGGTCAGGATTTTTAGCAAAAGTATCAGAACCATACCTAGTAGTTTTAAACAGTTTACCCAAAGTAGCATTACGGCCCAATAATAATTATATGGGTACGGAGCAGGAACACCAGCAATTATAGTAATGGCAGTAGCAATATCATTAATAGTAACAATATTAGAAAATCTAAATGGATTTATAAGAACAGATGAGAATATAATAAAAATGGCAAAAACATTTAACGCAAACAAAATGCAAATACTAGCAAAAATTGTAATACCAGCAAATATATCAACATTTATAAACTCATTGAAAGTAAATATAGGACTATCATTAGTAGGAGTAATATCAGGAGAATTTTAGTATCAAAAGCAGGATTAGGATATTTAATAGTATATGGAGGTCAAGTATTTAAGCTAGATATAGTAATGACAAGTGTAATAATATTAGGAATATTAGCAGGAATAATGTATTTATCAGTACTATTAATAGAAAAATTTATAAATCAAAAAAACCATATTCTCAATAAAATAAACAAAAAACATAAAATAAAAAATATAGAACAAGGAACAAAAGCGGACATTAATAATATTTACACTTATTTAGACATTTTAAAGTCCGCGTCTTTGTTCGTGCGCGAAAAAATTTATGAAATAAATTTTCTGTGCGTTGTTATTTTTTATATTATAGGAAGTTCGGAGAACTTTCCTATAATATAAAAAACAATAGAAAAAATCTCAAATATTAAGACTTTTCTATTGTTTCTATTTATTATATATTTTCTTTTCTATGTCCAATTTCTAAAACTAAAACTATTACATTTTCATCTTGTATTTCACATATTACTCTATAATCGCCAATTCTATATCTCCACTGACCAGACTTATTTTCTACCAAACCTTTACCATGAACTCGAGGATTTTCAGTATTCTCAATATTTTTTCTAACCATCAATTATTAATGCAGATATATGTTTATCAATTTTTTTAATTGTTTTTTTGCTTTATCCGTAAAAAGTATTTTATACTTCATCTATAAACCCAACTCCTCTTTACTTCATCTAATGTATAAGTTTTAGGATTTTTTTCTTATATTCATTTATAGCTTTTTATAACACTCTAAATCATATTCATCTTCAATTTTTTCCATTACAGCATTTCTTATTAAATCTGATAAAGAAATATTATTCATATCTGCATACGCTTTTATTAATTCTGTATCTTTATCACTTAACCTTACTGAAATAGTCATAAAAATCAACTCCCTTCATAATTATTGTACTACAATGTAATACAAAAGTCAACAATATTTATACTATTTTATTCAAATGTGAATAATATATTCAAGACAATAAAAATTCAAAAAATAACCAATCAAAAAGTAAAGACAAAATAAAAAAAATTTGATACAATGTAAAAAGCGAAGCAAATAGAAAAAAACAAAGAATGAAAGGAAAAAAGATGATAAAAAGATATAAACAAACAGAAATAGAAAAAATAGTACAAATACTAAAAAAATGACGGAATTATAAGTATACCAACAGACACAGTCTATGGAATTTGTGCAAGAATAAATTCAAAAGTAGCACACGACAAATTAATAAAAGCCAAAGAAAGACCAATAGATAAATCATTTCCAGTCATGTGCAAAAATGAAGAACAAATAAAAGTATAGCAATAGCAGACCAAAAAGCAGAAAAACTAATAAAAAACATTTATGCCAGGCCCAATCACAATAGTATTAAGAAAAAAAAGAAGAATTACCAAATTACATAACAAATGGAAAAAGACACAATTGCAATAAGAATGGCAACATCAAAAACAATAGAAGAAATAATAAATAAGCTAGGAAGTCCAATATTTATGACAAGTGCTAACCAAAGCGGAAAAAAAAGAATGCACAAACTTAGAAGAAATAGAAAAAAATTGCCCACTATTAGACGGAATGATAGAAGGAACTGTAATTTTTTCTAAAGGAAGCACAATAGTAGACTGCAGCTCAGACAAAATAAAAATATTAAGAGAAGGACCAATAACAAAAGAACAAATAAAAATGCCTTGAAAAAAAGTAAATTCAATATATAATATAAAAAGAAAAAAAAAGAAAGGAAGAAGCAGATGAAAAAAGAAGAAAGAAATAAAGGAGTAACACTAGCAACATTAGTAATAACAATAGTAGTATTATTAATATTATCAGGAATAACAATAAACTATGGAGTATCAAACATAAAAAGAGCAAAAATACAAAAAACATAAAAACAAACATGTTATTAATAGAAGCAAAAACAAAAGAATATGTAGAAAATGCAAATTACGATTTAGGAATAAAACCAAATGAAGCAACAGCAGAAATGAAAGGAAAAGCAATAAGTGAATTAGAAGGAGAAGGAAAAGGAACAAAAGTAACAACATCAAGTAGTATCAGTACAGAATTAAACATAATGGGAATAACATCAGAAGAAATAAGTAATGGAAATGTATACCAAATATCAACAACAGATTTAGAAAAAATGGGAATAAAAGGAGTAGAATCAAGCGAAAAAAAGGATGGTATATAGTAGTATATGATATAACAAACTCAAATGTAAAAATATATAACACAAAAGGAATAAAACAAACAACAACGAAACTAAATACTGTTTAGACGACATAAGAAACGAAGAATAGAAATAAATTTGTAAATAAGGCCAAGCCACAATTCTTACATTATACTAAAATCAGGAAGGAAACAAAAATGAAAGAAAAAGAACTAGAAAGACTAACAAATCTAAAAATAATAGAAAACGAATTACACCAAAAAAGGATTCAAAATATTTGTGGAATAGACGAAGCTGGAAGAGGACCATTAGCAGGCCCTGTTGTAGTTGCAGGAGTAATAATGCCAGCAGACTCAATGATAGAAGGAGTAAATGACTCAAAAAAAAGTATCAGAGAAAAAAAGAGAAGCACTATATGACATAATAATAAAAGAAGCAATAAGTTATTCAGTGGCGATAATAGGACAAGATGTAATAGACGAAATAAACATATTAAATGCAACAAAAAGTGGAGTAACACAAGTAGTAGAAGGATTAGATATAACACCAGATTTAATAATAATAGATGCATTAGAACACATAGACACAAAAGGAGTACCATATGAATCAATAATAAAAGGAGACGCAAAAATGTTACTCAATAGGAGCAGCATCAATAATAGCCAAAGTAACAAGGGACAGAATAATGAGAGAATGGGACACAATATATCCACAATACGGATTTGCACAACATAAAGGATATGGCACAAAAAATGCATATGCAAGCAATAAGAGAATATGGATTAACACCAATACATAGAAGAAGTTTTACAAAAAACATAGTACATCAATAAAAGAAAAGGAATGTGAAAAACTTATGAACATTTTAGAAATAATAGAAAAGAAAAGAGACAAAAAGAATTAACAGATGAAGAAATAAAATTTTTCATAAAAGGATATACATCAGGGGAAATAGCAGACTATCAAGCAGCAGCACTAATAATGGCAATATATATAAACGGAATGACAGACAAAGAAAGTACAAATCTAACAATGGAAATGGCAAACTCAGGAGATATACTAGACTTATCAAAATAGATGGAATAATAGTAGACAAACACTCAACAGGAGGAGTAGGAGATAAAGTATCAATAATACTATTACCACTTATAAGTTCATTAGGAGTAAAAGTTGCCAAAATGTCAGGAAGAGGACTAGGATTCACAGGTGGAACAGTAGACAAAATGGAATCAATACCAGGGTATAGAACACAATTACCAGAAGAAGAATTTATAAAAAATGTAAAAGAGATAGGAATAAGTATGATTTCACAAACACAGAACCTAGCACCAGCAGACAAAAAGATATATGCACTAAGAAATTCAATATCATGTGTAGAAAGCATACCACTTATAGCATCAAGCATCATGAGTAAAAAAATAGCAAGTGGAGCACAAAAAAATAATGTTAGAAGTAACTTATGGAAAAGGCGCATTCATGAAAACAAAAGAAGATGCAAAAAAATTAGCAGAACAAATGGTAAGAATAGGAAAACTAGCAAACAGAGAAACCACATACATATTAACAGACATGAACCAACCATTAGGATATACAATAGGAAATACACTAGAAATGATAGAAGCAATTAAATTTCTAAAAGGAGAAGAATTACCAGAAGACCTAAAAAAGTAGTAATAGACTTAGGGAGCAAACATGATAAAATTAGCAGGACTAGGAAACAACATAGAAGAAAAAAAAAGAAAAATGCTAAAACAAATATATAACAGACAAGCATTTAACAAATTTAAAGAAATGGTAAAATTCAAGGAGGAGACACAAGCTACTTAGAAAAACACAGAAAAATTTAAAACAGCGAAATATAAAACAGATATAATAAGCAACAGAAGCGGAAAAATAAAAGAAATACCAGCAGACATCATAGCAAAATATGTATGTAATTTAGAGCAGGAAGAGTAAAAAAGAAGATAAAATAGACATGGCAGTAGGAATAATATTATCAAAAAAGAATGGAGATAGTATAAAAGAAGGAGAAAAATACTTACAATCCATAGTAACAAAAAATAGAAGATGCAAACTTAGAAACATTTAAAATATTAATAGAATAAAACTATAGTTTTAAATAGATATGTCACAAGAATATTGAAAATAAAATATTGAAAAACAACAATTAAAATGTTATAATAAAAAAGGAAAAAGTAAAAATAACATAAATAAAAAATTTATGAAAGGAATGAACAATTATGAAAAAAAGATAAAATACACAAACAAAAAAGAGAAGAGAATACAATGCAGGAAGAATATTCGGAAAAATAATGGCAGGAATACTAGTAATATTTATGCTAGCAGGAACATTTGCAACACTAATATTTGCATTAATGTAAGAATTTTATAAAAACTAAATAAAAAGAAGGAGGATATGCTAGTTATAAAACTAGCATAAACTAGTATATATGGGAAATGTAGGAACAATAACACCTGTAAAAGCAACAAACTGGGAAACTTTTTATAACGAAAATATATTAGGATATTTTCAAAACCTAAAAGGAAATCCATTTGAACTAATAACACTAATAATAGACTTAGCAATTGTAATATTTTTATTTTACTGGTTTTTAAAGCAGTAAAAGGATCAAGAGCATGGCAACTAATCAAAGGAATAGCATTATTACTAGTAGCAACATGGATAAGTGGATTCTTAGACTTTAGAATATTAAATGCAATTTTAACTGCAATAATGAATATAGGATTAATTGCAGTTATAATAATATTCCAGCCAGAACTAAGAAGAGCACTAGAACAATTAGGGAACAAACAAATTCACTAAATTTTTGGAATAGACTCAGACCTAGCAACAAAACAAAAGAAGATATTTATAAAGTTGTAATAGCAACAGAAGAGTTAGCAAAATCAAAAATCAGGTGCTTTAATAGTATTAGAAAGAGATATTAATATTCAAGACATAGAAAACACAGGAGTACCAATGAATGCAGAAGTATCACCACAATTACTAGTAAACATATTTGTGCCAAAAACACCATTACATGACGGAGCAGTAGTTATAAGTAATAACAAAATAGCAGCAGCAGCATGTGTGCTACCATTAGCAGACAATGTTGATGTAGGAAAAGGACTAGGAACAAGACATAGAGCAGCAATAGGAATATCAAAAGAATCAGACGCAATAGCAGTAGTAGTATCAGAAGAAACAGGAAAAGTATCTGTCGCAAAAGACGGAACACTAATAGCAGATGTAAGAGAAGACGTATTAAAAAAATACTAATAAGCAATATAGTAACAAAAAAGATTTGCAAATCCAAACACAAAAAGCAAAAACAGATTTACAAAGATAAAAGAAAAAATAGTAAAGAACAAAAATAAAAATGAAAAAACAGAAGAATAAAACACAAATATAGATAAAAATACAATAAAAATATATAAAAGAAAATAATATAAAAAATAGAACTTGAAAATAAAATTCAAGTTTTATTTTATTAAAATGAATGGAGAGCAAGAATGAGAAACATAAAACTAACAATAGAATATGATGGAAAAGATTTCAATGGATGGCAAAAACAACCTAACAAGCTAAACATACAAGGAAGTATAGAACAAGCAATAAGTCAAATAACAGGAGAAGAAATAGACTTACAAGCATCAGGAAGAACAGATGCAGGAGTACACGCATTAGGACAAGTAGCAAACTTTAAAACAAACTCACAAATTCAATAGAAAAGTTTGCAATAGCAATAAATACAAAATTAAAAAGAAGTATACGAATATTAAAAGCAGAAGAAGTTGATGAAAGATTTCATAGTCGTTTATCATGTAAAAGAAAAACTTATAGATACATAATAAACAACTCAGAACAAGGAACTGCAATATACAGAAACTTAGAAACAAACATACCAAACCATTTAGACGAAGAAAAAAATGAATGAAGCAGTTAAATACTTTGTAGGAGAACATGATTTCAAAGCATTTAAAGCAAGTGGAACAAGTAGCAAAAGTAGTGTAAGAACAATATATGAAGCAAAAAGTCTATAGAAATGCAGAAAAAATATATAGAACTAACAGGTAATGGATTTTTATACAATATGGTACGAATTATAGCAGGGACATTGGTAGAAGTAGGATTAGGAAAAATAGAACCAACAGAAATTCCAAAAATAATAGAATCAAAAAATAGAGAAAAAAAGCAGGAAAAACATTACAACCACAAGGACTATACTTTAGTAAAAAGTAGAATACGAAAACTAAAAAACAAAAAATAAGTAATGTACAGTATATATTTTTATATATTATAAAGATATTCCAGAACTTTCTTAAGATATTAAAACAAATAGTAATTATTTTCACAAAAAAGCCATAAGTTACATAATATATAAAAAGAAAAGGAGAAATGGTTTCAAAAAAATAATTACTATTTTTTAACCTATCCAAGCCTTAAAAAGAAAGGAATGTGATTAAATTGAACACACTACTTATTTATTTTGCACTTCCTATAGCAGTTATAATATTTTCAATAGTATTGCAAAAAGTATTCAGATGTCCAATAATAGTAGCAAGTATTATATTTGCAATATTTTTAGTAGTTGCATTTCTAGTAGACGTAGCCAACTTTTTAGTAGCAACAATAGCATATACGATATTATCATTTATAACAGCATATCTTACAATGCTAATATGCAGAATATTAAATACTTTAGAAAACAATAATAATGGAAGTAATAACAATTGTAATAATAGTTGCAATAATAGTTGTTGCAACAGAATAAACAGCACAGCAGTAAATAACAACGAAACACAACTAACAAGTGGAACAATACAAATAGGAACAAACGGAACAAGTTGTACATGTAATGAAAACAACACAATATCTGTAGTAGCAAATGTAACGCCAAATTCAAATAATAACGGAAGAACTGGTAGATTTTCTGGTTGTTATAGAAGATAATAATCAGGAGCTCTAAAATATTCAAATTACAAATGCTATAGCAGGTAATCTGGCAAAAAAGCACTCTTTTATGTTATTATACATAAAGGGGTATTTTTTATATTATAGAAAAGTTATTTGAACTTTCTAGAATATAAAAATAACAAGGCACAAAACTAGAAAAATCAAGACCTAGCAGAAAGGAGCAAAAAAATGATAGAAATAATAAAAGATACATTAATAGATAGCATAAAACTGCTACCATTTTTATTTATAACATATATATTAATGGAATACATAGAACATAAAATGGGAAAAAAATCAAAAGAAATAATAAAAAATCAGACAAATATGGACCATTATTTGAAGCATATTAGGCATATTTCCACAATGTGGATTTTCGGTATCTGCAACAAACTTATATGCAGCAAGAGTGATAACATTAGGAACATTGATAGCAGTATATTTGTCAACTTCAGATGAGATGCTACCAATCTTTATTTCAGAGTCAGTTTCTCCAATCATAATTCTAAAAATATTAGGAACAAAATTAATAATAGGAATAATAGCAGGATTTATAATAGATTTAGTAATAAGACTAATAAAAAGAAAACAAACAAATCCAACAGGTGAAGACAAAGAAATAAATCAAGAAGACGAAATAAAAGACTTATGTGAAGAAGAACACTGCCACTGCAACGAATCAGGAATAATAAAATCAGCATTAAAACATACAATAAACATATTCTTTTTTTATAATATTAGTAACATTCATAATAAACATAGTAGTACATTTTATAGGAGAAGAAAACATATCAAAAATATTAATGAACAAGCCAATTATAGGACCAATAATATCAGCATTAATAGGGCTAATTCCAAACTGTGCAGCATCTGTTATACTTACAAATATGTATTTACAAAAAGTTATATCATCATCAAGTTTAATAGCAGGATTATTAACAGGAGCAGGAGTAGGACTAGCAGTTTTATTTAAAACTAATAAGGGTATAAAAAACAATATAAAAATAGTAAGTTTATTATATACAATAGGTGTAATTTCAGGAATAATATTAGAAATTATAGGATTTAAAATTTAAAATATTATAATGTAAAAGAAACTACCAAAAAAAAGTGAACCAAGATTATTAAACTTTTTTTATCTAATAATTTAAGTTCACTTCTTTTTAAAAAGTCTTTTTACTTTTACATATCTAATTTTTTACATTAATTAATTATTATCATTTTTCTTACCTTTTTTTAAATTAACAACTATAGCATTCTCATCTTCGAAAATATATTTTGAATCTGTACTATCAATTTGAACAGGATCAAACTCATTTCTATCATCTAAAAAATCAAGTTTTTTTAGGATTAAATTTTTCCTTTTATAATCATCATTTGATGTATCAACATCATCTGGAGAATTAGTATATTTTGCAAAATCATATTTTTTAATTTTTTGAGGTTCCTTATATTTTGAATCTAAGAATCCCATTTTACCTTGACCTGCAAGAGGTTTGCCACTTTCTGATCTAAGTTTAAATGCACAATCTTTTAAACTAAATGACTGTAATTTACCTGCTGAGAAGTTAGCAACAAATTTCCAAGAAACATTACCATGTTTTGAATCATAAGCACCTTTTGCAAAATCAATAGTATCAGAAAAGCTCCATTCTCTATGTTGACCCATTTCAGTAGACCACCATTCCAAATCCTCCTTAGTAGCATGACCTGTAAATATTTTATTTGCACAGTTTGCCAAAATAGTTTGTCTAAAATTATCTTTAGAACCAGGAGCATTTAATTGTGCCAAATTCTGAGCAGAAATAGTTGCACCTACTTTGTATTTTCTAAACATTGTAAATATTGGTTCTGTAGATTTACTAATAAAATCAGGAAACTCATCAATATACAAGAAATAAGGAGTTCTAGAACTTTCAGTACCAGGTCTTCTTAAAACCGCATTTTCAAAAGCAATTAAGAAGAACAATCCCAAAGCCTTATGACTTGTAGCACCTAAATCACCTCTTCTAGTACAAACAAATATCAATTCACTATTTTTTAAAACATTATCAAAATTTATATTATTATGTCTGTTACAAAAATAGATTTTAAACCATCTAATCTAAGTAAATTATCTAACTGAGAAACAGCAGTATATAAAAATTTTTCAGTCATTTCTTTTCCAGAACCATTACTATAAAAATTCTTTTTAAAATAAGCTATTTGATTAGCATGTTTTTCTTTCAAAGTTTCATCATGAGCCATAATTTCACACATTTTTTTCAACTAATTCAAAATTTGTAAGCATTTTTAACATATCATTCAAATTAGGAAGAGCACCTTCATTCATTCTAGGATACATCTCTTTCAATAAAATTGATACATTTTCTATAGCCTGCAAAATAACATCTTCTCGATATGCTTCTTGAACTTCAGTATGTGAATCGTTATACATAGCTTTTAAAGCAGAAGAAATAGTAGTAGCAATTATATAAGGGTCATCATATACAAAAGGATTTATACCTATAGAATTTAAGTCAGATGGGTCTATTATATGATAATCAAATCCGAAGTTTTTAGCTACATCAATCATGTTGTTTTGAAATTTCTTTATCTGGTGACATTACTGTTATACCACAATTTCTATAAGTTAATTCAGGTTTATCAGATAATATCATTTTTTTCATATATGATTTATAAACAGTTTCTTTTCCATAAGCAGGAGAAAGCATACTCAAATTAAAATTTTTATTTAAAAATTCGTTACTATAAGGTTTATTTAAAACTGCAATTTTTGTTTTTAAAGCTGTAAATCCCATTTCTTTTGAAACTTGTGAGAATAAAAAATTTTCTTTCTAAATCTCTTGCAATAAAAGGTTCAAAAACCATTGATGTTTTACCACTTCCTGAACCTCCACAAACTAATGTTGATTGGAATCTTGATGCTTCAGGAAGAGTGGCTGTTTTTCCTGTTTCAGAATTTTTTTAAACCAAAACATTTCACAAGTGAATGGTCCATGACCTTCTTTTGTGTCAGATAAGTTTATTCCTTCATAGTCCCATATAGAACGTGTTTGTTGAGTACTGTCATTTACTCCCATGTATAAGAAATTAAATATTTTATAAGCTATTGTAATAGGTATAAGGAATGAAATTGATGTTAGTGCTGGTCTGAAAAGTTCAGAGAAGTTTGTTACAAAATCTTCATATCCAGGAACAGATACTAAAAATAACCAAATTCCCCATATTCAGCCATTGAGTAAACATTGATGCTACTAATAACAGCCAATAAAATTATATATACATAAAATATTTTTAACTTTTTGTGCTTTTGATGTTGAATATTCTGAAGGAACAGAAAAAGCATAAGCAAGCATTGGACAAGCCATTGCTAAACAATATTGAATAGGTCCCCAGTATGAGTAAGAAACACCTGTAAATATAATCAATAATATTTCTGGTCATTCTATCTACTACTAAATAGAGTGTTATTAATGTTAAAACATAAGTTGCAAAATTATTACGTGTTGTGTGTAATTTTTTTAAAATTTGTCAATTACTTTCATTTTTTTTTTATTTCAATCCTTTCTCGAATCTAAAATATGCATATAAAATGCATAAATATCACATATATATTATCCTATAAAAAGGCAAAAAATCAAGTGTTTTTTGGAATATTTTTCTGGCTTGTACATATAATAAAATAGGTTTATAGAAATTTAAAAACCTAAAGGTATGAAAAAATATGCAAGAATTTTATAAAAAGAAATGCCAATGATTGAAAAAATTGAACAGATGAAGAAAGTGAATTAATTACGTAACATAATAAAAACACGAAAGACCTAGAATTTGCAAACAATAACTATGAATTTGCAGACTCAGACTTAATAGACTATTACATTTATGAAATAAAAGCAAATCAAGCAAAACTAAATTATTTAATAAAAATGGCCAAAATAAAAGGCTTAAGCGTACACTTTATAAAGAATTAGAATACCGTTTATCCACTGATGAAGAAAATGCAATTTAAGAAGTCTCAAAAAGATAGGGGAAGATGTGTATGAACTTAAATGCAAATATCATTACATATTTAGCATGCATTTGTTTTCTATTTTTATTTGGTAGAATATTTATAGTACCAATAAAAAGATACTAAAACTAGCATTAAATTCTATTATTGGGGGATTAGTAATTTTTTTAATAAACATTGTAGGAAGTAGTTTTGGATTCCATATAGGACTAAACTTTTTACAAGTATAATAGTAGGATTTTTAGGGCTACCAGGAGCAATTATACTAATAATTATAAAATTATTAGTAGGATAAAAAAAAAAAAACAAATTATATAAGAAAATCTATACAATTCTTATATAAAACCAAAATGAACGCAATTAGCATTTTGTGCTTATGCGTTCATTTGATCTATTATAGGAAAATTCTTCAGAAATTCCTATAATAGAAAATATAATAATGCACAGAAAATTTATTTCATAAATTTTCGCGCACGAACAAAGACGCGGACTTTAAAATGCTCTAAATAGTGCAAATATTATTAATGCCCGCTTTTGTTCTTATTCAACTGTAACAGACTTAGCCAAATTTCTAGGTTTATCAACATCTAATCCTTTTTCCTTAGAAATAAAATAAGCAAGTAATTGCAAAGGAACAATAGCCAAAACAGGAGAAAGAAAGCTAGAAACAGAAGGTATTTTAATTACTTCATCAAACATATTATAATTAAAATCTTGATTAGTAATAACTAAAGTTTTAGCACCACGAGTAATAACTTCTTGAATATTGCTAATAGTTTTTTCAACCAAATTAGAATCTGTCAAAATACCAATAACAGTAACTCCATTTTCAATTAAAGCAATAGGACCATGTTTTAATTCACCAGCAGCATAGCTCTCTGAATGAATATAAGAAATCTCTTTTAATTTCAAAGAACCCTCTTTAGCAATAGTCTCATCAACACCTCTACCCAAGAAAAAAACATCTTTTTCTTGATATATTTTTTTAGCAAAACGTTTTATATCATCTTTACAATGTAAAGTCTCCTCAACTTTTTTAGGTAAACCTAAAATTTCTTTCTTCAAATATAATAAATCATTTTCAGGGCAACACTTTAAAATCTCAGCAAAATAAATAGCCAAAATATTAATCAAAACAACCTGAGAAGTATACGCTTTTGTAGAAGCAACAGCTATTTCAGGACCAGCATGAGTATAAATAGAATAATCAGCCTCTCTAGTAATAGAACTACCAATAACATTAGAGATAGCAATAGTTTTACTACCCATAGATTTTGCAAGTTTCAAAGCAGCAATTGTATCAGCCGTCTCACCAGACTGAGAAATAAAAATTGACAAGGTATTAGAATCAACAATAGGATTTCTATAACGAAATTCTGAAGCAATATCAACTTCCACAGGTATTCTACACAATTTCTCAATAGTATTTTTACCACTCAAACCAGCATGCATAGCAGTACCACAAGCAACAATATAGATTTTATTAATAGACTGTAAATAATCTTTTGTCAAAGGCAACTCAGAAAATTCACAATGAAAATCACTAATATTAATCCTTGAACCAATTGTCTCTCTAATAGCAGTTGGCTGTTCATCAATCTCCTTAGACATAAAATCCGCATAACCATTTTTTTTCACTAGCAGTTGCATTCCATTCAATATTGCAAGTTTTTTTAGGCAAAATTTCCAAATCACTATTATAAAAAGTAGCACTTTTATTATCCAAAACAACAAATTCTAAATCATTTAAAAGATAAAAATCTTTTGTGTAAGAAAGTATGGCAGGGATGTCTGAAGATAAATATTTTTCATCATCACAAGTACCAATAACCAAAGGACTATCCTTTCTTACAACAATCATGTTATGAGGAAAATCCGAACAAATAACTTCTAAAGCAAAGCTACCCTTTAAATCAGAACAACAATCTCTAACAGCTCTTAAGAATTTTAGAACAGTTTTATCACTATCTAATTCCAATTCTTTCATATAATAATAATGAATCAAATTAGGAATAACCTCTGTATCAGTATCAGAAAAGAAATGATAACCATTTTTTAGCAACAAATTCTTAAGTTCAGAATAATTTTCTATAATACCATTATGTACAACACTAAAAGTTTTGCTATTATCTTGATGAGGATGAGCATTTTCCTTTGAAGGCTTACCATGTGTAGCCCATCTAGTATGAGCAATACCAACAGTTCCCTCTAAAGTATTAATTTCAGGAATAGACTCCAAATTCTTAACTCTACCCTGATCTTTAACAACATGAATACCATCAGTCTCAACAGTAGAAATACCAGCAGAATCATAACCTCTATATTCCAATCTATTTAAACCAGCCAACAAAATAGGGCTAGCTTTTTTAATTCCCAAATAACCTATAATACCACACATAAACAAATCCTCCTATCTATATATAAATATTAAATGTATATAATTTATAATCTATAATATATACTAAATTTTTAAAGCGTGCAAGTATTTTATATAAAAATTTATGATATCAATTACTTATATAAAAGTTGATTTATAACCAATAAATAGTATATAATTATAAAAAACATATAAAAAGAGGTAAAAATGTTCAATATAGAAGAAGAATTAAAAAAAGCTCCCAGGAAAACCAGGAGTATATATAATGCACGACAAAAAAAACGACGAAATCATATATGTAGGAAAAAGCTGTATCATTAAAAACAGAGTAAGATCATATTTTAGAAAAACAAACAAAACAAAAAGAATACAAAATATGGTAAGTCTTATAGACCACTTTGAATATATAGTAGTAGACAATGAAGCAGAAGCACTAATACTAGAATGTAACTTAATAAAGAAAAACAGACCAAAATTCAATGTATTATTAAAGACGACAAGACATACCCATATCTAAAAATAGACATAAAATCAGACTACCCAACAGTAACATTCACAAGGAGAGTAGTAAATGACGGAGCAAAATATTTTGGACCATATGCAAATCCAGGTGCAGCTAAAGAAATGATAGATTTTATAAAACAAAGATACCAAATAAGACAATGCAGAACCCTAAAACCACGAACAAGACCATGTCTAAACTATCATATAAAAAGATGTTTAGCACCATGTATGGGATATGTAACAAAAGAAGAATATCATAAACAAATAGACGAAATAATAGAACTACTAGAAGGAAAAACAGAAAAAATAATAAAAGACTTAGAACAAAAAATGGAAGAAGCATCAAAAAAGTTAGAATTTGAAAAAAGCAGCAGAATTAAGAGACAGAAAACAAGCAATAGAAAGAGCTTCATCAAAACAAAAAGTATCAAATATTTCAGAAAACAACATAGATGTTATAGGGCTATACAAATCAGAACTAGAAGTATGTATAGAAGTATTTTTTGTACGAGGAAGCAAAATGATAGGAAGAGAGCACTACTTTTCAATGAACTAAAAGACATGGAAGACAAAGAAATACTATCAGGATTTATAAAACAATACTATATGGATAATCCAAATATTCCAAACAAAATAATGTTAAGAGAAGAACTAGAAGACAAAGAAGTAATAGAACAATGGCTATCAAACGAACTAGGAAAAAAAGTTGAATTAAAAAGTCCAAAAAAGGAGAAAAATTAAGATTTGTAGAAATGGCAGAAAACAATGCAAAAGTAACACTAGAAAACAAAGAAAAAAGACAAAAAGTGAAATACTATTAGAACTAAAAGAAGTACTAAAAATAGAAAAAACTACCAAGAAAAATAGAAACGTATGACATATCAAACATATCAGGAACAAATATGGTAGCAGCAATGTGTGTAATGCAAGACGGAGTAATAAAAAGAACTTATCAAGAAGATTTAAAATAAAAACAGTATTTGGACAAGACGATCCAAGATGTATGGAAGAAGTAATAACAAGAAGACTAAAACACTCAATAGAAGATCCAAAAGGCGGATTTGGAAAACTACCAGACGCAATATTTGCAGACGGAGGAATAACACAAATAAGAGCAACAAAAAAAAAGCAATAGAAAAATATGGACTAGAAATACCAGTATTTGGAATGGTAAAAAATGATAAACACCAAACAAGGGCACTAATGGACGAAAACAGAAAAGAATTAGAAATATCAGAAACACTAAAAAATCTAATAACAAAATTTCAAGACACAGTACATGACACAGCAATAACATACCATAGAAAGCTAAGAGAAAAAAAAATAACAAAATCAGAGTTAGACAACATACAAGGAATAGGAGAAACAAAAAACAAGAATTATTAAAACACTTTGGAACAATATCAAAAATAAAACAAGCAACAATAGAAGAACTAATGGAAGTAAAAGGAATTAGCGAAAAAATAGCAAAACAAATAAAAGAATCTTTATAAAAAATAGCAATACAAATAAGACAAGCATAATAAAAGTAAATAAAACAAGTTTATAAAAAAAAATAAATAAGTTAAATATATAAAATAAGCATCTTCATAAAAAGTAACAAAAAAAAGCATAAACATAAAAACAAATAATAAATATATACAAAAAAGAATATATTTATAAAAAGTAAAACAAGAAAATTTATAAATATATTAATAAGGGGGTTTTTTATGGAATATGCAAAGGACGAGATTTTTAATATCACTTATAACAGCACAAAAGACAAATTAGAAATGAAAAAGAAAAATAGGACAACCACAATATGGAAAAAAATAAAAAACACAAATTTATAAGTTTCGTAATACTATTATTTTTTATATTTTCAACATTTAATATAATCTTAATAAACTACTTTATCACAATTTTACAAGAAACATATTATTAAAATTAAGTTATTTTTCAGGGCCAGACTCAAAACAACTACATCTATATAGTATTAAACAAGTGACCGCATAACGAAAAAAAGTCCAATAAAGAACTACAAAAATATAAAAATAAAAAAGCCTAATAGTAAAGATACACTAGAAAGTATCTACTGTTAGGCTTTTTATTTTTGACATTTTGCCTTATACTATTTTATATATACATTTTAGAAATTATATACAAAAAAGTGTAGTTTTAGCCTATTCTATAAAATTTAATATTATTATAAAATATTAAAAAAAATAAAAGAACTTTTAAAAAGATTTTTCTAAAATCATAAAATACTTAAAGAAAAAGTATGACCTGAGAAAACTTTACTAAAAAGTCATAATTAAGTAATAAACTTAAATAAAAATATATACTTAATTTTATAGCATATACCCACAAAAAAAGCAATATTAAGTTTTGAAAAAATGTAGAAAATATATAAAAATCAAAAAATCGTTGATACTGTAAGTAAATACGATTTTTCATTTTTATTAAGTTTATTACTAATAAAAATCATAAGAAAAAGAGAGGCTACTTTTTTAATTCAAGATATTTCAATATTTTAGCAGTCTCAAAAAAGAAGGAGGAATAAAAAAATGAACACAAAAAAGAAAAACGCAAGAGGAATCACACTAATAGCATTAGTAATAACAATAATTGTACTATTAATATTAGCAGGAGTAACAATTAATGCATTAAGTGGAGAAAACGGAATAATAACAAAATAGAAAGAAGCCAAAATAAAAACAGAAAAATCAAAAACAATAGAGAAAATAAACTTGGCAATACTAACAGCAATGACTAAAGGAAACGGAGACATAGACAACGCAACATTAAGGGAAGAATTAGAAAAAGAAGGACTAACAGTAAAACAGAAGGAAACAACCTACCATGGGACGTATCAGATGGTAAATATATTTATAGAATAAATGAAGATTACACAGTAGAAGAAGTAGAAGGAATAAATTTATCAAAAAAGAGATAAAACTAGCAAGTGGAGAAAATGAAACAATAATAGCAACACTAACAGAAGGAACAACAGGAAAAATAACATGGGAAAGTTCAGCACCAGACATAGTAAAAGTAGAAAATGGAAAAATAACAGCAGTAGGAGAGAGTGGAACAACAACAATAACAACAAAAGTAGAAGGAACAGAATATAAAGCAACATGTACAGTAAAAATAATCCAAAAAATAACAACAATTACAGCAGGAAATATAGAAATGAATATAGGAGACACACAAAAAATAAATGTAACAACAACACCAACAGAAGGATTAATAGAAGATTTAGAATATACATCAGGAAGTCCAACAATAGCAACAGTAGGAGCAGACGGAAACAATAAAAGGAATAGCAGAAGGAACAGCAGTAATAACAATAAGAGGTAAAATTCAGGAGTATCAACAACATGTACAATAAAAGTAACACCGAAAGTAACCAAAATAACAAAAATCACAGCAAGTGATTTAACACTTGAAACCAGGAAAAACAGGAAAACTAAGTGTAACAATAGAACCAACAAATCAAACAGAAGGAGTAACATACATCAGGAACCCAATCAGTAGCAACAGTAGGAGAAGATGGAACAGTAAATGCACTAACAGAAGGAACAACAAAAATAACAGTAAAAGGAAAAGTTTCAGGAGTATCAACAACATGTACAGTAACAGTAAAATCAAATAAAATAAATGGAGCAATAGAAGTAGGAGAATATGAAAAATATTACGGAAAGAAAGTAACAAATTATACAGCAGGAGGAAAAACATATAGAATATTCTATATAGATACAGAAGGAAAATTTGGAGATAAAAATACAGTATATTTAAAAGCAGACTGGACAGCAAATGATACATATTTAACAACATATACACCAAGTGGAACAGATTTAGAAACGTATAAAAAAACGTTAAATCCAAGCTGGGCAACACAAAGAGGAAATAGCACTTCAAGTTGGCATACAAATGAAAAAAGCAGCAGCATGGTTATGTTCACCAAGCCAATGGACAATATATTGCGATACATCAAAAGCAAATTATGCAATAGGATCACCAACAGTAGAGATGTATGTGGCATCATATAATCAAGTATCACATACAACAGGAAACTATACATTAGGAGCAACTTACAGAGAAACAAATGTACCTGGATATATATATATTAGATGGAAAACAACCAACTGGTTATAATGGTGATTATTCAACAAATGTAGATACATTAGATTATATAAGGGTATAACAGTATGTATTGTGGAAAAACAGAAAATTGTTATAGGTGGCTTGCTTCTCCATCAGCTTATGACTATGAATATGTGTGTCTTGCAGGAGGCGGTAGTGCTAGCTTAGGCAACGACCACTATGGTCTTACCTATGGAATATGCCCACTAATTTCACTAAAACCAGACTTCCAGTTAGAAATAGAGCAATAAAATGTTATAATTAAGTAAGAAATAAAAAAGAGTATAGCGAATAAAATTTTAGAAAATAGCAAAAATCATTGCTATTTTCTTATTTTTTAGTAAAATAAAAAATGTAAAAAATATAATAAAAAAGAGGATAGAAAAATATGAAAATTGCAAACAACTGGAAAGATTATAAAATACTAGACATGGCAGAAGGTCAAAATTAGAAAAATGGGGAGAAATAATACTATCAAGACCAGACCCACAAATAATATGGAAAGAAAAAACATATCCAAAAAATGGAAAGAAATAAACGCAGTATATCACAGAAGCAAAACAGGAGGAGGAGCATGGGAATTCCATAAAAAATGCCAAAACAATGGCAAATAAAATACAAAGAATTAACATTCAACATAAAACCAATGGGATTCAAACACACAGGACTATTCCCAGAACAAGCAGTAAATTGGGATTGATGATGGAAAAAATACAAAAAAGTAAAAGAAAAGAAATAAAAGTATTAAATCTATTTGCATACACAGGAGGAGCAACAGTAGCATGTTTAGCAGCAGGAGCATCAGTATGCCATGTAGACAGTTCAAAAGGAATGACAACATGGGCAAAAGAAAATGTAGTATCATCAGGATTAGAAAAAAAGACCAGTTAGATTTATAATAGACGATGTAGTAAAATTTGTTAACAGAGAAATAAGAAGAGGAAACAAATATGATGCAATAATAATGGACCCACCATCGTATGGAAGAGGAGCAAAAGGAGAAGTATGGCAATTTGAAGAAAACATATATGATTTAGTAGAACTATGCACAAACGTATTATCAGACAATCCACTATTTTTTTAATAAATTCATACACTACAGGAATTTCAAGTAAAGTATTAGAAGATATTTTAAAATTAACAGTTAACAAAAAAGCAAAAGGAACAGTAACATCAGGAGAAGTAGGATTACCAATGGAAAATTCTGAACTGGTATTGCCATGTGGAATCTATGGAAGATGGGAAAAATAAAAACAACACAGTTACAAATTAAAACTTCATCTATATACATTTTAACAAAGCAAAAATAAAAATTTTATTGATATATATACCTTTGAACAAAGCAAGGAAGGAATGAATTTTGAAATGCAAAGATTAAATGTCATCTATGAAGACAACCATATTATAGTAGTAGAAAAAATAGTAAATGTACCATCACAATCAGACAAAACAGGAGATACAGATATGCTATCGATGGTAAAAATTATATAAAAAGAAAAATACAACAAACCAGGAAATGTATATATAGGGCTTGTACACCGCTTAGACAGACCAGTTGGAGGAGTAATGGTATTTGCAAAAACATCTAAAGCAGCATCAAGGCTAAGAATCAAGTAAGAGAAAAACAATGAAAAAACAATATTTAGCAGTAGTAGATGGAAAAATAGAAAAACAGAAGCGGAACATTAGAAAATTTATTTATATAAGGATGAGAGAAACAATATAAGTAAAGTAGTAAAACCAGAAAAAAAAGGAGCAAAATATGCAAAACTAGACTATGAAGTTTTAGAATACAAACCAGACAAAGACTTAAGTTTAGTAAAAGTAAACCTACACACAGGAAGACACCATCAAATAAGACTACAAATGTCAAACTTTGGACACAGTATATTTGGAGATCAAAAATATGGAACAAGAGGAAAAGGCAAACAAAAATAGCCTTATGGGCATATAACCTAGAATTTGAACATCCAGTAACAAAGAAAAAATGCAATTTTCAGTGTTACCAGAAAATAACGGAACATGGAAATGGAATATAAATATATAATAATACTTATTATTTTATGTAAGAGACAAAGTAAAAACATTAAAATTTGAATGTTTTTATTTTGTCTTTTAAGCATTTATAAAGCTGTTATAACAAAAACATAATATTGCCTCAAAAGCATTTTATGAAAAGGCGAAATCTTTTGTGAAACGCAAAATCAAAAATAATGTATAGAATTTTAGACCTTTTATAAAAGTTTTGAATAATTTTAAAAAATGATGATAAAATCATAACAGCTTAAGGGAATGAAGTGAGGTGAGAAAAATGATTGATAAAATCTGTAAGTTTCTAACCAACAAAATGAGAGAAGAAATGCCAGACATAGATGATGAAAGAGCAGAAATAATAAACTATGGATTGAAAAACATTATAGGAGAAATACCAAAATATTCATAATGCTAGGAATAGCTTATGCATTGGGTGTTTTGAAATTAGCATTAGAAACATTCTTAATTATTTTACCTTATCGAACATTTTCAGGTGGATTTCACTTAAAAACTCACATAGGATGCATAGTCTGTACAAGTTTAATGTATATAGGACCAGCATACTTAGCACAATATATAGAAATAACAGGAATAGTAAAAATAGTATCAATAATACTGATATGGATATTCGGAATAATAATGATCACACTATATGCACCAGCCGATACAGAAAATGTACCAATTTTAAGAAAAAGTGAAAGAAAACAAAACAAATATTATCATACATAACTTTGACAATAGCTTTAATTGTAGCAGGAATTATAAAAAATGAAATTATTTCTAATATAATAATAATAGGATATTTTATTCAAACTTGTACAATTACAAGAATAGCATATAAAATCACAAAAAATAAGTATGGACACGAAGTATATGAAACAGCATCTTAATTTTTAATTAGTTAATACCTAAAACATTTGCCGGCAATGATTTAGTATTATATAAAATTTTTTTAAGGGGAGTTCCTATGTTAAAATTTTTATCAAAAATAGCAGAAAAATATGCAAAAAGCACAAACACAGCTTGCTTTGCTTGGTGTTTAGCACATCAACCAAAAATGCCAGCAAGTTTAATTAAAAAGATTAATTAGTTATTAATTTTGGTTAAAATTTAATTTTAACCATACATATAATCTCAATGTTATTATGGGATATGGTTGTAAGATTAATTACAACCATTGAACTAGAAAAAAGAAGAGGAAACTCTTCTTTTTTCTAGTTCAAATATATTTCTAATTGTTGTTTAAATAAATCATCTGTTTTAGATGTAAATAAATTTATATTATTATTTTTAGAAAGGATCTTTCTAACTTCCCATAAACCAATACCTGTATGATTTTCCTTTTCTGTAAAACCTTTATTAAATATTTCTTCTGTATCAACATCTTTATTAGCATAACTATTTTCAATTAAAATTAAATTTCTATTATTTCTTTCATTGTAGGTTAGTCAATCATTTGTCACAAATTATTTAAAATAAATACTTTGAGCACCTATATTGCAAATAACGATTCTTCTTGACTTTTATATTTTTTTATGAATTCCCTTGGACTCAACCATCCTAGTGGTCTCATAGGAAAATTATTATATTCTTTTCTCCATTCTTTTCCTTGATTTCTTAAATCTTCTAAACTATAAAATACTCTTTTTATAGTAAAATCTTTCTTGATCTTTTCTATGACTTCTTTCTACTCTTCCATTTTGTTTTGGTGTATGTGGCTTTATTACTTTATATTCTAATCCTAATTCTTCTAATGTGTTTTCAAACATTGTTTTTTATCTTTCAAAAATGCTTGCCAACTTAATCTATTAGTAAATTCAGCTCCATTATCTGTTTGTATTGTCTTTATTTTAAACGGAAAATATTTTACTAATCTTCTTGCAAATTCGCTTGAAGCATATGTATCATGTGCATTTGTAAACCATGTATATCTTAATCTTGAATATTCATCTATTGCTGTATATTGATAATATTTTTCTCCTCTTTCCTGTAATTCTTTGCTCATACATTTCTTTGGAACATACTTAACATCTATTTGAACCTTATCCCCTGGATATTCTCCTGATACCCATTCATTCGGTTCACTTTCTTTCTTTTTGCTTGGTGTTTTTTGTATATTCCTAATCTTTGCATTGCATGATACAATCCTTGTATTGTTCTTGTATATCCTGCTTGACGTAATTTTATCCATAATACTACTAATCCCGTATCTTTATTGTTTCTTTTATAATTTTTTATTAATTTTATTTCTTCCTCTGTATGTTGATTTGATGTGAATGTGACGTCTTGATTTATCTTTTAAACTTTCTAATGTTCCATCATATCTATTTCTCCATCTATATATTGTTCTTTTACATTCTCCAAATTTATATGCTGCTTTTTGCCACTCCATATTTTCTTGAAAATTTTACTATTGACTCTTTATATTTTAATCTATCTGTGATATTATTACCCATAAGAGAGCACCTCCGATATGTTTATTTTTGGTCATTTAAACAATATCATTTTTGTGCTCTCTTTTCAATATTTTATTTTCAATGTATTTGTGACATATCTATTTTAAACCTATAAATTAAATTTCTATTATTTCTTTCATCTTTTCTAAAAAGATATATTAATTAATTTCTCTTTACTTTTTTCAGCAGCTTCTATAGCATTATCAAGTAATATTCCTAAAATTCTTGCAATTCATAAATCTTCATATGCAAATCATTTAAATCTAACAAGAAATAAATATTTACATCAATACCTTTTTCTGTTGCTTCATGATATTTTGAAGTTAGTAAATTATAAATACCTGGATTATTAATACTATCAGGATTTAAAATATACAAGTTATTAACTCTTTCACAATCTTGCTCTAATTGTACATAATATTTTTTAAGACCTTCCATATCATCAGTATTAATATATCCACCAATTGTTGTTACTATATTGTCAAAATCATGTTTAAAACCTCTAACATTATCATGTAAAATATGTAAAGTTTTATTATATTCTTCAGCACTTTCTAATTGTGTAGTTGCAGTTTTTAATTCTATGACTTTAGAAATACTATATAAAAGTAATTATAAAATATAGTAATAACATTGCAAAATTTGCAAAAGTAAATGTTAAAGGAAGTATATTAAGATACTTCATAGTAATAAAATTTCTATAACAATATAAATTAAGCCAAAAAAACAAGATTTGCTATTATTAATGATTTTGACTTTTTATCAAGATCATCCAACAAAGATAAATAAATTTTTTTTATGTTTTATAATATAAGAAACAATAAATATAATAGCATAAATTATTAAAGTCAAAGGAATTTTATATTACAATCGACATTGTTTCTTCAAAAGTTATATTCAATAATGTTATATAAGGATTAAATACAAGATTTTGTACTATAGTAAATATAAAACTTGGTAATAATCCACCTAATAATGTTTTTACAGCATTTGTTTTAAATATGCAATAAATAATAATAAAAGAAGCTAAATAGTTTATAATTACATTAAACGGACTTGGAATAAAAAATCCACTTAAAATCGTAACTAATGAAGTTATAACAATATACAATAAATTTTGTCTTTTATTCGTAGTAATATTAAAAAATTGATTTTAACATATACAAAGTTAAAGGAATTTCCAAGAAAATTAACAAAGGTATAGATAATATCTTTATAAGTTCAGGATTTGGTGTACTAACAGCCACCCATAAATTATTTAAAAAATCTGTCATTTTAAAAAACCTCCAATATTTTTATATTTAGGACCAATATCACAAAAAATCATTTTTCTGAAGATAAAGTCTATTCTCAACAGGATCAACATTAGTAACATTTTGAGAATTAACAATAAAAAGACTTGTGACATCGAACAAAACTCTTAGGCAAAGAACTCTCAATCTTATTAAAAGAACTATAAATTTCATAATCCCTAGAAACCGTATGAAAAATCAACTTCATACCATCTCTTTTTAATATAATTTATTTCACTAACGTCAACAACAGTATTTTTATTATCAATTTTGATATACTTTTTAGGCAAGTTTATTAACATCATCAAAAAGTCTAACAATAGTCTCCTCCAATCTTTTCAGGAGTCAAAGGCTTAGCAATATAATCAAAAGTCTTAAACTTATAAGCCATCATAGCATATTCCAAATGACCAGTAGTAAAAATCAAATAAGCATTTTTATTTTTACGTCTAACAACCTCAGCAATATCCAAGCCATTTTTGCCATTCTTAAGATTAATATCCAAGATTAAAACATCAGTTTTATTATTATCAACATAATTTATAATCTCATCAAAATCATCAGATTTAAAACCAATAGAAGCATCAAAACCATGTTTAATAAAAATACTTTCTAACATTTTGGGAAGTTTATCTAAAATATTAATATTGTCATCACAAACAACAAAATTAAGCATAAAAATCACCCCTCTAAAAACAAATTTATTAAAAATTAAAGTTCGACAAAAGAAGCAAATTACCTAAAATTTTCCAATAATATTTATAATATAATGCAAAAATTTCATATTGTCAATAGAAAAACAGTAAGTTTATCCAAAAGGTAAAAAACTACAGCCTGTGGTGGTAGAAAATATTATCCACAAAAAGTAAATGGAATAAAATGGAAAACATAAAAAGAAGGCAACATAAAAATAAATAAAATAAAATGAAAGCATAAAACAGAAAAAAAGTAACATAGAATTTACAAAAGAAAAATATTATTAAGAAAAATATTTTACAAAAGAAAAAATCGTGCTACAAAATTAATGTTTTTAAATAAAGTAAAAAGTTAGAGGACGGTATTGAAGAAAAATCAAAAATACTATTATGGTTACTAATAATAACAATATTATCTGTAGGGATATTTAATAGAAGAAAAAGAAAATGTAAAATAGTAAACACACAAAAATGTAAGCAACAAAAAAATAGGTTGGGGAATAAAAAGAGCAAACAACCATGAACAACCAGATCTAGGAAGCAAAAATATTAAAATGCTAAAAGAAAATAATGGAATAGCAATAGGAAACAAAGAAAGTAAAAAATATACTTAACATTTGACGAAGGTTACGAAGCAGGATATACAACACAAATATTACAAACATTAAAAAGAAGAAAATGTAAAAAGCAACATTTTTTATAACAGCACACTATGTAAACACACAACCAGAATTAGTAGGAAAAATGATAGAAGAAGGACATATAATTCGGAAACCACACTGTAAAACATAAGAGTCTACCAGATTTATCAGACGAAGAAATAAAAAACAGAATTACTAACAATGCACCAAACAATTAAAGAAAAATACAATTATGAAATGAAATTTATGAGACCACCAATGGGAGAATTTAGTGAAAGAACCTTAATAGACACAGCAAACTTAGGCTATAAAACAGTAATGTGGTCATTTGCATATAAAGACTGGGAAGAAAAAAAACAACCACAAGAACAAGAAGCACTAAAAATAATTACAGAAAACTTCCATTCTGGAGAAATTATGCTTTTACATGGAAATTCAAAAACAAATACAAATTTGTTGCCAGAGATTATAAAACAAGCAAGAGAACAGGGATATGAATTTGCATCATTAGAAGAATATCAAGAATAATAAAAAGTTAAAAAATAACTAAAATTCATACCAACATATATAATTTCAAAAATACATTCAATACCATAAAAATCAAGAAAGACAAAAATTTGAAATAGATATAAGCAAAAAGAAAGAAGTGATTAATATCAAAGAAAAAGAAATTCAGAAAAATAGACAAATTTTTAGAAATTCAAAAAGAAATATACTCAAACGAAGTAAAAATTACTATACATGGATTTGATGAAATTATAATAGAAAATTTTCAAGGCATTTTGGATTATGAAGAATTTTTATAAGAATTAAGACTCAAAATGGTATAGTAATATTAAATGGATATGGCTTTAATTTAGTAAACCTATCAAACGCAGATGTTAAAGTTACTGGAAAAATAGAAAGTATTGAACTTGAAAGAATTGTGGAGGAAAATGAATGTTAGTAAAAGTTTTGTTTTGCTATATATTTGGGTATATTAGAGTATCAATAGAAGGATATTATATAGAAAGATTTATAAATATATGTAACAACAAAAAAATTATTATATGGAATATAAAAAGAGACAAAAACATAAAATTATACTTCAATATATCAATAAATGACTTTAAAAAAGCAATCAAAATAGCTAAAAAGTTAAAATGTCACACAAAATAGAAAAAAGTGTGTGGCTTACCTTTTTATTAAATAAATATAAAAAAGAAAAATTTTTCGCAATACTACTAATAATAATTTTACTGTATCAATTGAATAATATCAAATTTTATATGGAACATAGAAATACAAGAAGAAGGGCAAAACAACACAGAAGAAATATATAAAGACATAGTAGAAGCAGGGTTAAATATAGGAACATTAAAATCTAAAATTAATACAAAAGAAGTTATCAATAAAATAAGAATGAAAAGAAAACGATACTGCATGGATGGGGATTGAATTAAAAGGAACAAATGCAATAGTAAAAATAGTAAAAGCAGATGCAAAACCAGAAATAATAAATGACACAGAATATTGTAATATCGTTTCAGATAAAACAGGAGTAATAACAAAAATCAATGCACAAAATGGAACAGCAAATGTAAAAGTAGGAGACACAGTAAATGCAGGAACAATACTAATTAATGGATGGTTAGAAGGAAAATATACAGGAATTAGATATGTACACGCAAAGGAGAAATAGAAGCAAAAATTTGGCATACAAAATATAATTTGTACCATACAACACTACGGAAAAAGAGAAACAGGTAATATTCAAAAAAATTTTATTTAAAATTTAATAAATTTGAAATAAATTTTTTAAAAAGGGTTTCAAAATTTAAAATTTATGATACAATAGAGACGGAAGAAAAATTCAGACTATTTTCAGATTTTTATTTACCAATATCTGTAAAAAAGTAGTAAACAAAGAACAAGAAGAAAAAAAAAAATATAATCAAGAACAAGCGAAAGACTTAGGGATAAAGAATTAAAAGAACAATTAGATAATGAAATAGAAGACAAAAAAAAATTGTAAATAAAAATATAAACACTTATGAAAAAAAGAAAATGGGCTGAAGTCTATGTGACTTATGAAGTTTTAGAAACATAGGGACTAACGAAAAAATAGTTTTTTGAAGGGATTGAGGTACATGGAAGAAAGAAGTTTAAGAATTACAGGGGCAGATACAGGATTTTTTAACAAGTTAACAAAAACGTTAACAAGGATGTTGATACCAACAAAAATAGGAATAAACGGAATGGTAATAACCATAAAAGAAATGCAATGTTAAAAACTTATGAGGCATTTTCTAAAGAAAGCCAAGATTACAATAATGATGAACTAGAAAAAAAGTTTGACTCAGCATACACTGTTTATTTAGAAGCATTAGACAAACACATAATGGACTCAATATACAAAAAGTAAAAAAATGGAACAGCATCAGACTTTGAAAAAGAAGCATTATCAAAATATTATGAAGTAACAAGTTTAAAAGAAAAAGACTTTATAGACTATAAATATCGAAAACAAAAATATTTAATTGACCTTGATTGGCAAGGAATAAATGCAAACAGTAAAGAAAAAATAAAACAAAATATATATCATTTTATATATATAAAATGGATAGTTTATACAAATCAATATTAAAAAATTATTCAATAAAATTAGCAGACACAACAAATGCTTATGATTCAACAAAGAATGGATTTATACTAAAATATTCTACTTTAGAAGAATACATAGAAAACATATTATCATTAAAAGTAGAAAACTATGACGAGGAATTTAAAGGAATAAAAGACGACTACGAAAGATTCCAAAGTTTTACAGTAGGAAAATTAGACACAAGAGACAATATAGAAAAAAATATGATTTTATTAGAATAAGCAGAAAATTATTTACACATAGCATACCATTAATAGTAGCAGAACAATGCTATGAAAAATTATTAAAAGACGCACGTATTTTTTTAGTACAAGACACAAAAATAGCAAAAAAAGAGAAAAAGCATATAATATGCTAATAAACCTAATAGAAGACTACAATGTAAGATTATTATCAACCAAAGTATTTTGGGAAGATTTATCAAAAAGAGATGAATACAAAAAATTGGGACAAGTATCAAAAAATAGCAAAACTAAAAGAAACGGACTTTTATAGAATATGTAAAACAAAAAGAAATACTATTTATAAAAGATGATTTAAAAAAAATACATGATAAAACAATAAAAGGTAGATTATTCAAAATTAGATAAAATATTATAAAAGAAAATTACTAGATTATGGACAAATAAAGAAATAAAAAATAAATCTTATGGAAAATATTTTGGAAAATCCGTAATATGTAAACAAATTAAGTGCATAAAAAGAAAGAAATGAATAAAAATGTGCGAAATAATATATGAAGATGTAGAACCAAATGAAAATATGAAAAACAATAAAAAAGTTTTAAAAAAATGTTATGAAGAAGAAAAATTTAACAAACTCTAAATTGATAATTAACAGTAACATTAACAAATCCTGAAAATATAAGAAAGATAAACAAAGAATATAGAAAAATTGACAAAGCAACAGATGTTCTTTCATTTCCAATGTTCGAAAAGACAAGAACTAGATGAAATGATAGAAAAAACAATTTGAACATGAAGATGTTTTGGGAGATATTATAATATCAGTACCAAGAGTTGAAGAACAAGAAAAGAATATGGACACAGTTTTGAAAGAGAATTAAGTTACATGGTAGTACATGGATTTTATCATTTAATGGGATATGATCACATAGAAGAAAAGGACAAAATAATAATGAGACCAAAAAGAAGAAAAAGTTATTAAATGATTTAAAATTTTAAGAGAAAACCTAAAAAAACACGTTACCTGAAAATCAAAAATATAATGGATAATGAGGAGAATAAAATGGAAAAGGCAACGGCGAAAAGTAATAATAACAATTTGTTATATTAATAATTTAGCAGGAGGATTTTTAGGATACAAAATTATTGAAAATAAAAATAAAAATTTGGAAACTGCAAATGAACAAAATTCTGAAGATAATGTATTAGTTACAGGAATCAGTAAAAAGAAGAAAAAAAGTGCAAATATTTCAAGGAAAAGATAGACCTTATTGCTGTTATGATTGATAATCATAATCAAGCATGGCCACAAGTGGGACTTCAAAAAAAGCATATATGGTTTATGAAGCTATTGTAGAGGGTGGAGAAACAAGACTAATGGCAATATTTAAAGGTGTGATGTAGAACAAAATTGGACCAGTACGTAGTGCTAGACATTATTTTTTAGATTATGCAATGGAAAATGATGCTATTTATGTTCATTTTGGGTGGAGTCCACAGGCTAAAAGTGATATAAAGAAATATTCAATAAATAATATAAATGGTATAGAAGAAGATGGAACAACATTTTGGAGAACCAAAAAAAAAACAGCACCACACAATGCACTAACAAGTACAGAAAAAATATTAAAATCAGCACAAAACAAAAAATAGAACTACTTCAACAGAAAAAAGTGTGCTTAATTATGTGACAGATGAAGTAAATTTAGAAGATGGTCAAAGTGCAGTTTCTATAACAATTCCACATTCTAATTTACAAACTGTAAAATATGAATATGATGAACAAAAATAAAGTATACAAACGTTATGCAAGAAAAAAAGCACAAACAGACTGGACAACAGGAGAAAACCTAACAACAAAAAATATAATAATAACAATGTGTGATAACGAAACATAGACGATGGAGAAAACAAAGGCAGACAAACATTTAAAAACATAGGAACATTTAATGGATATTACATAACAAACGGAAAAGCTATAAAAATAAAATGTATAAAAGAAGCTAGAAATAATAAAACTATATATCAAGACTTGCAAGGAAATGTCATAAAAGTAAATGATGGAAATACATGGGTAAACATTTGTCCAACAGATGCAAAATTGTAATAGAAGGCTCAGAAGAAACTGAGCAAGAAAACACAAAAAACAATAAAAATTGTGCATAGTAGAAGAAGAGCAACAATGAAAACACTTATATTTTTATTAAATAAATAGAAAACAAAAAATCAGAAAAATAAAATATTTAAGTTATAAAGAAAGGAAAAAATAAAAATGAATGTTTATGATATTGCTAATGATTTAGCTCAACAAATAAAAAAATCAGAAGAATATGTTAATTATAAAATGGCTAGAGAAGCAATAAAACTAAACAGCAAACTATCAGAAGAAATAAAAAACTTTGACCAATTACGTTATCAAACACAAATAGAAGTAATGCAAACAGGAAAAAAAATGACCCAGAAAAAAATTACAAAAAGTTCAAGAAAAATATGCTGAATTAATTGAACAAATTGATGCTAAAAATTATTTTGAAGCAGAAACAAGATTTAATGTCCTAGTAGCAGACATAAACAAAATTATAGGAGAAGCAATAAAAGACGTAATGGAATAAAACACAATATATGTAATGCATAGATACAAAAGTAAGAAAGGAATGAAAAAATAATGGAATTTCTAATAATTTCACTACTAAGCATAATCCTAATATTTGTACTATTTGCCATATTTGAGTCAACATGAAAAAAGCTAAAAGAAATGACAAACATAAAAGAATTAGACAAAATAAGTGATAAATATCCAAGCAACATAAAAATATGTAAAGAATACCTAAAAAATTAAAAATGAAGAAGTAAAAATAGAAGAAAACGAAGGATCAGACGCAACAGTATATATAGCAATAACAAACAAAATATCAATAGGAAATCTAAGAAATAGCTATACACGAATACAAACAATAGCACATGAATGTCTACACTCAATACAAAACAGAAAAATACTATTATTTAACTTCATATTTTCAAATATATATTTAATATACTTTTTTGCAGTATTAATCATAGCAATATTCGGAAAATTGCCAAACCAAATGGCATGCATTACAACATTAGCAATACTAGGAATAGTATATTTAATAGTAAGAATGTACCTAGAAAATGATGCAATGATAAAAGCAAGATACTTAGCAAAAGAATATATGGAAGAAAAAGAAATATCAACAAAAGAAGAAATAGAAAAATGATAAAACAATATGATATTGTTAATGATTTAGGATTAAATGTGTTCATTATCAATTAGCATTAAATGTTTTAGCCAAAATAGCAATAGTAAGTCTAGTATGTTTTTTTGGAGATAACAAAAGCAATAAAGTAATGACACATAGAAGAATAAGAAAAACAAAAGTGCCCAACATAAAACCCAAAAAATAAAAAATATAAAAAAAACACTTGACAAATTTAAAGATATGCCGTATAATCTTTTTGTCAAGAGAAATGCAGGTGTAGTTCAATGGTAGAACCTCAGCCTTCCAAGCTGATGACGTGGGTTCGATTCCCACTACCTGCTCCAAATATTTTCTTTTTAAATTTAATTTTATATTTGCACGCAGGTGTAGTTCAATGGTAGAACCTCAGCCTTCCAAGCTGATGACGTGGGT
>VOFB01002310.1_pt1 | contig 46020 bp, 82 predicted proteins | sample 5384141 | NCBI WGS metagenome assembly VOFB01 (sample SAMN12384721, study PRJNA508395) | human gut metagenome | isolation source: healthy gut A | host: Homo sapiens | reverse complement strand
GGCGGCCACGCCTTCAGTCTCGAACAGCTCGCGCGCCGCCTGCATGATATCCCCGGCCACGCCATTCAACCGCACGCTCTGTCTCACCTGGCGCGTGACGTGATGCGGCAGGTCGGAAGCGAATTCGGAAATGGAAGCACTCTTTCGCGCCGGCACGACGGCTCCTTCGTCTAGCATGGGGTCGCCGCGTCAAGCGCGGTGCGCGAAACCGAAACGCGCACGTTAGCGATTCTCCTCAACGACCTCTCGATATTTCTTGGTGTCATTATAGAGCTCATCTTTCAGCGGGTTGAGCTTGCGTGCGCGAATTCGATGGAGCTGGTAGGCGGCAAGCGCCACGTTGGAAATCAACGCAATCAGACTTTACGACAAAAACGCAGTGGGGTTATGCGTCGTGGGAATTTCCGCAAACGTATAGAACTGCGGGAGCGCCATGGCGAACATCGCATAGAGCGCCAGGGTTTTGCGCGCGATGCTGTAACCATGCACCACGCTTCGTGAAGAACGTGGGACGGTGCAGGCGATGAGGAGAGCCAAACCCGTGTACGTTGAATGGTCGGACATGCAGTTATACGTGTACGCGAAATTCCACAGGTCGTAGGCGATAATCCACATCCAGAGCATATCGGGCCAAATCATGTCGCGCGATTTATCTTTCGAGACGAAGATGCCGAACCAGCCGCAACTGGTGATGATGATCAAAATGCCGGCGATCGCATTCATAATGTTCCACGGGCCGGAAATCATCCACACGTGGTCGACGACGGCGCCGTCCCACAGGCCGTAGGTATACATCTGAATGTCGCGCACCACGGCTTCGCAAATATCGCCAAAATGAGGGGCGGAAAACACAGCGCCCATCGCTTCTCATACAAATGATGCTCGCGGCCATCGGCACCGCGCCATTTCACGAATCGCAACGCCATGAATCCAACGCAGCCCGCTAGCGCAGAATACGTTTTCGCCCAATTGAACCAGTTTCCTGTGCCATACTCGTTGCCGGGCGCGGCAGTGTGTGTGGCCATACGAAAATCGTGAACACGATGGGCGCGACCACGAACAACGCGACGCCGCCCCCATACGCTCGTGCGTCCAAATTCGTTGAATGCCATAAGGGCGAACACGACGAACAGCCAAATCGCCCACACCATAGGGTCGGATGCTTGATACAGAATACCCATGGTCTTCCTCCTTGAATCGAGCGCGCGCCGCCGCACCCTTGTGGGACGTACAGCGGCGCGTCGGCCATCTGCGCTAGGAGCGCTCAACCATAGTTTTCACGCGGCCCTTTTTATCCCATGCGGCGGCGTAGCCGAACTCCTCCAGGTTGGCCAGAGCAACCTCGCGCTGGTCTTCGGGGAGGTCGATGCTTTCGAGGTACACCTTGCGGAAGCCCGGGTTGTCGATATAAAGCTCCTGCTTGAAGGGGTTACGCTTCTTGCCGAAAATCGTGTAAGCCTGGTAGACGAGCACGCACACGTAGAAAATTAGCGCAAGAGCCGAAATCGTCATATGAGCCGCGGGGTCGTTCGTGGAATGCACCACGCACGCAAGGTGCAAGAAGAACCACGGCACCGTCATGGTAACAATCATGTTAACGGCAAGCGTACGAACGCGGTGCTGAGCATAGACGCCGCGCTTAATGAAGAACGAGGGAATCGTGCACGCCGCCAGAAGCACCAGGCCGCAATACATGGAGCGATCGGAAACGCTGTTGTAGGTGTGAGGCGAAGTTCCACAGGTCATAGCCAATAATCCAGAACCACAGCTGGTCAGGCCAAACGTAGTCTTTCTTCTTGCCGCGGCCAACGATAATGCCGAAGAAACCGCAGATGCACAGCGCATTCAGAATGCCCGCGACGCCGTTCATCACATTCCACGGGCCGCCAACCACCATGTAGCCATCCACGATGCCGTTGACGCCCGTGAGCTGGAAGTCGCGAATGCACGCCTCGAGGATATTGATAGCGAAAATGATAGGCGGAATGCACACGATATATTTCTTCTGGAAGGCGGGGAAGTACACAATGAGCCATCCGAATCGCACCCGCGAGGCACGAATACGTTTTCACCCATTGAAACCACGTGCCCGCGCCCGTGCCTTCGACAGCGGTGTGGGGCCAAACGAAAATGGTCAAGGCGAGCGGCAAAGCGATGAAGATTGCGGCGCCGACCCATTTGTTGAGGCGAGAGAGCTCGTTCATGCCAATCAGAAATACCAGATAGAGCAGAACGCTCACGATCGCCGTCGCCGAAAGCGGCTCGTAAAAAAGAACATGGCGGTTCCCCTTTCCCTCTTGCGTACTTGCGAACCCGTTCGAATGGCCTATTTCCCCGATGGCCCCAATTGCTGCAGTTCGCTTTCTTGGCCGCAGTGTAACAAGGGGATTTTTCGTTGGTTTGACGCTTTAGGGTTGATTCGTCAAAGCAAGGTAGAGAGATTCGTTCGAGCGGCTTTGTTTTCCTGCTTCATGCGCGGCGCGCACGCCTTTCGCACATTGCGCGCATGGCGATTACCGACATAGGCCTATGGTATGGGCCACCGGCGTGCGCCATGGCTCAAACTGCTCGCGTAGAGGCGTATGCCAAGCTGTTTCCTCAGCCACCACTCCCGAACGACCCGGCGTAGCGACAATCGAAACCTGTTAAATGCTCGTAGCATTTAACAGGTGCAATCAACGGCGCTGCCCAAGCAACGGGCCGCTGGCAGGAAAGAACGAATTTCCCGCGCGCATCAGATTGGAGAAGAGCCCTTCTTTGTCGTAGTAACGAAGCGTGGAAACCGGAATAGCGAACATTTCAGACACTTGTCCGATCGTAAACATGTCGATTCCTTTTAAAAGTCCTTGACCTAAAGCCAGGTTTAGGTTTTTACGGTTGATTCACTCTATCAAGCAAACCCATAGGATGAGAGGGACAACCATATGCTCGGAACCTTCACGTACCACAATCAACCAAACTTACTTCGGCCCCAATGCGCTTGAGGGGCTCGCGAACGACTAACAAAATACGGCCCGAACGTCGTACTTGTCTACGGCGGCGGATCCATCAAGAAAAATGGCGTCTATGACCAGGTAATCGCCGTCTTGAACGCCACTCGCAAAAACGTGACCGAGATTGCCGGCGTCATGCCGAACCCTACCGTCGAGAAGCTTCGCGAGGGCGTTGCCGTGGCGAAGGCGGCCAGCGCCGATCGATTTTGGCAGTAGGCGGCGGCTCGGTATGCGACTATTCCAAAGCGGTGTCGGTTTCAGCGAACTGCTACGAGGACCCCTGGAGAAATACCGTTCCTTCGAGGAGCCGACCTGCCCCGTTGTTCCCGTGGGATGCGTGCTCACCATGGCTGGCACGGGTTCCGGAAATGAACGCGGGCGCCGTGATCACCGACCATGCCGCCAAGCTTATGGGCCACGTTTTCGCGAACAGCGACGATGCCTTTTTCGATCCTCAACCCCGAATTCACTTTGACCTGCCGCATAGGCAAGTCGTGGCCGGTATCTACGACGCGTTCAACCATATTTGCGAGCAGTATTTCAGCGGCAGCGACAACAACGTGAGCGACAGCATCGCCGAGGGCCTTATGCGCAGCGTAGTCGAGAACGGTCGCATCGCCGCGAACGACGACCAGAATTACGAAGCGCGCAGCAACATCATGTGGGCCGCGACCTGGGCGCTGAACACGCTCATCGCCAAAGGAAAGCCCGCCGATTGGATGGTCCACATGCTCCGGACAGGGCGTGGGGGCCGTGACCGACGCGACCCACGGCATGACGCTTTCCGCCGTGAGCCTTCCGTACTATCGCTTCATCATGGATGCCGGGTTGCCGAAATTCGCACGTTTCGCGACGCACGTGTGGGGAATTAACCCTGTGGACAAAAGCGAACGCGAGGCTCGCCGAAGCGGGCCTTTCGGCAATGGAAGCGTGGATGCGTGAACTGGGTGTTGCGATGAATCTCACGGAGCTGGGCGTGACGGAAGCCGACCTGGACGACGTCGTTGCCGCCATTCATTATGACCGGCGGTTACAAAACGCTCACTAAGGAAGACGTGCGCAACGTTTTGCTGCGAGTGCCTTTAAAGGGGCGATGCCTATAGAAGGAGAGGCTGTCTGAAGCAGCGACACCCCGGCGCGCGGTCAAGTTTAAGCCGCGCGCCACTCAGCATCACCCGCGCAGCGTGGCGCGCAGGCGTTCGGTACGAAGTAGCAGGTCAAACGCATCAAACGTTTGTTACCACGACATCGGCGCATGTCAAAAGCTTTCCGCACGCACCTTCTTTCCCCATAATCGCAATCGAAAGCGCAGCTTCCGAACATAACGATGTCGTTGAAGCCATTGCCGATGCACACGCAACCTTCGGCGCCAAGCTCGCGCACAATCGCGGCCTTGCAGGCGCTCGCATCGTCACGAGCAAACACACGCACATCAACCGGAAGGCCGCCGCATTCCGTACGCACCGTACCAAACGTGTCAGCCGTAAGTACGCTGACCTGGGCGAACTCGGTGATTTCTCGAATGCGGCTCGCAACGCCTTCAATAAGATGCCCGTCGACGGCAATAGTTCCGTTGTAGTCGCACACCACATGACGAATCCCGAACGTGCCACGTCCGGGGATGTCGATTTCAACATAGGGCAGGGTTCCTTTCGATCACGGCCTCGAATGCCTATCGCTTTTCTAAACATGCCGAACTCAAAGCCGATCCGACTTGTGATGCCCGCTAAAAACGGCGCAGCATTCAAGCATGTCCGATTCCGCAGATTCTGGCAGAAAATTGCGGTTGTGAACGATATGGGTTGCTTCCTTAAAAGAAGCGATTCGTAAAACACCAGGTCAAAGTAAGTCAATGCAATAGGCTCTTGCTAAAGGCCCTTCAAACCTCTTTTAAATCGTTCACAACCGCAATTCTCTGCCAGAAAAGTCGAAATCGGGACACGATTTCGGCGAGGACGCAAAGAAGAAGGCGATCGGGAAAGTACAGTGGGGAAGAGACGCGCCGTGTGCCCGCAGACAGCGCGCAGCGCGCAGTACAAGACGCAAGCGAAGCGCGACAAGCGACAAATTCGAGTCGCAAACAACAGGGGCCAGGTAACAAACCGCAAAGCAGCAAGCCGCCAAGAAGCGCGCGTCACTCAAGGCGAAAGCACGAATACCGACCCACAGCAGCCCGCATCGGCCCGGCCCAATCAAGCCAAAATCTAAACCGCACTTGCCCTTCTCGCCCAAACCGGACCGACTACTTCGGCCGCCCTGGCCCGAATCAGCCTTGCGCGCCGGACCGTATCGGCCTGCATTGGTTCGCGGCAGCCAATAATCGCCCGCGCCAATGAAGCACTTAGCCCAACACCGGCGAAGCCCTTTTCATTCAACTCCGATGAATCGCTCGCTCCCATGGTCGGCAAAAGGCCCATATCCGAAGACGCGATTCCAAGCTCGCCAAAGCCTCTTTGTTTGAGGCGAAAATCACCTGGCAGGCGCACCCTTTTCCCGAGGATTCGCGCAATGCCTTGCGCCGCCTCGTCAAACAACAACGAAGCCCGACGCAGATGCTCGGCGGTCAAATTGACGCTCGTAACATCCATGGATTCAAGCGCTATGCGTCGCATCGAGTCGTTCGCAAGCAGGCGCTCCGCGGAGTGGAACCCGCGCTGTCGTATTCAACATCGAGTCGCACGGCAGGCCAATACAAATCACAGCGCAGCGACGAGCGCCCCGTCGCGGCCACATTTTTCGGAAGCGGCATTTCCGCATTCATTGTGGGGTGCGGCAAACCATAGCCGCCGAGCGAATAGGGAAGACACAACAGCATAGCAAGCTCGCTTTTCGCGCGGCGAAGCCGGCAAGAATGCAGGGAAGCGCTCGACGAGCTTTCTTCACGCCTTTTGAACTGGGGTGACTTCTCGATGAATGACGCAAGGGCACCGGGAGAAGTGAGCGGGATCGCATCGTATCGAGCTAATCCGAAAGTTGAAGCGCGGCGATACGTTCCGCAAAGCTCAAAACCAAGCGCTATGAGCCGTTCAAGGGAGAGCACGCTTGCCATTTCGCAAAACGCCATTTCCGGCGTACTCACGTACAGGGCCGTCTTCGATTCGCATGAACGACCGCGGATGAAACGGCCCTTTGCGAACCGAGGTTTCGATTCCGCCTCCCGCGCGTCGAAGGCGTGCGTGCGCCACGGTCGCGTGAATCAGCGATCCATCCGAAAAGAAGCGATCCCTTACGACTGGCGCGAACTTAGGCGTGACAGCCGATTCGAGGAATTTGACGGCAGCTTTTGTATCGCGTTCCAGCGTGCGACGATAATCCCGCGCATCCTGGAACGCGAAAGACACGCTTTGGTTGGGGCAGTTACGCCCTGGCTGGCGGCCGGCATGTTCGGCGTGACATGAATGCGTTGGTCGGGGACATCTCGGTTAACGGGCGCGTTCCAACCAACGCGCGCGCGCAACGGTTACTCGCCGGCGACGACACCATCCCAAACGCGCACTTTTGCTTTCCGAGCACAACAGCCATGGCGGCCTCTTCCTCCGGCGATTTCGTAACGCACCCGATGCAACTTCAGCGACAACGACGTTTCTGCGATGGCGACGTCTTCGAAATAATGGCGTCGTCTTCCATAATGGCAACGTCTTCCGTGATGACAGCATCTTCCGTAATGCCGGCGTCTTCCGCATCTAGGGATTATGCGATGCACTCTATCATGGACGTGTCCGTTTCTTTCCCGTTTTGGCACAAATTTGCGGTTGTGAACGATGGATTTTTCGGAATGCAAAAGAGCTCTACAAAATACCAGGTCAGAAGCATGGCGATTCTCAAAGCGTTCAGAAAAGCCCTTCAGTGTGACGAAAAAAATCGTTCACAACCACAAATTTGTGCCAGAATCACCAAAATCGGGACGCGTTTTCGCCAAGACCGAAACGCGATCTTCGAAAAACCCGCTCGCCACCCGCTCCCAATGCACGCTTGGAGCGACGCCGCGAAATCGGTGCGATCCAAGCGAAAATGGCGCACCCCAAAATAATTGGAAGCCCCGACTAAAAGAGGATTACCTAATCGCCCGCTTGAAAAGCCCGCATGGATGGGCAGAGTAGCATCGGCGCCAAAAACATTGCAAACCTACGGCTTCGTTGCGCTTTCATCGGAAAATGACCCATTTGCACAGGCAGAAGCCCCAAATGCCCTGCATCGCCATGGTAATGAATTTACCGACCATCTCAGGGCAACCGAACGACGCAGCCGCCCAGCCTATGAACCAGGTGCCGAACAGGAAGTTCCAAACGTACAGGGCGACAAACAGCACCACGCTGCGCCAGAAGTTGCTCGACGCTTTGAACGTGATGTTGCGGTTCATAAGGAAATTGAACGAGCCGGAACACGCGACGGCGATGCCGTTCGCGACGCCCGTCGGCAGCGCGAGCTGGGCCAGGCAAACACGCCGAAACTCAACGAATGTCTGCACAATAGACACGCCGTAATACATGAACGCCTGACGAATGCCGCGAGCAAGAGGCGACCAATCGGTCCGTCTTTTGGCGTCATCGCCCTGCTGCGAGAATGGCTCCGCCAGCACTTTGGCGGCGTTATTCGACCCCTCGCCAAAGCCAGCCCGCTCACGAGCAGCGTTGGTTCGCGTCCAACCGCAAGAAGCTGGACCATTGCCAACGCAGATCAGTCCCTCGACACCAAGCTGCTCTGCGGCAACGCCAGCCCGCGCCCAAGAGGTAGGTCGTCCCGCAGCGATGTCGGTTTGTTCTGCAACGGCATCAGCTCGTTCCCCACCGACGCGCGTTCGTCCGTCGCCAATGCAAATTTTCCGCTCACTACCAGCCCTTCTTTCATCGGCGCATAATCGCCTGACACCGACGCAATCCCGGTCGCCATCAATAGGGGCTTGTTTCTTGGAGATATGTGCCTGCACATTTTCCATAGGCGCGATTCTAGAGCTCACACGCAAACCCCATCGAAACGTTACCTTTTCGTTGCGGTCGGGGAAGAGGTGCCGCGTGAACCGCGTGAACCGACGTCAGCAATGGCCCTGTCTCAATTCTAGCTTCTGTCCGCTCCTTACCCCAACGCCACGTCGAGCGCCATCATCAAGCTGAAGCCAACGGCGAAAAACACTGTGCCTAAATTTGAATGTCTACCCTGAGAAACTTCAGGCATAAGCTCCTCAACCACGACATAGAGCATGGCGCCCGCCGCCGCTCAACAGGTACGGAAGCGCCGCAATCACAAGCTGCGAAGCCAAAATCGTGAGAACTGCGCCGATAGGCTCAACGACGCCCGAAAGAACGCCGCCCGCAAACGCCTTGCGCCGACTTGCGCCTTCAGCCCGCAAAGGCATCGATATAATCGCGCCTTCTGGGAAATTCTGAATGGCGATGCCAAGCGACAGAACCAGTGCGCTCGCCGCCGTGATCTGCATATTTCCCGCAAGAAAGCCCGCGTATATAACGCCAACCGCCATTCCTTCGGGAATATTGTGCAAGGTTACTGCCAAAACCATCATCGTCGTGGCTTAGCGTGCTTTTCGGCCCCTCCGATTGATCGCTGCCCACATGCAAGTGGGGAATCAGATGGTCGAGAATAAGCAGGAACAGCACACCAGCCCAAAACCCCCCGCAAGCGCCGGGAAGAACGACCACCTTCCCATGGATGTCGACTGTTCGATGGCGGGAATAAGCAGCTCCAAATCGACGCCGCAACCATAACCCCAGCAGCAAATCCCGCAAGAGAGCGCTGCACCAAATTCCCTAAGCGGCACCTTCATGAAGAACACGCAAGCAGCACCAAGCGTCGTGCCTAAAAAGGAATCAGAATTCGAGAACCGTTTCTATTTGACCCACCTCCGTTTCGCCTGTTGAGCGACTGTGTTTTCGATATATGGCCCCATCTTCCGTCAAGCAGCACACGGCACGGCGGAATAATTGAAAACGAAGAAAACGCCCTTCGTGTACGCCGCAATTCCAAAGCGAGAAACGCGGAAGCAATCGGTGAATCTAGGTAACCTCATTGTTGTTAGTATAGTCTAAACTTTAACATGGGGGGCAGCTGGCGAATCATAAGAAAGCACGCCCCTTGGTCGCGCGCTCAATCACCGGCGAGCTCGCTCCAAAGAAACGACGAGCGCAAGGCCGCACGCAGCGTATTTGTGTACTACAGTCAACGCAGTTGAGGGGGGCGCCCGTTGATTATCTGAACCCCAGGGGCCTGGCGCCCAAAACGCCGAAGATGACGTAACGTTATATCCCGGAGCTTGAAATGGGCAAAACTGCGGCAGCATCACATCACTTTGGCCGCGAGTCGCAACGGACGCGAGACCATGGCGAACGCGAGGCGTCCGCCGAAGATACCAGTTCCGTACACGCCATCGAGGCATATTGGGCAAAGCCGCTTCGCAAGGGCGACTTACTCATAGCTACGGCGCTCGTACATAGCCACGTTGCTCGCGCAAGGCCGTCGTGTTCATGTATGGCTGCGCCGCACGCAAACCGATTGGCGCACAAAAACAGGGGGAAACATGGGCGAACAAGGCACTCGAGGCCTCATGACGGTAGGCGAGTTGGCATCGCGCGTGGGCGTGACCGTGCGCACCATTCAATACACGACCAGCGCGGATTGCTTCATCCCACCTGCAAAGGCGAGCAAAACCTGCGCCTGTACCGCCGGCCGACGAGGAACGCCTCAACCGAATCATCACCTTTGAAGTACCTGGGCTTTTCGCTCTCGCAAATTCAGGAAGGCGAGGGAAGCGACTCGCTGGCAAATTGACGGACGCGCTCGCGCACCGCGAGGCCGAACTTGAGCGCGAAAGCGCGAAAATCCTACGAGACATAAACGTCGTGCAGGGGCGCGCCCACCTTGCAAACCGCGACCAGGCGAACTGGAGCGAGCTCGCCACCGTGGGCGTCGCGCAAGACCGCGAACATGCTCTGGTCGGCCATCACCGGCGAGGCGCTTGAGGAATGCCCCATTCCCGAGCTTTCACGCGAAGAAGTAATCTGCTGGCACCAACTCATGGGCGACACCATCGAGGCCATGCACGACGGCGTTTTAGTCACCGACGACCGCGCGAAGGCGTTGGCCATTCGCTTCTCCGGCTTAGGCGGCATGCCCCATGCTCTTGCCGGATTGAAGCGCCTCGCGTGCCAGCGCGCAGCTCGGGGCCCAAGCAATACGGCCGCGACTTTTTTACGCCGGCATTCAACGCCGCACGCTCAGCTTCCTGCAAGACGCGCTCGATTGCTCCCACGCCAACGCCAATACGCAGGCGTAACGACACGTTTACGTCAAACGCAGTATTGGTACCACGACGTAGCGTCGCCGCTATCGTCATTCCCGTCACAATTTCAATCAAAGGGGAACAATGATCGTATCGTGGATGACCACGAACCGATGCAACCTGAAGTGCGCCCATTGCTACCAAGACGCAGACGAATGCGATAGCAGGGAGCTCTCAACCGAAGAAGCGCGCACGATGATTTCTCAAATCGCACGCGCTGGCTTCAAAATCATGATTTTCAGCGGCGGCGAGCCCGCTTATGCGCGACGACATTTTTCGAGCTCGTCGCGCACGCCGCATCGTGCGGCCTGCGCCCGGTGTTCGGCAGCAACGGCACGCTGATCACCGACGAGGTCGCACGCAAGCTCAAGGAGGCCGGTGCGTGCTCCATGGGCATCAGCATCGACAGCCTCGACGCGGCAAAGCACGACGCCTTCCGCGGAGTGCCCGGCGCCCACGCGGCCACGCTTGCAGGCATCGAAGCATGCAAAAGCGTCGGCCTGCCGTTCAGATTCACACCACCGTGGTCGACAGAAACCGCAACGAGATTTGCGACATCACGCGATTCGCGAAAGAACTCGGCGCGATGAACCATTCGGTCTTCTTCCTGGTGCCCGTCGGCCGCGGCAAAGACATCTCCGATGAAAGCATCGACGTCGAGCAAAACGAGCAGTTGCTCGCCGACATCCTGCGCGCCGGCCGCGACGCAGGCATCGAGGTGAAGCCCACGTGCGCGCCGCAGTTCATGCGCATTGCAGAACAAATCGGCGTGCAAACGCGTTACACGCGCGGCTGCCTGGCGGGCCTGACCTATTGCGTCGTGGGCAGCGAGGGCATCGTGCGCCCATGCGCGTACATGACCGAGGACGCCGGCGATGTGCGCAAACAGCCCTTCGACGAAATCTGGCGCGAAAGCCCCGTATTCCAGAAACTGCGCACGCAAGCGTACAAGGGCGCATGCGGAACTTTGCGACTACAAGGGCGTATGCGGCGGCTGTCGCGCCCGCGCCGCGTACTACCACGACGGCGACATCTTGGGCCAAGACAACTACTGCGCCTGGAGCCGTAAGAACGCGCAGCAAGCCGCGGCCAGTGAACGCCAATAGCGCCACTGAACATAACGAAAAGGGAGCATACGATGAAGAAAATCGCGCAAGGCACGATTGCGATTTCTTGCGCGCTCGCCATGGGCATGGGCGCGTTTTTTCCCGGCAGGCTGCTCATCGCAGACTGATTCGAGCGCGTCTGACAACGCGCAAGCGACCGCTTCCGCCTCGCAGGAATCTTACACGTTCACCGACGATCTGGGCCGCGAGGTAACCGTCGCTTCGCACAACCGCGTGGTTGCCGGCATGGGCAGCTTCGCGAACATCTGGGAGCTGGCCGGCGGCACGCTGGTAGGCGCTTCCGACGACGCGTTCTCCGATTACGGCATCACTTCTGACGCACAGAAAATCCGCGATTTCTCTTTCGCTTAACGCCGAATCGATCATCGCGCTGAACCCCGACTTCGTGATTCTCACGGGATCGAGCTCGGGTCGCGGCGGCGGCGTTGCGCAAACCGAGCTCGCCGACACGCTCACTGCGGCGAACATCCCCGTTGCCTACTTCAAAGTGTCCACGTTCGACGACTACCTGCGCATGCTGCGCACGTGCTGCGACATCACTGGCAACGAGCAGGCATTTGCGGAAAACGGCCAGGCGCCGGCAGATAAAATTGAACAGATTCGCGCGAAGGCCGAAGGCAAGCAAGCCGGCAGCGCGGTAGTGCTCACCACGTACTCGGGCGGCACGCGCGTGCAGTCGTCCTCCACGCAAACGGGCGTCATGCTTTCCGAGCTGGGTGCGGAAAATATCGCCGACTCCAACAAGGGCCTGCTTTCCGACTACAGCCTTGAAGCCCTGATCGAGGCCAACCGACGACAATCTTCCTGCTTCCGATGGGCGACACCGACGAGGCGGCGCAGCAGGCGCTCGAAGACCAAACGACGGCCAACCCGCATGGGCGCAGCTTGACGCCGTGAAGAACAACCGCGTGATCACGCTCGACCCGAAGCTGTTCCAGTACAAGCCCAACAACAATTGGGACCAGGCGTATCAGTTCCTCTACGACGCGCTGTATAGCGAATAGGCCGACCGGTGCGCAATAACCAAACAACCAACGCGGCGGCCCCGAAGCACGAGGGCCGCCGTTTTCGGGCGATGTTCCTGCTGTCGCTGGTGGCGTTGGCCGCCGTGATGTTCGCTAGCCTGTCGTTGGGCTCTTCCACCATCGGCGCGACCGACGTGGCGGCATTCGTGGCAGGCAACGCATCCGACATGGCAAAACAACGTGCTGGCGAACGTGCGCGTGCCGCGCGTGCTGGGCGGCGTGCTGGCCGGTGCCGCGCTGGCCGAAGCGGGCGCACTCATTCAGGCGACGCTCAACAACCCCTGGCCAGCCCAAACATCATCGGCGTAAACGCTGGGTCGGGCCTGTTCGTGCTGCTGCTGTTCGCCTGCGTCGCGCCTCATGCGCTGGGCATATCGGCGGCAGCGGCGTTTTTAGGCGCGCTCGCCTCGGCGCTGCTCGTGTTCTTCGTGTCGGCGTACGCGGGCGCCTCGCGTTTGACTATCGTGCTCGCAGGCATGGCGCTCACGGCGATTTTCACGGCAGGCATGAACACCGTTCTTATTTTCAACCCCGATGCGTACGTGAATTCGTCGGGCTTTTTTGGTGGGAAGCCTCTCGGGCGTCATGGTGTCAGAACTTTTTACCTGGAATCATGATTTGCGCAGGCCTGATTCTAGCCATGGGGGCGAGGAACGCGCCTGAACATTCTGTCACTCGGCGATGAGGGGGCGCACGCGCTGGGTCTGAACGAATTGCACGCGACTCGCTTTGCTTTCGTTGCCGCGTTGCTGGCAGGCGCGGCGGTGTGCTTCTCGGGGCTCATCGGCTTCGTGGGCCTCATCGTTCCGCACGTGGTGCGCTATGTCGCAGGACACGACAACCGACGCGTGCTGGTGCTCTCGCCAATCGTGGGGGGCCATTCTGGTATGCGCGTGCGACACCATCGCGCGCACGCTGTTCGCGCCGTTCGAGATTCCCGTGGGCATTTGCATGGCGCTCGTTGGAGGCCCGTTCTTCATCTATTTGATTCTTCGTTCGCGGAAAGGGGAGTTCGATGTGCGAGCTTGATTTCGAGGACGTCGTATTTGGATACGGCGGAAATACCCTGTTCAACGGCTTTTCCGCATCTTTCGCGAAAGAGCAGATCAGCTGCATCGTTGGACCGAACGGGTGCGGAAAATCAACGCTCGCGAAACTCGCCATGGGGCTTATAAAGCCCGTTTCGGGACGCGTGCTTATTCAAAGGGTGCGATGTCGCGTCGTTGAATCCGCGCGAAGGGCGCGGCGATTGGGCGTGCTCGTGCAGCAGCAAGAAGCGCCCATGATGACGGTGCGCGAGCTAGCGGCGTGCGGAAGATTTCCGCATCACGGGCCGCTGTCTCGGCTCGACGAGACCGATGCGCAATGCATTGACGAGACGCTTTCTCTTGCGGGCGTCTACGATTTACGCGACCGACCGTTGCGAAGCCTATCGGGCGGGCAGCGGCAACGGGCGCGCATGGCGATGGTGCTGGCGCAGGACACGCCCGTCGTGTTGCTCGACGAGCCCACATCGTTCATGGATGCGGCGGCGTGTTTCGACATGATGCGCCTCGTTCGCCGGGTGCGCGAGCGTGGCAAAACGGTTATCGCAGTAATCCATGATTTGAACTTGGCGCTTTCGGTGGCCGATGCCGTATTCGTGATGGAACGCGGACGTTTGGCAGCGCAAGGCGCACCGGCGAAGCAGCCCGTGCAGAGTGCAATCGAGCAATCATTCGGCGTGCGCCTCGAGCACGTCGAAACGCCGAGCGGCGTTGCATGGGTACCGTTCGAGCGAGAAGCTGTCTAGCAACGCTTCGCTCGGCGAAAATTCATGCAGCGCCGCCGCGTGCTGCGTTCCGTCGTTAATTTCGCCTTAGCGGGCAGGCAGAATCTCAATCCACTGACCTCGGGGTCGGCGATAAAATAAAGGGCCATGCGAGGGTTCTCGCGAATAAATGCAACCCATCTTTTCATGAAGCTCATGGGCGGCGTCAAAGTCGTCCACGACGAGGCGATATGGGTATCTTTGCCACCATTCTCGTAGGGCTCAACGCGCCCACGGTTCCAGGTGAGCTCGATTTCGAAGGGCACGCCGTCGTTACCCATGAACGTATTGGTCCACGAGCCATCTTCAGGGGCCCATTTCGCGCAGCAGCAGGCCCCACGAATGCCGCGGGACCTTAACGCTCACGCCCCGCGAAGCCGCACACTGCCGCGCAGTGGCACGTGCTAGCGAGCCTTTCAGGAAGGCAATCGTTTGCAAAAGCGGGCGAACACCCGCATAATGGACGCTATTCCGCATCGAACCCGTATCACTTAAGGGAAAAAACGCATGGCCTTGCAAAGAAGAACGTGAAATGCGCCCGAGAGGTTGCCATACTTGCTCCCTATGCCGCGAAATGCTGCGTAAGGGACGACATCTCCAACATGCCTTCTTTTACCGCCTGCATCGAATATGCACTCGAGCGCGTCGAATCGTACGAAGAGCAATACGGCAAAATCGATTTTTACGCGCTTATGGGCATGCCGCTCGCCGTATTCGGACGTTCCCGCTTCTTTCGACGGGACCGCACGCTACGAAGCCTCCTTGTTTGGATCCGAAAGCGTTCTTCTTGAAGCTCGAAGCTTTTCGCGCCGCGCTCGCAAACTCGATTTCCCGGGCGTGCGCATGGTGTATACCAATTTCGCATTGCGAGCCGTGCTGCGCGCACTGTATGCCATCGAACATCGTGAACGCGACTGCTTCAACGGCGTCTTCAACCGCCCGTCATAACTAAAAAGAAAGGCCTATGGGCAAAAGCCCTTGTTCTCTTTTTCTTATTGACAGGGCGGGTGTACTCTCCGTATTATATATGGCGGGAGTAAACCCGCGTATCTTATTGGAAAAAAAGAAATCGTCCCATCGCAAACGGCCACAACTCCAGGAAGAGCCCGCCTATGATTTACGCAATGAGCGACATCCATGGCTGCATCGACGCCTTCGAAAAATCGCTTTCCTTCGTCGACCTATCAGATGGGCATTCAATGCTCATCCTATGCGGCGATTACTGCGACCGGGGTCCGGCGGGCCTTGAGGTCTATCAAAAGATCATGGGGCTCCAGCGCGATTATCCCAACCAGGTGATAGCCTTGAGAGGCAACCATGAGGAAATGCTGCTGGAATACTGTGCCATGGTCGGCGACCCGGCGTTTACTCAAGGATGGATTCTTGCCGATTCCAACCTCGCTACTGCAAAAAAAGCTTTCTTGAGAAAGATGAGGTTCAGTCAGGTAAAACGCGCTCACGCGCAGAAGGTTCGAAGAAGCCTACCGATTCGTCGTCGATTGCATGAAAGCGCATCACGCCGATGTTCTCGCCTGGATACGAAAGCTTCCGTAGTTACCACGAAACGCCACTGAAAGCAAGTCTTCGTGCATGCCGGCATCGACGAAGACGCAGGCGATTTATGGCGTATAGGGACATTCGAGGAAGCCTTCACAACCATGCAGCCGGAATTCGTGGGGCAGAAATTCGAACTCGACGTCATAAGCGGACACATTGCCACCGAAACGGTTTCAGGTATCGCAGGCTACGAAGGCGTGTGGCACGACGGCGCATCGCATTTCTATATTGACGGCGCTGTCATGAAAACAGGGCGCATCCCCGTGCTTGCCTACGACGAAAACACGGGAAAGTACTGGGAGCAGTGGCCGCACAAGAGGAGGCCTTTATCGACGTAGGGCAACCTGCGCGCTGTATCACCGCGTTTAAACAGCGAGCGAAACCATGAACGCATTAACAGATGGAGGGTCGATGCATTCTCTCGAGTTCAATTACCTGCACGATTTGGCCACGGCAAACTACGATCTCGGCAATCGTCCCGACCCCGATTCCGAATCAATAGTTCTCAAAGAAAGATTTATTAGAGGCTTTTTGGGGAGCCCAGACGAATGAAGCGCGAGTTTCTGCCGAGAAGAATTATGGGTGCGGCCCCTTCCGAGACATCGAGGTGCCATCGGGCGGCCAAACGATTCTGCTCTCCGTAGACTATCTTGGCCCAAGCGTGTACTGGCTTAAAGATTACTATTCAGAACACGGGGTTGACGCCCCCAGAGGCGGACCCGCATTCGCGCGTTCCTTAAAGAAAGTCGAAGCTTGGAGGCCATATCCTGTTCCCACGAGGAAGCGGCGGGGCCGCACGAGACGTTGAATCAAGCCCGCGGCGGGGAAAGGGGCGTTTTATGACAGAATCGATGCAACATTGCTGTGCAAAGTATTCTTCGGCTGTTCTGGAGGTCTCATCCGGCCAATTCCCAACGCGATGCATCAGCGTTTATGGAGGAGGTGTCGAAACTCTTTCCCAGCGAAGAACAGTTCAAAAAAGTGAAGGCGAATTTGATGCTCTCTTCAATACTATGCTGAAGACTTCGCATACTTCAGTGACTTCCGAGGCTTCTGCGAAGGCAAAAACTTACCGGTTCATTCGTAACGAAAGAGGGGGAAGTTGAAATGTTCGCGCCTCTGTGCCCCTAAAGCCAGAAAACTACGAAGCATATGCCAAAAACGTCAACGGGGCGATTAAAAAGAGGAATAAGGTGATGCATTCTGCCTAAGCTGTCTCTTCAGGTCGACGTTGCGCAGCAAATCGGATTCTCGAAAAGGGGCGCGCATTAAGATCTTCGCGAGACAGATTGTTTTCCGCGAACCCCAGGGCGTTTTCATAGAACGCAAGCGGGCGAACGAAATTATTTTGGACGCACGCCCAGGCAAGGCGAACCACAGTCCATACTGGAAGCGAGATGCCCAACGCAGCCGAGAGCCCATGCCTGCTATGAGGCGAAAAATCAAGGGGGCCGCATGCGCATCGAATCGCTTGAGTTGTTTTTATCCGTCGTCGGTTACAGCTCAGTTTCTCGTACCGCTAAAACAGCATTTCATATCGCAGCAGGTGTGTCTTCCAGCCCTCAAGGCTCTCGAGAAAGAGCTTGGAACACCCCTGTTCACGCGCGGCGGCCCCAAGCTCGAACTCACCGAGCGGGAAGGGCAATCGCCTCAAGCCCAACGCATCGTCGATTCCCACCGGCGCATGCTGGCAATCGCGTCGGCGCCCAAAGGACGCAACGACGCAAAACCTCCGTACCGTCGAGATTCTTACCACGCCGTTCGCCTCGGCAGCACTCGAAGAATTGTTCCTCGATTACGAAGCGACAACGCCCGGAACGCGACTGCGCGTCACCGAACGCGACCTGTTCCCGTATTGTCGACGATTTCGCTGAGGGATACCATCGGCACGTCGCGCGACGTCAGCAAGAACGCCCGCCACTCCCGCAATCATCTGCTGCATGCCGGGCATGGACAGAAACGATTAGCCGCATGAACCACGAGTTCGAGCCCTCGTGAATTCTGAGCTTATGGCATGCTCGACAAGCTGCGCGTTGGCGAGCAGGATTCAATTACGCGCGATGAGCTGTGCAAAATACCCTATCGTGTTCTATAGCGAGCCCTTCCTCAATAAAGTGGTGGGCAAGCTCTTCAACGGACTCGAACCCAACATCCAGCAAAATACGACCAACACGAGCATGCTCGCGCGCGCCATGGAGCGAGACGGCGCCGTCACGTTCAGCGACTCTTTCTCAAGCTATCTGCAGCACCAGCATGGCTCGACCGCGTTCATTCCCATTAAAGACAGCGTGTTACTTCTCGATAGGTTTTCTGGGAAACGTTGCGCCAGACACGCCCAAGCGCAATTCGCGAACTTTCTGCGTAAGTATCTCGCAATAGCGTGCGCCCCTTACCAGGAACGATACGTGTCGCTTATGGGCGATGCGTTCGGCTATAACTGGAATCGAGCCATCCATGAAACGCGACGCTACGCAATTAACACTGCAGCATGCCGTGGATGCGGCGCGTGCGCGAAGGCATGCCCGCGCAAAGCTATCAAAATCGACATGGAAACGCCCAAATCAACTACGACCTGTGTGGATACATGCGGATTGTGCGCGGCGCATGCAAGCTTCGCGCAATTTCCCTGAAGCACGGCATCTGGCTCAACTAAAACTTAACAACATTTCCTTGTGCCGCCAACCCCGTTTCCCTGTTTGCCGAGCATGGCAAGCACCGCCACAATCAATGGCAAGGAAAAACAGGCGAAAGGGGAAACGTGTCGTCTGTCGTACAACTGCCCGATGGCGGCAAAATCGTGAAGACTAACTGCTTCGAATGCCATGCGAAATGCGGAGTCTTATGCGAGGTTGACAAGAACGGAAAGCTCGTAGGGGTCAAGGGCAACCTGAAGATCCGCGCAGCCAAGGCCGCATGTGCGCAGGGCCTCGCCGCGCCGAAGATACTCTATGATCCCGACAGGCTGCGTTATCCGTTGCGGCGCAAAAGCCGGAACGCCGCGTGGCTCAGGCCAGTGGGATCGCATCACCTGGGACGAGGCCATCGAATGGCTTCTGCAACGCATCGAAGAAATCTGCGACAAATACGGCGCCGAGGCTGTCGCGTACGGCCAAGGAACCGGCCGCGGCACCAATCAATGGACGAGCCGATGCGTCCGAACGCCGGCGGCGCTGTGAACCACTCACTGTCGCCGGGCAACATTTGTCTGGTACCTATGATGGTACAGTCCATTCTGCAATTCGGCATGTTCCCCATATTCGATGGCGTCGACTTCGACAATTCCGACTGCATCGTGATGTGGGGCTGCAACACTATGTGGACCGAAGCCACGTACACGTCGGGCCAGGTCGGTCGTTCGCGTGATCGCGGCGCCAAGCTCATCGTCATCGACCCCGTTCTTCGAGCATCCGCTTGCGGCAAAAGCCGATCATTTCGTGGGCCTTCGCCCAGGATCTGACACCTATTTGGCGATGGCATGGCTCAACGTGATTATGAACGAGGGCCTCTACGACGATTATTTCACGAAGAAATTCACCAATGCGCCCATGCTCATCATCGAAGGCGTGAACGCGCCGCTCAACGAGGCGCTGGTAAAAGAGGGCGGAAACCAGCAAGTCATGCTATTCATGGGCAAAGATGGCCAGCTGCACCCGCTGCAGGAGCGCACCGATGAAGTTGAGCTCGAATACCGCGGCACCGTAACCGGAGCGGGACGGCAATCCGATACCCGTAAAACCGTCTGGATCGGCCTGAAGGAAATTGCCGATGAGTGGACGCCCGAGGCGGCTGCCGAAAAATGCTGGTGTCCCGCAGAGGTGATTCGCGAAAAGCGCGCGCACATACGCAACGGCCCCCAGCGCATGCATCGAGGTGTTCCAGGGCATCGAAGAACAGACGAACTGCCGCGATTCCATCCAACTCATCAATATCATTATCGCCATCTGCGGAAACCTTGAGAAAAAGGGCGGCAACCTTTCCATGCCGTTCTGGAATCAGATGTTCACCCTCTCGGGCGCCAACCCCGAGACGCACGAAGAAAAGCGACTGAAAGATGAGCGCGCGGCGGGCACGTTCAACGGCTCGTCGAACACCGCTATGTGCTTCGAGGCAATGAAAACCGGCAAGCCTTACCCAATCAAGGGCTATATACACGTACAAAGGAAACCCGCTGTCGTGGTCGGAGGACACCAAGAAGGTGCGCGAGGGGCTGATGAGCCTCGGCTCTGCATTTGCTCCTACCGCACGCTATGGACTACTACATGTCGCCTACCACCGCACAGCTAGCCGATTTGGTGCTGCCTTCGACGCATTGGACCGAGCGCGACTACCTGGCCGACGAGGTGCGGCGAGTGGGTTCGCCCAGCAGTTATCGTTGTCGAGCCCTCTACGAGCGTCGAAGCGATGTGGTGGTTCTGGCGCACACTGGGCCGGCGCCTGCATCCCGATTGGTGGCCATAGGAAACCGATGACGAGCTGTTCGAATGGCAACTTGAGCAGACTCATGCAGGCATCACTTGAACGAGCTCAAGGAGCAATGGATTCACCATATTGCCCCAGATGCCGAGCCGCGACTACGAAAAACGGCATCGCGGCACCCACGGCACAGGCCGCGCCGAGCTGTATTTCACGGTCGGCCTCATAAGCGGGCTGAACCCGTTTCCCAGCGCAAGCGAGCCGAAACAAAGCGTGTACGCCACACCAGAAATTGCCGAGGAATACCCGCTGACCGCCGTCACGCGGGCGCCGCTATCCGGGTCTATTACCACTGGCGTACCGAGGTGCATTCCGCAACTGCGCGAAATCGTTCCCTGACCCGCAGGTCATGTTCCACCAGAACGTAGCCGACGAGCTGGGCGTATTGCGTATGGAGACGGTGCTTTTGTGGAAAGCCCGACAGGGCGCATGTACGAAAGACGCCCCACAGTCGGCCTCGATCCTCGTATATGCGTGATTCCGCATGGATGGTGGCAAGGATGCAAGGCGCTCGACAAGGAAGATTTGCCCAACGACATGTGCGCAACGCCAACGTGCTCACCTCACAAGTACTACAGCAACGAATACATGACGCCAGGCCTGCGCTCGACAGCTTGTTCGCATCAGCAAAAGGCCAACCCCTCGAGCAAGGAAGGTGATTGAGCCGTGACCGAGAAGAAATACTAGGAATGTCATAGACGTCGATAAGTGCTCGGGTTGCCGAGGTTGCTCCGTAGCATGCAAAATGGAAAAAACGATGTAGATTTGGGCGTTTCCGCACGCGTGTAATACCGAATGGGTCCCATAGGCAATGGCCCGATACGCTCGAGTTATTCTACTTCCCCAATGGGTGCATGCACTGTGAGCACCCAGCTGTATAGACGTCGTGTCCCACAAAGGCGACATTCAAAACCGATGAGGGCGTGGTGCTCGTCGACGCAAACCCGCTGCTTCGGCTGCCAATATTGCGTATGGGCATGCCCATACGAGCGCGCGCTCGCTGAACCCCAATACAAAAAGTCGTCGAGAAATGCACGCTGTGCGTCGACAAACTCGACGCCGGCGAGCAGCCGCTGTGCTGCTGCCTACCCTGTACTACGGGGGCGCGTGTTGCTGGCGACATGAACGATCCCGATTCTCGTATCTCAAAGGTGCTCGCCGAAAACGCTGACCGCGTGTACCGCGTGCATCCCGAATTCGGAAACGAACCGAAGGTGGTCTATCTCGTTCCCCGGAAAGGAGCTGAGACGCTATGCAAGTCCATTGGCCTCTCGTGATATCGACGGCATGCCAACGCGCCGGATTAGGGCTTTTGCTGTGCGTGGTGTTCGCCAATGCAGTATTGGGTTCCAACTTCCTCTCGAATATCGCATGCCTCGTCGCTCTGGCGCTCTTATGCGCAGGCGGCATTGCCTCGGTGTTCCATCTACAACGTCCATCAAGATTTTTCAACGCATTCTCGAACCCCAAATCGCACCTCACGGAGGGCTTCATCACGCCGTTTCTTGGCGTGACGCTGATTGCTGCAGGCCTTGATGGAATCGCATTCAACGCTGGCGCAGCCAGCGCGGGGCTTCTGTGTGCATCGCTGCCGTTTTGGCGCTCGCATTTCTCGTATGCACGGGACTCGCATATCAGATGAAATCGCGACCAGCCTGGAGTACAAAGCTTGTATTCGCGTTGTTCTTGCTAACCGCCGTGGCGGCAGGATTCATGGGAGCATATGCCCTTGCGCTGTTAGAGGGGGATGAAGCAGCACAAAAATCCTCGCATGTGGACTTGCAGCGACAATAGCGGCGGCGGCAGTGCAAACAGCCTATGTTTCGAGGATGAAGCATGTGGGCTATGGCGTGGCGTACGACGCGATGAAGCAGCCGTACCGCCCTATGCACTGGGCTGGTGGCGCTCACCGTTGCGGCGCTCATTTTGGCAGCCTGTGCATTGCCGTACCATCGGCGATGTTAGCATGCGTCGCATGGGCGCTCTACGTTATTTCGGTGGCACTGTGGACCGCGCTCTTCTTCAAGGGCGCCCACAAAGTGAGAATGTTCCCCCATGTATGCAGACGACTTGAATTTAGACATGTAAGCTGCGCAAAACATGCATCTGACTCAAGCTCCTCGACCCGGGTTTCATTCGGGCCGAGGAGCTTTTTACGCGAGAATGTATAAGAGCGACTTTCTTCCCCCATCGAGAAAATGCTGAAAGCCGCTACAAGTGTCGCCGTCTCATCAATACTCGGATTGACCTCATCGATAGTCACCAGCAAACCGGTATTGCATTCGGCCAAAGCATCCAGGATATCGTCCATTCTTGAGCGCCAATTCGATAGCTCACGAGGCGAATCCTCCAATTCAAGCGAAATGAAAACGGCAATCCCCGCACCTTTGATTTTGCGGGCAGGCTCAATATCCACCAAATGCCGCGTTGCTCGCTGCATTCGAATAAGGATGTCTTCAAGCATTCCCGCGACGCACGTCACACGAGCGGTGACCAAACCAGACGACCCAGCCATATCAGCAAATGAGACAGAAGGGGCCGTTTTGCCCATTCCGCGTGGACCGACCAAAAGGCTGGCGATTGCTGGATACATTGCCCGCACCAGTTAGCTTTTTAGCTTGCGTTAGTTTTTTCAGCTTCAGTTAGCATTTTCAGCATCCGTTAGGTTTATTGGAAATCCAAGCATCAGCATTCCAGGTACTCTGCCGCTAGACCATCGTTCCAAAACCCCAATTGTCAAATCGATAACAAGCCCTCCATAGTTTGTTGCCGAGCATGTTTTTCGAGCCGTATAATGCACTATTGAACAAAGTGTTGAATAATAATCAACCTGTTTAATAGACCAGATTGGAATCCAAGGGGGACATTTGACGGCATCGAATACCGCCACCAAAAAGCGCATGAGGCGCACGCGGCACCAGCCGCTCCGGGAGCGCGACCAAGTCGCAACCCGGGCGCAGGTGCGACACCGCACCTGCCGCAATGCCCGCCGCTTCCGCGGCTGCGGCACCCACGCCTGCCGCTTCCGCGGTTGTGGCGCCCGCTTCCGCGCCCGCTAAACCGCCGCAGCCGGCGCGACCGCGCATCGCCCGCTTCGCGCCGCGCTGCGCGAAGCCTTCATCACGCTCGTCGAAGAACGTGGCATCGACGGCTTCTCGGTGGGCGACCTGTGCACGAGCGCCGGCCTGAACCGCGGCACGTTCTACAATCACTTCCGCGACAAAGAAAGCCTGCTCGCCTCCTTCGAAGACGAAGTCATCGAAGGCCTCGGCGGGGTGCTCGCAAAATTCCAGAACATCAAGCTGCGCGAACTCGCCGCATGCAGCCTTACGCACCGCCCGCTTCCCATGCTCGTGGAACTCTACGACTATCTGCGCGAAGGGGCCCCTTCCTGCACGCGATGCTCGGCCCAGGCGGCGACGCCCGTTTCGGCATGCGCCTTCGCGAAGCCGTGCGGGCGCTTCGTGCGAGTCGCTTCTGCACGAGCGCTACCAGAACGACCCTTCAGCGTTCACGCGCTACTACATCTCGTTTTATTCCGGCGCCTACCTGGGCGTGATTAGCGAATGGATCGATTCAGGAATGACCGGAGACCTCCGAAGAAATGGCACTTATCTCGATGCGCCTGCTGTTCATCAAACCGGGCGAATCCATCAAAATGTAAAGGGACCAACATGGCTGAAACCAACGACAAGAAGGCAATCACCGCCGAAGCGCAGGCCGCCGCAGGCGCCACGAGCCAGGCGCCGACCACGGTCGACGTAGGCCCACCACGGTCGAAGGTGGCCGTGCTCGACGACAACAACGATTCTGTACTCGTGCTATCGCCGCCACCACGCCGACATTCGCGCGACCATCGTGGAAGTGGTGGGCGAGGCGGCCGAGCAATACCCGGCAACGCCGCATGACCATCGCAATCACCGGCTCGGGCGGCCTTCTGCTCGCGCAGTGGCTCGGCATCGACTTCGTTCAAGAGGTCATCGCAAAGCAAAACCGCTGTTGAGACCTTCATTCCGCAAACCGACGTCGTCATCGAGCTCGGCGGCGAAGACGCGAAAATCATCTACTTCGACAACGGCATCGAACAGCGCATGAACGGCACCTGCGCTGGCGGCACGGGCGCCTTCATCGACCAAATGGCGGCCCTTCTGGACACGGATGCCGGCGGCCTTAACGAACTGGCGGCCAACGCCACCACCATCTATCCCATCGCCAGCCGCTGCGGCGTGTTTCGCCAAGACCGACGTTCAGCCGCTTCTCAACGAAGGCGCCCGTCCCGAGGACGTCGCCGCTTCCATCTTCCAGGCCGTCGTGACCCAGACCATCTCGGGTCTGGCGTGCGGCCGTCCCATTCGTGGCAACACGTCGCCTTGCTCGGCGGCCCTTTGCAGTACCTCTCTGAACTGGATAAACGCTTCTGCGAAACGCTGAATCTCGACAATGAGCACCGCATATTCCCCGAAGAACGCCCACCTGTTCGTCGCGAGCGGCGCCGCTTTGGCGGCAAGAACAACCGCCACGCCCGAGCTGCTTGCCGACAGCTCATCGAACGCCCTCGGATGGCCTAGGCGACATTCAGGGCAGCGAAGTCGTGCGCCTGCCTCCGCTGTTCGCCAACGACGAGTTCGACGAGTTCGAAACGCGCCACGACGACCGAGGTCGTGAAGCGCGCGACGCGACGGACTACGAAGGGCCGCGTATCTGGGCATCGACGCCGGCTCCACCACGTTCAAATCCGCCCTCGTTGGCGAAGACGGCAGCTTTTGTGGACCTTCTACGCCAACAACAAGGGCGACGTTTTGGGCACCGCCAAGCGCGCGCCGTGCCGAAATGTACGCCGCGCTGCCCACCGCAGCCGACGGCCGAGCCGAAAGTCACCATTGGCATGCAACCGGACCGGCTACGGCGAGGGCCTGCTGCATCGAGGCGCTGCGCGTCGACTCCGGCGAAATCGAAACCGTCGCGCACCTTCGCGGCGCGCAGGAAATGCTGCCGGGCGTCGAGTTCATTCTCGACATCGGCGGCCAAGACATGAAGTGCCTGCGCGTCAAAGACGGCGTTATTGAGCATATCATGCTCAACGAGGCCTGCTCGTCGGGTTGCGGCAGCTTCATCGAGAGCTTCGCTGCGGGCCTGAACCTCGACGTGACCGAGTTCGCGAAAACCGCGAACGCCGCCGAAAATCCTGTCGATTTGGGCAGCCGCTGCACCGTATTCATGAACTCCCGTGTAAAGCAGGCTCAAAAAGAAGGCGCCACCGTGGGCGATATCGCCGCGGGCTTGGCCATTTCCGTTATCAAGAACGCCCTGTTCAAGGTCATTAAAATTCGCGACCCCACGATGTCGGAACGAAAGTCATCGTGCAGGGCGGCACGTTCTTCAACGACGCCGTGCTGCGCGCCTTCGAGAACCTCACCGGCAAGCAGGCCTTGCGCCCCGACATCGCGGGCAACATGGGCGCGTATGGCGCGGCCCTGCTGGCGCGCGACCGCTACCAGGCCGCCGTGCGCACCGCAACCGAGCCGCTGTCGCCGGATCTGGGCGACGCCCCTGCCATGCTGGGCGCATTGCCCTTGAGGCCTTCGGGCCTCGCGCACAAAACCGTGCGCTGCAAGGCCTGCGCGAACCCCTGCCTGCTTACCGTGAACGACTTCGGCAAAGATGAAGCCACCGGCAAGCACCGCCGCTTCATTACGGGCAACCGCTGCGAGAAGGGCGCAGGCGTTGCTCAACGAGAAGAGCGGACGTGCCCAACTTGTTCGAAGTACAAGGCCGAGCGCACCTTCGGCTACGAGCCCCTGGCGCCGACGCCGGCCCCCGCGGCACCGTCGGCATCCCGCGCGCGCTCAACATGTACGAGAACTACCGTTCTGGTTCACCTTCTTCACGAAGCTGGGCTGGCGCGTGGTACTTTCCGATCCCTCCACGAAGAAAAACCTACGAGGCGGGCATCGAAAGCATGCCGTCGGAAAGCGTGTGCTACCCGGCGAAGCTCTCGCACGGCCACATCATGAACCTGCTCGAGAAGCACCCTGACTTCATTTGGATGCCCCTGTTCAGCAAGTGGGAGCGCCAGGAGGACGAGACCGCCGGCAACCACTTCAACTGCCCCATTGTGGCCAGCTACCCCGAGGCGCTGCGCCTCAACATCGACGAGCTTCGCGAGAGCCGATGTGCAGTTCTTGAATCCGTGGCTGCCGTACGACCAGAAGGAGCACCTCAAGAAGCGCCTGTTCGTGGAGCTGGTGGAGGCGCATCCTGAGCTCATGGGCGCGGCCGGTGCCGCGCCGACGCAGGCCGAGGTTGACGCTGCCGTGGACGCCGCGTGGGCCGAGGACGAGGCGTTCAAGCGCGACATCCGCGAGAAGGGCGCGGAAACCCTGCTGTGGATGGAGAAAACCGGCACGCACGGCATTGTGCTGGCCGGCCGCCCGTACCACAACGACCCCGAAATCAATCACGCGATTCCCGAGTTACTCACGAGTTTCGGCCTGGCCGTGCTTACGGAGGACTCCATCGCGCACTTGGGCACGCTCGAGCGTCCCATTCGCCTGGTGGACCAATGGATGTATCACACGCGCCTCTACGCCGCCGCGAAGGTTGCCGCCGAGCGCCGCGACCTCGACCTTATTCAGCTAAACAGCTTTGGCTGCGGCCTGGACGCGCTCACCACCGACCAGGTGCAAGAGATTCTGGAAAGCGCCGGCAAAATTTACACCGTGCTCAAGATTGACGAAGGTCTCCAACCTGGGCGCCGCCCGTATTCGCGTGCGCAGCCTGCTCGCGGCGTTGAAAGACCAGGCCGATGAAGAGGCCGACGCCAAAGCCGCCGCGCGGAATGCCCCGCGTGCAGCCGACGTAAAGAGCTCTGGCCGAAGCCGAAACGCGCGTCGCAGCCGCCGACGCCGCAGGCTCCAGCAAGACGGCCGGTTCCCGACGCCGCAGCCATTGAGGCCGAGCCCAGGCCATCGAGCCCCCGGCGACCTGGAAAAAGCCGCGCCCGAAGCTCGCGAGCGCTTCAGCAGCGCGAGGCCACCTCAACAGAGTTCGAACGCGTGCCAGTTCACCGAAGAAATGAAGGAAGCGGGCTACACGATCTTGGCCCCGCAGATGGCTCCGTACCACTTCGAGCTGCTCGTGCCCATTTTCAAACGCTTCGGCTACAACGTCGATTTGCTGCCGAGCGTCGACCATGGCGCGGTGGACGCGGGCCTGAAGTATGTGAACAACGACATTTGCTACCCGTCCATCCTGGTCACGGGCCAAATTATGGAATCCGTTACCTGGGGCGCTACGACACCGACAAGCTGGCCGTGCTCATCACGCAGACCGGCGGTGGCTGCCGCGCCACCAACTACATCTCGCTCATCCGCAAAGCACTCAAAGCCGCCGGCCTTGGCCATATTCCGGTTATCGCGCTTTCGTTCAAAGACCTGGGCGAGGTGAACCCCGGCTTCAAGATCACGCCGAAGATGCTGCTGCAGGCTGTGTACGCGTTGTGCTACGGCGACCTGCTCATGATGACGCTCTACCGCACGCGCCCCCTACGAGATTGAGCCAGGCGCGGCCAACCACCTGTTCGACCACTGGATGGCCGAATGCAAGGCGCAGCTGGCGCGCGGTGTGAAGCGTTCGGAATTCAAGCGCACCGTGAAGCAGATCGTGGAAGACTTCGACACGCTGCCGCTGGTCGGCGAGGGCACGAAGCCGCGCGTGGGCGTGGTGGGCGAGATCCTCGTGAAGTTCCACCCCACGGCGAACAACCAGATCGTGGACGTCATCGAGCGCGAGGGCTGCGAGGCCGTGGTGCCTGGCCTCATCGAGTTCTTTCCTATTCGGCATCGCGGGCGGCATTTTCCAGAAAGACCCGCTGGGCCGTTCCGCCAAGGGCGCGCTTGGTGGCAAAATCGGGCTATCGGCCATCGCGAAGTTCCGCAAACCGGTCAACGACGCGCTCGCCGCATCGACGCGCTTCAACCCGCCGGCGGACATCTACGAGCTGGCCGACTACGCGAGCGAGATCCTTTCCCTGTGCAACTCGATGGGCGAGGGGTGGCTGCTCACCGCTGAGATGGTGGAGCTCATTGTGTCGGGCGCGCCAAACGTAGTGTGCACGCAGCCCTTCGCCTGCCTGCCGAACCACGTGGTGGGCAAGGCCGTGATCAAGGAGCTGCGCCGCCGCTACCCCGAGAGCAACATCGTGGCCGTGGACTACGACCCGGCGCGTCCGAGGTCAACCAGCTCAACCGCATCAAGCTCATGATTTCGGTGGCGAAGGCGAACCTCGAGGAAAAGGAAGAGGCCGCCCGCGCCGAGCGCAACGCGAACCTCACCAAGCCCGCCGACGAAGAAGTAGTCGGCGGACTCGAGGTCGAGGAAGAAAAAAGCTGGGCTAGGGGAGCGCAGGCAATTTACCCGACCTGCTAAATGCTTGTAGCGTTTAGCAGGTCGGGTGGCGCCGTTTCCTCAGTAGTCGCAACCAGCACGAATGGGTAATCGGAGTTCTGTTTCGGCCACCCATTCTTTTCGTAGGCTCAAACTCCGTCCCAAGACCCACGCAATCAAAACTGTTAAATGCTACGAGCATTTAACAGGCTGCTAGCTTGCTAGCTAAGTAGGTTGCTAGCAAGCACCTTCGACCAGGCGATACCCAATCCCCCATACCGTTTCGATTATGCGGGGGTCACTCGGGTCGTCTTCAATTTTGTTGCGAAGTTTCTTTATGAACACCGTAATGCTTTGCGTCTCACCGACGAATTCGGCACCCCAAGCGTCTTCGACGAGCTGCTCTTCGAAAGCACAGTATCGGGCATGCGGGCAAGCGCAAGCAAGATTTTAAATTCTTCGGCGTGAGCTTAATTGAGATTCCCTCTTTTGTGACCTGGTGTTTTTGCGGTATCTATAACAAATCTGCCAAGTATGCTGTTTTTGGCTCCGGCTTAGCAGGCGCAACATCCATATGAGCGCGGCGCAGGTGCGCCTCGATATGCATGAGCAGCTCACGAGGGTCGAAGGGCTTGGTCATATAGTCGTCCCCACCAGCGGCGAACCCAATGCCCTTGTCAACGATATCGCCTTTGCGGAAAGAAAAATCACCGGAACCGTTACGCCCCGGGTGCGCAATTCGCGACACGTAGCGAACCCATCCATCCGCGGCATCATGACGTCGAGAATCACGAGGTCGAACGATGCGTTCTCAGAATGCCTCAAGGCATCGGTGCGTCTTCGACACAGACGCATTCATGACCCTCATCTTCAAACAATCCGCTTATAAGCTTTTGATGCTCACCTCATCATCAGCAAGCAGAATCTTCATCGAAATCTTCCTCCTCATCCGGCAAAGGGAACATAGGGGATGCGCACACAGAACGTGCTGCCGACCTTTCGTTGCGATTCGACGGTCGCCACGCTGCCATGCAACTCCGTAAGCCCCTTCACAACAGCAAGACCCAAACCGTGCCACGATAACGACGATTAGGCGATTGACCAGCTTGTTTATACAACTCGAAAATATCTGAAATCGCTTTCGTCAATACCCATTCCATCGTCTGCAACCGTGACGCAAATAGTGCCATGCGGGCAGAAGGACAGGGGACTTCCCAATCGTGACGCGCAGAGTCCAATCCCGCCTTGAATCAGAACGCGCGGTGACATTGCTCGCCATACGCAAGCTCGCCTCGTCCCCTGCGAACTCCCCATCATCGTGCGCGCGGGTCGAGCGGCGCCATAAACGTCGCGCGAATATCTGCCGCGACCACCGCGATGGGTGTACAATGGCGTTATCAGCGAGGTTTTCGATCACGCGGCGCAGCTTTTTCCCAGTCGGCCATGGATATCGGCACGTTCGCATCGGCCTTCGCGGGAAAGCGCAATATCCTTATTGGCGGCTATTGGTCGAGCGTCTTTTTAATGAATCCAAGCAGGTCAACAAAGTCTACTGGCTCGACGAGCAACTCGTTGCGGTTGGCTTCGGCTTTCGAGATGGTGAGAATGTTATTTTACCAAATTAAGAAGCAGCGTTCCATTTGCCTCGATATCGGCAATGGATTCATGCGTTTTTCATCGAGGTTCAGTTCTCGAGCAGCAAACGCGCGAAGGCGAGAATCGAAGTGAGCGGCGTGCGCAGTTCATGACTCACAATGGCGAAAAATTCGCTTTTATAGGCCGATTCCTCATGCAGTTTATCAAGTGCTTTTTCAGTTCATGCTGCTGATACATGAGCATATCGTTGAGCACGCGCGTTTCTTCGGTTTGTTTCTTCACTTCGCTATTCAAGTCGGTGCACAAACGCTCAAGGTGGCGCGCCATGGAATCGAAATCGCGCGTAAACTCAAAGCTCGTCTTCGCCTCCGACGCGCAGCGTCGTTAATCGTTTATAGTCAGAAATTTCCCGCTTCAATATCATGCGCCCGCTCGCGAGAGGCTCTCGATGGGACGCAGCAGCAAACGATTCGCCGCAAAGGAAAATGCCGAGACCTGCAACTGCAACCATAATGAGTACCATGAGGGCCTGCTGCGTTACAGATGTCGCAATACCTTCTTCGTAGATGCTCATAGGCTCGGTAATGGACATGGCGCCGCCGATGTCGCCTACCTTCATGCCCTCTTTCAGGGTAGCCATACTGATCGATTTCTCAGCCGGATCGCCGTGGCACTCAAGGCAGATTCGGTTCACATACATCGGTTCGGTATAGCGGAACACGCGCTGGCCCGTTTCTTCGTCGGTTCGAACGCCGCTATATGAAGCAAGGCCAGGATTGGAACGAAACGCATCAAAGGCCTCCTGCTCAAAAGCGTCGGGCGCATTCGCTTTCTGCCTGGGGTTTCCCGTGAAAACGAATAATGTAGTCGGTGTCGCTCGTGAATAATGTGCTCACCGATTTCGCGGCGACCACGCATACGAGCGTTTTCGTGCGGAAATTGCCATTCTCGTCTCGATTGATGACATCCTGGTTCATATCGATGAAATCCCACATGGCGCGCATCTCGGAAGCAAGGACCTCAGCTTTTTCGCGAGCTTCGTTTTCAGCCTGCGTGCGTTGGAGACTGTAATTCCACAACGCATCGGCGCCCATGAGCACAGCAATCAGGGCCACTACAAACATGGCCATCTTGCTGCGTAAGCCGCGATGACGTGGCTGGCGAGGCTCACGAAACGAACGCAAGTTCCGATGACCCAATGCCCCTACGACTCCCTTAGCAGGAACGCCAGTTATTAATGACTCAGCATTGCGTTCGGTCGACATACATCCCCCTTGCACCGGGCGTATAACACCAAGCCCGATTTGAATGCGACTGGTAGATACAGTATCGCCGAAAACCTCGCGCTATAGTCGCAAAAAGCAGGCATACCTCCCTGTTAATAATTTCTTAAGAATTAGAATTATTTCTTAATGAAGTCTTACAGCGCCGACAATTGGTAAGCCATGGTTAATGGTGAAAAAAATACGTATTCAAAAGGGGAAGGAAACAGAAATACAAAAAGAAAGGCTTTGCTCGTTTCAAAAAGCGTTTGACAATTCCGAGATACTAAAACGCTGCAAGGGCTCGTCTTTTCTAAGGATTCTCGTCCTCCATCGCCCTGAATCTTTCTATAGCTTAAAAGGGAAAAGGGGACGCTATGAAAGAACAAGCAAACGCTGCCATGCCCGCCTTGTCGCGCAGGGCGTTCGTGAAACACCGCAGCTGCCGCTGGCGCTGTCGCTGCGACGAGCCTGGCTGGATGTTCGCCGAGCGACGAGAAAAAGGGAAGCAAAGAAGAAGAGGGGTGCCGCTGATCCGTTCGCAGATTGCGACACGTGTTACGCCTGCTGCTCACCCGAGTGCCAGCATCACCTGTTGAAGGCGTACGTGCGCGATGGCAAGGTCGTAAAAGTTGAGGGCGGAGGTCAATGAAAGCCCTGCTTGCGCTCGCGGTTTCGCACGCGTCGAAATGTGCAACAGCGATCGACGCCTAACCAAGCCCCTTAAACTTGTCGGCGAAAGGGCAAGGCATCGACCAATACAAAGAAATCGAATGGGATGAGGCTATCGACCTTATTCAAAAAAAATTCAGTATGCCCTCGACAACGGCGGCAGCAACACAATGCTCTACCAGGGCGGTTCGGGCAACTTCTCGTCTTTGACCGGCGCATTCAGCACTTTCATCGGCTGGCTTGGCAGGCACATCGACGGCGGGCAATGCGTGCTGCGCTGGCATTGACGGTGGCTTGACGCCTGTATTCGGCAAACGCACCCGCTCGTTCGCCATCAAATCGCAAATCCGATTACATCATCGCCTGGGGCAACAACCCGGTTAACTCCATGACGGGCTATTTCGGCCGTTTCAGGAAATGATGGACAACGGCGGCACGCTGTGCACCATTGACCCGTATTACTCTGAAACCGCCGACAAATCGCAAGAGTGGATTCAGCCCTGGCCCGGCTCCGATAGCGCGCTGTCGCTGGGCATGATTAAGGTCATTCTCGACGAAGGCCTGCAGAAAGACGATTTCCTGAAGGCTCACACCACGGCGCCTTGCCTCATCGACAAAACAACGGGCGTGTCGTTCTTGGCAAAGGACGACGACGAGACCTCTTACCAGGTGATTGACTCCAAAACGAACCAAATCGTCGCGCACGACGCAAGCGGCGTCGATCCGCTGCTCACAACCGAAGGCACCGATTTCGCCGATAAATACGTCACCGAATTTGACCTTGTGAAAGCGGAAGCTGCCAAATGGGACGCCGATGCCGTCAAGGCCGAAACCGATGTTGACTTCGATGACTATGCACGCATCGCTCGCGACTACGCCAAAGCGAAGCACGGCATGATCATTCAAAACATGGGCGGCTACCAGCGCACCGAGAACGGATCGTTTGCAACGGCGATTCAGTGCTATATGGCGCTCATCTGCGGCCACGTGGGTCACGAGGGCGACGGCGTATACGATGCGACCGGCTCTGCCTCACTCGTGAGAAGTCTGGTTCGGCATTCGAAGCAAACCCCGACGCCAAACCCAATGAGAAGAAAAATCCCTGTCTACAAGTTCGGTGATTATGTTGTCGACGAAACCGCCGGCAAGATCAACTTCGCATGGATTACATGCGGCAACCCCGTTGCTCAGCTGCCGAATTCAAACGATAACTGGAAGAAGGGCCTGGCCAATATCCCATTTGTGGTAAAGGTTGATATGTTCTTCAACTCCACCTGCATGTGGTCTGACCTTGTGCTTCCTGTTACCGCTTTGTTTGAAACCCCAACGTCACTCATTCTGTTCGCTCCACGATCATTCAAATTTCTGAAGCGAAAGTTACTCCTCCGGGCGAAGCCAAGAGCGACTTGGAAATTACTCGCATGGTTGCAGAACGCTTCGGGTGATAAATACTTCAACGAGGACCCCCGACGTCTATATCAAACGCGTCATCGAACCTGCCGGAATTACGCTCGAGGACTTGAAGGAGCGCAAGGGCATCGACGCGCTTACCGAGCTCAATCCTGACTTCATCGCTTACAAGGACGGCGAGTTCCTCACCAAGACCAAGAAGGCCCAGTTCTTCAACAAAACGTGGGTTGATGCTGGCTACGAAGGTATCGCATGCCATCACAGGCCGCAGGAAAGCATCTTGAACGGCGGCAAATACCCGCTCGCCTCGGTGCAGCGCAAAACCCGCAACCAGGTCCATACCACGTTCAAGAATCTCGAAACTATGCTGTGCATGGATGGACATAAACCCACGATTACCATTAATGCCGAAGATGCCGCCGAACGCGGAATCGCAACCGGTGATGCTGTCACGGCATTCAATGACCGCGGCGAACACTACGGCGTGGCATATGTGACAACCCATTGAAGAAAGGCGTAGTCGTGCTCGAGAACGGTTGGGATGACGCCTGGGCCACCAGCTCGTCGAACCTGACCAATAACGCCTATCCCACGCTCGGCAGCGTGCATTGCTGCAACTCTACGATGATCGACGTCAAGAAGGGGGCATAAGCCATGGCTGGATTTTCCGTAAACAGCAGCAATTGCTACGGCTGCAAAACGTGCCAAATCGGATGCGCAAACGAAAAATGCTTCCCGCTGGAGTGTATCTGCGTCGCGTGCGCATCATCGATACCGCAACCGGTATGGCGTACGTTTCGATGAGCTGCAACCATTGCGATGAGCCTGCATGCGTGACGAATTGCCCGGTTGGCGCTTACACAAAAGACGAGAAGACCGGCCTGGTTGTTCAGGATCACGAAAAGTGCATCGGTTGCCAAACCTGCGTTCAAAAAAATGCCCGTTCCATGCGCCTGCATATAACGAAGAAGAGTCTAAAACATACAAATGTGACGGCTGCATTGACCGCCAGAAGCGCGGCGAAACCCCGTATGCACAATCGTATGCCCAAGCTTGAACATCGCATATGCAGATGATTTCGAGTCACTGTTGTCCCAGGAAACCGACGCAAAGTCCATTAAAGACACTGTCGAGACCAAGCCGAATTACGGCGTGGTTATGGATAAGGACGCCGAGCTCGACATGTTTGCCAACATCGATGGATGGACCGAAACGGTCGATCGCGGCGGCGAAAACTACTAATTGCTTTTATTCCGCCATGCTGAGCGTACTGCTCCAGCATGGCCCAGCGCGAAGGTCCTTCCCTCCCCGGACCTTCGCGCTTTTTGAATTCGAGGTAGAAAATGCTGTCACTTGCATGGAAAAACATATCTCGACGTCTAGGGTCTTCCGCCATAACGATCGCTGTTATCTTCGTCGCGGTTTTTTTCTGTAGTGTCATCTTCTGTCGTCCTTAATGCCCTGAATCAGGGCGCCGACTTGTCACGGCAGAGGCTTGGGGCGGATGTAATGGTACTTCCCTCAGGCGTCTCGAGTGATGTCGAGAGCGTCCTGTTCGCTGCACAACCGATAAATGTATATTTTTCGCCAGGCGTTATCGATCAAATCAAATCGATAGATGGCGTGGCAAAGGCAACGCCTCAGTTTTTCACACAAACGGTCGACCAAAGCTGCTGCTCGGTTATCGGTGTTACGCGCGTCGTCGGAATCGACCCCGAGAGCGATTTCGTTATCTCGCCGTGGATGAAAAGCGGATCAATTGACGCTATAGGAACAAACGGAATCGTGCTCGGCGCTTCAGCGCCCCAGGTCGAAGGCGGACAAGCTTCAATCCTTGGCACAACATTCCAAATCGCGGGCACACTCGACGCAACGGGAACAAGTATCGATGACACGATTTTCATGAGCATCGACTCCGCACGCAACATTGCAACGCAGAGCCCATACTTGAAGTCCATTTGGGAACACGCCGACGCCTACGACTCAATATCTTGCATCATGGTAAAAGTCTCCGACGAGGCTGACGCGTCGAGCGTGGCAAACAGCATTGTGGAGCAATGCTCCGGAGTCACCGCAGTCACAACCTCGAAGCTGATTTCTGGTGCCTCGAACCAACTCGCAGTTCTTTCTACTATCGCGCTTTTCATGGTGATTCTTATAGCGGCGGTATCTGCCGTGGCACTTATCGGCCGATTTGGCGCGCTTGTAGAAAATCGCGCAACCGAAATAGGCCTCATGCGGCTACTGGGCCTTAGCAGCGCGAGATCGATGGGTTCGGTTGCTTTAGAAGCCTTCATCATGCTCTTAATCGGAACCGTCCTCGCATGCGTAGCTGCATGTGCGTTTTCGGGATTTGCCACCAACTATATACATGACGCCCTTCAACTTCCCATGCAATTACCAGTGCGAGCGTATATGCAACCGCCATTCTGACAGGCACCGCTTTCGGCATTGTATTGGGAGCGTTGTCATTCGTTGGGCCGCTCATTAAACAGACGCGAAGCAACACGCATAGCATTTTGACGAAAGGGGGCCTACGATGACCGCGATTCTCTCATGTCGAAACCTCGTAAAGTCGTTTGCATCGGAACCGCCTCTGATTGTGCTTGACCATCTGAGCGCAGATTTCCATGAAAATGAAATTTGCGCCATAACCGGCATGTCGGGCAAAGGGAAATCAACGTTGCTCGCAATCCTGGGAGGAACAGCCAAACCCGATAGCGGTACGGTCGACTTCATGGGAAAGCAGATCACATCGCTTCCCGCAAACGAACTCGACAGTATCCATCGCTGCGGCATTGGCTTCATCACTCAAGACCCATTCTTGTTCCAAGCGCTTACGGCGCGAGAGAACTTACTATTCGCAGCTAAAATGCAACTAACTTCAGCCCGTCATCCGTCGACATTGCCCTTGAGGAATTCGGTCTCCTTGACCGCGCCGACCACCTCCCGTGCGAACTCTCCGTTGGCCAGAAGCGCCGACTCGTTATTGCCCGCGCTCTTTTTGGGGGGCATAGCGTCATCCTCGCCGACGAGCCGACGAACGACCTTGATTCGCACTGGTCGTCCATCGTTTTCGAGAAGCTCGAATCTTTCGCACACAAAAAGGGCCATGCTGTCATCGCCGTAACCCATGACGAACCGTTCGCAACAAAATGCGACGTCGAATACGAACTCGATTCAGGAGTTCTTCTAAGGAGGCGATAGCATGGCAACGCGCAAAAATACGTTCAATTAATAACCCGACGTAGATTCGTCAAAATCTCCGCCGCGTCTATCGCATCCACCTCGCTCTTCATGCTTGGTTGTTCGAAATCTTCTCAGCAGACCGATAAGCCCGATTCGAGGAGCGCGCGTGATGCTTCCGAACAAAAAGAACAGCAATCCCCATCGTCTTCCACGTCAACGCCGATGAACCGCGAGTATGTGTACGTTACTGAATATGCAGGAAACACCCTTGCTGCCGTGGATTTCGAAAACCAAACAATAGCCACCCGATATCCCGCTGGGCAAAATCCAATAATGGCCGTCGAGGGCGACTCAGTGCTCTATGTAGGCAATTCGAGTGGAGGAAAATTGCAGGCTTTCAACATAGATACGGGACTCAATACCCCTATTGCCGCCGGTCAGCAACCTTTGGGACTCGTCATAGACGAGGACTCGCAAATTCTGTACGCCTGCGATTACTTCAGTTCGGCAATTCAGATAATCGACACGAAATTGGGATCGATGACTTCCTCCATTCCACTTTCCGATGTCGGATTCATGGGCCGAACCGACCCCTCCCGCATGCTGCCGAACCACGCCAGGCGCCGGGCGCCGTCCCGTATGCATGGCAAAAATCAAGCGACGGAATACTCTACTGCGCGAATTACGGAACGTATGACATTGCACGCATCGATTTGTCCTCAGGCGAAGAGATTGAGCCATTCGATGGCGTAGTAGGCCCGCGTACGATGTTGCTGTCAAAAAGATGAGAGCTGCATTCTTCTTGCTGGTGTAGGTGGTGAAAATCAGGAACGGGTTTTTGACCTGTATGTCATTGACCGCAAAACCGGTACGCGATTTGCAACCATCCCCATCGGGGAGGGGGTTGTCGACGTTTGCATGAACAGTACCGGGAATAAGGCATTTGCCATCGCTCGAGACGAAGGCACTCTCGTCGAAATCGATACCGTCTCATGGCAAGAGCTTCGTCGAGCCCAACTAGAAATCGGCATCGGCGCAATCTGTCTGTCAAACGACGATTTGACCCTTTACGTAGCAAATGCTGAAACGGGGGAGCTGCTTGCCGTTGACGTCGAAAGCCTCGAAACAATATCCCGCGTGAGCGGGCTTTTCAAACCCAAAAAGACATTGCGGTTCTTAAGGGTTGAGGATTAAAGAATCTCGCAGATGAAATGAGGCAACCATGAAAACGAAACTTGTTCCTATTTGCTCTACGATCTGTCTGGCGTGCGCCATTCTTGCGATTGGCGCGGCCTCGATATGGGCACCGCCTTGCAGCGGAGCGCTTGAACTCACCAATGGCAATATGGTCCCCATGAAATGTGCCTACGCAGCGAAAGCGGGTATTGTACTGGCGACGCTCATCGCGATATGTTCAGCGCTTTCGTTTGCAAAAAGGACATGTTCTTCGCGGTGGCGGTAATCTCCCTTGCATTGGCCTTCATTGTTATGCAATTACCCGGCGCGATTGGAGTGTGCAAGGGCGATGGGATGGACTGCCACACGACCGCAGCGTGGTTTATCTCCTGCGGTGGAATTTCGTTCGTCTCCTCAATTGTCGGAATCGTTTTGAACCCAAAGAGGAAAAAGGTCAAAACGAAATAGCGACAACGAAGCGTCAGCATGACCGCATGCATGAAAAACGCTTTCCCGTGCATACCCCGAGTTGAAAAGAAACGACGTCGAAGTTGACGTGAACACGGCAGCGGCCGACGCGGCAAAGAAATAATCTTCCCCCAGGCGCAATCCTCCCACGCGCCATGCAGGGGCCCAGGTTGACTGGGCCCCTGTTGTATTGATGCACTCCTCTACTAATTCTCGGCGAAATGGGTCAATCATCTGGAAACAATCAAGTTTACGCTAGCGCCAGGCCTCGTGCCTTAGCGGCATTTATGCGCCCCTACGCACCTCATCTGTGGCACCCCTTCGTATTCCCCAATTAAAAGGAAGCGGAATATTCCATTATTCTGCGCGCAGTATCGTAACTCACCTTCGATACGTCCCCTTTCCCAAAATGTAGGCGTACACGTTTCCAAAGGTTTAAATCGAGGTCTTTGCATATGCGATATGTAGTTAGGCCCTTTTGCCGCATTGTTTCGCATATCTTGTCTCGCATTAATGCGTTAATCCTTCGAGTGCGAGCTGGCTCATTCTTTTTTGCTTGGTAAGCATTCCAAACCTTCTTATAGCGCTCGGGGGCGTCGTCGGATTGCAGCCAGGCCTCAACGTTGCCGTACAAGGCCAGCGACAGAGAGACCCTCACGTAATCTGGATGCAACAAGTACCCATCGTGAACGATGCGAGATATTCTGCCTTTCCTTGAAGCGCTGCAAAAACCATTAACGCTTCCGCCGCTGCAGGCTGGTCGCAAACAACGGCCTTGCACAGTTTCCGAAGGTTATCCGTTTGCTGTCCCGTCAATTCTCGACAATATCCGCGGAGAAAACCTTTGAATGTAAGATTCATTGTTGCCCCCATTTTTTCTTAAACTGCTCATAGAAATAAACCAACTCTTTTGTATCTATTCGGAGAAAGAGCCGATGCGGAAGCTTCATTATGATCGTAGACAAGCTTCTCAAAGCTTCCAATCGATAAGCCCTCTTTGAGCCGCCCCGTCAATATCCTGAATATCATTTGGCCTGCTTGCGTATAACTTCATAACAGCAAGGTCTTCAGTACTAGGCGTCATGTAATCAATCGTACGAAGGAATGTTGATAGGAACGAGTCTGTCTTCGAAATTGTACGGAATTTGATCACGTATGACGCAACGGCCCCGTTAATGTTGGGGGTAACTCGCCATAACCTGACGAACCATGGAATCGGCAACGAAAACATCGATGTCGTGCGTGACATTGCGCGTCGTAGATCGCGCAAAGAAATGCCGCGCCGCCAACAATCACGACGGTCGGATGAGGATTGATTTCGCCATGAAGGAGAAACACTTCCTCGTCAACATCAAGCAAGGCTTTCACGAGCTCGGCTGTTTTCATGACACCCTATTATTACTCGTATTAATTAATATTATTATTCTAGAACAGTTTTAAATAATGGTGCAAGGATTCCTTCGTCTAAATCGTTTCCTCCTTGAAAGCCTGAAAGACAGGAGGACGCCATGACATACGCCACTTCTCAAAACATCAAAACCCGCATGACCTATATGGCAGCAGCGCTTTTCGCAACCCCTGATTCTTGTTGCAGGAATCGCAGCGCTCGCCATGCAAACCAGCGAGGCGTTCGCGAAACCCCTCTGCAACGGAACGGCCCCTGCTACGCAAGCTCGCGGTGAATCTTTCGATCTCGTCTATACCTACGATGCCGAACGCGATATCGTTTTCATTGAAGCGCCAATTCGCCAACGCACCGCCTGGTAGCCGAGACCCTCACACTTATCGAACATACGTCCGATGTTTTTGCTGTGTCATCGTCTCGGCACGCGCGCGGCATGTGGTAAAGTCAGCGTTTGAGAACAATCTGGCCAGCAATGCCTGGCCTAACAGCAACCCGCCACCAAAGCCGCGTTTGCGAAGCAGCGAGGCCCAGGCGGGAAGCGCGTCGGCGCCCGAAAGGGTAGCGAGCCGCGCGAAGGAACACTACCATCGAAAGAGCGAGAATGGCAAACACCACGGCCAATTACGGCAACGACAGCATTCGCCAGCTGAAAGACGAGGAGCGCGTACGCTTGCGCCCCGCCGTCATTTTCGGCTCCGATGGCCTGGACGGCTGCGCTCATGCCGCCTTCGAGATTCTGTCCAACTCGGTCGACGAAGCCCGCCAGGCTATGGCGACCTCATTACGCTTACCGCCTTCGCCGACGGCTCCATTCAGGTCGAAGACAACGGCCGCGGCTGTCCGCTCGACTGGAATCCCACCGAAAAGCGCTTCAACTGGGAGCTCGTTTTCTGCGAGCTGTACGCAGGCGGCAAATACAACAACAACCAAGGCGGCGACTATGACTTCTCGCTCGGCACCAACGGCCTTGGCGCCTGCGCCACGCAGTACGCCTCTGAATATATGGATGTCAACGTCTGGCGCGACGGCAACAAATACTCCCTGCATTTCAAGAAGGGCAAAGTCGTCGGCGCCAAGAAGAAGGCACTCCAAGTTGAGCCTTCCGACGAAAACCGCACCGGCACCACCATCAAATGGCGCCCCGACCTCGAGGTTTTCACGTCCATCGACATTCCTGCCGACTGGTATCGCGAAACCATGCGTCGCCAGGCAGTCGTCAACGCCAACGTCACCTTCCGCTTACGCCTCGAGGGCCCCGGAAGGCTTCACCGAGGAAGACTTCTGCTACCCCAAGGGCATCGAAGACTATGTGCTGGAAAAGGTCGGCGCCGATTATTTGACCGAGCCGTTCTTCATCCAGGCCGACCGTCGTGGCCGCGACCGCGACGACTTGCCCGATTACAACGTTAAATCACCGCGTGTTTGTGCTTCTCGCGCACCTTCCAAATGCAGGAGTACTACCACAACTCGTCGTGGCTCGAAAAATGGCGGCTCGCCCGAAAAGCTGCGCGACCAGCGCTTGACCACGCCCTTGACGCATACATCAAGTCGCAGGACAAATACACCAAAAACGAGACCGCTATCAAATGGCAAGACGCAAGACTGCCTCGTGCTTAGTGACCAACTGCTTCTCGACGCAAACGTCCTACGAGAATCAAACGAAGAAGGCCATCAACAACCGCTTCATCCAGCAGGCCATGACGGCGTTTTTCAAGGAACGTCTCACCACGTATCTCATCGAGAATAAGGAAGCCGCCGGCAAAATCGTCGAGCAGGTGCTCATCAACAAGCGCTCGCGTGAAAACGCCGAGAAAACGCGCCAGAGCATCAAAACCAATATGCAGCAGAAAACCGACATGGCCAACCGCGTGCAGAAGTTCATCGACTGCCGATCGAAAGACAAAGGCCGCCGCGAAGTCTACATCGTCGAGGGCGACTCGGCAGCGGGCGCCATTCGCACGTCGCGCGATGCCGAGTTCCAAAGGCGTCATGCCTGTTCGAGGCAAGATTCTCAACTGCTTGAAGGAAGACTACCCGCGCATTTTCAAAGTCTGACATCATCATGGACTTGCTGCGCGTTCTGGGTTGCGGCGTCGAAGTCAAAGACAAGCGCATGAAGAACCTGGGCACCTTCGATTTGGACAACCTCAACTGGAGCAAGGTCATCAGCTGTACCGACGCCGACGTTGACGGCTACCACATTCGCACGCTCATCCTCACCATGCTCTACCGCCTTGTGCCCACGCTCATCGACGAGGGCTACGTCTACATCGCCGAGTCGCCGCTGTACGAAATCAACTGCAAGGAAAAGACGTACTTCGCCTACACCGACCTCGAGAAAAACAACATCTTGAAGGAAATCGGCGACCAGAAGTGCTCAATCAACCGCTCAAAAGGTCTTGGTGAGAACGACCCCGACATGATGTGGCTCACCACCATGAACCCAGAAACGCGTCGCCTGGATCAAGGTCGAACCCGAAGACATCGCCACCATGGAGAACATGTTCAACTTGCTTCTCGGCAACGATGACGAGGGCCGCAAGCGCCACATCGCCGAGCACGGCAAGGAATACCTCGACCAGCTCGACCTGCAGTAACGCCATATAACCGCTCGAACCCCCAGCGGTTCGATAGATGAGCCCGATACACGCACCAAGGGAAACCGTGGCAACAAAGAAGAAGACCAAAACCGAACCGAAGAAAAAGCACGTTGACAATCCCAACGTGATCGGCCTGCATTCCGAGGTCATGGAGCAGCCCATCACGCAAACGCTCGAGCAGAATTACATGCCCTATGCCATGAGCACTGAACGTGTCGCGCGCATTCCCGGAAATCGACGGCTTCAAGCCGTCGCACCGCAAGCTGCTCTACACCATGTACAAAATGGGCCTGTTGAACGGCGCGCGCCAAAAAGAGCGCGAACATCGTCGGCCAAACCATGAAGCTCAACCCGCACGGCGATTCCGCCATCTACGAAACCATGGTGCGTCTCGCCACGGGCAACGAAGCGCTGCTCGCGCCGTTCGTCGAATCGAAGGGCAACTTCGGCAAATACTATTCCGGCGACCTGAGCTATGCGGCCTCGCGTTACACCGAAGCCAAGCTCTCGCCGATTTGCGCCGAGATTTTCAAAGACATCGACAAAGACCCGGTCGACTTCGTGGACAGCTACGACGGCGCCATGAAGGAGCCGCGCCTTCTGCCCACCACGTTCCCCAACATTCTCGTGTCGGCGAACAAGGGCATCGGCGTTGCCATGGCTTCCGATATTTGCGGCTTCAACCTGAACGAAGTATGTACGGCAACCATGCACTTCCTAAGCGACCCTGAGTGCGACCTGCTCGAATACATGCCCGCGCCCGATTTCTCCACCGGCGGCGAAATCATCTACCGCCGCGAGGAAATGGAGCGCATCTTCAACACGGGCCTCGGCAGCTTCCAAATTCGCTCGCGCTGGCGCTACCTGCCCGATGAGCGCATCATCGAGGTGTACGAGATTCCATACACCACCAAAACCGACGTCATCATCGATCGCATCGTGAAGCTCTCCAAAGAGGGCAAGGTGCGCGAAATCGCCGACATCCGCGACGAAACCGACCTTTCCGGCTTGCGCATCGCCATCGACCTGAAGAGGGCGTCGACCCCGAGCAGCTCATGGCGAAGCTGTTCCGCTCCACCACGCTGCAAGACTCGTTCTCGTGCAACTTCAACGTACTCGTCGACGGCTACCCGCGCGTCATGGGTGTGCGCGAGATTTTTGAGCGAGTGGGTGGCATGGCGCGTCGAATCGACCCGCCGCCGCATGAACTTCGATTTGGACAAGAAAAACCGACCGCCTGCACTTGCTGCACGGCCTTGAGGCGATTCTGCTCGACATCGACAAGGCCATCGCAATCATTCGCGGCACGAGAAACTCGAGGCCGACGTTGTGCCCAACCTCATGAAGGGCTTCAATATCGACCAGGTCAGGCCGAATTCGTGGCGGAAATCAAACTGCGCAACATCAACGAGGAATACATTATCAACCGCACGAAGGATATCGGATATCCGACATCGCCGAGCTGAACGCTATTCTCGCAAGCGAGAAGAAAATCAAGAAAGTCATCCACGACGAGGCTCGCCGCGGTGAATAAGAAGCACGTCATGCCGCGCAAAACCGGCTTGGTCGCGCTTCGGAAATCGTTGAAGTGAACCTCGGAACCCGAGGTCGAAGAATACCCCCATTGACCATGATGCTCTCCTTTTGACGGCTACCTGAAGAAGATGACCGACCGCGTAAGCTGCGCAAGGCCACGACACTGAAATACAAAGACGGCGACGAGCCCTTCATCGAGTTCGATTCCTCAAACACACGATTTGCTCGTGTTCACAAACCAGTGCCAGGTATACAAGTGCAAGGTTGCCGCGTTCGAAGACACCAAATCGGCGCAGCTCGGCTCGTATTTGCCCACCGATTTGGAGATGGACGCCGACGAGACTGTGACTTGGGTCATCGACCCTGAAGATTACAAGGCCGACGTGCTATTCGTGTTCGAGAATGGCCGCGTTGCGCGCGTGGCGCTGTCGGGATACGCCACCAAAACGAACCGCAAGCGCTTGAAGAACGCGATTTACGGCGGCTCAAAACTCATGTACGCCACGGTGCTAAAGGAAGAACGCGACCTGGCGCTCGTTTCTAGCGACTATCGCCTGGTGAACTTCAACACATCGCTTCTGAAGACGAAGACCACCAATTCGACGCAAGGCGTGCAGGCGCTCACCATTAAGGGAAGCCGCACGGTGACCATGGTCGGCACGGCAGAAGAATTCATCGGCGGCAAAGCTCAAGTCAAGAAGTTCCGCGCAGAGAAGCTGCCTTCAGCTGGCGCTCCCATGAAGGAAACCGACATGAAGAGCTTGTTCGACTTGGAAGAGTAGGGGAGAGCGGCAGAAGAATACGCTATCGAACAGAACCGATGTGCAGCCCGACGTCAAACCTGAAGTCAACTCAGGAATCTTGACGAGTCGCAAGATTGGTTTATCGATTCGCGTGCGCCATAATCCGTTTAGTTCAAATCGAGCACAAATATGCAAGGGGGGGACGGCCAAGCCGCACCCCTTCCCGGGGCCATGCTAGCATCCCCGGCGGTCTTGCGCGACCAGGACGCCACGACCGAGTCCGACGACACGCCGAGCCTGCGGGACGCGGCGGCCGGCCCCAGCCCCTTTGCGTAGCAGCGAGAGGGCCTCGCGCCTGGTCGCCTCGGGTAGCGCGAGGTGCTTCGGCAGGTCGGCCAAGATGCGCTCCCTGTCCTCCTTCGAATACATTTGGACCCCTTCATCGAGGTCCAAGAATCTGCCGTACTGCCAAACTACTTGAGATTTTGGAAAAATCTGTAAAAATACTTTAAATATCTATGGGATAGGGAATTTCATATCCTTTTGCCTTAGGGATTATGAAGGGGACTTGACTATGGAAAACGGAAATGCCAACAATTATTGTCGGCTCGGCAGGTGCTTAGCGCCGTTTTTCAGCGTGTCAAGTCTTATTTCATACAATTTAAAACGAACCAGTTGCCGGAGACAGGGCGCATTATGCCTTGGCTTCGGCTTTTTTGCGTTTGCCGGAAGGGCGGTGGTTTGATATTGAAGTCCTAACCACGATCGGCAAATCAATCTTTCCGGTTAAACCTTCTATCTTCCTCCGGCGCGTCCGCTGCCGGAGGAAGAAAATAGCAGATAGAATTATTTTGGAGGAACAAAAATGAAGAAGAAAACTTCTAAGCCTTCTGCCTGCGTTGTGCTTTTGCGATGGCACTTGTTCCGATGACAGCGTTTGCTGAAGGAACTTCAGTAGATAATTGGGACGGTACGGCAGATACAAGCTGGTACACCGACCATAAGACGGATACTGAATACCATTTCACCACTGCCGAACAGTTGGCCGGTTTAGCGCAGTTAGTCAATGACAAAACTGCATCTGTATCATTTGAAGGGAAAACGATTTACTTAGATAATGACCTCGACATATCCGGCTCCCAGTGGACCCCATTGAAATGGTGACAACTTTGTCAGACATTTTGCTGGTACCTTTGATGGGCAACATCATAAAATCATGAATCTGTACCATCACTATACTGGGGACGAACTTGTTCGAAATGGACTTTTCGGAGTTGTTTCTGACGGTGGCACATTAAAGAA
>VOFB01003799.1_pt1 | contig 46049 bp, 45 predicted proteins | sample 5384141 | NCBI WGS metagenome assembly VOFB01 (sample SAMN12384721, study PRJNA508395) | human gut metagenome | isolation source: healthy gut A | host: Homo sapiens | reverse complement strand
AAACATATTGCTGAGATGGCTGAAAAGGAGAAACAGTCTGTACTGGCAAAGTTAAGCAAGGACTATGATAAAGTAGAGAACATTACATGGTATAAAGAAGGCCTTGACGAAGACGAGTTCATCACTATCCGTAACAAGACTTACGGCGAGCTTGTGGCAGGCTTCAATAATGTCGAATCTGTTGCAAATGCGATGATTTCCCAGGAAATAAATGACGTGGGAATTTATGACGGTATAGAAATTACGGCAAATACCACATTTGCCGATATAAAATCGGCTCTTGACGATTTTGACATTGAGAATAATTCAATTTCGATAATCGAGCCTGCCGATGAAAATTAAGTGAGGATTTTTAACATGAGCGGTTTATTAAACATTCTGACCGAATCGGTGAACGAAGTACCGAGAATTGAATTTCCCAATCTGTTTGATAAGTCTATTATCGTAAACAGAGTAGCGTTCAATCTGTTCGGTATTGACATCTACTGGTACGGAGTTATTATTGCGGTAGGCGTGATTCTTGCGTTTATTTACGCTATGCACAAGTGCAAGCAGTTCGGGCTTATCCCCGACCACGTTTTCGACGTAGCCTTTGTAGCCATAATTTTCGGCTTTATCGGTGCAAGAGCCTACTACTGTATTTTCATTGATACCGATATAAATTTCTTTGACCTGCGTCACGGAGGACTTGCGATATACGGCGGTATTATTGCGGCAGCGATTGCGGCGGCGATTACCTGCGTTATCCATAAGGTAAACCTTCCCGCAATGTTCGATGTCGGCGGTCTCGGACTTCTTATAGGTCAGTGCATAGGCAGATGGGGCAACTTTGTAAATCAGGAGGCTTACGGCGCTCCTACTGCAGGCTCGCTCCCGTGGGGCATGACAGGTACAACTATTATAAACGATCCGTGGTTGTTGCAAAACAGGCAGAGCTTGATGCGGCCGGAAACGGACTGTTTGCACTTGTTCACCCGTGTTTCCTTTACGAGAGCCTGTGGTGCCTTATTGGGTTTATCGCACTTCATTTCTACTCAAAGAAGCTGAAAACCTTTGACGGTGAGATTTTCCTGCTGTATATAATATGGTACGGCTTAGGTCGCTTCTGGATAGAGGCACTGCGTACAGACAGCCTGTTCATCGGACCTTTCAAGGTATCCCAGATAGTAGCCGGCGGTTGTGTTATAGTCGGACTTGCATTGTTCATACTCGGCAAGATTTTCAAGACGAAGAAACGTGGCTATGTAATGTATAAGGACAGCGAAGCGTGCAAGGAAAAGAACGAAGCATATTATGCCCGTCAGAAGATGCTTGAAGAAAAGGCTAAGGCTAAGAAGGCTATGAAGCAGGCAGGCGAAGAAGCACCGAGCATAATAGTCGATAACGAAGCTTCCGATAACGAGGAAACATCGGCTGATACCGAAAAGAAAGAAGAAAAGACGGAGAAATCCGAAAGCGACGAAGAAAATACCCCTGATAAAACGGAGGAAGAATAATGAATCTTATTGACGGAAAAGCAGTATCTGCAAGCGTTAAAGAGCAGATTCGTGCCGAGATAGAGCGTGACAAGCTCGATATAGGTCTTGCTGTAATAATAGTAGGCAACAATCAGGCAAGCCGTGTTTATGTGAACAACAAGAAAAAAGCCTGCGAGGCATGCGGAATAAAGTCATACGAGTACGCACTGCCCGAAGATACAACGCAGGACGAGCTTATGGAGCTTATCGACACACTGAACAAGGACGATAAGGTAAACGGCATACTCTGCCAGTTACCCCTTCCGAAGCACCTTGACGAAGAAAAGGTCATCGAGGCTATTTCACCGCTCAAGGACGTTGACGCATTCAATGCTGTTAATGTCGGAAAGATAATGATAGGAAATTACTCGTTCCTTCCCTGTACCCCCGCAGGCGTTATGGAGCTTATTCACAGCACGGGCGTATCGGTCGAGGGTAAGGAGTGCGTTGTTATCGGCAGATCGAATATAGTAGGTAAGCCTATGGCTATGCTTTTACTCCACGAGAACGCAACAGTAACCGTATGCCATTCGAGAACAAAGAATCTCACAGAGGTTTGCCGCAGAGCAGATATATTAGTCAGCGCAGTAGGCAGAGCGGACTTTGTTACAGCCGATATGGTAAAGGACGGCGCAGTGGTTATTGATGTCGGTATGAACAGAAACGCAGACAATAAGCTCTGCGGCGATGTGAAGTTCGATGAAGTCGCACCGAAATGCTCATACATAACACCTGTTCCCGGCGGAGTAGGCCCTATGACGATAGCAATGCTGATGAAGAATACGCTTATGGCTAAGCGTATACAGTCAAAAGTATGAATAAGCAGGTAAAAAATCCGTTTAAAAAAGCAGGGCAGGGCGGAAACAAGCGTTTTCTTATAAATGCCGCAATTCTTGCCGCAGGCTGTCTGCTTGTTATATTCAGAATGCAGACGTGGGGCATTGCACAGGTGATAGTTCTTATACTGTTTGCGGCACTCGCCGCATTCCAGGTGGTGCTTTATTTCAAGTTGAAGTGAAATTGCGCTGTCAGCCCTAAAAAACATAAAAATTTAATAAACTCCTATTGACAAACTTATCATAATGTGTTATGATTATAGTACCTCATTAGGGGTTTATTTTTTTGTGCATTTTTTTAATTCACAATAAACCCTGCCGAAGAAAAAGTCTGAGGCAAAGAGGGAGGCTAAAGCCCAGAAGGGCAAAAAAATAGGAGGTGCCGAAAGTGAGAGTTAAAATTACCCTTGCGTGTACTGAGTGCAAACAGCGCAACTACAACACCAAGAAGAACAAGAAGAACGATCCTGACAGAATTGAAATGAACAAGTACTGCAGGTTCTGCAAGAAGCATACTCCACACAAGGAAACTAAGTAAGGAGGTTTATGATGGCTAAAGATGCAAGCTTGACTAAAGAAGCAGCGAAAGCGAAAAAGGCTAACGAAAAGAACAGCAAGAAGGCCGCTCTTTCCAAAAAGCCCAAGAAATCCATCGTAAAGTACTTCAAGGATTTAAAATCCGAGTTCAAAAAGGTTGTGTGGCCCAAGCAAGAAGACAGTATTCAACAACACGGTTGTTGTACTGGTTACCCTGGTAGTATCGGGTATCTGTGTTTGGGGCCTTGATACTCTGTTCGCTACTCTGTTAAGATTAGCGCTCAACATGAGTTCAGCAGGCTAAGTATTTTCAAGTAGGAGGGACTAAAGAATGTCTGAGGCAAAATGGTATATTCTCCATACCTATTCCGGTTACGAAAACAAGGTTGCCGGCAACATTATGAAGGTCGTTGAAAACAACAACCTGCACCATTTAATCGAAGAAGTTATGGTTCCTACCGAAACAGTGGTTGAGGAACACGACGGCAAGACGAAGACTTATGAAAGCAAGCTCTTCCCGAGTTACGTTTACGTTAAGATGATACTGACCGATGAGTCGTGGTACATCTGCCGTAACACGAGAGGCTGCACAGGTTTCGTAGGCCCCGGATCAAAGCCCATACCGCTGACAGACGAAGAGGTAAAGAACCTCGGCGTTACGACAAAGGTCGCAGAGATTTCATTTGCAGTAGGCGATACGATAAAGATTGTATCTGGTTCTCTTGAAGGTTTCGAAGGAACGGTTGATTCAATCGACGAGGAGAACGGTACTGCACAGGTTACGGTTTCCATGTTCGGAAGACCTACACCGGCAACGGTAGAAATATCCGCTGTCCAGAAAGTAGAAATTTAAGTTCTAATTGTTATTTTGGAGGTTGAGTAAAATGGCTCAGAAGGTTACAGGATTTATAAAATTACAAATTCCTGCCGGTAAAGCAACGCCGGCTCCCCCGGTTGGTCCTGCATTAGGTCAGCACGGTGTAAACATTATGGCGTTTACAAAGGAATTCAACGAGCGTACAAAGAATGACGCAGGTCTTATTATCCCTGTTGTTATCACAGTTTACGCCGACAGAAGCTTTTCATTTATTACAAAGACTCCGCCTGCTGCCGTTCTTATCAAGAAGGCTTGCGGAATTGAAACAGCATCAGGTGTTCCCAACAAGAACAAGGTTGCCAAGATCACTAAGGCTCAGGTTCAGCAGATTGCTGAAACCAAGATGCGTGACTTAAATGCAGGTTCTATCGAAGCTGCTATGTCTATGATCGCCGGCACAGCTCGTTCAATGGGTATTGAAGTAGTTGACTAATTAAGACGGTGGGAGGATAATTTCCGTTATACCACAAGGAGGATAATGAATGAAACAAGGTAAGAAATACGTTGACAGCGTAAAGCTGATCGACAGCACTAAAGCATACGATTCAAGCGAAGCTCTCGACTTAGTTTGCCAGACTGCAAAGGCTAAGTTCGATGAAACAGTTGAGCTTCACGTTAGACTCGGTGTTGACTCACGTCACGCTGATCAGCAGGTAAGAGGTGCAGTTGTACTGCCCAACGGTACAGGTAAGACTGTTCGTACACTGGTTTTCGCTAAGGGCGAAAAGATCCAGGCTGCTATCGACGCAGGTTCTGATTTCGTTGCTGACGATGATACAGTTAAGAAGATTAACGACGGTTGGATGGACTTCGACGTTGTAATCGCAACTCCCGATATGATGGGTGTTGTAGGACGTTTAGGTAAGGTTCTCGGTCCCCGTGGCCTTATGCCTAACCCCAAGGCAGGTACAGTTACTCCTGATGTTGCTAAGGCAATTTCAGAAGCTAAGGCAGGTAAGATTGAATACCGTCTTGACAAGTCCAACATAATCCACTGCCCCATAGGCAAGGCATCATTCGGTAAGGAGAAGCTCGAGCAGAACTTCAACACACTGATGGACGCTATAGTTAAGGCTAAGCCCTCCGCTGCAAAGGGTGCATATCTGAAGAGCTGCACAGTTTCTTCAACAATGGGCCCCGGCGTTAAGGTAAGCACAGCTAAGTACGGTGTTTAATTAACACGATTACGACTAACGATACAACACAAGTAAAGCCGATGAGAAATCATCGGCTTTTTTGTGTTGTCATATTTCAATCCCGATTTTGCCGGCTATTCTCATTATCGCCTCAATGTGCATGATAATAAGGTGCCTTTGTAAAAAATTGCCACCGAATATTCCATCGGGGGCAGTCAGTTTGTAGAAAATTCTGTTTTTGCAAAAAAGTGCTTGTTCTAAATCCCTATCCCCAAACCCCTTTCCCCGGGAAAGGGGCTGAATGTGGGGCTGCCGCCCTCACCCCGCTTGGGGCTACGCCCCAAACCCCAATTTTTAATAATTAAGAGGTTTATCGACAGTCTTATTGCCCCCGAATATTACATCGGGGGCAGTATGATTACTTGTTCATTATTTCAAGATTCTTTTTAATAAGCTCGCATCTCTGCTTTACGCAGTCAACCGAGCGGAGCGGATCGGACGGGGTGTTGAATGTATAATCCATCAGCTTGTCAATAGTTGTAGCTGCAACGTGAAGTCTTGTATCGGAAGAAGCGTAGTAGATATATACATCGTTGTTTTCGGTAACAACCGCACCGTTTGTAAAGCATACGTTCGATACATCGCCTACACGCTCTGATTTATGCGGAGCGATGAACAGACCTGAGGGTGACGCAATCAACTTTGACGGGTCGTTTAAATCGGTAGCGAATACATAAATTACATATCTCAGACCTGCCGCAGTGTTACGGACACCGTGAGCAATGTGTATCCAGCCCTTAGGCGTCTTGATCGGAACAGCGCCTGCACCGTTCTTGACCTCTGTGATAGTGTGGTACTGTCTGGGCGAAATAACAACTTCCTCTGTGCAGATGACGGGATTGTTGATATCCTCGCACAGACCGAAGCATACACCGCCGCCGGAGCCTGTCTGAATGAAATCGTCCTGAGGACGTGTATAGAAAGCATACTTTCCATCAACAAATTCGGGGTGAAGAACTACGTTTCTCTGCTGGGGCGATTTTGACTTTAAGTTAGGTAAACGCTCCCATGTCTTTAAGTCCTTGGTACGAACGATACCTGCCTGAGCTACAGCGGCGGAAAGGTCGTTGCTGTCCTTGTCCTTGCTCTCTGAGCAGAATACACCGTAAATCCAGCCGTCCTCATGCTGAGTAAGTCTCATATCGTATACGTTTGTTTCTTCCTTTTCCGTATCGGGAAGTAAAACAGGGTAGTCGTGGAAACGGAAGCCCTCTGTAGGCTTGTCGCTCTCTGCAACGGCAAAGAACGACTTTCTGTCGTTACCTTCAACTCTTGCTACAAGATAATACTTGCCGTTCATATAAAGCGCACCCGAGTTCAGTACAGCGTTGATGCCAAGACGCTCCATAAAGTAAGAGTTTGTCTTTGGGTCCATATCATACTTCCAGAAGTAAGGCGCATGATCGGCTGTTAGAACGGGATTCACATATCTGTCATATATGCCGTTATAGCAGTCGGCAACGGCATTCTTTCTGTTGATAAGACGCTCGTAATCGTCTATCACTCTCTTCTTGTTATCTTCAAATAAGCTCATTTATTAAGTACTTTTCCTTTCGGTTTAGTTGTGTTAGCTAGCGGAAATAGCCTTTGATATGATTATACAACAGCCAAACGGAAAATGCAATACTTTTTCTTAAATTTACTTAAAGAAATTTCGATTTTAAGTAAATTATTTGTTTTCGGCTTTTTCTGACGTTTCCGACACCGCCGCATAGGTATAATCCGAAATATTCGACTTGAATATCGTTATGTATATGCCGGCTGCGCACACACAGAAGAACAGAATGTTTACGAACATTGCAATTTCTGCCGCTGTATCGCTGTAGGTCAGAGTCGAGCTTAACTGCATTACAGCTATCAGCAGATTTATAACCTCTGCAAGTATAAACGATACAGCCGCCGCAGGTCTTGCACCTTTTTTCTTTGCGGCACAGATGTTGGTGGCTATCGCCATACCGATATTTATGCACAGTATGATAAAGATTATCAGCACTGTGATAAACATTATCGCCGATTCGGGCAGAGCGAAATCATCAGGCTTTTTAGGGTTTGTTATAAAGAATATAGAACGCAGAAGATTTCTCAGGTACAGCGGATACAAAGCCGCAGTGATAACCGCATTAGCATACAGTGCGATTACGCTTGCTGTCAGAAACAACTTGCCCTTATGCAGTTCTTTCTGCTGACGTTCGAAAAACTCCTGTTCCAGCTTTTCTTTCTGCTCTTTTGTGAGTGCATCATCGGAAATGATTATGTCCTGCTTTTTCAATTTGCCCTCCGTAGAAATGTATGTATCTTATTCGGTAACTGTGTCAGGCTCTTTTTCTTCTTCCTCGCATTCTGCTTTCACTGCAGATTCGCCTTTAAGAAGGTCACGAATCTCGGTGAGAAGCTCTATCTGAGGATCGGGCTTCGGCTCTTCTTTAGGCGCTTCCGCTTTCTTTCTCTTGAATGCGCCGAGTACCTTTATCAGTATGAATACCGACAGTGCGATGAGTAAAAAGCTGATAACGGAATTGATAAATGCGCCGTAGCCTATAGCGACCTCAGGCTCGATAATCTCCGTACCCTCTTTAACAGCCGCCTTGAGTACGATTTTAAGATCGGAGAAGTCTATCTGACCTGTAATCATACCGAGCGCAGGCATAAGAATGTTGTTTACAAGCGAGGTAACTATTGCTGTGAATGCCGCACCGACAATCATACCTACTGCCATATCCATTACGTTGCCCTTGGATATGAAGTCCTTGAATTCGCTTATGAACTTGATTTTTCCGACCTTTTCAACACCCTGACCTACCGCCTTGAATGCCTTTGCATCACGAATGTCCTTGTGCTGTGTTTTCTTTTCTGTTGACATTTCAATATTTCTCCTTTATTATTCGGCTTTATCGCCGTTTGATGCGTCCTCGTAAACCTTGATAAGCTCAAAGTCAATCTGTCCTAAGTTAACGTTTGCGTTGATACACTTTACACGCACCTTATCGCCTATAGTATACATAGTGCCGGCTACACCGTCATAAAGAGCGATGCCGTTCCTTACCTCGAAGTAGTTTTCCGACAGTGAGCGTACATCTATTTTGCCCTCTACCGTGTTCGGAAGCTCAACGAAAAGTCCGCTGCCGATAACGCCCGAAATGATGCCGTCAAATTCTTCTCCTATGTGCTTTTTCATATATTCAGCCGCATAGAAGTCCTCACAGCTTCTTTCCGCCGCTACTGCGGAAAGCTCTGTCTTTGTTGCCTGAGCCGCCGCTTTGACAGAGAATTCGCCGTATTTCTTTTTCAGCTTGTCCGCACCTTTTCTTGAAACATAGTCGGTCAGGATACGGTGGATAGAAAGGTCGGCGTAACGTCTTATCGGGGAAGTGAAATGTGCGTATTCCTTCATTACAAGTCCGAAGTGACCGATGGGCTGTTCGGAATACTTTGCCTTAGCCATAGTACGCAGTACGATTCTGTTGATGATTATATTCTTAGGATCATCTGCTGTTTCTTCAAGCAGCTTGGCGAAGTTTTTCGCTTCAGCCTTTTCGTTTATTCCGAGCGGATTTACGCCGAGTGCCTCGAGGGTGGTTTTCAGCGATTCTATCTTTTCTGCGGGCGGATTTTCATGCACACGGTAAACAAAGGGAATTTCCTTTTTCATACCTACCTTAGCGGCCGAGTTATTCGCCATCAGCATAAATTCCTCTATAATGCCCTCCGAAACACCCTGTATTCTCGGCTTAATGTCAATACAGATGCCGTTTTCGTCACAGATGACCTTGCTTTCGCTTGACTTTATATCGGGAGCGCCTCTGTCCTTACGTTTCTTTATAAGTATCTGTGCAAGCTCGTTCATAACGGGTATGCAGTCGATGACATCCTTGTATTTTCTCTTTATCTGTGCGTTTGCGGTGCCGTCAAGTATAGAGTTTACCTCGCTGTAAACGCCTTGTACACGGGAACGGATGACCGTTTTTGCAAACTTGTATTTCTTCACTGTACCCTTGTCCGAAATTTCCATAAGGCAGGAGAATGCGAGCCTGTCCACTCCGGGATTAAGAGAACATATACCGTTGCTGAGTTCCTTCGGGAGCATAGGTATTACCTTGTCGGCAATATAAACGCTTGTGCCTCTTTCAAAAGCGTCATTGTCAAGAGGCGAGCCTTCGGTAACATAGTGGCTGACATCGGCGATATGAACGCCGAGCTTATAACCGCCTTCTGTCCGTTCAATGCTTATCGCATCGTCAATATCCTTCGTATCTGCGCCGTCTATGGTGAATATGGGCAGGTCACGCAGGTCAAGCCTTTTAGCTGTCTGCTTTTCGTCAATAACGGCATTTACATACTGCTTTGCCTGATTGAGTGCTTCCTCAGAGAAATCGACCGGTATATTGTTCTGGATAAGATAAGCCTCGGTGGCGGATTTTGCGTATTCGCTTGAGCCAAGCACCCTTACTATATCAACGATATGCTCGGAGTGATGCTCGCCACGCTTTCTTATGGAGAAAAGCACCTTGTCGCCTTCTTTTATCTGCTCCTTGACTTTAAGAATGGTGAGGGGAGGACAGCCGAGCGAATCGGGCAGAACTTTAAGCATCATTCCCTCTTTTACGATAACTCCGCCGAACAGCTCCTCCGATACGTCAAGCACCGCAAGCACCTCGGCGGTCGCACTTCTTTGTTCTGTCTTAGCGGCTATCTCACGGGCGATGACCGTATCGCCGGGAACAGCGCCCTTCAGCTTTCCGCCGCTTACAAAGCAATCCTCACCTGTTGAGAGATTTGTAACAAAGCCGAATGTGCGTGACAGCGTCGCAACCTTTCCTGTGAATACGGTGCGTATATCGCTTATATAATACAGGTCGCTTTTGGCTTTGAATATAGTCCTCTGACGTATCATTGACTTTGCTGTGTTTTTCAGCTTATCAAGATATTTTTTCGGCAATTCGTTCTTGTTTGCTATCTGCTTTAATGTCATTCCCCCGCCGTTTTCAAACAATGTGGCGATAATAAGTGTTTCTAAATTCAAAATGTTTTCCTTTCTCTGTGCGGTTTTTCGTTACCGCTGTTCTTAACTTCTTCATTTCCTTTAATCTTTATTATTATAATACATTTCACGCTTTTTTTCAATAGGTAAGAAGCGTTTTATCTCAACTGTCACTGTATACTCGAAGCAGTCATAGACAAAGATTTAAAATCCCTGCCGCCTGAACAAAAGGTACAAATGCAACGGGATAATATCTGAACAATATCGAAAAGGCAATCGAGATAAGAAACGCAACAATACGTTTTGTGTCACTTGTCGATAGGGCGGCAAATCTTCAGAGCTTCCTTGTTACCAAAAACAAGGACGGCGAAGCAAGTTTTAAATAACCCCTTGACAAAACGCAGAAACAGGCATATAATATAAAAGTAATCTGTTTCAGGGCGGAGTGAAATTCTCCACCGGTGGTAAAGTCCACGAGCGCAAAGTATTTGTGCCGATTCGGTGAAATTCCGAAACCGACGGTATAGTCCGGATGAAAGAATCAGAAATGCTTGACCGCAAATCCTTAATTTAAGCGGTACGACACTTTTGAGATAAGGTAAAGCCCCGAAAATACGGGGCTTTTATTTTTTTGGCGAACAGCTGAAAGTCACCTTTGAGCAGATATAGAAAGGATGATTTTTATGCAGACACAAACAACAAATCCAAGCGGAAACAAGGCACATATCGTATTCGATGTGAGAAAGCTCGTTTTCACGGCGCTCCTTGCGGCTATTTCTTCGGTGCTGATGCTGTTCAGTATCAAGGTACCGCTGATGCCGAGCTTTATCTCGTTTGATTTTTCGGATTTCCCGGCGGTAATGGCTTCGCTCACAATGGGACCCATAGCAGGCGTTTTCGTATGCCTTGTAAAGAATATCATCAACCTGTTTTCGAGTATGACAGGCGGTGTAGGAGAACTTTCAAACTTTATTCTTAGCTGTTGCCTTGTCATACCGGCAGGCATTATAGGCAGAAAGATAAATACTTATAAAGGCGCTGTAATCGGCTGTGTTGTCGGAAGCGTTGTAATGGCTCTGCTCAGCATAGTATCCAACTATTTCCTTGTATATCCGATATACGAGAATATTATGCCTATCGAGGCAATCATCAATATGTACAAGGAGATAAACCCGAATGTAAACGGCCTTCTTGAATGCCTTATCGTGTTCAACTGCCCGTTCACACTGATAAAGGGTCTTGTTGCGTCGGTACTGTGTATGCCGCTTTATAAGGTGTTAAGACCGGTGTTCAACTCATATTACAGAAAGTGATTACAGATGGATAAATCGGCGTAAAGCCGTTAAGAATGCCCTGTGATGCGGTTGCGTCACAGGGCTTTTTCGTATGTCGGGGTACATTATTCCTCGTTTATTGCGTTATGGATAAATCTGCATATCGGGTACAGTGAGCGGAAGCCTTCAAGAATGAGCGGTTGCAGTTTATTCGTGAAAACCGTTTCATTTTCGTATGTAAAGCTCGCAGTACAGCTTATGGATTTTCGGTTGTACCAGCCGTCAAGCAGGGGAGAAACCTCGCCTTTTTTCCGCTTGTAGAAGTCGCCCTCAAGGGTGAAAATTTTCTTCTTGTCAAATGCACGGACAAGCCCGGAAAACGTTTCGGGGTCGGAATCTATCGCATTTCTGAGCCTTTGCATTGAGCCTGCTGAGGCGCTCCACATACCCATTCCGTAGCCCCAGCCCTCGCAGGAAAGTTCAAAGTAGAACGCAGGTGCGACCCACCAGTCCTTGCGTGTTTCCTTGAAAGTAAACCAGTAGTTATCACGGTACGGGTAGGCGTGAGGAAAACGTGCGTCCTTTACTATCCTTGAAACAGAGCTTACGGTTTCATAGCCTATCTCACTGTAAAAATCGCAGAAAAGCTCATCACAGAGCGATTTCATGGGCTTTGCGAGATTTTGCCTGTATTCGTCTTTATGAGTTTCGTACCAGTTTTTATCATTATTCAGCCGTATTCCCCACAGGAAATCTATAGCCGATCTGTCAAAACCTTCAAACATAATATTAATCCTTTCATATTGTTTAAAGTATATTTTACACTGTTTACGGGCAAAATGCAAGTGGTAATAAACGGACGTAAAGGGCATACAATTATTGTGAAATACGTTGTTAAACGGCTTAGCAATGCGAAAGGTGATAATATGAAGCGTAATAATAAATGGCTCGATCTTGTGCTTTATATACTGTCGGCAGAGGTCATCGGAATGTCATCGGGACTGCTTGCAGGCAGTTTTAATGAATTCTTCCAAAAGTATAACAAACCGCCGTTGATGCCGCCGTCGTGGGTGTTTCCGGTGGTGTGGGTGATACTGTATGCAGTAATGGGGGTATCGGCGCATCTGATACATTACAGTGATGCGGCGGTGAGTGTGAAAAGAAAATTGCTGACGATATACTGGGTTCAGCTGATAGTGAATTTCCTATGGAGCATAATATTCGTGCACTTTGAGCTATTGTGGCTTGCTGCGGCGGATATAGTGCTTCTGCTTGTTCTGATAGGGATAATGATACTCGGATTCGGTAAAGTAAATCGCATTGCAGGCGATATAAACATACCGTATTTTTTGTGGGTGGCATTTGCGACTTATCTTAACGTAGCGACAATATTTGTAAATTGATGCATAAACCTGTAAAATCGCATTGTCAAGCCAAAATTTCAATATATAAAAAATGCACCGGCTGTTGCAGAGTCGGTGTATTTTGCTTTTGATTTAATTAATAAGCAGAATTTGTTTTTCAATATAAATTATATTGACATTATTCCTATATAATGGTATACTATTCGTATGATGTCAGATGACTTCCTGATATGTGGTGTTGTAATGATTTTAAATTTTGCATGGACAATTTGCCTTGTTGAATTGTATTGATTATAGGTATAGTAACAAACTCAATAAGCACTTCTAAGGTTTTGGCAAGTTAAAAATCCATTGTAGAAAGGAAGAAACATTATGAAAAACAAAAAACTGGTTGCAATAATTATAACAGCGGCACTTACGCTCACAGCGTGTCAGAGCAGTAAGGCAAATATAGGAACGTCTACCGAAGTACCGGGAGATTCGACAAGTGCAGAAGAGACTACAGTATTAACGTCATCGGTTGAAACAAGCAAGGTTAGCACGGAAGAAAACAGGGGTGAAACTCTCAGTAACGAAGACAAGAGAAGAATAGAGCTTTTTAAGAGAGCAAGTACAGTAAAACGAGATGACAGTGAAGGGGCTATACTAAAAAAATGGGCGATGGATACACAGTAATCGGTTCAGGCATATCTCGTTATTTATATAAAATCTATCCGTGGGAATATTTTAAGGTTGGAAACGGATTGGGAGATTTTTTGGCATATTTTATTTAAAATCTGAAGAGGTTGAACTCAATGGAAATATAAGTCGTTTTCCTAAGGAAATTTCAGATAAGTTAAACCAATTGAATTCGGAGAGTACGCTTGAAAATGTTGAAGAACTCTTTGGAAATCCTTCGGAAAGTGATAATATGCTTGCGTATGAATTTACAACAGGAGAAAAAGGCATTGAATATTTTGGAGAAGATACGGTTTGGATATATTTCGGATACACCGACAAATTAAAAGTGTATATTCCAAACAGTATAATATATGTTAATCGTATTGGAAATCATGATTATATGGAAAAGAATGATAGCGAAGAATAAAACCGATTGTAACATATGCAAGTGGTGAAATTTGAAACACTGCCGCGGTGTAAAGCCGTGGCGAGTGTCTTATACGAAATGAGAAAGTAAGGTTAGTAGTAGAGAGAGAATGCCGACGCAACAGATATGCCGGAAACGCTTGGTAATTTAGGTCTTTTTACAATGTCAACAATTGCAAAAGATCCAGTATTAAAAGCACTTATAACATTGATTGGCGTAGGAGTAAATTTACCTGAAGATCCTTTCGATGTTGCCTTAGTAGTTGCTGATTACTTGAGTGATAGTGTTATTCCTCTATCTGACATCGTTTCATCAATAAAAAGAATAAATCGACCGAAAGATCCCAAAAAATTGAGAGTGGTGACTATAGAATTGTGATATCGTATTATCCAGATATTTATAGCAGCGATTGCATATATGGAAGATATTATTTTGCAAAAGGGTATAAGTGTTCTCTGAAAGATGAAGGCTATTTCCATTATTGGGGTGAAAGTAGCCCTTTGGGAAGATTTTTAGAAGATACTCCATTGATCAGTATAAACTAGTTTAATGCGATAGAGGTGTCGAAAATTGAATAATTTATTTGAAAACTGGAATGATACAGCAAGTTGGACAACGGACGGCTCACTGCAATACGATGAAAGAAACCATGTGCTGTATTTTGACAAGACAAAGGTTACGGAAAAGTTGTCCGATGTAAACGAAGACTATGATGTTGCGGCAGTGCGGACGTTTGAAATACCTGACGGCAGTCATGGATTTTATTTTTCGGTGACGGTAGGAAACAGCTCGCCGCTGTTTGATAACAACGGCGGACGTATAGACGTTGAATTTTATGACGCAAACGGTGTAAAGACGGTAGGAGATTATTCAACTTTTTACATATATAATGCGGAGAATTTCATCGAGGCTTATCTGGGCGATGACAAACCTGCACCTATCCCGGAAGACGCAAAAAGTATGGTTATAAAAGCGTACGGGGTTTCCGATACAAAAACGATAGAATTCTATATGAAGGATTTTAAACTGTCGTTTTCGGACAGTGAGGACTGTATGGAAACATTCGCTAATGTTTATCCGACGTTTTTCAGCAGAAAGGTTGATAATTCTCCGATAAGAATAAGCTCGGGCTCGCAGATCATGACTATAGTCAGCTTTGCGGCAATAATCGCGGGTGTTGCGATCGTGACGGTGCTGCTTGCAAGAGCGGACAGAAGAAAACGGAAAACGGGAAAGTAAGGGGTGAGTATGAAAAAATATGCGGTAATTATGATTGCTCTGCTTATAATGCTGATCGGCGGTTGCAGTGCCGGCAATAAATCGCTTGCTGACGGCTCGTCTGAAAACAGCGTTATATATAACAGCAGTGCGTCCGAAGACGATGTTAAGTATACTTATGTCTGCGCTCAGTACATATATTACAACACAGCCGATGAATTGATGAAAGCGTGCGATATAGTAATGTCGGGCAAGGTTACGGGAATATCATTCACGGTAAGGGACGGCAGAACGAATGACGAGGTTACCGGGAATACGTCTGAAAGCGACAAGGAAATCTGTACGGTTTATACGGTCGAGAAGGAATCTGCATATAAAAATACAGTCGGTAACGAATCAGACAGTATTGACATTTATGTTAACGGCGGTTTTAAGGATAAATACATTGACGAACAGCTAAAGGCGCTCGGTGGCAGCAGAACGATAACCGTTTATAACAGACCTGAGATTGAAATCGGTAAATCATATTTATTCTTATTGCGCATCCGTGATAACAAAGAGGCTTTTTTAGTAACTCCCGAGCAGGGATTTATTGATATTGAAAAAGAAAAAGAACGTAACAACAGCATGGCTGATGATTTCTCGGTAAATGAAATAATCAACAAGTATTTCTTTACAGAAAACAATACGGACAGCGAAAGCGAATAACCGAATCATACAGGTAAATTGTAAAAGGAGAAAAATATGAAAAAGTTAAATTTAATGATTATTGTTACTGTGTTTTCCATGATATTATTGTGCTCTTGTGCTCAAAACAATGACGTTATGGCATCTGTAAACGGAATTGACATAGAGAAATCCGATTATGAAATGCGGCTGAAAAGCAATGAAATTATGGCAGAGCTTATGACTGAGGACATAAATAATTCTGATTTCACAAGTGAAGAAAAAAATGCCAAGATAACGGAGATAAAAGAAAAGTGCTCAACAGATAAAGAAACAATAATAAACAGTATGATAGAAACCGCTTATATTGATTCTAAATATGATTCTATTACGCATGAGCAGGCAAAAAGTGAAATAGAAAAGCAAATGTCAAACCTTGACGATTATGCCGTTGAATATCCTCAGGTAGCCGCAAACGGTAAAATTATGGACGAGTATATCAAACGTATGGGAATCACAAAAGAAGAATATTTAGATTTAGCCGCAGACAGCTATATTTCATACGTTAATAAGCAAAAAGCAAAAGAAGAGTTTGCAAAAGAAAAAGATATCAGTGATGATGTTCTTGACAAAGAGTTTGAAGCATATATCAAGCAGGAAATATCCAAAACCCTTGCTGTGTATTATAAATGAGCAGAAAAATTTTATCATTACAGAAAGCCGCACTGAACCCCGGATTCGAATTACTGAACAAAGAAATATCTGCGTTTTTTCATTTTGCTGTAATTATAAGTACAAAAATAATTTCTTGGAAAAGCGGACAAACAGAGGCACTCGGTTGTAATAAACGTCGGTGAATATAAAGTAAGACACAGCCACGGTGTAAAGCTGTGGCGAGTGTCTTATACGAATTGAGAAAGTAACGCTGTTTTAACTTTATACGGAAATTTCCGGTATGTCGGCAAAAATACAACGGTGTTCTGACAGGCACTGTGCCGGTTCCGATTTGTGTATGCCGTATACAGAGGTGAAAATTAATGGCACTTATAGATTTTCTTGTGAAAGTATTATGCGAAAGTCCTGACGATAAACCAAAGAGGGGTTCTTTTCCGAGAAGATATATACAGAAAGATATTTTCAAGTCGGAGCATGCACTGATATGTCCTTTCAGAACAATTCCTGATGAACCGGGACTTTATATGAAGTTCTTGTATTATCTGAGCGAGGGGCTTGAAAAATACGGGGCTAAAGCTTCTGATGTTGAATATCACGCACAGAAAACAGGCGCATATATTCTAATGGACTGTGAACCTTTGCCTGAAAACAATACACTTACTCTCAGCGGAGCGTATTCAACGATAATGAACAGCGATCGCAATGATGAAACTTTCAAAAAAATAGCCGAAAGCGTTGACTATGCGACAATGAAAACTCTCGGCGGAAAATACGAGCTGACCAATGTTGCAATTCGTAACGGATTCTATTCGAGAATATGGGAAGTGTATCGCAACAACCTTGAATGGGAGAACAGAGATGACATAAAAAGGCTTTGCGAAGAGCAAAAGTGTTGTCCTTTTGTTACAGCTGAATACAAAGACAGTGTCGAACCTTGTCTTGTGATGATATACAGCGATCCTATAAGATTGCAGACAGGTACGCCGCAATATTTCAAAGAGAGCTTTCAGCAATATGTTGACAATAAAATGCCGCACGACAAAGTGAAAGTAAGATTTGACACGTTGATATGGTCGGAAATACATGACAATAACAAGTTACTGACATACGATCCTGCTAGCTGGTTCTTTTTCAACGGGTGTAAGTTTAAGGATTGATTTTGTGATAAACGGACATAAAGGAGACACCCAGTAGTAATAAAAGTTGGTGAAAAAAAAGTAAGGCACAGCCACGGGGTAAAAGCCGTGGCGAGTGTCTTTTGTAATATCGTTGACAGGAGTTGTCTGCGTTGCGTTAACAGCGGCAACAGGTCACGATTACGGTAATGTATCAAAACGGCTGACAGGTTCGGAAGGTCAGCCGTTTTTTTGTGCTGAAACGTTTGTTGAAATTCCGTGCTGTTTGTGGTATACTTAATCTGTATTAAATTCTGATATTCAGAATGTGGAGAACGGAGAAGAAAATATGGCGGAAACTACGATAGAAACGGCGGTTCAGGCACTTATTGATTATGCTGTGGCAAAGTCGCTCATTACGGAAGACGATGAGATATGCGTCAGAAATTATCTGATGGATATGCTGAAGCTGGAAAAATGGGAAAAACCGTCTGTGAAGGAGTACGGCTCGGTTGACGAGATACTTGACGAGATAGTGGATTTTGCTGTGGAAAAGGAGATTATTCCGCAATCGAATGCGTGGAGGGATCTTTTTGACACACGCATAATGGGCGTGTTTACAGGAATGCCTCACGAGGTGAACGCAAAGTTCAAGGAGAAGTATGCAAAGAGTCCGAAGGAGGCTACCGATTGGTATTATGCTTACAGCGAGGATACCAATTATGTAAGAAAAGGAAGAATAGCAAAGGATATACGCTGGAAGTACGACAGTGAATACGGACAGCTTGATATTACGATAAACCGCTCAAAGCCCGAAAAAGATCCGAGAGATATTGCGGCGGCAAGAAATGCTGCGAAGGTTTCTTATCCGGCTTGTATGCTTTGTATGGAAAATACGGGATTTGCAGGTACGCTTACACATCCCGCAAGACAGAATCTGCGACCGATACCTATGACGATACACGGTGATAAATGGGGATTCCAGTATTCGCCTTACGGATATTACAACGAGCATTGCATAGTCTTTAACAGCGAGCATATACCGATGAAGATAGACGCAGAGGTTTTCGGCAAGCTGTTTGATATAACGGATATGTTACCGCACTATTTTGTCGGCTCGAATGCCGATCTGCCCATAGTCGGAGGCTCTATTCTTTCACACGAGCATTTTCAGGGCGGTCATTATACGTTTGCAATGGAGAACGCCCCGATAGAATATGAGTTTGCTATGAGCGGCTTTGGCAGCGTAAAAGCAGGTATTGTAAAGTGGCCGATGTCAGTTATAAGGCTCAGCGGCAAGGACAGGGCAGAGCTTGAAAGAGCTTGCGACAAGATACTTGTTGCGTGGAGGGCATACAGCGATGAAAGCGTAGGTATATACGCATTTACCGACGGCGTTCCGCATAATACTATCACTCCTATCGCAAGGCGGCACGGCGATGAATATGAATGCGACCTTGTACTTAGAAACAATATAACGAGCGAGGAACGGCCGCTTGGCATATTCCACCCGAATCCTTCGCTCCATCACATAAAGAAAGAAAATATCGGTCTTATCGAGGTTATGGGTCTTGCGGTACTTCCTGCAAGGCTGGCAAACGAGATAAAAGCACTCGGTGATGCGCTTGTAAACAAGACTGATCTTTCGGGCGATGAAAAGCTGTCGGGTCACGCACAGTGGATGAACGAGCTGTACGCAAAGTACCCTGCTGTGAATGCCGATGATGCGGAAAATATCATTAAGCGTGAGATTGGCGCAGTATTTGAGCAGGTGTTGCTTGATGCAGGTGTTTATAAACGCAATGACGAGGGTAAAGCCGCATTTTTAAGGTTTATTGACAGTGTGAAGTAAAGATTGAATTGCTGTCCGGTGTAAAAACCGGGCAGTTTTATTTGATGTATTGTTACAATTGCTTAGTGTAAAATTCACAATTTTGATTTCAGCTTTATTACAAACATAATATAAATTGATTTAAACGGTTGATTTCAGAAACGAAATGTGGTATACTCTTATTTGAATAACTATATCCGAAGGTCAGAAAACAAAAAGTCTGCGGATATTAAGGAGGGAGATTACTATGCTGAATATAAAGCACAGAACAGAGATAATTTCAGTGATAGCGGCTTTATGCATAGCGATCTTCGTGGTAATGGCGTCTTTGTTTATGGCAAATACCATATCTGCGCTTGACGGAGAGGTCAACAATTATATAGACAGAGCGGCTTCTCAGAAATGTGACATAGTGGAAAGCGCAATAAGGAACGATGTCAATACGGTAAAGAATTTTGCCGCCTGCGCAAGTAATTATAAGACTACCGATGAGAATCTTGTTATCAAGATGATAAAGGACCTTGAGAACAGCTGTTCAACGATAGACGCATTTATAATCGCCGATGAGAACGGCGATGTTATAACAAGCAAAAACATAAGCAAGAACATATCCGCCCGTGAATATTATAAACGGGCTATGAACGGCGAGGTGTATATTTCAAAGGCGATATACAGCGAGCCTGACGAAAAAATGGTAAATGCAATTGCTGCACCGATCTATGGCGATTACAAGCGTATTGTGGGCATGGTTGCGGGAATATGCGACACAAGGAGTTATAACAATCTGATTGATATGTCATTCGGCGGTAAAGAAAACGACAGCAACGGATATGTGCTTAATTCTGACGGTGAAGTGATAATGTCCGGTGAAAATGCGCTCGGTGACTATGTTCCTATGGGAGATTTGTTCTTCTCGTCCGATATTCTTGCAGGGGTGGAAGAAAGCGTAAGAAATGCCGTCAAGGATAACTTTGCAAAGGTCGGAGGAAGCGGTATTGTAAAAAAGCGTCTGCAAGGGCGAAAAGTATGTAGCGTATTACAGCGGTATGTCGGGCTTTGATGATCTGCACTATCTGCTGATATTCAAAGAGAATGTTGTAGCGGCAGAGCAGAATCATTACGCAATGATAAACATATTGATGTACGCATTCTTTGTGCTGATACTGATTATTGTAATTACAGCATATATAGTGATAGTCAGAGTATCGTTCCGAAGGCTCGCCAAGGCCAACGAGGAGGTCAGCAGGATAGCCTATACTGATAGCATAACCGGTTACGGTACATGGGATAAGTTTGTGCTTGACGCAAAAAGTCTGCTGAGGCACGAATACCGCAGATATGCGCTTGTCAGCTTCGATATTGACAAGTTCAAGGCTATCAACGATATGTACGGTCACGATGAGGGCAACAGGGTGCTTAAGCTGATTGCCGATACGGTAAACAGAAATCTTCAGGACGGCGAGACCTTCTCCAGAATAAATTCGGACAATTATTATATACTTATGCTTTATAGCAGTGACAGTGATACTGCAAGACGTATAGGCAGTCTGATACAGGCTATCGAATACGAAATAACCGAGTTTGTGCCTGTGCTTTCATTCGGTATTTACAGGATAACCGACAAGAGCGTGTCCATAAGACGTATGGGCGACCTTGCGGATATAGCAAAGCGTACCGTAAAGTACGGCGATGACAGTGCATATACGTTCTACAGCGAGAGTATGCTTGAAAAGATGCGTGAGGAAAAGCGCATTGAAAACGAGATGCAGACAGCGCTTGATATGCATGAATTCTGCGTTTTCTATCAGCCTAAGGTTTCTCTTGACGGCAAGGTTAATCTTACGGGTGCGGAGGCTCTTGTAAGGTGGATAAAGGACGGCACGGTCATTTCTCCCGGAAAATTCATACCGCTCTTTGAAAAGAACAGATTTATTATCAAGCTGGATTATTACATTATGGATCAGGTATGCCAGAAGATCAAGCAGTGGGAGAGCTATTATCCGCATCTGCTTATATCGGTCAATATGTCAAGAGCACATCTGAGAGATCCGCAGTTTGTCGAAAAGCTGAACGATATATGTTTATCTCATGGCGTTTCAACGTCAAGCATTGAGATTGAGATCACAGAGAGTGCGGCTTATGGGTCGCTCGATGTGCTTACGGCTGTGTTCAAGCAACTCAAGGATTACGGATTCCATATTTCAATCGATGATTTCGGCTCGGGATATTCTTCGCTCAATATGCTGAAAGATCTTCCTGCTGATGTGCTGAAGATAGACAGGGCGTTCCTTGCGGAATCAAACAGCAACAAGAGAGCCAACGATATACTGGGTTATGTTATCAGAATGGCAGGCTCACTTGGTATGCATACAATATGCGAGGGTATTGAAACCGATGATCAGGCAAAGCTGCTCGGCGGTCTTGGCTGTGAGATGGCACAAGGTTTCTACTTTGCAAAACCTATGCCGAGTGATTCCTTTGAAGAAATTCTTAGAGGCAACAGTAAGACTATCAATATTCCGAGTAATAATCCCGAGGAGGATAAATGAGCATTTCAAATGAGTCACTGCCGATAATAGCGGGAATTATCACTAATACGGCAAGGTCAATGACTACGGTAATGCAGTATATCTATACTGTGTCCGACAGTGATTTTTACAATATCAATATAAAAGATGTCTTTCGTATCGCACTGATGGACGTTACCGAAACATCACGGCTTGAAAATCTCGGAATAAGGATAAAAACACCCGAAAACGAGGCAATGTTCGAAACGGCTGAGTTCGGCAGGGTACAGCATCTTATTATGTACAGCCTTGCGGTAAGGCTGCCGTTTATCGCACGTCCGACAGAAGATTTTCCGCTGTCGGATAAACAGCTTAAACAGGTGTATGAGCTGATGATAAAGAACGGTGCGGATAATTTTGGAGAGATTATCTATGAAAGCTATGAGGGCAATTTTAAAGTCAGAAAGCAGAAAAATCCTTTGCCGTCATATTCATCGGAGTGGTTCAGACGTTATGTTTACACATATATGCCGAAGTTCGGTGAGATAAATAACCGTAACCTTTATTTCCTCGGCTGTGTTGAGGCTATGTTTCCGCTTTATTATTCGGCAATGACAGCACAGCTTAAAAAGGTTATGTTCCTGCTTGATAAGTGAATTACAATCAAATCCCACAAACGTTTTAAGGCGGTTGTGGGATTTTGTTAATCGGAAATAAATTACCGGATTTTATTGCAGCAACTGCAACAATGCAAAGGAGGATAATATGAGAGAGATTGAAACAAAAAGGCTGTTTCTCAGAAAACTGCGAAAAGATGACGCAGAGAGTATTTTCAGAAATTGGGCGAGTGACAGCGAGGTTGCAAAATATGTCACATGGAGTGCGCATAAGGATATAAACGAAACTAAGGCGATTCTTGATATGTGGCTGGCGGAATATGATAATGACAATTGTTACCGTTACGGCATTGAAAATAAGGCTGACGGTGAGCTTATAGGAATGATAGATGTAGTCGGTTATCATCACGAAAATCCCGTGATAGGATATTGCTCCTGCCGCAGATACTGGGGCAACGGATATATGACCGAGGCGCTGGGTGTTGTTATGAAAGAGCTTGCGGAGGACGGATACAGAACATTTGTTATCGAAGCAGTTGAAGAAAATATTGCAAGCAACAGAGTTATCGAGAAAAACGGATTTCAGCTTGTTGGAAAGAGAGCGGATAGGCTGTCGGAAATGAAGCCGCAGGTCGTTACGATTAATTCGTACAGGTATTATGTTGACAGATAAATTGAACAGCCGCCCTTGTGGGCGGCTGTTGTTTATCGGTGCGGATAATTGTTAAAACGAAAAATGACCCGCTGTATTATCCTACACTTATCGTACAGCCTGAAAGACAATAATTAATACTCGGAAAGCGATGCTTCTTAGGAATCGGTATCGTTATATATATATTCGTTGCAGTCGATACGTTCATTATCCAAAAGATGCAATAAACGTGTCATTTTGTATTCAGAGACGATTTTCCATTGTAAACTCGGTACCGTTGCATACAACGGTAACAGTGCCGTTTGCTTTTATATTTATTTTTGCATTTTCAATTCCGAGTGGGATACATGATAAATCAACCGATATATAATTATCTGTGCTTTCGATTAAGTCTTCCCGGTCTGCTTTTGATGAAGATGGGGACTCGCTAAAAGTCAACCATAATATTTGATTCATCCAGCCGACCGAATCGCTCGTGAAGCGCTTTTCGCTGTGTTCGGAAAAAGACGAGGCAAAGTAATTTACCGAATAGGGATCATCCAAATCCGATGTATCATTGTTGCAAATAAGTGAGAGAAGCGTTTCATTCACAGTGGAAGCTGTAATATAACGGCAGTAGGTGTTATAGTCCATTCTTACGGCTATGGCTATGTGCGGTCTGATTCCTTTCAGTGAAAAAACATAATGATTTTCTGTTTTGCCGTCAGCGTCGGTGACTTCTGCCGTACCTATATATCCTCTGCGCATTTCATCATCGGGTGAAATGTAATTTATACGTTTGTATACAGTGTCGTTGTAAATTACGGTATCATAACGTTCGTCCGAAAACGCTGTGTAGGATATATCTGATGATATATCTGACGAGCCTGCAGGATTTATTGCGTTGTTATTGATTCCTATTATAATTGCGGTACATACTGCGACAAGACAGAAGCAGGCGGCTGAAATGCCAAGAAAAGCGGAATTCAGATACCACTTGCTTTTGTGCTGCGTTTCGTCAAGTGCGTCGGAAATATATTTTTCATTTATGTCGCTGAATGCAGTAAAAAGCGGGAATGCTTTATGCTCGTTCATGATTATTCTCCTTTCTGAATGTATACATCTTTATCCGAAAGATATTTTCGGAGTTTGGTTCGTGTGCGGTTTAAAATAGATGTTGTATTGGTTTCGGTAATTGCTAATCTTTCTGAAATATCGGCTATACTGTAGCAGGCAAAATAACGTAAGACGAAAATTTTGCGTGTACGCTCGTCAAGCTAAGCTAAAAATGTGTTGAGAACGGATTTAAGCTCATTGTTTTCTGCCGATTTTTCTGTGTTGTCCGTTGCCGGAATACATTCTTCAAGTTCTGACAGCAGTGCATCGGTTTCACCGCATCGTTTTGAACGGTTGTTGTATCTTAGCTTGTCAAGGGAAAGATTGCGAACGATTTTAGCCACATAAGCACAAAGACTGCGTGGCTTTTCGGGCGGTATTGTGTTCCATACTTTCATATATGTATCGTTTGTGACTTCTTCGCTGTCGCTTCTGTTGCCGAGGACATTGTATGAAATTGATGAACACAGTCCGCCGTATTTTTCGGACAGGAGTTTTAGTGCCTGTTCATTGCGGCTTTCAAGCAGGGTGGTGATATTCTTGTCGGATATATTCATATTCACTCTCCTTTTTCTCTCTTTATATATTAAGACGATATTTTTCCGTAAATGTCACAGGGTATTACAAAAAAGCCGTCCGTGTGGGCGGCTTTTTTGTAAGCGTTTATTAAGAACAGATTTGTGCGCCTTACATTCGCTCGCACTATTGGGTCTTTTTGCGGAGGAGGAAGCCGAGAAGCGAGAAGATGAGGAACATTCCGAGGTTTGCAACTACTACGCTTGCGCCTGCAGGGAAATTGTCGGCATAGTAGGTTATCGCTATACCGATAATGTAGCTGACGCAGGAAACAACCGCAGAGCAGATCGTTACACTGCGGAAGCTCCTGAATACTCTCATTGAGGTCAGTGCAGGGAATATTATAAGGCTTGAAATAAGGAGCGCACCCATAATTCTCATTCCCACTACAATAGTAAGAGCAGTGAGGAGCGCAATTATCGTGTTGTATACACCCGACTTTACGCCTGTCGCCTTGGAAAAATTCTCGTCAAAGGTCACAGCGAAAATCTTGTTGTAGAATAAGACGAACATTACGATGACAATAACCGAGCAGATTATGCTGAGCACAAGATCGTCGTTGCTTATAGCCATAATACTGCCGAACATATAGCTGTTCATATCCGTTGCACTGTTAGTCTGCGATATGACTATTGCACCTATCGCAAGCGCACTGCTCGAAAGAAGTGCTATTGCGGCATCTCCTTTTATCTTGCCGTCAGAGCTTATTCTGAGCAGAATAAATGCAGCTACGATCACAACTGGGATAGATACCTGCAAAGGCGCTAAATTCAGTGCGGAGGCTATTGCGAGCGCACCGAAGCCGACGTGGGATAATCCGTCGCCTATCATAGAAAAACGTTTTAATACAAGGCTTACACCAAGAAGTGCGGCGCACAGCGAAACAAGAAGTCCGACTACAAGCGCACGCAGAAGAAATCCGTATTGAAAAATCTCAAGCATTTTAACGAGCCTCCTTTGAGCCTGTGTGATGGTCGCAGGTGCAATGACAGTCACAGGTACTCATTGCGTGGAATATATCGGTACTGCGGTACTCGGCGGTAGTTCCGAAGAAGTATGCGCCGCTCTCCATATGGAGTATCTTTGTACCGTATTTCAGTGCGCCCTGCAGATCGTGGGAGATCATTATAATCGTTATGCTCTGCTCACGATTCAGCCTGCTTATTATCTCATACATTTCGGCAGTAACCATAGGGTCAAGTCCGGAAACGGGTTCATCGAGGAGAAGAAGTTTTCCTGTCGCACAAAGCGCACGGGCAAGCAGTACACGCTGTTGCTGACCGCCCGACAGATTGCGGTAGCTGCGGTGGGCAATGCCGGTTATGCCGAGAAGCTCTATGTTATCATCGCAGAGCTTCTTGTCGGCTTTTGAATAAAAGGGGGAAAACCCTTTTCTGCCAAGACAGCCCGAAAGCACAACCTCACGCACGGTAGCGGGGAAGTCCTTCTGTGCGGCGGTCTGCTGGGGAAGATAGCCTATCTCGGTCTGTTTAAGACCGTCACCGAAGATTATCTCTCCCGATAAAGCGGAGCGCAGTCCGAGAATGGTTTTCATAAGGGTGGATTTTCCGCTTCCGTTCTCGCCGACTATGCACAGATAGTCGCCTGCGGAAACATTGAAGCTGAGATTCTTTACAACAGGCATTCCCTCGTAGCCTGCGGTAAGATTTTTACATTCTATAAGATATGACATTATTAATCCTCCTGTCAGCCGTTAAGGGTCAATTTAAGATTTTCGAGATTCTGTTTCATAAGATCAACATAGCTTATGTTGTTTTCAATATCCTGCTTTGAAACGTTGTGGCAGGAGTGAAGCATCAGCTTTGTTGCTCCTGTTTCATCGCACAGAGTATCCGCTATTTTGGTACTGCTGAATTCAAGATAGTAAACTGCGGGAATGTTGTTTTCCTTTATCGTTTTTGTCAGCTTTATCATCGTAGAAACGCCAGGCTCGGATTCATCGGAGCAGGCGGCAAATGCGGAACTGAATTCAAGACCGTATTCGTGCGCAAGATACCTGAACGGGAATTTGTCAGCTAAAACTATCGTCTTGTTCTTTGCGTTGTCAACTGCCGACCTGTAAGCATTATCAAGGTCGGAAAGCTGTTTTGCGTAAGCGTCCTTGTTTTTTGTGTAGGTCTGTTTGTTCGACGGGTCAACCTTGCAGATTGCGTCATATACCGCCGAAAGCATAAGCTGAGCGTTTTTGGGCGATGTCCATATATGCTCATCGGTTTCGTGTTCATGCTCGTGGTCATGGTCGTGGTCGTGGTCGTGGTCGTGGTCATGCTCGTCTTCGTCTTCCGAAAGGGTAGGAACATAATCAATCAGCTTTACTGCTGTGACATTTTCCGTATCGTTTGAATTTATCAGCTTTTCAGCCCACTGTTCGTTTTCGCCGCCGATGTAGAGAAATATGTCGCAGTTGCGTATTGCAATCATATCCTTGGCGGACGGCTCATAATTATGAATCTCGCTTCCCGGAGGGAGAAGAATGCTGATTTCGGCATTGTCGCCGGCTATCTGCCTTGCAAGGTCATACGGCGGAAATACGGTCGAGATGATTTTCAGCTTGCCGCTGTCGCTGTTTGAATAACCGCTTTCTGACGAGCAGGCGCACAGGCTGAAAACCGTTGCTGCCGCAGTAATCACGGCAAGCAGTTTTCTTTTTAACTTCATTATATATCACTCTTTTCTTTTGTTGTCGGGGTCTTTTTGGCACATTCTCCGCAAATACCGTAGAAAACGGTGCGTGAGCTGTCTATTGTAAAATCGTGCATTTTCGAAATATGCGCCGCAATATCTTTCAGGTGGTCGCATTCAAGATGAAACAGCTTTCCGCATTTAAGACATTTCATATGAAAGTGATCGTGACATTGCTGTTCATCGTTATATTGATAGCAGGCGCTTTTTCCCTCGCTGAGAATGAATTTCCTGACGATATTCTGTTCGCATAGCTTTTCAAGATAACGGTATACGGTGGTTTTGCCGACCTGCTCCGCTTTCAGCGCATCGGCTATATCGTCTGCGGTAAGATGCTTTTTTGCGTTCTTTTTAATATAATCAAGTATCAGCTCACGCTGACGGGTATTGTATGACATATTTATCCCTCCGCAGTAATTACGAATGTTAAATTGAAAATGAAATTCATTTTCAAATCCTTAGATATTATACACTCCTGAGCCGTGAATGTCAAGCGGCAACGCAAAGAATCTTGAAATTTCCTTTTAAATATGATAAAATAAACTATATAGCCTATAGCGAGGTGTTAATATGGATAAAATCCGCATAACCAAAGACGAGAACGGCGCTGTTATTCTGCGTTTTGAAAAGCGTGAGGACTGCGAAAGGTACACGGTTTATTTCAGACGGGAGAACGGCAGATTCAAATTTCTTATAACTACAGAGAAAACGGCTGTCAGAGTGAACGCTGTCGAAGGGCTGTGCTATTTCATGGTGACAGGACAGACAAGCGGCGGAAGAACGGTGAATATCGGTACTGTGGATACTTCTTCGCTTATGAAGCGTACCGGCTTTATTACTATGGGCTCTTACAATGTACAGAAGATAGTCGAAAGAAGCCCTAAGTTCACAGCCGATAACACTGTAAGAAAAATATCTCCGCTTGCGGCGTTCTTCCCGGAAAAAATCGACAACAGCGATGCTCAGTGGGAGAGCAGGACATTTGAATATATAAAGGAAAACCGCTCGGACTATTTTATTTTTGACTTTTACGGTACTGCGGCACACGGACTTGTCAAGACTGAAAATTCATTTCTGACGGGCGGTATTGACGGCAATGAAAAGCACGGCGAAAAATTGCCGAACATATTGCCCGAAGACGTTTATAAGCCGCTTGTCGATATTTTTGCAAAAGAGATACTAAAGCTGTATCCTGCGGATAAAATCATTCTTGTAAGGACGATTTCTCCCGAATTCTACGCAATAGGCAGACAGGTCAGAAAAAGCACGCCGAAGAACAAGCTGAATGCATTCCTTGAGGATATTGAGAATTATTTTATCAAAAAGGTACACCCTGTTATAATAGACCTTTCGGGAAGGTATTTCGGTGATTTGTCGTTGACCGGTGACGGAAAAGAGGCGGTGTTCAACCGTTTCTATTTTGCGGACTGCGAAAAGGCGCTTGATGAGATTACATCGGGAGAACCCGGCAGAGTGTACAAGGAGCAGGATATTGATTCAAGGCTGGAACAGATCCTGTGCTATTATGACAATGCGTGTGCAAGGGGACTGCTTACCGTTCTGCTTGACAGAAAAGAGCCGGCAGACGCACTTATGTTCCATACTTCAAGAGAATTTATTGCGGAGAACAGGGCAGAAATAAAGGACATAATCGAACAGCATTACTCAAGCATAACCGATATTTACAGATATTATGATTTCGGTGACAATATTGAGATGAAGAATGCGGTGAAGGTTATTGCGGCACTGGAAAGCAATACGTTGCAGAATGTGACACACGGCGAGCTTATAAGACTTCTTGACAGGCAGTACAGGATAAAGCGTCCTATCGCAAACTTTGTTAGGGCTACGCTTGGCGGTGCATTGGGAAAAGATGTTGATGTAAACGATCAGAACCTGCGGTTTATGACAAGGGTCGCATACGAGCTGTGGAACGGCGGCGATCCTAAGGCGGTGCCTCAGAAGATAGATGAATATGAAAAGATACACAACTTCACATTGATAGATATGTGGGGTACGGGTGTTATAAAGAGAGCGCTTGCAAAGGCTACAACTATCAGAATGAATGTGGCGGTGAGCGGAGAGTCGTTTGTATGGGCGTTTGATAAGCCGCATTCCGTAGAGGAAAAGAGGTTTGCCACTGCAGATAAGTCGGGCGCTAAGGCTTTGGAACAGCTTATGAGGACAACTGTGCAAAGGCTCACGGTAAGTCGGTCACGGTGGATAGCGATAGACATGGCGGACGTTATTGCGGATAATGCAAAATATAACGGCGAGGGATTTACTGTGGACAAGCAGTATGCAAATTCCGACCTTTCGGTTATTCTCGGAAAAGCAGGGCAGCCGTTCACGCTTGACGCTCAAAAGGACAAGGAGCGTATCCTTGCCGCCTGTGATAAGCTGTCGCATTTTGTGAAGCAGAAATACGGCAGTAATATAATTCTGTGCAAGGTGTCGCTCAATGACAAGGTAAGAGATTATGACGGAAAAATAAAGCCGCTTGTGACAGACAAGAAGAAATTTGCAAACGCAAAGGCCCTGCTAAAGCTGTGCGAGGAAAGATTTGTCGAGAATACGGATTGCTATATACTTGATAACTCGAAGAACTATGTTTCTGATGAGAATTTTGCATCGGGCGGTGCGGGTATAGCAAGGTTCGAGGCTGATTTCTACTCGGCTACGGCAGAGTATGTGGATTATATCGTGCAGTACAGCCCTGTGCAGAAGTATTTTGACAAGCTGTAAAACGGTATAGAAAAAGAATTTAATATAAAACTGCCCCGTGAGCTTTCTCACGGGGCAGTGCTGTATTCTGTGTAAATTATGCTCAATCGTCAAGAGCCGAGTACATAACCTGCTTTAATGTTCTGAGCGGACGTATGCCGTTACCGCCACAGACCTGTATAAAGTACATAAATGTAAGATTGTTTTCGGGATCGTTGCAGAAGTAGTTTCCTGTCCAGCCGTCCCAGCCGTATTCTCCTGTACTGCCGACAGTAGTTATTTCGGGGTTTATGAGCGTTCTCATAAGTCCTCCGTAGCCATAACCGATACACGAATCCCAGTTGAATGTCTTTGCCTGCTCGGCGGTGATGATATTGTGAGATATAAGGTCAACTGCCTTGCGGCTGAGTATGCGGGTATCGCCGTATTTTCCGCCGTTTAACAGCATCTGAGCGAATTTTTCATAGTCGTTTACGGTGGAAACCAGTCCTGCACCGCCTATCTCAAATTCGGGACGCTTTGTATATTTATAGACAAGTCCTAAGTGCTGCCAGTCGCACGGAGCGAGCTTACCGTCCTCGCCTCTGATATAGATTTCTGCAAAGCGGTCACGCTTTTCGGCAGGCACATAGAAATCGGTATCGTTCATACCGAGAGGCGTGAATATCTCATCTTTAAGGAAGTCGCCTAAACGCTTTTTGCTTACAACTTCAACTATCGCACCGAGAACATCTGCACAGACGCTGTAGTTCCAGCAGGTGCCTGGCTGTGCGAACAGCGGTATTTTACCCATTTCGTTGCACATCTCAACGGTTGAATATGTGCCGTTGCCGGAAAATGCTCTTTCGTAGAATTTATCGAATAAATCAGCCATTTTATCGCCGGAGGGATTTACGTTTCTGTCGGGGTACATAAGTCCTGCGGTCATTGTAAGCAGGTCGATGATTTTGACTTCACGGTTTGCCGGAACAATGCCGTCTGCGGTTACGACCTTCTGATCTTTAAAGCCCTCAAGAAACCAGCTTACGCTGTCGGAAAGGTCAATAAGCCCTCTGTCATAGAGTATCATTGTCGCAACTGCGGTAACGGGCTTTGTCATACTGTAAAGACGGTATATCGTATTGTCCGATATCTTAAGGCTACGGGCAACGTCAGCCATTCCGAAGCATTTATCGTATACTCGCTCTCCGTCCTTGATTATTCTTAAATGTCCGCCGGGAATCATTCCGCTGTCTACCTGCGACTGCATCATTTCATCAAGGCGGTTTAATTTATTCTTGTTCATAGTAACTCCTGTTTGCCTTACGGCTGTTATTTTCAGATTTATTGTAGCATATCCGATGTGGAAATGCAACGGTAAAAAGGAAAAGAAACAGCTTGTACGGCTGTTTCTCTTTTAATTTACTTAATTTCAAGCGAATCTATAACGCCTGCTATAAGGTCGGGGAAAGTTTCATCTTCAGTTGACTGTGTGAATGAGAAACAATAAGCATCTTCGCCCGACTGGATCATATACTGTGTTATGGTGGTCTGCTTTGTTACCTGTGACACCATGCCTGTCAGCTGCATATAGATTGCCTTTTTGCCTGCTATTTCGGTGTGCTGGAAATCAACCAGCTTGAAGTCCTCCATAGTAGCCTTATATGTGGCGGTCATCTGCTCTGAGGTCACATCTTCGATAGGGCTGTTGGTCTTGCTGACTACAAGATTGAATTTATTCTCGTTGTATTCGTCTGTTGACGCAAACTGATAAGCTATAGAGGCACTTGCGAGCTTCCAGTCCTTAGGCATTTTGAATGAAAGGTTGCCGTTTGCAAGGGAGAATTTGCCGTCCTTTACATATTCGTAAGTGACGGTCGATTCGGTGCTGTTTTCGCTGCTTTTGTTCTCGTCACTGCTCTTGGTATCCTCTGAACTGCTGTCGGTTTTACTTTCGCTGTTGACAGCTTCCGATGATGTGGAGGAGGTTTCCGAAACAGGTGTTGTGTCGCCGACATTACCCGTTGATGCATCAGATGAGGTCGAGGACGAACTGCAGGCGGTGAGCGCCGCTGTGCAGGAGAGTATCAGAGATACGGCAATGAGTTTTATATAAGTTGATTTCATACTGAAATTCCTTTCGATAATCAAATAGTCAGCCGATAGGCTTTATAAATGATATTTTAGCACATAAGGAGTAAAAAGTCAATTTCTAACCTTTATAAAAGGCAATTGTGAAAGAAATTTCATTTATTTTTCGTATTGTTCCAAAACCCAAGCAAGTTTCATAGAATATAACAAAAACATATTGCGGAGGTTAAGCTATGGAAAAATGTACATTCAGCACGGTTACGCAGAAATACCTTGACAGCTATGCAGGCATACTTGATACTATGACGGGAACGATGAACTGTGCAAAGGAAAATGACAGTATTTCTTATAATTTCATCGTGAAAATGATACCGCATCATCAGGCGGCAATACGAATCTCGGAGGAGCTGCTGAGATATACGACCTGCATTCCGCTACAGAATATCGCAACGGAAATTGTTGTGACGCAGACAAAGGAAACGGAAGAAATGAGAAAAATGCTCTGCGGATGCGCAGGATACCGTAATGACGGTCAATCGCTGTGCGGATACAGACGGCAGTACGGCATTATAGTTACGAATATGTTCAGCCGTATGAGGTCGGCTTGCCCCGATAACGATATAAATATAAGCTACATAAGGCAGATGATACCGCACCACGAGGGTGGTATTGCGATGTGCAGAAATGCGTTGAGATTCAGCATCTGTCCTCAGTTAAGAGCAATACTAAAAGAAGCTGTCAAAGCTCAGGTAAAAGGTATTGAGGAGATGAAAAAACTGCTTCAGTGCAAGGCGTGACCGATTGCAAAGGTCGGTCTGACAAAAACTCCCGACGGCACTTAAAATACCGTCGGGAGATTTGTTATTTGAATATGAAGTTTAATTTCTTTACGTTCGTATCCTGCGAGAAGGTTATTACGTTATACATAAACAGAACGTTCTTGTAATCACCGATATTGACACCGAGCGTTTTTATGTCGCCGTTTATATAGCGAAGGTCAAGTACGGTTATATGGCTGTAATTCTTTGCAAGGAACGGTATCAGCGAATGTGCGTAGCTGTCCTTTATCACAAGCAGACTGCCGTTGTCGGCATTTTCGGGAAGAACGGAATTTATGTCTATTCTGGGAACGTTCTGACCGAGGAAGGTGGAATATTTATCCTTTACATTAAGGAACTCACGGAAATACATACTGTCATACGTTCCGTCGGGCTGTGCTCCGCTTTTATATACGTTTACGCTGACCTTCGGTTCGTTATCCGCCAGAGCGTAAATGTCTATAGTGTCAGGGGTTATGCTGTTGTCGAGCGTCTTTGAATAGAGCGTGCCTCTGAAAGTGTCGGAAGCATGTTCTACGCTGAACTTATCGGCGGTATATGCGGAAAACTTCATTGCTTTTCCTGCCTCTGTATAGCCAAGATATGCGCCGTAGCTTGTCCAGTGGTGGTCGGTGCGGTAATAAATATAATCGTTTTTGGCACTGCTGAGAGCCGAATATACGTCAATTCCCGTGATTGAGGGAACGCTGTCGTAGCAGTCCTTTATGAACAGCTTCTGGTCTGCCGCACCGCAGTTTGCCGGAAGGGTATCGCTGTATATCTCCTGTGCGTTAGGGGCAAGCATAAAGTACATCTTGATCTTGGGATATTTCTGAGCGAAGCTTTCCATAGCGGCAAGGTTTTTCGATACGCTTTCCTTATCGTAATCGCTTTCTCTCCACGACTGCATCATTCTGCCGTCCTCGGTGAATATTCCCTTTATCTCCTTTTTGCCGAGCAATCTGTCGAAATCGTTCATAAGGCTTATCCACTGTTCACGCATTACTATTCTGTCCGAAAAGTAGTTTTCAAACTTAGTCATAAACGTTTTGTCGGTTACGGTGTCGAAATTGAACTTCGGCATTTTTTCAAGGTAGCGGTTTTCATTTTCGCTGAACGCATTTTCGGGAAGCTGTGCGCTTGATATTATCGTTGCAACTGGTACTGCTATCGAGATAAGAGCAAACAGCCCGATAAGCAGGAACTTATAGATATTTTCTTTTTTCATCTTATTTACTCCTTTCTCAGAAATTGAAGTACAGGAACGGGTTGTAGGTCTGATCTACAAGGTATGCGGCGCACATAACGAACATTCCCATAAGACCGGCAATTCCGCCGTAATTGATAAGCAGAGGCAGTTTTTTCTTCAAATATTCCACTGCGAGCTTGGGAAGGTCTGTACAGCCGATTATGCATATAATGAATGTTATTCCGTAGGTGGATATCTGATACATTGCTGTGCTGTCTATAAACGGTGTGCCGCCTGCGCCGAACATATTGGCTGCATAGGCGAAGGCTGTGGGCAAATCCGCTGTGTCAAACAGCACCCAGCCGAGTATTACAAGCAGCATTGTATAGATGTGGCAGAATACTGCCGGAATCTTCTGAAGCCATTTGCCGAGAAAGAGCTTTTCAAGTATGATGACAACACCGTACAGCGAACCCCAGAGTATGAAGTTCCAGCTTGCGCCGTGCCATACGCCTGTAAGGAACCACGTTATAGCGAGGTTCATTATAGTTCTCGGCATACCTTTGCGGTTGCCGCCGAGAGGGAAGTAGACGTATGATTTAAACCACGAACCGAGTGTGATATGCCATCTGCGCCAGAATTCAGAAATGCTTTTTGAAAGGTAGGGGTAGTTGAAGTTTTCGGGGAAGTGGAATCCCATCATTTTGCCAAGACCTATTGCCATATCGGAGTATCCCGAGAAGTCAAAGTAAATCTGGAAGGTGAATGCGAGTATTCCGAGCCACGAGCTTACTACAGACACCTGTGAAATGTCGGTTGATTTTACCGCTGTCCACAGTGCGCCTATGCTGTTGGCGATAAGCACTTTTTTGGAAAGTCCGATTATGAATCTTATAATGCCGTCATAGATAAGGTCGATCGTTATCGTTCTGTCGTCAAGCTCTTTTGCCACATCGTCATATCTTACTATAGGACCTGCGACAATCTGAGGGAACAGGGTCACGAAAGCCGCAAAGCTTATAGGATTTTTCTGAACCTTTACGTTGCCCATATATAAGTCTATCGTATAGGACATTGACTGGAACGTGAAGAAGCTGATACCGATAGGCAGCATATTCATAGGCAGAAAATCAATGCCGAAGAAGTTCATATTGTTTATGTCGATTATCTGACTTCCCGCTATTGCGTTGATGTTTTCAGCGATGAATCCGCTGTATTTAAACACGCCGAGAAGTCCGAGATTCATAACAACCGACACAATAAGGCATAGCTTGCGTGGGAGCTTTTTCCCTTCAAAGTGGTTCATCACAAGACCCGCAAAATAGTCTATCATTGTTGAGATGAGCATTACCACAACGTATATAGGCTCGCCCCACGAATAGAAAACAAGACCGCTTAGCAGGATGATGAAGTTCTTGCTTTTTTAGGAGCAATGTAATATATCAGCAGGGTTATCGGCAGGAACAGATATATGAATATCGATGTTGAAAAGACCATAAATTAATTACCTTTCGTGTACGGTTTTATTTTTTATTTTCAAACGCAGTGCGTACTGCGTTATCATATTCTTCTTTTGTATAAAGCCTGTTTATCACTTCAAGCATAGTATTTGCGCTGAGTATCGGCGGTAAGCCGAGTGCCAGCAATACGTCACATCTTAGCTGTGAGCTGTTGGCAGAGCCTATCATTCCGTCATCCATCATATCGGATTTGGTCAGAAAGTCGTGCTTTTTGTAAGCTGTATCGCCTTCGGTCGCAACACCGGCTTTTTTCAGAGCAGACTCCAGTATCTCTGTGTCAAGTCCCTCAACCCCGAGATAGCCTTCGGACGAGGGAACGGTTTTGCGTTTTTCCTTGCCTTTATCTGAGGCACGAATACGTTTATTATATCGCCGTTTTTACAGCAGCCTTTTATATGATTTCTGATTTTAAGTCCTGCGCTGTCGCTGTCGGTAAGTATCACTATTCCGCAGGTAGATGCAAGAGTTCTTATCAGCTCGGTTTTTTTCTTTATCCTTATATATTCCGAAACCGTCTGTGGTTATTATAACGGTATCGAGCAGGGAGGAGAGCTTTATTTTATCATATTTGCCTTCGACTATTACGGCACGTCTGAGCTTTATCAATAGTACGACCTCCTGCTTTTTTCGGGGGAGAGCTTCACTATCGTTTCCTCAAGCACCGTTCTGTAGTTTATTGCTGACGTCTTGAGGGCAAGGTCGGCGTTAAACAGAATATCAAGGCAGTTTCTTATATGCTCCGTATCGAGCCGTGATACGAGATTCATCGCTTTTGTCACAACGAAGGTACGGTTTTTTGCATATCCGAAATCATCGGCTGTCTGTTGTGAGGATTTTCCTGCTCCCTGTGCGGTTTTTGCACGGTAGAAGTCGATATAATTCGAAGAAAGAGCCGCCAGTATAACAACAGGCTCGATTTTTTGGGCGATAAGGTCGTCAAGTATCAGGAGCGCCTGTCTGCGATTACCCTTCAGAAGCTCTGTCGCAAGCGAATATATGCTTGTGTCAAGCTGTTTTATTGTCAGCTTGTCTATCATTTCTGCGGTTATTTCGCCAGTGCCGGCATAGCTGCACAGCTTATCGGTTTCGGTAGAAGCAAGGGAAAGATCGCATAGTGTAAGCTCCGCTATATGCTGAGCGTCAGCCCGTGATATTACACAGCCACGTTTCGCCGCTTTTTTCATAATAAGCTCCGTCACTCTTGCCGTCGTAAGATGGGCAAATTCGCAGACTGCGGCATTTTTCTGCTTTGTGAGGGCGGTTATGAGTTTTTTGTTCTTTGCTTTTTTAAGCTGTTCCGTGTTTCCCGTCATACTGATTATTACCGTGCATTCATCGGGAACATCCTTCAGGGAGTTCAGTATCGTTTCGATACCGTTATCATCGAACTTTTCAAGGTCGAGGTCGCTTATCAGAACAGCCTTGCTGTCTGCAAAGAGGGGCATACTGTCGATACTGTCCGTTAGCGTGTCAACAGGGAATGTACCTGCGAGCTTTATGAGATTTATATCATTCCTGTCCTTGCCGACGGTTGCGTCAAGCAGGCGGTCGGTATAAGTCTTTACAAGAAAGCGTTCTTCGCCGTAAAGATAGTTTACACGGCTGATTTCACGACTTTTTATGGCTGTTGACAGCTTATCCTCGTCCAGCTTCATACTGTTTCCCCTTTCTATCTGTAATTGCATCGGGCGGTTATCCCGTCCTCGTTTATGTGCAATTCGCACTCGGTAAAATAAAGAGATATTCCGTTTGACGCTTTCTGATACCTGTTTATCAGAAAGCAGGGTGTACCGGCAGAGATATATCTGCTTTTACCCCATAGGATATTTATCATATCCGTCTGTGCCTTTCCTGCGGATGAGATGTTGATCTTTGTGTTGTACGCCGACAGGAGCAGGGCATCGTTACGGCATCTGACCGAAAAAAGTCCTCCGTTTATATCATTGCAGCCGTCACATTCAGATACGTTTTCGGAAATAGCGTGTGCGGCTTTGACAAGCTCATTTCCGGGATTCTGATTATTGCAGAAAATGAGCGTGTCGGCATTGGTCTTATTGTTTTCCAGAAGCACGTTTTTTATTGTGCTAAGCTCTTTTTTATCGTTTCCGATAAGCACCGCCGCCGAATAATCACGGGAAAGTATCACAACAGAGCCGTTTGCTCCGTCACTGTGCATAAGCACCCTTATGCTGTCGTCCGGAATCTGAGGCAGTACAGTGTTTACTGCAGTAAAGCACAGCAGTGAAACGACAAGTATCGGAACAGCGTATTTCTTTTTAAGCAGAAGATAACACACAGCGGCAACGGCTGAAATCACAAGGATTGTTATAATCACCGTAAACGGCTCACAGCTGAAGTGCAGGAACGGTACGGCGGCAAAAGCCGAGAATATTATCCGCATAATGTCACAGCAGAAGTGCGCTATTGCGGCAAGCGGTATTACCACACCTCCTGTCAGTGCAAATATCAGCATCGCTGATAGGCACAGTGTAAAAAGAGGGACTGTTATCACTGATACGATTATGCCGGCAAGCGAAAACGTACCGAAATATATAGCCGAAAGCGGTATTCCCGCAAGTGCGGCACACAATGACACGCATAACGTATCGCAAAGTCTGCCGTTTAAAAACGGGAGCTTGTCTTTCAACCATGCGGAAGCCGAAACGCCGACAACGCCTGCTCCCACGGTAGTTACCGCAGAGAGTATCAGACCTGCGTCAAGGCAGGAGAGAGGGTCGAAAAGCGTTATCATCAGTACGGCAAGTCCGACAGAATTAAGACAATCGCTCCTGCGGTAAAACAGAGCGCCTGTGTTTGCCGTGATAATCATTATTCCGCTTCTCAGTACCGAAGCCGTAAAGCCGAAAAATGCCATAAAGCCTACTGTAAGCACCGCAGTTATCACGAACCTTACACGGTAGGAGTATCCGAGCCGTGTAGCTGTCAGCAAAGCCGTCAGTACGGTCATTATAAGCGTCAGGTGCATACCTGACACAGCGGTAAGATGCGATGCTCCCGACAGCCTTATATCACTGTAAAGCTCATCAGAAAAAGAACGTTTGTCACCGAAGAATATTCCTTTCATCAGCGCACCGCTGTCATCGGGAAAGCTATCGTCAATACGCCCTATCAGATATTCACGGTAATCGTCAATGAACGATAACGGGTAATCTCCCTTTGTTACGGAAATGTCGCCGTAAGGTATGGCGGATAAAGTTATACCGTCGCTCCTGTATCGGTCGGCAGTGCCGTAATATGCCGTATTTGTCAGCTTTTCAAACCGGGCTTTGAAATGTAACATATCGCCCTTTTTCGCATCAATGTCATCGGTATACATAATCACACCGACCTTGCCGTCTGAGGTATAGGTATAAAGGCTGAATACGGCTAAATCTCTACCAATTACTTGTTTTTGTGCCACAGTTGCGGTTATGTCATAGGTTCCGTTCAATAACGGTTCAGCCGCTTTTGACATAGACAAGGATACACAGCTGAATACGGTTATTCCTGCGGCACAGCAGAGCAGTGCTGCGGATATGTCATATTTCCTTGTTAAAATCGCTGTTATTATCGCAACAGCTACAAGTAATATTACTCCACAAATGAGAAAAATTGCAAAATCAAAGAAAATTGAGGCGAAAATCAGTCCTATCAGATATGAACCTCCAACAGCCGCTAATTTCCGCCTCACAACTATTCACCTTTTAAGCAAGCTCAACGCTCAGCTTTTTGCCGCCGAGTAAGTGGAAGTGGAGGTGACGCACTGTTTGACCGCCGTCTTCACCCACGTTTGAAACGATTCTCCAGCCGTTTTCAAGGTTGAAGGACTCGGCAAGATGCTTTGCAACAAGCATAATGTCTTTTACTATACCGGCATTGCTTTCATTAAGCTCATCTACACCGTCGATATGTTCTTTGGGAATGATAAGGATATGTACCGGTGCCATAGGATTAATATCCTTGAAAGCGATTACTTTATCGCTCTCGTATACCTTTTCGGAAGGGATTTCGCCTGAAACAATTTTACAAAAAATGCAATCCATACTTTTTCCTTTCCGGCTTTTATCAGCCAATCATATTCTTTACTATATCGGTAAGTGCAAGCAGAGCCACGTCAATCTTTGTTACATCTGCGATGCCTGCCATAGCTGTGTCGGGCTTTCCGCCGCCCTTACCGCCTGCGATAGCCGCAATTTCCTTTACTATCTTTCCTGCGTTTGCGCCCTTGGCAACAGCTTCGGGGCTTGCGATACAAAGGAAGTTGCCCTTGCCGTCGGATACGCCTGCAAGCACGGCGACGAACGAATCGTTAGCGTCTTTCAGCTTGTCGCCGGCTTTTCTGAGGCTGTCGCCCGTTACGCCTGAAAGCATAGCGGAGAATACCTTTATGCCGTTTACTTCTGTTGCACCCTCTGTTACATTCTTCATCTGGCTCATTGAAATGATGCCGTTAAGGCGGTCTATTTCAGCTTGCATAGCGTGCATCTCGTTCATCATGTTTTCGCACTTCTGCATTACAGCGGAGGGGTTTGCTATTTTCAGTACCTGAGCAATATTTGTAACCATTGCCTTTGTCTGATCGTATGCGGAGAGTACATTGTAGCCTGTTACAGCTTCGATTCTTCTTACGCCCGAAGCTACCGATGTTTCGGAAATAATCTTGAACAGACCTGCCTTTGCGGTATTGTCAAGGTGAGTACCGCCGCAGAATTCCGTAGAAACATCGCCTGCCTGTACTACTCTTACAATATCGCCGTACTTTTCACCGAACAGAGCCATTGCGCCCTTCTTGCGTGCTTCCTCGATAGGAAGTTCTTCGGTTACTACAGGAATACCTGCAAGAATCCAGTCATTTACGAGCATTTCAATCTTTTCAAGCTCTTCGGGAGTTACTGCACTGAAGTGGCTGAAGTCGAAACGGCATCTGTAGGGATCTACAAAAGAGCCTGCCTGATGAACGTGGTCGCCGAGAACCTTTCTGAGCGCCGCCTGTAAAAGATGTGCGCAGGTGTGGTTTCTCGCTGTAGCCATACGCTTCTTTTCATCAACAGCCGATTTTACACTGTCGTCTGTGTAGAAGCATCCGCTCTCGACATGGCAGTTGCAGATAAACTGTCCTGCGCCTGTCTTCTTGGTGTCGATAACCTGCATTACGTTTTCGCCTGCCGTAATTGTACCGCAGTCGCCTACCTGTCCGCCGCTTTCTGCGTAGAAAGGTGTAATATCAAGAACGACCGTTACCTCGTCACCCTCGTTGCATACATCGGTGACCTCGCCGTCCTTTATCATAGCAAGAATCTTGCTGTCGGCGGTAAGCGACTTGTAGCCTACGAATGTGGTTGTAAGTCCGCTGAGCGCATTGGCTGTAGCCTCGTCCCAGCCGCCCTTGAATGCCTGATTTGAGCGTGCCTTTGCTTTCTGCTCATTCATAAGCTCGAAGAAGCGTTCTTCATCTATACCGATATTTCTCTCCTGAAGGATCTCTCTTGTAAGGTCAACGGGGAAGCCGTATGTGTCGTGCAGCTTGAAAAGGTTTTCGCCGCTTAAGATAGGCTTGTGTGTATCGTCTGCTGAAAGCTCCTTTATAAACTCGCCGAGTATCTGCATACCCTTGTCAACTGTCTTTGCAAAGCTCTCTTCTTCGGTCTTGATGACCTTCTTTATATATTCTCTCTTTTCGTCAAGTTCGGGATAAGCTGTGAGGTTTTCGTTTATAACCGTGTCGCATATTTCATAGAGGAAGGGTCTGTTTACGTCGAGCATTCTGCCGTGTCTTGCGGCACGTCTTAACAGACGGCGCAGAACGTAACCTCTGCCCTCGTTTGAAGGACGGATACCGTCGCCGACCATAAATGTCGTTGAACGGATATGGTCGGTGATAACACGGATAGAAACATCTGTTGTGGGGTCATCGTGATAGTTTACACCTGCAACGGAGCAGATTTTCTTCATAATGTTCTGAATAGTATCAACTTCAAACAGGTTGTCAACATCCTGCATTACGCAGGCAAGACGCTCAAGTCCCATACCTGTATCAATGTTCTTTGTCGCAAGCTGAGTATAGTTACCCTTGCCGTCATTGTCGAACTGTGTGAATACGAGGTTCCATATCTCGATAATTCTGTCACATTCTCCTGCCTGTTCAAAGCTCTCGAAAGGACCGTACTTTTCACCTCTGTCAAAGTGTATCTCAGAGCAGGGTCCGCAGGGTCCGCTTCCGTGCTCCCAGAAGTTGTCTGCCTTGCCGAGCTTGATTATTCTGTCACGGGGTACGCCGACTTCGTTAGCCCAGATGTCGCCTGCTTCATCGTCTTCTTCGTAAATCGTTACCCAAAGTCTGTCCTCAGGGATTTCAAGCACCTTTGTGAGATACTCCCACGCCCATGCCGTAGCCTCGTGCTTGAAGTAATCGCCGAATGAGAAGTTGCCGAGCATTTCGAAATATGTGCCGTGTCTTGCAGTTTTACCTACGTTGTCGATGTCGGGTGTTCTGATACACTTCTGACAAGTTGTTACACGGTGTCTGGGCGGTTCTTCAATGCCCTGGAAGTATTTCTTGAGAGGTGTCATACCTGCGTTTATAAGCAATACGGAGTTATCTCCCTGCGGTACCAGCGGCGCTGACGCCATTCTCAGATGTCCTTTGCTTTCGAAAAATTTCAGATAGCTTTCTCTAAGATCGTTTAGTCCTGTCCATTTCATATAATTTATGATTCCTTCCGTTTATCATCAGGGTAGCAAAAAAGCCGTACCCGATTTTTAGTTGAAAATACATATTAAATTATATACGAATTTGGAAAAAAAGTCAATATTTTTTGTGACAAAGAGGTGAGAGGGGGTAAAAATAAAGAGCCTTTTACGTTCAGGCTCTCAGTTTGTAGAAAAAGTCTATTTTTATAAAAATAGAGCAAATTCTCTATCCCTAACCCCAAACCCCTTCCCCGTGGGAAGGGGCTGAGGGCTGCCGCCCTCACCCCCTTGGGGCTACGCCCCAAACCCCATTTTCAAAAATATATAGGTTTTTCGACAGTCTAAGAGCCTTTTATGTTCAGGCTCTTTATATGCAATTGAAATTATTCGGATACATCGGATGAAACCGGTTCAGGCTTGCTGTCTTCGGTTTCTTTGCTGTTTTCCTTGTCGCTTTCTTTGCTGTCGGTACTTTCGGTCTTACTGCTTGCGGTTTCGGGCTTTTCGGCAGGGAATGCCTTTGCAATCTCTGTCAGAAGCTCGGTAATCCTGCCGCTCGGACGTTCAAAATATTTGTTTTTCACAACGGTGATTTTTCCCTCCTTTACCGCTTTAAGTCCGGAATAATTTTCGTTTGTGGTAAGCATATCCTTGCCTATAGTGTCACTTACGAAAATAAGGTCGGGCTGATTGTCCTTCAGCATTTCGGGGTTATAGGTATAACCGCTCGTACTCTCGGCTATGTTTGTGCCGAAAAGGCTGAGTATTGCATTTTCAAACGTATCCTTGCCTGCGGGGGTATTTGCGGCGGTGACATATATAAAAGTTTTGTCGGTCTTTTTAATCGAATCAAGCTGTTTTTTTATGGGGGCGAATGCTTTTTCGCCTGCAGATTCGCCGTCAAAAATGCCGTTCATTGCAAGCCCGAAAAATTTGTAGACGTTTTCAAATTCTTCAATGGTTTTCGGGGACGCAATTGTCAGAACTTTTGTGCCTTGCGCCTCCAGTGAAATTCTGTCCTTTGTGACGATAGGCGTAGCGGTTATCACAAGGTCGGGCGAGAGCTTTTTTATCGCCGCAATATCGGGATTCGCACTGCTTGCGGCTTTCGGCAGCTCCTTTACGCTTTCGGGATAGTCGCAGTAGTCGCTGACGGCAACTATCCTGTCGCCGTAGCCCATTTCAAAAAGGATCTCTGTGTAGGCGGGGGTAAGCGATACTATTTTTTCGGGAGCTTTCAATATTTCTGTGCCGTTGAGTGTCACGGGGTATGCGCTCAGCGGCTCGGAAGCCTCACTGCTTTCCGTTATCGCACCGGACGATCTGCCCGGTACGAGTACGATGTTTTCACATCCGCTTATCGCAAAGGTCAGCATAAGCAGTGCCGAGATTAAAAGCGGTATTTTTTTCTTCATCACATTTTCTCCGGATCTATGCCGAGAGCGAGCTTTGATTGCAGGCTGTCGGCGAACTGTCTTGCTATTCTCGGGGATCTGCCGTTTCTCTTAAGAGCAAATCTTTCCGCACATCTGTCGAGCTTGTCTGCGTCTATCATTATACCTCTGTCAAGGATAAGACTGCGGACTATTTCGAGATAGGTTTCCTTGTTCGGTGCGAGGAATGTCACAAACAGACCGAATCTGTCGGACAGCGACATACTTTCGTCGATTTCATCAGCACTGTGAACATTGTCGCCCATACGGCTGCTTTCGGTTTCCTTGATAAGATGGCGGCGGTTGGTGGTCGCATATATGAGTATATTTGACGGCCTTCCGCAGACAGAGCCTTCCAGAACCTTCTTAAGTATACCGAAGCCTTCATCGTTTTCGCCGAATGAAAGATCGGTGTTGCCGCTGCAATGGTCAAAAGATGCCGCGTACAAAGGAATCCATGCCCCTGCGGCTTCGTCGATAAGGTCATACAGCCGGTCAAAGGCAATGCGCGGATCGCTGTTGGCGCAGCGCACATAAATCCAGACATCGTGGTTTCGCATAAGGTACATCTCAGGTTCCCCTTTTCACAAAAAAGTAATCCGGGCGCTTCTGCTCCCGGATGAATTGCTGCACATCTTCAATTTTCTCGGTGGTTGGGCAAGTCGGCAGTGCTGCCAGCGCGGCATCATGGTACTTGCCGCCGATGCCCGCGCGCTCGTCCAGAATCGCCACCACGCAGGAGTCCTGCTCGGTACGGATGGCACGACCAAAACCCTGCCGTAGCTTCTTCTGCATTTCGGGGATGATTTCGGCGTTTATGTAGTCGCGCAGATTTGGGTACTGCCGGCGTTCGTAGTCGCTGACCGGGTCAGGAATCGAAACGGCAGTTTTGCGATAATCAGCAGTGACACCATATCGCCGGGGAAGTCGATGCCCTCCCCAGCAGGAGCCAGCAGCGAACAGAACGCCGTTGCCGGATTGCTTGAACTTCTGGATAATTTGCCGCCGTTGCGCCACGCCTGATAGGTCGGGTACGACCACTGGCCGTCCGTCAGTGCGGGACTTCCGCCATCTGGCGGTACGCTGTGAACAGCACCAGCGCATGACCATGGCAAGCATCCACCAATCGGACGATTTCCTCTGCCATTCGGCGGTTGTCCATTCGCATTTTTCGCGCAGCGGAAAGTATAACAGACATTTTCTCTTGTAGTTAAACGGAGAATCTGCTCGGAAATGACGCAGAGGTCAGTAAGCCGCCAGCCCCAAAAGCTGTTCCGTGTGCTCGAAATCTCCGGCTGCTGTCAGCGTGCCGGAGGTCAGAATCGCGGGTTCGCGTGTTCCACAGGGCGCTGCGGAGCAGCTGCGGCGTACGCGGTTGCTGGCTGCGCAGAATGTGGGCTGGCCATCGGCATCGTAGTCGATGTATAAGATGCGCGCGTCGGCACCTCCAAAAGAAAAAGGCGCAGGAGGCTTTCTGCTTCCCAGCCTGTTCAGCAGGTATCGCGGCACATCCGGCAATCCGCCAGCATTTTGCAACAGTGCTATACAGTCGATGAGCAGCGCGGCGGAACGGTGTAAGAACGAACGGTTCGCTCACTTTCTTCGCAGCTTGGAAAACCCCTGCGTGCAGGAGAACGACAGCGCGTAAAGAACGCCGTCCGCAGCTGTCTGGCAAATCCTTTGTAGTGCGCCTGTTGTAATAAAAGGCACAATTCATCCATGGCGCGCGAGGATAGTGTTTCCGTGTACATCTGACGGGCGGCATCGGGAAGCTTGTGTGCCTCGTCCACTACCAGCGCCTGATAACTGCGCAGGAGCAGCGGTCTATCTTCAAGCCGATGCGATGCGTCTGCCAGCAAATAATTGTGATTGCAAATTTGGATGTCGGGTTTCATGGAATCCCGCAAATATTGCTGGTAGCGGCAATCTAAGCGCATAAAGCAATCGCGCGGGCAGGACTGCGGCACAAAATCCGGCAGCGGTCATAGTGAGAAAGTTCCGGGATATGATCCATGTCCAGAATATTTTCTGCAATGCGCAGGCTTCTTTTCTCCCGCGTTCGTTTCGGATGCACCAGCGCGGCTCTTTCCGCAAGGCGGGCATCACAGACAAAGCGTTCTTTGCCCTTGCGGACAACAGCGGTGATGGGGTCGCGGATGATGCCCTCAGTCAACAAAATAGCGGACAGGTCGGGCAGATACTCTGTAAGGATAGCGTCCTGCAAGGCAACGCCGGAAGTGGAGATAACGATGGGCAGTTTCATTTGTTCTGGACGGTTCATCTG
>VOFB01004336.1_pt1 | contig 46101 bp, 82 predicted proteins | sample 5384141 | NCBI WGS metagenome assembly VOFB01 (sample SAMN12384721, study PRJNA508395) | human gut metagenome | isolation source: healthy gut A | host: Homo sapiens | reverse complement strand
ATGTGCCCAGCCCTCCACGTATTCTCTTCATAGTCCCGTAGGGCATCCGCCATATTGTTACCTTGCTTTTGTATTCTGTAAAACCGAAGCCAAAAATCGGACAGATTCTCCTTCTTTCTGACTAATGGCACTGAGCAGTTCCATGTTCTTTGCAGATGGTAGGATTGAAAAACAAAAGGATGCTCGTAACTACTGATCACTGAATGTCAGAAAACAAAGAATGACAGCGCAAAAGCAACCAACAGTTTTCCCTGATTTTTTGGAAGCACCACAGAGGTGTTATGAATATAAAGTGTGTAGGTCTGCTGGTCCAACAAGAAGTCCAATCCCTCTATGAGGTTGGTACGACCTTCATACCTTTTGAGAATATTGGATACCCTGGCGAGAAGTCGGTCTTTTCTGCACGGCTTCGTCAAATATTCATCTGCACCCAACTGGAACGCTTGCAGTTCATCCTTTACCTGATCTCTGGAAGTCAGCACCAGGATGGGGATAGCGGTTTTATTCTTTAACTCCTGGCAGATTTGAAAGCCACTGATTTCTGGTAAATTCAGGTCTAAGATCACGAGGTCAGGACGGAGGGCTGCCAAGAGCCGAGCGGCATCTTCAAACTCGGTGATTGCCTCCACAAGATACCCGTCCTTTTGGAGCATATTGCAGAGTTCTTCCCGCATATAGACTTCATCTTCCACAACAGCAATTCTTTTCACGACAGCACCTCCTTCCAAATTATTCTTCTCTCTGCGGCTGCATCAGTGTCAGCAAATACCGATCACTGGAGTGCTTGACCACTCTCATATAAATATATTCTATCACGCAAAGCAGCAAAATCATAGCAGCAGATACAAACATCATTTCAGCCACTGTCCCACGGGTTCGGGACGAGAGTATCCCTGTAAACAACGCTCTGACTCCAAACAGACTGCTGACAGCTGCAACCAATACAGGAAGTCCCATAAACCAGGTAATTTGCTTTCCAGCAGACTGGCAAAGGGTTTCGTAAGTAGCTCCCAGGCGGATCAGAGTCTGGTATCTGCGCCCGGTTTTCTGCTGACTCATCAGGAACTGAACACCCACGATGGTGTTGGCAACTACCAGGAAAACAATCGCAAGATAGAGGGTAATATAACTGGATGCTATGGTGTAGAAAAGCTGGCGGCCCATATTCTGAAGATAGCTTTCATATTCGATACCTATTTTGTCCAGCTTCTCGTTCAGATCGGAATAGGCAGTCATAAGGCTATTTCCTTCCATAGCCTGCTCACTGAGTACCGCATTCACATACGTATCATACATTCCTTGGGTATGATAGAGGAAGGCTTCATCTGGAAGAATCAATGCAAAGGACAAAGTAATAGAACGATCCGTAATCAAATATACAGACTGAACCTCTCCAGTAAGATAAATCGGACTGCCAACCAGTTCCGTTTCAGGCTGTTCAGTAAGTATGTCGTTCAGCATTGCGGTACGATTTACAGTAGTAAAGTCGGAACCTATATAAACAGCGGCTTCATCCTCACTTAATTTAATGACAGGCTTGCCGGACAATTCCAACAAACGATTATAGTCCGATAAACAAATCAAATATGGGTATGTGGCATAACCAAGATTGTTCAGAAGGACATCCCGGTCTTCCGACTGGGGCAGGCTCCGAAGAGAGTCCATAACAGCGTCCATGCTGTAGGCATTATCATAATCTTCTGTGGTGCGAATACGCCCAACCCTCATTTCAAAAAGCTCTGAAAATTGATTTTCCAAACTGTTTTCTTTCAGGACTGCCTTTATATTCGGAAGAACCTGCGATGAGTCTTCTGCAGTATGATCTTCAAAAGTATAGTCGATTACATGGCCAGAAGACAGGTTATTCGTTCCTGCAATTCCTACGCCCGCACCAAAACAACACAGCGCCGCCAGAATCAGCAGGGAGCTGATGGCCATGGAGTTTGACTGATGAATGACATTCTCCTGAATCTGCCGGAAGGTAAATACATGAAGCTGCTTATTTCCTTTTCCTTTCTTAACAATCAAAGCAATCAGCGCACGCATCCCATAGAAAAGCAGCATCGTACCAACTATGCCCAACAGCAAAGTCAGTCCCATCATACTTACCTTTGTCCATGCAATTCCCTGAATCGCCATGTAGTAAGCCACTGCCAACATCACACTTCCGCATATAGCAGCCAGTCCATAGATAACAGATGGCATTTGCTTTTTGGGGCGGTTCGTTGGCTGGGATAGCAAAGTACCGATCTCCTGGCGGCTGATTCGTCCACTCAAAATCAGAAGTGCCGTCAGCTTAATTGCCAGAAATCCTGCCAGCGTCCATTCAATCGCAGACCAGGATAAAGAAAACTGATGACCGATGATCCCCATGCCTACCAGCTTGGCGGTGACAAGACTGACAATTTCTGAAAGCACCACAGCCACAGGTAAGCCTATGAGCATGGCAAGAATACTGGTCAGGAAATCTTCCGCCAGAAGCATCCAGAACAGTTTGCTTCTGCGCATTCCCAACATCAGATAGACACCAAACTCGTGGCGTCTGCGCTCAAATTGATACTTGCAGGCGAAATAGATCAAAAAGAAAAGAATACCCAGGGTCATTCCGTAAAACACAGGAATCAGAAGCAGGAGCTTGTCAACTGCGTCACTCTCCATTTTCTGCAAAAAGAATCATTACATCCTGTGTGGAGATGGAAAGAATCATGTAAAAGGCAATAATAGAAATCACCAGGGAGCTGAAAAACAGACCGTTTTCCTTTCGGCTGCGGTGGCTGTTCCGAAGAATGAGATTAGAGAACATTTGCGCTACCCCCTCCCAGTTGAGCCATCACCTTCAGGATGCGCCCGTAGAACTCCTGCTGGCTTTCGTCTCCACGCCGAAGCTCATGAAAGATCACGCCGTCCTGGATGAACAGAATGCGCTTGCAGAAGCTGGCGGCATTGGAATCATGGGTTACCATCAGGATCGTAGCTTGTTCGTCACGATTCAGGCCGGACAGCTTCTCCATAAGACTTCTTGCGTTCTTAGAATCCAGCGCACCCGTCGGTTCATCGGCAAGGATCATTTGGGGATGTAAGATCAGAGCCCTTGCTGCCGCAACACGCTGACGCTGGCCGCCGGACATCTTGGACGGAAACTTATTCAGAACATCAGTGATTTCCAGATAGTCAGCCAACTGCTTCAGCCGCTGGCTGCTTTCTGCTTCGGCTACCCCATGCAAGGAAGTCGGAAGCAGGATGTTTTCCCTGCCAGTCAGGTTGTCCAGCAATTCAAAGTTCTGAAATAGATAACCAACTTTTTTGCCACGGTACTCGGCAAGAGCCTTTCCCTTGAGGTGAATTAATTTGCATAGTTCGTTCATCGCCCTCAGGCATCGATAATGCAAGCAGTAATCCATTTTTACCAGCTTCCAACCTTCCGATTCGATCATCCATTTGCCCATGCTCAATTCGTTCAACAAGCCGATATGTATCTTCAACCATGCTTGTTAGTCGAGCCATCTGCTGCTGCATCAAAATATTATGGTATCCAACCGACAAGTCCTGAACTGGATTACCCTGGACAAATCCTTGTTCTGAAATTGGCAGTGGTGTAACCACCTGGTGCCTACCATTTTCAGCAACCTCCATTAACGATGGCCACATTTTCCCGTTTTTCTGGTTTTGCATCATAAAATATTCACCGACTCGAATGCTTTCTGAAATTCAGCAGGAATCTGAACGACATACTGTGTACCTGCTTTAATTTTAGTAAGCACATCTCCCATATTCACATATTGAACAACCTGACCAAGGATTGAACGATAATCAAATCCCTTTGTATCTTGGGTAATATACAAGGTTTTTCCCGGTGCTGGTACGGGCATCGTCTCGCTATCAGATGAAACCGGCAGATTTTGTTTATTCTCAGTTAACTCATTCATATAATTATCACCTCATAATAGGGCTTGTATTTTTTGCGAAAGCAATACTTCATTTTTACTTTTTCTTCCCAGAAGCAATTGCTTTAACCAACCAGGCTCCCGCTGCACCGCCAGCCAACAATGGACTAGCAATTGCGCCCATTGCTCCTGCAAAGCAAAGGTCCCACCTAATACTGCTCCCATCGCTAACATAACCTCCTTTGAGGCGCCTTTCGGGTTGCTGTTCCTGCTAAAATAGACGGAGTGATCATGTTTGCCTTTTCCAACAGCGTTCTAATTTCATCTTCTTTATATTGCTCGGATGATCCACAAGCATGTCCAAGATCAATCGAAGCACTTCTGTTTCCTCCGGACATCTTGCTATCTCTGCATCTAAAACACTGCGCATTGCAATATACTGTGTTTTGTTCAATTTGAATTTATCACGATTGTTTTTTTCCCAGGTTGTTGATGGTTTGTCTGGTAACACCAATCTTGTCTCCAAACTCTTCTGCTGTCCAACCTACGGTCCTTCTTATTAGAAGCATATTATTCTGAAAATCTAATTATCTCTTCCATGATGTCACCTCCATGTTTGCATTCTATACCTTGACAAATATTTTGTCAATGTATTCATATTTCTTTTTACACTTCAGAAAAAGAAGAAGCACTATAAACCCCAAATATTCTTTCAAATTACAAATTGATACATTATATCATCTAATAAGTTTTACTTTCATTTCCCCTCATGATCATGAGACTTTTTTCGTTCAAATTGTGATTATATGTAAAAAAGCGTAGGATTTCTCCCACGCATTTATACTATTATTCAGCTATTCCGATCCGATCTTCCAAAGGTGTAAATAAGATGTAAATTCTACGTTTCCATCCAAGAAACCCAATAAAATCAAGGCGTTTGCCCCGTCCCTTAAACACTGCCGTGGCAGACGAATAGAATTTTTATCATAATTTTGTTTTCTCCTTAACTAGCGAGTTTTTCTGGGTATGTTGTGCGATGTTCTGAAATTATGGATTACTTTATTCCCGCCTATACTCCTCGATCACCTCAAGAAACCTCTCCATACTTCGCAAATTTATTTTCGCCCACACCTGAAACGTCCAGCATTTCAGGCTTGAAGCCGGCATTTTTGCTGCCATATCGATCAGGGTCTTGTCACTGAAAATAATATACGGCGGCATGCTTTCCTCACGTGCAATTTCAAGGCGGAGTTTCTTAAGTCGTTCAAACAATTTGTAGCCGGAAGATGTAAGTGTTTCCACACTTTTTGCTTTCTTCTTCGTTTTGGCTGTCTTTTTCCGGCTGTTTGTCTTCATCTGTGATCTTAACGAAAACAGAAGCCTCTGGATTTTTCAGGCCACTGATATCACCCAGTTTGAGAACCTGATAATCCCCCACGCGAAGATATCCCTCTAATACCAACTGTTCGATCAAACGTCTTAACAGATTCTTGTTCGTTCCTGCCAGAACGCCGTATGACTTGTAGCGAACAGCCCTATTTCCTCCAGCCTCGCCGTCTTAGCTCCGGCAACAGTGTCAATGATGATCTGCCTTCCATATCTTCCCTTCGCTTCGTATACGCAGTTGATCACTTTTTGGCTGCTTCTGTCATATCCAGAGTTTCAAATTCCCGCAGGCAATTGCCGCAGTCCTGACACGGTTTTTTTCGGATTTTCCCGAAATACTTTAAAATATAATTGCGCAGACATTCTGTTGTATAGCAGTATCGCTCCATCACCTGCAGCCGCCGGACATCCCTTTCCCTGACCGTCTCCCTGTCCGCCGGATCGAGATCCTGCATTTCCTTATGATCCAATAAAAACCGGTTGATCACAATATCCTGCGGTGAAAATAAAAGAATGCACTTGGCGTCAAGCCCGTCACGACCGGCTCTTCCTGCCTCCTGATAATAGTTTTCCATACTCTGCGGCATATTATAATGAATGACAAAACGGACATTCGATTTATCAATTCCCATACCGAACGCATTTGTTGCAACGACAATACTTTGTGTAGTCGAATACGAAATCATCCTGCATTTTTTTCCGCTCCACAGCACTCATTCCTGCATGATATTTTCCCACAGAAATCCCCTTGCTCTTAAGCAGTTCATATATATTGTCAACGTTTTTCCTTGTTGCGCAATAGATAATTCCACTGTCACCGCTATGCCCGAAAATATATTTCAAAATGTACTGTTCTTTATTCTTTGGCTTTTCCACCTGAAAAAACAAATTTTCCCTGTCAAATCCATTTACCAATGTAAAAGGATTCTGCAGTCCTAACGTGCAAACAATGTCTTCGCGGACGGTTTCTGTTGCTGTAGCTGTAAATGCACTGATGATTGGACGTTTCTCCAACGTTTTGACAAATTCAACAATTTTCATGTAACTTGGGCGGAAATCCTGCCCCCACTGTGAGATACAGTGTGCTTCGTCCACTGTCACCATTGAAATAGGTACGCTTTTTGCAAGAGCGAGAAACCCCTCTGTGACGAGCCGCTCCGGCGCTATATAAATAATTTTGTAAATACCCTGTCTCGCTCTCCTGATCGTCTCATTATAATCTTTTTCAGAAAGCGAACTATTGATAAATTCCGCCGGCACTCCTGCCTCATTTAATGCTTTGACCTGATCCTGCATAAGTGAAATAAGCGGCGAAACCACCAATGTGATTCCCGGCAAAAGCACTGCCGGGATCTGATAACACACGGATTTTCCTGCACCTGTCGGCATGACTGCAAAAGCATCTCTCCCCGCCAAAATGCTGTCAATGACAGATTTCTGTCCCGCTCTGAACGAATCATATCCAAACAAAATTTTTAATGCCTGTTCGGGAGTATGGTATTTGTCATTGGTGCGTGTATCTTTTGTTTCGGCGTCCGAAGTATTTCTTTTGATAATAATTTCATGTGTCATCCTAACTAAAATTGTGTTTGCTTTCTAAATCTTTTTCTGCATTGATTGGTTCATTTTTTTAACAACAACCTACAATATATTGCCTTTATTGTATTCTTTATCCAAATAGTTTCAAGGAATTCATGAAAACGCAAAATATCGTTGGTTGTGCCTCTTCGATAACCGCATTTCATTGAGCAACTTATAGTTCACATCTTGCTTTGTCAATTATAGTATTAAAATTCTCGCAAAGTCAGCATAATCCGTATAACCTCGCAAGATCATTTTGTTATCCATTTCAGCTAGTGCTTTCTTAAATTCTTCCTCGTATCTTTTACGAATTTTGCAGCTTATAACACAATATCTACTGTTATTTTTGCAATATTCTTTTCCGAATTTGACTGGTACGTTGTGTTTTATAAATAATTGATCTGCCAGATATTCATCACAATCCAGAAATATATAAGAATATGTAAAGGTGACATTGTTTTTAATTTCAAATAATTATTCAAGATTCAACCTCCTTTTTTACTATAGTAAACAGGTAAAATCTTTTCGTCGAGCAACTGTTGGTTTGCTATGCCACAAATAAATTCCCCCATAAACAACTTGAAGAGGACACGCGGTCCTCCTCAACTAAAAGCTCCATTGGGCTTACATTATATAAGATTGCTAAGGCTACTAAGTTATCGGCCTGTGGATAGCACTTTCCGGCTTCCCATTTATACACGGCCTGAGTTGATTCAAAACCCATATACTCCATGACCTGCTTCACAGAGATATTTCTCTGCCTGCGAATTTCTCTCATTCGCTCTCCACTTGCCACGATGTCGAAACGTGGTCGTTCCATATCGCGCCTCCTTTTTTGAAAAACACTACTATATTCTGCAAAATACCACATGAAAGTATCATAACACAAAATTGATCGTGTGTGTTATAAACTTATGGTTAAATAATAATGTATATCCGCATTCCTTCTTCTATCTTACCTGTATAACTGTCTGTATCATTTTTCAAAAGATTGAGCGAAGCGCACATCATCTTCTTCTGTACGTTTTCTCGGTCCTTTATATGATTTTTGTGAGAACCCCGTCTTGCTTTCTTATTAAGGTGTCTCTCCATCAACATTTGGTCTATATTTTCATCAGTATACCACTTACCTGATTGGTAAATGGCATACGCACCTTTCCCAAGTGCCATAGCAGCTACCCCATAATCCTGAGATACCACAATATCCCCCTTATGGCAAATGCTGATCAGCTTGTAATCTACTGCATCAGTTCCTGCTCCGACAATAATCACATCGCTATAATCTGAATATAGCACATGGTTCGTATCACAAAGCAATGTTGTCGGAATATTATATTTTTCTGCCAATGATTCAACAATGCCCACCACCGGACAAGCATCTGCATCTACTAATATCTGCATTATTACCTCTATCCATCTTAATTATCTTGTCATTGAAAGTAAGTTCCTAATTTTCTCAATCAATGTAATATCCGCCGGCAACCACTCTACATTATTCAATTCATCCTTTGTTAACCATCTTGCTGCCTCATGCTCTTTTTAGCACAAGATTTCCTCTTACAATTTGACACCAAAAACAATCCATAGAAAGATGAAACTGTGGATAGTCGTACTCAACTGTATCCATCAATTCTCCAACAGATACCTCCGTATCAAGTTCTTCTATAATTTCACGCTTCAACGCCTCCTGAGGTGTTTCTCCTGATTCAATTTTTCCACCCGGAAACTCCCAACCGCCTTTGAAATCACCATATCCACGCTGTGTTGCAAAATGATTGTTTCTCCATTCTCGTTAACTGCTTTTATAATCGCAAAGAACTACTTTTACTGTCTTCATATATCCTCCCATTAAGAATTCACAATGTACTCATAAATATCTTCTCGCACCGGAACGTCAAGTATCCACTCTATTTCCACTGCTGTTTTCTCGGTATTTGTCATTGTAAATTCTTTGGTATTTCCACTTGCTGTCATATGACCAAGATAATAGAACTCCTTCGAAACCTTTGTCATCCTTGTTTTTTCTTACAAAAGTTCTACTTGAATACCTCGTTCCTTTGCTTTCAAAAATTCTGAACATCCTCAGATTGTAAGCTTCTTCCTGATTTAGAAATAGCTATCAACCGATCTCTAAATCCTGGTACAAAGTGATCTTCATATTTCGTAGTATCACTAATATCCTCTGCTTTATCATAATTAATGAAAACAGGAAATGTTTTCGTCTTTTTATCAAACTTATAACCACCAATATTTAATGGTACTTCGTTTTGCTCCCAGTTCAAAAGTCGACAAACATCCTCATATGTATATTTCTGATATAAAACTAAATCTGTCTGATCATAAGTGTTCTTGTAATCTCTTTCATATCGACTTATTCCAAAGTCAACAAGTTCCTGAAGCACACCATAAAACTCATCATTTGCCAACATCTGCATAAATAATTTTGTTGGTTTATAATCATTTCCTTCTTGCTCCATAAATACGCATTGCGAATATGTCTTTTTTACTTGCTCCAGCAGGAAATTTGTTTGTCATAACATTTACAATATTCTCCTTCTGTCCTGACTGATATTTTTCCATACTCTCTCATATCCTCTGATAAACCCGCAAATAAACCAATTTTTGATAAACCATGAGCGTATGTAAGTATTCTCTTTAGTATCTGAAGTTCCTGAATACGTTTTCCATTAGCCAATTTTTTTGAAACAAACTCAATGACTTTTTCTTCATCTTCCGATAAACGAATGGTATATTCCTTTTCATATTTCACAAGAAACTTATAATATGATCCGAGGCTATTGTTATCAAATATTCGCATAACATCCATCTCACCGTAATCATCAAAATCACGTAAACGAGGAATGCGCCCAAGTTTATTCTTTCAGGTTGTGTAATTTTCTTTGATAAGCTTAATGTCACTAAAATTTGCATTGTCAACAGACGCAAATATTCTTTTCCTGCTAATTTCATCAAAATGAACGGTGGATGCTCCGGGAATTACACTTCCGCCTTCCATAACATATCTCCGGATATTATCCTTGTTATAAGTGCGGTCTCCGGATAACGCAATCGGAATCATAAAATTATTGTTATAATTTCCAATGAAATCCAATATAACCACATACTCTTTTCCACTGGCTTTTCTAAGTCCTACGCCCAAGCTGCTGGATAAATACAACCGGTGACTGTGTTGGTCTTAGCATGATCACCTGATTTACCTCAACGATATCAACACCCTCGTTTAAGATTTCAACCGAGAAAATATAATCTAATGGTTGATTCTCACTTGTTGCATCATTCTCATTCATAGCTAGTCTTTCAAATACATTTTGCCTCTCTGTTCCGAGGCACTACCATTGAGGGCAATTGTTCTAAATTTTTTCCTGTTGATGGATTAATGCATTTCATTAAACTTTGCGGATAACTCCTCTGTTTCCTTAATATTGCTACAGAAAATCAATCCCTTCACTTTATCCCCACTATATCCGTAATAGTCAGCCTGATTGATAATATGTTTTACCCGTTCCATCACTAGTAAGCATCGAAAATCACGATCTAGAATCACCATTATCACCAATGATTGCTAAATCTGTTATTCCAAAATAATGGAATGGACAGAGAAGTTTTTCCTCCATTGCTTGCTGTAATCGAATCTCATACGCAATCTGATAATTAAAAAGTTCATAGATATTTTCTGCCTTCCACGTTATCATCTCGCTTATCTGGAGTAGCGGTCATTCCAAGCCACAACTTTGGTGTAAAATGATTCATTACTTTCTGATATGTATCTGCTGGAACATGGTGCGCTTCGTCCAAAACAATACAATCAAATGCATCTTTTTCATACTGTAGTAAATGTTCGTCACGATTTAAATACATAATCTGTTATTCATGATAACCATCGCAAATATATAATCTGCATCATTTCCGGTTCCTGTTGCAGAATTAAAAATGCTCTATCCTCTCCCTGCCTCAAGTATTTTCTTTAAATTAGAAATAAATCCAACCTGCATACTATTGGGCTGCAATTTATATTTTTCAATCGAAGTAATCTCTTCCTGTTTTGCAATTCTTCTTTGACGCTTAATAATGCTATATCGTGCTTTATAATTCTCATAAAAATCTTCAAACGATAACGCGTACTTCGAATTCCACAACTCATTGAACTCCGCAACTATTTCTTTGGTCACTTCGCCCTGCTCAGTTGAAATGAGCTTTGTATTCCACTCCCGGTTGCTTGTAAGTGCTGCGCTTGTAATATTGGAACTACCAATGATAATTCGATAAATCTCATCCTTCCTAAAAATATATCCTTTGTATGAAACCCTTCATCAGCAATTTCAACATCGTACATTTTCAGTGTAATATTGGACAGATCATTTAGTTTTTTTAATGCTCTTGGCTCACTAAAATTTAAGTAATTTGTCGTCAGAATTTCGCCCCTGATATTTTTTCTTCTCAAGTTCTTTTAATGCCTGAAGAAGAGGAGTAATACCACTCATGGTAATAAATGCAACGCTTATTTGAAAACTATCACATGACAAAAGCTCATCCTCTATGGATGAGAGCACTTTCTTTCCTTCTTTATGGTTATTGGACACAAATTGTGGTCGATATATATCACTTGAAACAACTGATCCATCTATATATGCTGTTTCAAATCCTAATCGTACTTCATCTAGCTTGCTCATTTCTGTTCACTCCGTTTTTATGTATACAGTTTGGAATTTTCTAATCAATCCTTTTCTATTGCTGCCGCTAATGCCCGCAATCTATTCACTCTCTGTCTCTCGTTCCGCATTGAATAAGTATTATTTTTCCATTGCAGAATCTTTTTTATTTGCATTAATACACCTATCTCTTCTGTAGAAAGAAGTTCAAATGTATTGATCAATTCCTCCAGAGAAGGCGAAAATGCTCGTTCTTCGTAAAAGAAAATATAAATCTCTGGCAGACAAACTCTCCATGGGTTTCTTGTTCCTGCTTAAACGTGTTAATGACAAGTGTGATAATTTCAAATTTTCTCTTCTGCGTATTCATTAATTCGTCAAGCTGGGATAACCCATTGGGGACTTTGAATAACAAAGGAAATATCAACCAATGAAAGCCCCAATACTTTTTTGCATTCACTGCAATATCTGTTAATTCGCTATCTGTTATAAGTGCAAATCCCTTTTGTGGGCATAATTTTTATTGTGTCTCCACTAAACCCGGGGCCCACAATCGCAACATAATCCGCATTATTTTTCTCTTTATGCGTTTCTATCGCCACATCACTTATGTCACCGTGCGTAACTGTCCCTGTTGACTTCGATTTGCCATCAATGATCGCAGTAATAATCTCCCCTTCATCATTTTTTCCACCGAACTATAACATCTGTATTTCCGGCTCCTCCAATGCGGGCAGCATCAAACCCCATATATCGAAATACCTCTGCTATGCGCTCCCTCAAATGCAACTCCTGAAAGCTTTCCCTTCTGCCATAGGATCTGTTGCTGCCACATTTAACGCCTCGAAAAGTGAATTTGCCTCAAGCTTATCCTCTTCTATGCTATTTATTTCATCATCCGTTGACGTTTTTCTTCTATTTCATCCTGTGTCTTAAAGCCAAAAAATCCCCCTTGATAGTTGTTTATCCAATTTTCTATAAATTCAATGTCCCGGTCCTGCTTCTCGTCAAAGTCTTCCCCTTTCGGTATGTGTCGGCGGATAAGGCGGTTATTGTTTTCATTGCTGCCCCTCTCCCAACTACTATAAGGGTGGCAATAAAGGCAAATGTCCGCTTTTTTCCCCTCATGTAATACAGACCGTTCCAATCCCTCATAGTCTGAAAACTCCACGCCGTTATCTACCGTGATGCTTCTAAATACCTTTGTGAACATATCGCCCCATTTCCTTTCTAATCGGTCAATGGCTTCTACTACACTGGCCGCCTTTTGGTCCGGCAACTTCACTATTATTTCATCTCTTGTTTTTTCTCCGTAAGTACAAGCATACATGATTTTGTAACGCCTTGTTTGCCCTTTACGGTGTCCATTTCCCAATGTCCAAAAATTTCCCGGTCCTTTACTTCGTCCGGGCGGTTCTCTATGCTTTCCCCTGCGGACGCTCTTTTTTGCACTTTAACCCTTTTATTGTGCTTTTTCCTTTTTCCCCTTTACTGGCAAATCTTTGTTTGTGAGTTTAAGGAAAATTCCCTTTATCAATGTATCGGTATAATGTTCTTACGCTGATAGAAGTAGTAAACTCTATGCCGCTTTCTGCTGCCGCCGCCAATGCCGCTTCCGGGCTATATATATCTTCTATTATTTTCCCCTATATACTCCGCAAGTGGGCGGTCATTTCCTATTTTTATATTCCGCCCTTTTTTCCCTGGGCGTTCCAATCATGCTTCTTTTTGTCCCAAATCACTGCTATACCTTGTTTCCTCTGTGTAATCGCTATTTCTGTGGGTGTATTCTCCCCTCTTTATCTCCCTATAAATAGTGCTTCTATGAACGTGCAAATATTCCGCAACCTCTACTACTTTATGGCCGGAATTTAACATAGTTTCCATTTTAATTCTATCGTTTTGGCTCAAATGTTTAAATAATTTTCCCATGAAATTACCTCGCTTTTTGATAAAACGGGCACGAAAAAGTCCGTGCCGTTGTTTTATCGCTTCCCGGCAAGTAATTCCTATGGTAATCATAATTCATATTGTGCCCGGTGCGTTATACTTTTTCTATTTACAATGATGTGGACATTGTGGGGTCCAGGCTCCCGGCTTTTTATTTTGGTTAGGACGATTGCCCACCGTCCAGGCGTGCCGTCTGTTTGCCTGTCCTGCTACACGCCGCCCGGTTCACATTAAACCCTGGCAGAAACTTGTCAACCAACACCACAATGCCCACCATTGCAACCCGTCAACTGTTTGTAGGGGCTTCGGACCCTCCCGCCGCCCATGGTCGGCGTGGCCGTTTTAATGCCGGGCGGTTCCTGCTGCCGCCCTGGCGTCTATTCTTATGCACAACGGCCTGCTCCACCCATGCTTGTGCTTCCTCTGTGCTTCAAACCAATCATTATAAATATCTTTCCGGCTTGTGCTTGTGTATGTGCTTTCCGGGCACGTTTCCGCTTCTTTACTTGCTGTGATTGCTGCCACCACTCTGCCCCTATCATCAAATGAAGATGTTACACAATACCATGTTTTCATACTCTTATCCTTTCCCGGTGGCTCTATTGTCCACCGCTTTCCATTCTTTGTCAATGGCCTGGCTGATAAATTCGCTTACGCTCTGCCCTGCTGCCGTTGCCGCCGCTTGAATTACTGCTTTTTTACCTTTTGGCACCTTTATTTCTATGCGGTCATAATTCCTTTTGTTAAATTCGTTTTGGTATGCAATTTGATTAAATTCTCCGGTTTTAGTTCTTGGCATTTTCAACCTCTCTTCCTATTTCGGCAAATTCCCTCTTCCTTTCTCTTGCCAAATGATTTATAATAATTTTACAGTTTGGGCGGCTTTGGCAAGTCCACCGCCCTTTCTGTACCCCCTAAAACCTATTCGTTAGGCTTTTCTTTTTTTGCCATGTCTCTGACTTCCTGCACCGCTTTGGCAACCTCTTCCATGTTCTTGCAATTACTGAATTTATCGGCTACCAGGTTAAGGATTACTTCCATTTGCTTGTATGTCATGTTCTCGTTCATGTTATCTCCTTTCTATGCTTGCCCATGTATTCGTTAAGTATCTCTCTTAACTGTCTTTATTATATAACATATGTCGGCATATGTCAATACATATTACGACATATTTTTATTTTTTATAAAAATCCCTCAATGTGTGGCTGCTTTCCGCTTCACATTGAGGGTTGTTTTTATCTTCTGCTTTCTATCACGAAAATAATTTCGTTGACTTTTGCCTGGTTTGCTTCATTGCTTACGCACCTTACCACCCTGTCTTTTCCGTCCGCCGTGGTAATGGTTACGCCAATATAATTTCCCATTTTCTTTTCAAATCCCGTATTTTGGGATATGGCAACGATTTTGTCATACATGAGCGTTTCCGTTTTTGATTGGCTCCCGTCCTGCTCAAAATATAGACACCTTTTTTCAGTTACCGCCAAAACTGCCGTTGAAAAAATCAGCTTTTCCCGCCTGGCCTTTTCCTTGAATACAATAATCAATCTTTTCCCCAGGCAATAATGTTTTTCCAAATACATTTTGAGCCATTACCTCTTCAATCGGTTTTTGTTCTTTCGCTTCTTTTTTCTTTCCGAAAAGTCCCATTTTCCAATCTCCTTTTTGTTGGTTTTATACTGTGTCCCCATTGTGTAATTCAATAGTGGACTGGTATTAGTCCCATTATAACACACACTTCCCCGTAAAATAAAGAAAAAAGGACTAATATTAGTCCAGAAAGGGGCCGCAATGTTACAAGTCAAAATAAAAGACGATACCGGAAATACCATAGGCCAAAATATAAGAAGAATAAGAAAATCACGCAATATAGGGGCAAACCGCTCTTGTCCGTGATTTACAATTACTTGATATAGACATGACCCGTGAAGCATTGGTAAAAATCGAAAGGGGAATACAACATATACAGTTGAGCCAATTAAAAGGTATTCGTGATGTGCTCCAAACAACCTATGACGAATTACTGGAAATACATTAGGCAAAAGGACACGCCTTTTATTGACGTGTCCTTTCTTCGTGACATATTAAATTCCTTGCACGTCCCTGGCGGACGTATTCCAAAAGGCGGTATTGATAGTTACTATCTCAACATAGCGTTGACTTTTGCCTGGACCTCATTGTAATTATACCCTGCGGCTTCCAGGCGGTTCTTTCTCTCTTTCCCGTTGCCCCATTTCCCGGCAATTACTTCCTTGGCTACTGCGGCCACGTTCTTTGTTGCGGCGGCGGTGCCTTTCAGTAAAACATTTACCTGGTCCTGGACGGCTTTGTAATTGTACCCGGCGGCGGTAAGGCGGTTCTTTCTGTCCTCTCCGTTGCCCCACTTTCCGGCAATTACTTCCTTGGCTACTGCGGCCACGCTCTTTGTTGCCTGGGACCCGCTCCCCGGCGGCTTCCTTTGTCATACTCCGGCACGCCATAACCACGGATATAGCGGCCATTTACGGCAATGTCCTGCGGCCTACGGCATTGTTTTATTGCCCTCGATAACGGTAATTTTTCCTCCGCTCACGCTCTCAACAATGCCCACATGGTCCGGGTTCCCGGTGCAATCCCCGGCCCCGGTATCGTCCCAATCATAAAAAAATAATGTCCCCAGGGCTTGGCGTCCTGCTGTCGCTTTCCTGCCATTCCCCCAGTTTCTTGAATAATGCAATCATCTGGCCGCAACCGCACTCTGTCGGTATAATTCCAGTCAAACCGCACTTGATAGCCACGGCGGAAACAAAGGTGGCACACCAGGCGTCTGTATATTTGACTTTGTAACCCCTCGCCAATGGTTTGTGGCCGTTGTACACGTCAATAATGCCCTTGTGGGTGCCGTCCGCTTCATTTCGGCCAATCCACGCCCTTGCCTGGGCTAATACTGCACTTGCCAATTTTGCCATGCTTCCGGCTCCTTTCACATCATACTGCTGCAAATCGTACTGTGTAACAATCCTCATGGTATTGTCCACATACTTGCTACTGGTTGCGTACCCGTCCGCCTTAATGGTTTTAAGGTACGTTTCCGGGTCCGTAATGCCCCGTAAATTCTGATACCTGGACAACTGGATAAACTCAAAAATAGCCTTTTACACCCTCTTCCATGTTGTCATACACCCGGAAATTGTCCTTAATCTGCGTAAGGGTTCCCGGCGTATATTCTTCCATGGTGGAAAGGTTTACGCTTTTCCCGGTCCATTTTGTCCCACATTTCAGCCCAAAATAATTGTGATATACGGCGGCCAGGCGGCTTTCTCCCCAACCGCTTTCAAGTATCGCCTGGGCTATAATCGGACTATGTACCAAATCCCGTATGCCGGGGCGTATTTCTGCACGCACCCGGCAATCCTTTTAATAAACTCCTGCTTGTCCATGGTTTACACTTCCTCTTCCGTTGTCACTTCCACTTCGGTTTCCACGTTGGCGGCGTCTGTCAAACCCTCGCCAATGATGTAGGCCACCACGGATGCCCCGGCCATGATAAGGGCCGTTACCTGGGTGGCGGTGTTCTCTGCTCCCCCGGTGGCTACAATCATCATGGAAACAAAGGACGCTACCGCCGTCCACATTTTCCGGCTTGTCAATTTCCTGGTCCAGTTAATGTTTTTCATGTGGTCTTTTCTCCTTTCTTATATTTCCAAAAGCCGCTTGGCTTGTTGGTTCTGATTATTCGTAAATCCCTTTTATGCCCTGCTCCGTCAAGAAGTCCTTTTGTTCATGCTTAATCTTACGGGCATATTCCAGGGCGGCTTCTGTCTCTCCGTTGGCGTGTCCATTCTTTAAGGCCGTGGCCGCCGCTTCTCCCCAGGGCAATAGACGCCATGACACTTTTTATGATAAGGACCTCGTTTTTTTTCACGGATTTTTTTTTTTCTTCTGCTTCCGTCTGCTGCTTCTTTATTTTCTGTTCAATCATCCAAAAACAGAAAGCGGTTACGCCGCTCGGAATACTCATTGCAATAATAAGTGTCTGTAAATCCATTCCTTTATCTTCCTTTCCTTAAATGTTCATGGGCTTATCATACGCCCCATGGTGTTGAAATTCTGACCCACTTAACCGGAACCAAAAGGCCGCTTTGGGTCTGTTCAAATTCCCAAAACAGTAAATCGTACTCAATGGCCTTTGTTACGTGGTATGTGTCGGCGTGCCCCATGTGTCCCAGGCGGCTTTGATATTTCCGGTTAAATGTTTCCCGGTCCAGTTCCCCGGCCTTTAGGTGCTTTACGTCCTTTTTCAGCCGCCGGACGGACCCCTTACGCACTTTCCTATATGTTGGGTGGTGGATATATCCGCAAAAGTCCACACCGTTCCCGGCGTATAGAATGGTGCTTTTAGGGTTTATGTGCAATTTCATTTCCTCTTCCAAAAATTCTTCAATCCGCTTTTCCCATTCCTTTAATTGGTTTAAATCTGGGGAAAGAATTATAAAATCGTCCATATACCGGACGTAATATTTAATGTGCAAGGTGTGTTTTATGAATTTATCCAGGCGGTTGCCGTACACATTGGCAAATAGCTGGCTTGTAAGGTTCCCCACGGGTATGCCCACGCCGTCCGGCAATATGCCGTTTCTGTCTATGATGTTATCCATAAGGTAAAGGGCTTTCTTGTCCCCTATGTACCGTCTGTTTTCATCTTTTAGGCCGTCATGCGGTATAGACGCAAAGTATTTACTTATATCCCCTTTAAAGGCGTATATCCGTAGCCCCTGCACAACCATAAGTTCATAAAGCCATTTGTAGAATTGATTGCTTGCGGCGTGCATACCTTTGCCCTCACGGCAAGCATAAGAATGGCAATAAAACCTTTCTTCAAATACCGGTCCGATTGCGTTTACAATCATGTGCTGCACCACTCTGTCATCAAATGGCAAGGCCATGATAAGCCGCTCTTTTGGCTCCCACACTTTGAACACGGTATAAGGTCCCTGGGAATATGTGAGTGTTTCCACTTCCTCGCACGCCCTCAATAGTTCATCTTCCTTTGACATAGAAAAAGCCAATACCTCTTCATGGAACCGCTTGTTTTCTGCGGCTTTGTGGAATGAGATATTGGCATTGTCAAGTGTACATTTTCTCATGTAATCCTTTAACTGTTTTCATTTTTGCCCTACCAATTTTCAAATAATTTTTACTCAAACGGCGGTGCCTTTGTTAATTTGTCCGGACAAACGCCGGAACGGGAAAACCGTCTGACTTATCATAAAGATAGATTGATAAATCTTTGCCAGTGGCCTTTTAGGGGCTTCTGTGTCTGAAAATGCCGATTAGTCACACACGCACCACACGCCAATGTTCGTGTTCACGTTCCACGGGTAATTGTTGCAATTCACCGTCCGGGAGCCGCAATGCACGCCGTTGTTCCAGTTGCCGCCGCCAATGAGGGCGTGCAAGCCAGGAAAGGCCAGGTGCGAATTAACAGTTTCCCAAATCATTTACTTGTCCGGCTTCCAGGTTCCGGCCTTTACCGCTTCAATGACGCCGTTCATGGTGCCGCCTATTGCCCTGGTGTGGCGGCCGATGACCTCATAGCGGTGTTTGCTTATTGCTTTATACTGCAAATCGTAGGATAGACGTATCAATGTTTTAATCTGCTGCAATTCCACGTCTGCCGCATAAATATGGCTTTTCGTCCCCGTTTTCTTGAAACGGATTACGTCCTTAGCATTTCAAATATTGCCGTCTTAATCTGCGTCTGCAACGCAAACTTTTCAAATTTCGGAAACTGGGCCAGTATAGGGTAAATGTATAAAAAGAAAATCATAAATTTTTTTGGTATAATTCCATAGTGCCCATGTAGGCGTCTATTTGTTCCGGTTCTTTTCCTCTGCCATTACTTCTTTTCCTCTTCGATGTAGGGGTTGGGCTTTCGCCCACCCCTACGGGATTACAACTGTCACACACGCACCACACGCCAATGCCCGTGTCCACGTTCCACGGGCAATTGCTGCAAGTCACCGACCGGGAGCCGCAATGCACGCCGTAGTGCCAGTAGCCGCCGCCAAGGAGGGCGTGCAAGCCAGTGCTTGAATACATATACGCCTGGCCGTAACCGCCACCGAAAACGTCATACCATGCCGCACTTGCCGCCGTTGGGTCGTGTAAAGTTCATTAAGCCATTTCCACACATTACCCACCAGGTCGCAAATATTTAAAGCACTTATGGCGTTTGCAATCTTTCCAACTGCGGTTCTTGCCTTGTTTGTGGTGGCTGTGTGTCCGTTTGCATTGGAAGCGTCAAGGCCCTGGGGGCTTCCGTCTGCCGCCACGGTAAATTCCATGTAATCCGGCAAGCGTTTCCCTACACGTCTGGCCCGTTCTCCTGCAATATACCAGTTAAGGCCCTCGGTTCCGGTTATCGGCGTGCCGCCGTACACGGATTGTAAGCCATTCGCCCCGTCATCACTGGAAAGGTAAATGTCTCCCCCATAATGCGTTCCCCAGGTACACCATACCGGACGGGTCGCATTTCGGACGGTGCTTTGTGGTCCATACACTGTTTGGCAGAATATCCACACGGGTGTTGCTCTCCCAACCGCTGCCCCTTACGGACCCGGACGCATTGACCGCACGCCCGTAATCGTCCGTATTTCTTACACGGCCATAATGGAAACCGCCGATTTTACGGGTATTGGTATCGTCCCAGGCGTCCCCGTCCGGCCAGGAAGAATTTAAGGAAATCAAATAAAGTTCGTCCTGGGTGTCCGTCCCAGGGTCACAAATGTAAATGTGATAGTCCGAACCGTGTACAAAATCGCTTCCCTGGTCCAAATTGGCTTTGGTAAGGACCGTTTCCGCCGTCTTAAATACTGCGTTTTCTCCTACCGCAATGACGCACCCGGCCATAATTGTGACGGCTCCCTGGGCACTGTACTGGATATACTCTTTTTCCGGTGCCACAATGTCGGAAATGGCCGCCATTTTGCAACCGTGATTTTGGCCCGCTCGTCCGTCATGTTCTCGTCATAAATAAAAAGTCTGCTCATTATGCCAACGCTCCTTTCATTTCTTCCACTTCCTCTTCCGTGATACCCATACGGTCATAGAACGTAACCGCCGCCGGAATACCGATTGTTACCGTGCCAATGTTTACGGCTTTTTGAAAGGGTAAGCACCGTAAAAGAAATTGTGTTGCCCTGCCCTGCTGCCGTGGTTCCCTCTGTGGCGGCTTCCTGGCCCTCTGTGGCGGCGTTTTCCGCTTCGGTGGTATCTTTCTCCACTTCCACCGTTTCAACGGCCTGGACGGTAGGGTAAACGGCTCCATTCTTGATTTTCTGCCCTGCTGCCACCTCTGCACAAAACATAATTTTTACCGTCTTTCTGTCCTCTGACAGTTCAATGACCGGGCACATAATCCAGTTCTGATTTTCCAGTTTTTCAACTGCTGCCAACCAATCTTCCTTTTTCAGTCTCTTTTTTTCTGCACCAGTTTAAAAGGTGTTTACCAGGTCGGACTTGGTTTTGATTACTTTAGGAAATCCTTTCATGTGTTATACCTCGCTTTCTTTTAATAAATAAGTTCCCATGTAATTGCCGATATAGGCCATATTGGTGCCCTCACGCAAGGAAACCGTGGTTGTGTGCATAAGGTCCATATAATCTATGGAAAGCCGCTTTGGCGTTACCATAATGCTTTCCATATTGGTTTCCAGGTATAGTCCCCGGCTTCCGTGATGTAAAAGCCTATTCCGCTTTCTGTAATTGCCGCCGTCTGCACCGTTCCCGTTGTAATGTTCGTGAGCGTTACCGTGACCGCCGCCTGGATTGTTTCCAGTTAGTAGGCAACATTGACTTTGTGGGCCATGTTGTGAACCTTGGTTCTTAATCCGTCAATCTGTAACTGCAATTTTCCGGCCACGTCCCCGGCAAGCTGCTCCTGCTTTGCCGCAAACCATTCGTCCCACTGTGCCGTCCGCTCCGCCTGAAACTGCTGCACCATTGCGGTATATTCTTTGATGAAAGCGGCATGGTCTTTTTTCCACCGCTTTTTTCTCGCTTGAAAACCATTTGTTAAACTGGGCGGACCACTGGGAAAAGTCCAGTTCTTCAAACTGCGAACCGATAAAGCCGCAAACCGTCTTGTCCGGCCTTTCGTCTGTAATGTCTGCCTGGGTAATCTCAACCGCCCCGGCGGCCACATAGACACGGGCCAGGCTCTTTTCCTGGATAACATCATTGTTTACCAGTTTCGGGGCCTGCGGATTGCTTGAAAAAGCACCCTCTAAGACATAAATACTCGGCTTTCTTTCGGTTTCGTCATTCCTTAATACAATGCGGTCAATCCTTTGGAAGCGTTCCGCTTGCCTGGCTCAATGTAAGGGTCAACGGTGCGGTATTGTGGATAGTATGTAAATTGATATATGCGTACCCGGTCCGGGTTCCGCCGTCCACTGTCACTTCCATGGTGCCGCCTGGTGCCGTCACTTGCAAATGACCGTATGCAACGCCCTCTTTTATAGAACGGGGCTTTGTCCTCGTTCATGTCCTGCCGTTATACATATGCTCTTTATCGTTTAGGTCGGTAGCATTGTAAAAAAAATCCTCTTACTGCCATGGTCTTTTTCCTCTCCTTTCCTCTATTCGTCCCATTTTATTGTTGTGGGTAGGGCGTCCCCAAAAAGTAGGCACCACATACATGCCCCCATATTCGTAAACCTCGCAAAGTTCCGTAATTCTAAGGTTCTGTGCGGTGTTCCACTTTTTCTTCTTTACGGTCACAACGTCCCCCAGGTCATAGTCTTTTCCGTAGGTAAAATTTACATCTGCTTCCGCTTCCGCTTCAAAGTTTTCAAATATTTTGTTTTCGTTAAGAAACTCCTGCCCCCTGGTTTTAAGGGCTTCCAAATACTCGGCGTCCGTAAGTGCTTCTTTGTTTATGTCCTTGGCGTCCAAAAAACACTTCCCGTAAATCAAATCCGGTTCCGCCGCCCACGGTTACAAAAGATACGGGCCAGGCCGTCCCCGGCTCCGCCCACAATTACCTTGGTCTTATAGGTTGCGTCACTGTAATTATGTTTTGCCTGGTTCAAATTGTCGTAACTCTCCGAAAATATGACCCTGGGATTTTCCCCTTGTGCCTGGGTACGGTCCACGCCTTTGTAGGTTTCAAAGGTCATAGTCTTTTTTTGAAGTCCGGCACGATACGGAAACCTATTTCTGCAAACTTCGCCAACTTCGTGAAGTATTCCAGGACATTCTTATAAGTTGCCTGGAATTGCACTTTGTGGTGTCCCCGGTCGTGGCTCCTATCTGTAAAAGCGGTATTTTCTCCATGCGTCCAATCATGTAGTGCATGGCCGCTTCCACGGTTCCGTTAAAATTAAACTGCGGACCCGTCAACCGGTCCCCCAGGTAGACAGGAAGAAAAAAACCGTTCCTGGTAATCTCATTTACCAGGGTGCTTTCCTCTTCCGCCTGGTCCCCACGTATCACGGCGGCTTCCTGCTTGTTGTCCCCCTTGGTTATAATGTTCCCCGGTTGCAATAGCCGTAAATTTTCCGCCGTTACCGGACAATGTAACTCAAACGTGCCACATTCGTAATATTTGCGGTGCCACTGTAAAGACGTGTGATTTTCGATATGCCCCAGGCGTCTAAGGTTCCGGTCATAAACGTGTATTTCCATAATCACACCCCCAAATATGAAATTCTGTAATATACCGACACGGAAAGGTAATTGGTGCCCTCGTCCGCCGTGTATGTCAATGTATTGGTTCCGTCCTGCAACTGGATAAATTCCCCGTCCTCGTCCAAATACTCGTTTATTACCGTCCCGTATTTTTCAATAACAGTGTCCCAGTCAATGACCCCGTAATTGTCTTTGTGGTTCTCAATCTCTGCCTGGGTCACGCCGTCCAAAAAGGTAGGCATTTTTCTTTCCGGTGTAGGTGTTTATAATCACATACTGACCGGATGACATGATAAAATCATTGTCCGAATATCCAACCTTGGTAAATTCTCCGCTTTCCGTGTGGTAAATGGCCGGGTTCTTCACGGCTCCGTCCGCCCGGAATATAACCACAATACCTATGTTGTCCGCTCCGCTCTCGTTTTCAATTTCCTTTACCAAATCCGCTTCACGGTGTCCAAATATGCGGCCCTCTTCCGGGAAGCACGCCGGAAAATAGAAGTCACTTACCCATGACGCCATAACCACTTCAATGTCTGCCAGGTCCTTAAAATACGGGTCCGTGCATTTAAGGGAAATGGTGTAATCACGCACCACGCCCGTTGTGGCTCCCGGTATAACACTTTCAACCTCGTATTCTATGGCCTTGGCTTCACCGTCCTCTATGTACTGCATTGTTCCCGTCCGCTTTATTGGAAATGTGCGGTATAAAAGGTTTCGGTTTTCTTTTGTAATTGCTATCCATTTCCACGGTAATGACAATGTTTCTTTCCTTTGCGGTGGCTCCCTGGTAGGTGCTGCCGTCCGTGGTTGTGTTCTCGCTTGTTACCACATTGCTTTCAATGCCGTAAATCCCCTCAATGTCTACCAGGTGGAACGGCGTAAAATCGTCCCAGGTAAAGGTAAGGGACACGTTTTTGTCACTGGTGCAAACCACTTTAATGTCTGACATTTTCCCTTACCCCTTTGTACTGCCAAAATCATGCTTCTTGTCTGTAACCTGGTCTGTCTCGCTATCTCATAAGGGCTTAATGCCTTGGGGCTTGTGATGTTCACATTCTGAACATACCCACCGCCGCCCTTTCCTGCGTTTTCCATGGCCTGGTTCTTTGCACTACCGGAAAGCGGTGTTACAACTGCTTTTCCGTTTACCATGCTAAGAAGTTCCGGGCCTGCTTCCGCTACCATGGCGGTGCCCTCTTTCAATACGCCGCCCTTTGCCAGTCTCGGCAAGGAAAGCGTGCCTATCTTGCCCAGGGAAACGCCCGGTATCTCGTTGATGACGTCAATAACGCCGTTTATCATTCCGATAAACTTATTCACAACGCCCTCTATGGTAGAAAGGCAACTGTTTATTGCTGATTTAAAAGCGTCTCCAACCGCCGAACCGATTTTTACGCCCACATTTACAAAACAGCCTTTGATTTTTTCCCACAAACCGGAAAAGAAAGAAGTCACATTGGCAAAGGCGTTTTTAATATTCGTCCATGCGTTTTGAAACTGCGTACCGAACCATGACGGGACGGCGGAAAGGGCGGTTTTTATTTCCGTCCACCTTGCACCGAACCAGGAACCGATTGCGGAAAAACATTTTTCACATTGGTATAGGCGTTGGTAAACATGGTAAGGAACCAGGACGCCACCGTTGCCAGGGCGTTCTTTATATCCTGCCACCGGGCACCGAACCACTGGCCGATTAAGGCAAAGACGTTTTTCACATTGGTGTAGGCATTGGTAAACATGGTAAGGAACCAGGACGCCACCGTTGCCAGGGCGTTCTTTATATCCTGCCACCGGGCACCGAACCACTGGCCGATTAAGGCAAAGACGTTTTTCACATTGGTGTAGGCATTGGTAAACATGGTAAGGAACCAGGACGCCACCGTTGCCAGGGCGTTCTTTATATCCTGCCACCGGGCACCGAACCACTGGCCGATTGCCGCAAATACGCCCGTCACACCGTTGTAGGCTTCCGTAAATCTGTCAATAAACCACTGGCCCACACCCTGGAATATGGATACAATGCCATTCCACAAATTTTGAAAAAATTGCTTTATATTTTGCACAAAATTGTCCACAAATTCACGGAAAGCACCGCAATTATCATAGAGAAGTTTAAAAGCCCCGGCAAACGGGTTTACAATCAATAATAAAAAGGGCCTGCCAGTTGCTTTTTATGAAATTTATAAAACCGTTAAAGGCGTTTGGTATCGTAACGGTAAAAAAGTCCGCTATTGCACCGAAAACTTTTGACGCCGCTTCTTTTACTGCTTCCCATACCGCTATTACTTTGTTTCTAAAATCTTCGTTGGTTGCAAAAGCGTTACTAATGCGGCCACCAGTGCGGCCACCACCGTTATAACAATGCCTATCGTATTAGCGGCCATTACTGTATTTAGAATTTTCTGTGCTATGGTTACGCCCTCGGTTGTTGCTTTCCATACTTTTATCGCCGCCACTAACCCTTGTATCATAGTTACCACATTCCACGCCAACATTCCGGCGGCAATTCCGGCAATAATAGAAATAATTTGTGTCCCCGTTCCTCGACATAAAAGAAATAAAATCTTTTACCTTGCTCACTACCGCAAGCACAAGTGTTTTAACTTCCGGTATCTTTCCTTTTTACTTCTTTGATTACGTCACTTATTACTGGCTTTAGTTCCTCGCCTATCGGCTTTACAAGGTCCGTTTTAAGGTTTCTGCCTAACTCTTCAAACTGATTTCCCAGGTCATTGTATTTATTCTCGTTTATCGTTCCCAGTGCGTCATTGGTTGCCGATATTTCCCCTTGTGTGTCCACTAAGGCACGTATGGCATCCTCTCCCAAATCTTCCCACTTGGTCCCGTACATTGCCACACCCAAAAGGTTTCTTTGTACTTCGTCATCACATGAGAAAAGGGCTTCATTTACGGTTTTAAATGCTTCTTTTGCCCCCTCTCCGCCTTGTGCAAACTTTGTTTTAAATCGTCCACGTCAAGGCCCAACTGTTTAAATGCTTCGTCTGATGTTCCGTCTTTTGCTCTGATACCAAACTCTTTCACGGCGTCATTCAAATAGTCTATCTGGAAAGTGCCGTTTTGGCTCCGTTGGCTATCATGTTAAATGCTTCCTCTGCTGACAGTCCCATGTCTGCATAGTAAACGGAATATTCCGCCAACTGGTCCGCCAAATCTCCGTTTTGGTTCAATCCCTTTGTGCCCCCCTGGGCTAAAAAAGGTTGTATGCTTCCTCTGACGATATGCCGAATTGTTTCATCATGGCATTTACGCCCCTAATGCTTTCGTTCACATCAATATCAAAGGTATCACGCATTAAAATAGCGTTTTCCGTTGTGTTTTTCAGTTCTTTCCCGGTCTGTCCGGTCTGCTGCTTAACTGCGGACATTGCTAATGCAATGTCGTTAATGTCCTCACCAAAATTATCTTTATAAATGCTTAAAAGGTTTCTTCCAATCCCTCAACTTCTGTGTCTGCCGCCCCCGTCTGCGTAATAACGGTATTTAAAGCCTTGTCGCAATCTGTTTCAAATTTCGTGGCATATGTAGCGGCGGCAACAAAACCGCCCCCTATGGCTTTGGCTGCCGTTTCTGCCTTTCCGGCCAAATCTCCCAGGGTTTCTTTAAAATCTCCGGCCTTTTCCTCTGCTTCTTTCAGTTCGTCCCCGGAAAGTTTGGAAGATTTCCCCTAACTCTTCAATGGCCGTGTCTGTCTGCCTGGCCGCTTCCTCTAAATTTGCAAGTTCTACTTCTGTTCTTCCCAGTTCTCTTTTTAAGGCTTTGTACTGCTCTTCTGAAACCTCGCCTTTTTTAAATTGCTCTTGTACCTGGCTTTCTGCATTTTTCAGAATATCCAGTTTTTCCTTGGTTTCAGAAATAGCGTCTGTCAAAAGGGCCTGCTTTTGTGCCAACATTTCCGTGTTGGTTGGGTCGATTTTTAAAGTTTGTTTACTTCTCTAAGTTCAACTTGCGTTCCCTTTACCTTTTATCAACGCTTCCCAGGGCCTTGTCCAGTTTTGTAGTATCGCCGCCAATCTCAATAGTAATTCCTCTGATTTTGCTATTTGCCACTTCTTAACCCCCTTTCTTTCTAAAATTCTTCCGCAATCCCTCACGGTCCGGTTTTGTCTGCTCCATTCTCCAACAATTTCTAAGGTATTCCGTCCCTCGTCAGTCTGTGAATTTTCAAAAATCATTGCTTCCCGTAAGAAGAAAAGGTAAATATCTATTTCCATTTCCTGGACTTCGTAAATATTGATATGGCAATAGTCCATAACCAATTTTTCCGGGCGTGTAGATAGCGTATAGGGTATATCGTCCCCTTTATCCTGGCGTGGATAATAGGGCATTTTTAGTTTGGGGTTGCTTTTAATTCATCCACAAATTCCATGTAGGCGTTAAGAATGGCGGTACACTCTTCAATGTCATAGTCCGCCACGTCCTCTTCCGTTACCGGAACCTTTCCCATATTGTTGTTTAAGACTGCTGCCACAAGGCGGTAAATTGCTTCCGTGTCCTCTGCGGTAGCGTTGTCCTCGTCCATGTCCGGAATTTCCTTAATTGCTTCAAAACTTTCTTCTGCGGCATACGGACCACAATTTTCTTTCCTTTTTCCACCACATTGCCGTTTTCGTCCACCTTGTCTTTTAAAGTAAAAGGCCAAAACGTCCTTTTAACTTGTTACAATTAAATTCCTTTACTGCCATGGTCTTTTTCTCCTTTCAAAATAAGCGGCCTGGGGTTCCGCTCCCTGGCCGCTCTTACTGTCCTTGTCTCCGCTTGCGGCGGCAACGTCCATTTCTTCCTGGTAGGTAATCAATGTGCCCTCTTTGTCCATGGGCTGGGCTTTAAACTCTGCGTCAATGACCGTTTCGCTGTCTTTTGCAAAGGCAATCGTAAATCCGGCCTGGTTGTTTCCCACAATGGTTACTCTTATATCTCCGTCCACGTTATCCTTATGGACAAAGTGAATAACATAACGCTTTCCGTCCGCATTTCCCACGCCGCCAATCTTGACAGTGCGGATTTTCTTCTGTGCGTCCTCGGTCACTCTTGCGGTCTGACATAACTTTTTCAATGTCTCTCCGCACCACGTCATAATACCGGATTTAAGGGTTGCTTCCTCTTCTGTAATAATAGCCTTAGAAACCTTTCCCATATCGTCTTTGGCTTCATAGAAGAGGGTGCATACTCGATTTCTGCACCGCCTTTGATATGGCCTAGGCGGTTTTCCTCGGTTTCCAATACTTCGTTGCTCGGCAACTCCGCATTTGTTCCCGTAAACTCGGTACAATACAAATCGCCGGAACCCAAAACAATGCTTTCTTTGTTCATGCTTTCTTTGCTCCTTTCGTTTTTGTCAATAATTCCCGACTTCATACGCCGTTTGGAAACATTCCTCGTCCGGGATAGGTGCCACCAATACGTCATATTCCACGTCCGGCAACACTTCCGTTTCAAATGCTTTTGCCAGGTCCACGTTCCTGGTTGTCCTGCTGCGTATAAAGTTCAAAGTCAACGTCCTGGGCTTTTAGGTTGTTAAACCCGTCCGCCCCTCTTCCCGTCTCATGTGAAGATAACCAAACCATGTATGGAAGTTCCGGCACCGGGTCATCCAGTGTTCCCTCAAACTGATTTTTTTAGTTATTGGCACACCGTATTTTTTGAAAATGCTTTTGCCCTCTCCACCAAAATGCTTACATTTACGGTCATGTTATCCCCTCACTTTCTGACGGATTTTTGAAACGGCCAAATCTCCCAGGGTTTCGTTTACTGGTGCAATGTGTTCAAACGCCTTTACGTTTCCTTTTCCTGCCGCCCTTGCGTAACTGGTGCCCTTTTTCCAGTAAATGGGTCAACTGATAATGTTTTTGTTGTAGACACTGTACCCATTTAATCCGGTAATAACGCTTTTGTCCTACTGCTCCTTTGGTCGTGCGTCCAGTCCTTGGTATATGTTCCCGTTCTTTCCCGGTAAGGGCCGCCCCGTCTCAAACTTTCGGCGGCTGCGGCTGCGGTTTCTTCCAGGCTTTCATTTACCGCACGTCTTAATTTCCCATTGCCCAATTTTCCAGTTCATTCTTTATGGCTTCATCTAACCCGTCAATGTCCGTTCTCAACTTTTGCCATCCTTTCCCCGGCATAAAGTTCAACCTTTCCGGTGTTCTTCGGTCCATACGTCCGGTAGATACCATTTTCCTGCCGTCCACCATAACTTCCGTCTGACCCTCATACTCAAATCCCCATACTTCCAATCATCATGGATGCCTTATAATCCCTTTGCCCTGCTGCCGTAAATTCGTCACGTCCAACCGGGTTTATTTCCCCAAATACTACCTTTTCCAGGTATTCTTTTTGGTTTTTTTTGTCAGTAATTTAACTTCTGCTTCTATGGTAGCCACCGCCTTTGATTTTCGTACAAATCATGTCATATGATGCCATTAGTTCATTGTGATTTTCTGGGTTCCCAAAATTGGCTTTTGTATAAACCAGGGCGGCTTCCACAATTAACGGGTCCTCTAACTCTTCAAATATGAGGGATGCACACCAATTCTTTTCAAGTCTGCAAGGGCAACTTCTACAAGCTGCCCCACATCCTCGTCCGTAATATCTTTTTGACGTTTTACGCACCCTCAGTTTGGCTTTTGCAATCAATTCTTCTTTTTCATGCTCCGCCGCCTTTCCTGCCTTTTTACGCTGCCGGGTTCTTTACACGGATAAATCCGTTTCTTGCAACGACATTTCCGCCCATGAACACGTCCGCCCTGTATGCAATCTGTCCCTGTTTAAACTTGTAATGTTCAGATTTTCTTGCGTCAATATCAGAGAAAATAGCAACTTCGTAATTGCTCATAGGGCCATAAGCCATACAATACTTGTCTTTCGTTCCGCCAATCTCTTCACAAGCGGAATTGATGATGTAAGGCACTTCATCAATGCTTCCTGTATTTCCATGGTTTACAATGGTATAAACACGGCGGCCCTGCTTATCTCTTAATTTTGCAAACTTTTTAAGGTCTTTCTTGCTAAGAATAAGCACGGCAATATCTTCCACGTTCTCATCCCCACCATAGGAATAAATAATTTCATCCAGTGTTCCGTCATCAATAGCGGTAATGGTTGTAATATCTGTCGCCGGGTCAATAACCTGTTCTTTTTCTTCTGACGGATTGAAAAAAATACCACGGAATTTTCCAGTTCCACCAGGTCCCACCAAAATTTGACGGGATGCGTAACGCTTGATTGCACGGGTCACGCTTTCTTCCACAACACTGTCATAATCTGCATCCGGCAATTTAACCATTTCTTCCGGCTCTTCTGCATATGCCGTGATTTTCTCACGCACAATTTCCGCATAGTTAAATTCCGGTTCGGAAACATTGTAGTCCGCATTTTCATTTGTGCTTCCTGCTCCGTCCCCATAAGAAACAACATAAGGGCGTTTGTAACTCTCGCCGCCTGGAAGAGGTACTGTTTTTACACTGTCAATGAGGGAAGAAACATTGTTGAACGCCGGGGGAAATTTCTGTGCTGCTATGCTGTGGCATTGCCACCCTTTCTGTGGTCATTGCGTTACGGGGGATTTACCAGGACTTTTGCCTTGTACGAAACGGCTTTTCCGTCCTTTAACGCTTTTCCGTTCTTTGCTCTTATCTGGTTTTTAGGCTCTTCGCCGCCCTCTCCCGGTTCGCTTCCTTTTCCCGGCTCCGGGTCATTGTTTCCTGCTGCCGCTGCCGCCGCCATAAGTTCTTCACGGGTTTTAATCTCGTCCAGGATTTCCCCAATGTTTCTGCTTCATCCATGGCATCCGTCAATTCCTGGCCGCTTAATGCCTGGGCTTTCTTTCCCAGTTCCGCCAATCTGTTTTTAAGGTCCTTTTTGACATATTCATTAACTCTTCTCTTGTCATTGTCTGTTCTCCTTTCAATCTCCTTACCGGCCCATGTGTGCCATAGTAAGTGCAATGATGCTTTTTCTTTTTTCCTGGTCCTGCTGCCGTAATCGCTCATTATCTGCCGTCCCGGCTCCCACCAGGTCTTTTGGTGCATTTCTGCAATACATTTTTTGTGAAGTCCTGTACCGCTGCCGCAACGGTGTTTTCTTCCCCTACCTTTACCTGGAAATATTCCGCTGCTTTGGTTCCGTCCAACCACGTTTCCTCTTCCATTAGTTTCTTTACGGTTTTAATGTCCACGCCCTCTGCCAGGTGTTCTTCATAAACGCTTAAAATCCGGCTTCCACGGCATCCAATGTGTCTGCCATTTTCCGCATTTCTATGGCGTTTCCCTCGCATCCGGCCCACGGCTTATGTATCATCAAATAAGCATTTGACGGAATAGTGGGTGCTTCACTGTCCGCAAATGCAATCACGGAAGCAATGGACCCGGCCAGTGCATCCACATGGACGGTTTTCTTTCCCGGATAACGCTTTAACATATTGTAAATTGCTATCCCGGCAAATACGGAACCGCCGCCGGAATTGATGTAAATGTTTAAGTCCTTGCCGTTTGCTTCTGCAAGGAAATTTTGATTGCATCCGGGTATTGGTCCTCTTCTTGCCATGCTCCCCACCAATCCGAAACAATATCCCCGTAAAAATAAAGGTCCACGGAAGTTTCTGTGGCGTTCTTAAACTCATAGAATTTTCCCACCGTTGCGTGTGCGGCATCTTTGCAAGCAATAAACTTTTTTTTCTATCCTTGGCATCCTATTAACCCCCTTTCATAGTTTCAAAATAAGCACGGGCCGCCGCTTCCATTGCCTTTCTTTGCTTGTCCTGCTGCCCTGGTGGCGGTTCTGTGCCGTTTTCTTTTCCCACCTGGTAAAGGCTTTGGTCCCCTGCTTTTACATAGTTAAGTGACACCATACGCACGTCCCCGTCATCCACTGGCCCGTAATACATCAATGCTCTGTACTCGTTTATTGTCATGGCTCCACGGTCAAACATATTTCCGCCTATGGTGTCCCTGGTCTGCAATGTGGCGTACTGCAAAAGATTGGCTGTAAATTCAATCTTGTTTCCATATCCAATTTCCCTTGGTGTCAGAAGTTTAAAGGTAAATTCATAACCCAACTGGATTGCCACGGGTTCAATGACATTTTCATAAAAACTAATCCATTCCTGGTCTGACAGTGTGGAAGTCAAAACCTTTTCATTTACTCCGTAATAGCGATATACGTTATCACGCAAAAGAAAGTAATCTGGTTTGTCGGCACGTTTGGCGTTCTTTGTGCAATTTCTTTAAAATCCACTGTGCTGTCAATTGCCGCAATACCCCCGGCGTTGTCGGCGTTCATATATGCGTCCTGGAAATCCTTTGCAATCTGTTTTAATTCTTCATTATCTGCCAGGTTGTTGTATTTCAAATATCCGGCAAGTGAATTGGAACGGTTTACAATGTTCTTTACTGTTTCCCCGGACGTTTCTATAAGGTCCAGGCTTCGCTTTAACTCAATATCCGGGGACGTTCCCAGGAACCTTTTTTTGTTGTACCTTGCCTTTATGTGTCATTCTGGTAAGGCACCGTGTAGGTTTCCCCGTCATAGTCCCAACGGAAGCGGAAAAGAATGTTGTTGTGTTCATCCTCAAAAATGCGGTAACTCTTTGTTGTAATCGGCTGTATGCTTGTTACTCTTGTAAAATCTTCATTGTAAAAATTACAGAAAAGGAATTGGATGTATAAACCAGGTCTGATGCTATGCGGTAAAAAGAAAATCATACGTTGACATTTCCGGGCACGGCCTTAATTTCAAGAAGCCTTGCCAGATAATCATTTTTTATTGTCATTCCCTTTTCATCTTTTCGGATGACCTGGGGCTGTAATTTTCCCACGTTCTTTGCTATGGCATCCGCAATGGCTCCCACAATATCATTGTCCCGTAGGGTTCCCGTTGGCACATACTCGCCACGGCTCAATAAAAGTGGTCTGTACTTCGCCCTAAAGGCTCCAAATACATTGGCTATAATTCCCGTAACATTACCCCCTTTCCTCAAAAAATAAGCCCATGGAACACATCCATGGACCTATTGTAAATTTGTTCGTGTTAAAATTCTGACCCACTTTAAAAGACTGCTGCCCGGCGTTCTTTACGCCGCTTCATTTAACAGTTTCTTCCCAATCTCACTGTGGTATTTTGAAACCATTGTCATTGCATCAAACACGGAAACCGCCCCGTCTATCCTCATACGTTTTTCAATCTTAACGGGCTTCATCCTGCTATCATTCATGTTGATTTCAACGGCCACATTTAAAAAGTGGGATGCTAAAAGTGTATTATTTCCCGAGATTGTACTTGCCGTCCTTTAAATCTCCCTCAAACTGGTTTAATATTGGCGTTAAGTTCGTACCCTGGTAAACATCATCTGTCTGAAACCCGGCCATTTTCAAATCATCCACCAAATACCCTGCACTGTATCTGTCATATCCGCTTTTCAGCGGCCTTATTTTATATACCTTTACCAGGTCAATAAACCATTTGTACACATCTTTGTAATCCACCTGGTTTTCCCCGGATATTTCAAGAAATCCCTTTTCCCGGTAAATGTTGTATGGCACATTATCTTCATTTACTGCCACTTCATACCGTTTCTTTGGCATATAGAATTTTGTTATCACATTCCATTTTCCTTTTTTCCATATAACGATTGATGCCGCCGTAAGGTCTGTGGTTCGTGAAAGGTCTATGCCGCCCACACAATAACAACCCTGTACTCTTCCAGGAAATGCCTATGTCCTCATTAACCGCTTTCATCACATCCCAATAGTCAAGCCATGCCACGCTTGAATTTTGTTTAATATTGCAGTATTTTGTGAGAAACTCAACTTTCTTTGATAATGACGCTCTGTGCAATCTCTATCTGCTCAATGTAAAATTCTTCTGATACGGAAACGCCCAGGTTTGGATTGCTCTTTTTTAGTTCCTCTATGCTGTCCCATTTCTCTATGTCATCAATCATATACAGGAACGGCAAAATTCTTGTTTCCTTGGAATTGCCTTTTAGGAATGAGGTTGCACGCCGCATCAATTCATCATAAATTCCGTCATTGATATATCCGGCGGTTGATATGGATAAAATAAGCGGTTGCTTTCGGCTCCCAGGGCGGAAGTCATAACCTCATACTGTTTCAATCCCTGGTCCCCGGCCACGCTTCCATTTCATCATTCACAACCATTTGAGGGTTGAAACCGTCTGATTTTTTTGAGTTGAAAGCAATCTTTTTACACTTGTATTAAATTCTTTGATGTAAATATCACTTCGGCGTTTCTTTGTAATGCTGTCCAGTTCGTCATCCGCCTGTACAATCTGGTAAAAGGCATCATACACAAGTTCCGCCTGGTCCAGTTTCGGTGCAAGGAAATAAACCTTTGCCCCGTACTCCCCGTCTATGTATGTCATGTATGCCGCTATTGCTGCGGCAAACAATGTTTTTCCGTTCTTACGGGCTACAACAATAAAAACTTCTCTAAACTGCCTGTACCCGGTCTTTTTTATCCATAATGCCAAAATGGCACTTACTATGGCCTTTTGCCATAGTTCCAATTTCAGTAAATCGTTACGGCCCTCGGAATGGTGGCAAAAGTTTTCTATGAATTTTATTGCCTTTTCTGCCTTGCCCTCGTCATAGTCCCATTTGCCACTTTTTAATCCGTCCACCAATATTTTGTAAATGGTTCTTATCCATTTTCCTACTGTCACGGTGCCATTTTGTATGGCTTCCCAGTATTGGAAAATATAGTTGTTATCCATTCCGTAACGCTGCCAATCTGCTTATATTTTTCTTTTCTTTCGGTGGTAAATACTCAATAAGTGAGTGTATAATTGCCGTATATTGGCGTGAATATTTTTCATAAATTGTGGCTGACGGGTGGGCTTTTTACAAATTTCGAAGCGTTTACCGTTTCCGTTGTAAGGCCCTCTTTTTCAATTCTTCTTTTGCCTGGAAGCACGCCACTTTTAAAAATGCCGCTTCCTCAACCAGTGAATTTACAAGGCTTTTCTTGTCCTCGTCATCAATCCCGGCAAACATTGACTGTAAAATTCTATCTCTTTTTTTATCCGGGCATTTGTCAGTTTGTTTGCCCTTTTAGGTTCTTTCTTCGTCTTAGTTTTTGTATCTTCTGTCAAATTTTAACCCCCTCATATGCGTGCGACCTTGCAGAGTTTTTTTGAGGTATCTCCCTCGGTTCTTTTTCCCCGGTCAAAAATAAAGTACCGGGGGTGTGGTCTGCTGTTTGTTTTCTTTCGGCGGCAATAAATTTCCTTTTGCATCAAAAGTGTAACGGCTGTTTGGCTTTGCCTTATGTTCTTTGTTGTGGCAGTCCTCGCAAACATATTCCAGGTTGTTAAGGTCCAGTGTTACCCTGGCATCATGTATGTTTCCTGGTGTAATGTATTTCTTATGATGCACAATCACACCGGGTTTGTATTGTCCTGCTGCCCGGCAACGCTCACACAATCCATTTGCCCTTTTGATTACTGCCACCCTTGCTTTCTTCCATGCGTCTGACTTATAGAAATCCTTTGCATATTCTTTCACTGCTACCACCGTCCTTTCTTCATGTTCAAAGGCTTATGAATGTATCACACCCATAAGCCCATAATAATATACTTCACTCTTACATTCTGACCCACTTACTTGTTATCCTGCTGCCTATCTAACTCTGAAAATAAATCACTTCTCCTGTATGATATATTCCCATTGTCCAACATTACTTTGTAATATCCTGCCGACTTGCCCAATACTTCGTATTCTTTCCCTTGCTGTTAAACCCATTCCGTTTTCATTTGCTTTTACTTTCATTTCTCTATCCTTTCCGGCAGCATATCCATAGCCTGTGCCACCAGTGTTATAAACTCTGTGCGGTATTCATAGAATTGGCGGCGGCCACAAACCGCATCCGCTATGTATTCATACGGTGTGTTATATACAATGCTCTTGTATATCTTATCCTGCATCTGCCGCCTGGCCTGGATGCCCTCGATATTTCCGCATGAAGCACGCAAAGCATCTTCCACGATAGCGGCGGCCTTTTCATCAAATGCACTTGCCCGGCCTGTCCTTATTCTTTTTTTTTTCGCTTCTCGTTGCCTTGTATAATGCTTCGGCAATCGTCTTTATATCTGCATCCAGTCTTTCCAACTCACTGCCGCCCCCGTTTACTCTTCATACGTTTTCTTTGACGTTTCGGAACGCTCAACCTTTATGCTCTCTTTTGCCATTTTCGCCACCTTTGCTTTTACGCCCATGCCAACATCAATGGTAATTCCTTTCATGTGTCTTGCTTCTATGGCATCCACTGTTTTTTCAGCATCACTTCCACAACATCCGTATCAATCGGCCTTTCTGCATTATCCCCAAATAATTCATTGATACGGTTCTTGGCTTTCTGTACACGCTCTTTGCTTTCTGCGTACTTCTTGGCTTCGTCACATTCACATTTACACGTTGCCGCTTCGTCAACCTCTGCCTGGCTCCACTCTTCTAATGCGTGAATAATTCCGGCCTGTCCGCAAAATCTGCAATATCCGTCTGTGTCTTTGCTCCCTCTGGTACTTCCTGGCCGCCGTCCTGCTCCATTTCCCTTAAATCCTCTTCTGGTATCTCATGGCCGCCGTCTGTCTTTTTTTCTTCATGGTGTTTATTCTCCTTTCCCTTTCCTTGCCTGTTTATAAGCATCCATGGCAACGGTCAGCACTGCCGCTGACTGCTCCACGGTAAGCCAGCCCCCTTTTTACCAGTAATGCCAGATTTTTATTTATTGTTTCCAATGTTTCTTCCAGGGTTATATTTTTCAATGGTTTCTCTGCTGCCAACTCTGCTATTGCTTTTTACAACTGGTCTTTTAAAGCAATCGTCTACTGCTGCCATGTTGGCTTCAATCACACTTTCCGCCCTGGTCTTTCTGTGCTTCTCGCATCCACGGCACGGTTCCTTTGCAAACATCCGCCCAGGCATTGGCACGCCGTCACACATACCGTCAATCCACGGGGCATTTATGCACTTTGCAAGCGGCATCCGTTCCGGGTCCTGCAAATAGTCCATAATCTCTGTTTTTGCTTCCTCTGCACCATAGCAAACCACTGTTTTATAACCCTGCTGCCGTAATGCCGCCATATACTCTTCCTGGGCTTTTGTCGGTTTATTGTTCCCATACTTCATTTCCAGGTAAAGCCCATGGAAATTGTGGCTTGCCACTGGCAAACACACATCCGGCACACCATTTTTCATGCCCATTGCTTTAAGCACCGGGCCGTTTGTGCGTTCCCTCGTTTGGAACATGATACATGAGGGAAAGGCACGGCAAAACGTGTGTGCTTCTCATTGCCCAGTTAAAAAAGTGCTATCTGCTCCGTAGTTTCTCCACGTTTCATATTCTGCAATTTCATACTCTCCCCTCATTCTTCCTCAATGGTATATTCTCTTTTACGCCGCTTGCAATCTTCCAACATGGCTTCTAAAATCCCCACTTCCTCTTCATTCAGCCATGTATAATATTTTTCAATCATCTTTACGGCATGAAGCTTCCGGGCATTTTTCTTTTTCCTCTTCGGTTGTGTCGGTATCTGACACATTGGCTTCCCTGGTTTCCTCTTCCTTGGTTTTTCTGCCTTTCTTCTCTTCGGTCATTGCCCTTATTTCTTCCGCACCCACTCCACCTTTGCTTTCGGATGCCTGGGCAATCTCTTTTTGAATATTTCCTCGTCTGCCTTTGATGCTTCCAGGGCTGCCGTAATGCCCATATTGCCTTTCTGGAACTGCTCTTTTACTTCCTGTGTGGCGTTTCCGTCTATGGTGTTTAAGTCCCTTATCTTCGGCACTGTTTCCCCCATGGCCGCCGCCACATAGTCCCGGACCCTTTCCCCGGCTTCCAGAATTAAAAGCCCTCTTTTCTTGCCTGGGTCAAAACCTCTTTCCATTCTGCCGCCTGTGTCATAAGGTCATAGTCTGTCATTTTCTGTTAAACGTATTTCCTACCAAAAGGGCAATTCTAAATTCTGTTTCTGTCATCTGCTTATATCTGCATTTGACTGTTTCAAAGGCTTCTTTCCCCTCTGTCACAAGAATATTTAATGCGGCCATGCGGCGGTGTCCAGAAATAAGCCAGTATTCCCCGTTTATCTGCCCTAAAACAAGTGGTTCCCTGCAACCCGTCCATTTCAATTCCTGCCGCAAGGTCTTTCAATCCGTCCATGCTGTATTTATTATGTTTTGTCACAACAATGTCCCGGATGCCTAACGTGATTTCCTGGTATTCGTTGTTTTCCCCCTGCTGCCGCTTTGGTTGTTGCATTCATAAGGTCCATGATGTTAAATGCCATTTTTTCTATCTCCTTTCCTCTGCTGCCAGATGCCCAAACTTTTGCACATATTCTTCCGTAAACGCTTTGTAATCCTGGGCGGCTCCACTCCTTACACTGTAATGTGTCGGTGTCTGCCTGTAAAATGTGGCATCCTTGGCCTTTTTGGAATGTCTGATTTTACACTGGAACACATGACAGCCGCTTTTTGTTCTCAACCACCTTTCTGCCGCTTCGCTTGTATCTGATTTTTCAAAATCTGTAATGAGTACCCCGGCAATCCTGGCCTTTGATTTAACGCCCGTATCTGGTTTATCTGCTCCACCAGTTCTTCCAGGCCGTCCAGGGAATAGGCATCTAAGCGGACGGGTATTATAATTTCATGCGTTGCCACCATAGCATTTATCACATTCATTCCTAAATCCGGCGGATTGTCTATAATGCAATAATCATACTGCCCGGAAACTTCATGCAATGCAGATTTATAACGGTCATGCTGTGCGTGTTCTTTATCCGCCTTTATTTCCAATTCCGCCAATTCCATGAAATAATTACACGGTACAATATCCAGATTTTCTTCTTTCGTGTCCCGGATATTCCCAGTAATCCGCCCTGTCTTAATAATCCGGCACGCTTCCGCTTCCCTCTCTCCGTTGTACACTCCAAACATTCTGGATGTATTTCCCTGCTTGTCATTGTCAAACAATAGAACCCTGCTGCCTTTGCGTTTTCTCCGCCGGTCCCCCTCTGCCAACAATTCAGCCAGTGAAACGGCGGTTGTGGTCTTTGCAACTCCGCCTTTTAGGTTGATGACTGATATAATTTTCATGTTTTTGTTTCGCTCCTTTCGCTTCAATTCCGCACCATACGGGCGTATATGTAAAATGCCGCATTGATGCCGTTGTATTTAACCTCTGCATCCAGAAATTCATATCCTGGATATGCCTTTTCTAACTGTTTTTTAATGTGTCAAAATTCTTTACCATTCGTTCCACCTGGCTTTTTTGAATTTTGAATAACTTCGCTTTGGTTCCGGCGGCTTTTGAGGTTCTTTGACGGGCACCACCTCTTTGTCCCATGTGGGTTTTGTGTGATATATGTTGCCAGTCCTGTAAGTAAAAATTTATCATCCGGCATAATCCGTCTTGTGTTTGGTCTGTCACACTTTCCCCATAATTTTTCTAACTGGTCCCTGTCTATTCCGTCCCCAGAAATCAGAATGTGGAAATGCGGACGCTTGTACCCGTCAAATGCCAGGATATAAATATACTTTGCATTTTCCAATCCTGCTTTCTTTCTCCTGCGGTTGATACGCTTAATGAAATTCGTTATGTCCTTTCTTGCCCGTTCTACGCTGTCCGGCAAACAATCATCATTCCACCCAAACGTGGCCCAAATATCCCCTTTCCCAAAATTGATATTTGCCAGGCGTATGATGTACCGCCTTGCGTTCTTGTCGTTTAGGTTGCTTTGTGACGGCCTGGTTTCTCTCTTTTTCTTCGTCACTGGCATATCCGCTTTATTCGTGAATGACGGATACACCTGGGCTTCCAAAAGGGTTGTTCCACTCTTTATGTTCTGGGACTTCGTTGTTGTTGTGCGATAAAGGCACGCCACCTTTCCGTCTTTCATCAACTTTTCCAATTCCCATTCTTCTAACTTCTCGCATTGCTTCTGGTATGCTTCCTCATAATCGTAATTATCATAAAAGCGTTTCTTCATAGTTCCCCACCTTATGTAAAATCCCTGTTCCTTTCCCTGCCCCTTTCATCCCCTATATATCTAAATAAAAATATAGGTGTCTGATATGTTAATACCCATTACAAGGACGGGAACCGCCGGGCTGTGCCTTAATAAATCAATCCAAAAACATTCTTCCAGGGCTTTTTGATGACTGCATACCCTAAAAGTGTAAATGCGGCCGCCAGTCCTGCTGCTACCACCACAATTAAAACAATCATCCAAACCATATTCATAATAGGCTCTTTCCTTTCGTGCAATTTCTTCCCTATATATAGTTGAAACCGCTTTTATTCTTCTATATCTTGTGTTATAATGTCTTTGTTAAGTTCCAACCCGGTTGTTTTGGTTCCCCACCTCGCAACCGGGTTTCGCTTTGTCTTTATGCTTCTGGCAATTCTCCATATAATTTTTCATAGATTCCCGTTGCATATCTCATTAAAAGGTTTTCGCTTCCTCTTCTTTTATTGCCTGGCCGTACTTCATGCCGTAATCCTCTTCATGTGTCAAAAGCCAATTCCCTTTTTTAGATTTCCATAACTGGCACGCATATTCCGTCCCCTTTCCTCTCCTGGGTACAATGCACGGGTCAATATAGTGTCTACTTTGTACCACTTCTTTACCTCTGCAACCATTTCCATGTTGTCAGTTTCATATTTCATTCCGTTTATTACAAATTGCATTTGTTGTCCTCGCATTTCCAATAGTATTCATTTATAATCAGCATTTCTTTTGACATTAAAAGTGTCACGCCTAAAGGAACTGTTAAAAGTGCAATCGTGGCATCCCCGTTTAATATCTTAACTGCCACCGCCGTAAAATAAGAATTGCCACCCCATACAGTTTTTGGGTCAGAAAGTATTTTTCTTTTCCCTCTTCTCTTTTATGGCTTGTTTTCTTCTTTTTCATGTTCCACCGCTTCCAGATACCCGGCCATGTATGCTTCCTCAATCAATACCTGGTCCGGCCCATTGCTTACCCTCTGCAATTCTGCCGTCATGTTAAGTTTCCTCACTTTCCTGCTACTGCGTGTTTGTAGTTATCCACAATATCCACAACGCTGTCCATAATGTTTTTCTAACTCTTCAACCCTCATGGCCTTGTCATCAATATAAAAGTCTGCATAAATCTTTCTTTGTGTCATTGCCCCACCGCTGTATCTGCTCCGGCAATGGTGCGTTTACAGCATCAAATACAATTCCCTGGGCCTTGCACCATTCCACTGCCGCTTCCAGTTCCTTTCCGTCCCTGCTTGTCCATAAAATGATTTTATGACCGGATGCTTTTAACATCTTTACCGCCGCCACAACCTTTTTGCGTGGTCCTATGATTTCCGGGAACCTGGTAACGGCCAGTGTGCCGTCAAAATCCACCGCATAAACCGCCATATGTAACCGCCTTTCTACTGCCCGTATTCTTCCATGCTCTCTTCTGTTTCTTTGCTTGGCATACTCATTTCATATTTCAGCAGCATGGCCGCCGCCTGTACCATTTCACAAGCGGCATCTATGGCCTGTCTGTAAATTGCCACTGGCGTTGTTTCCTTATCCAGGAAATGTGCTATGCTCTTTCCCCGTACCCGGTCCCACATCACGCCCATGGAAGATTTCACATTTTCCATGGCTTCCTCTGCTTCCTCTATTTCTTCCAATGTCACGGCGTACCCCTCATGTGGGGAAGAAAAAAGCGGAAAAATTGCATTTGCTCTGTTAAGTTCCGTCTGTGCCGCCGCTTCAATTTCTTTTCTTAACTCATTCATTGCCATTTTCCGCACCCTCGCTTTCTTCCTGCTGCCCCTCTGCTTCTTTCAATTCGTGGGCTTCCTCTTCCTCGTCATCTGTTTTGGTGTAATTGCTTCCGTCCTCGCAATTCCTGCAAAGGTCCATATCTATGCGGACAGGCTTACAATTTCCACATCGTCCGGCAACTCCAACGGTCTCGGCAAGCCGCTTCCTCTGTGTCCTGTTTTTCCTTCCCTTTTCCAAAATCAATTCCCATGGAAATTACAGGCATATGTCCCATTGTTTCCACCGCTTCTTTTACTGCTTCTTTCATACGTTCTTCGTTTTCTTTCTGGTTTGCTTCCATGGTCTTTAATTCATCCATGCGGTTCTGTGCCAGGGTGTCAATAATGCGGTGCATAGATGCCGCCGCACTTTCCACGCCATTTTCTTTCGTCCACGCTTCAAAAATAGAAACTGCCGCCCCTGTCATCTGCTCATATTCCGCACCAAATCCGTGCTTTCCTCTTCTGCTTCCAGTGTGTTTTGAAATTCCGGCTTTTCCCCGGTAATCATTGCCTGTATATAGAAGCCCGGTACATCTGCCTTTACTGCTTTTTTTCTATCAATTCCGCTTTTGCGGCTTCCCTCATAAGGTTGTAATATTCGGTGTGTTTCATTTCCACCATTCCGTCTGTTGTAAAATTATCCATAAATTCCATGTGTTTTTCCTCTCTTTCTTATCGTGAATAGGTGTGTCAAAAGAATAAAGCGGCTTTTCTGTTGCTGCTGCATCCCTGTTTTTGTAAATCAGAACTGTAAAATGTTCCTGCCCCTCTTCGTCTGCCCCCGGTGCATCACTGCTTCAAATCCAAAACGGGCGTTTAATCTTGCCCCATAAATAGTATCTGTCAATTTTGCTACTTCCCGGCTTCCCAGTGCCACGCCGTTTTCTGCTAACTGTTGCCACCTTTTAAATTGCTTTTCCAGATATTCTAAAAAATCCGGCTCCACAACCCCATTTATCGGGGCATTTCCTTTCACTGCTTCCATGTTCTCTTTCTTCCTTTCCCGGTCCTGGTCTTTCCCTACCCAGTCACGCCGTTTATTTATTTTTTTTGTAACGCTCCAATATCGCTTTTACTTCTGGCATATCCAAAACGTGTACTTCCACTTTCATTTCCGCCATGCTTTCACTTCCTTAAATTGTGATTGTGTGATAGATTGACATTTGCAAATCACTAAAGTTATATTCCGGCGTTTCCTCTGGCTGTAATGGTTTCATAAGTCCACGCTTTTGCCATCTTTTGTGCCGTATTTCCGGCACCGCCTGGAACCTTTAACTTCCGCACTCAATATTTCCTCTTCAATGTCTATGTGTTCCATTGATGCTACATACCCGGCATAAATCAGTGTTTTTCCCTTTTTTATCTGCAACCTGTCTGATGATTGTAAAACCCTTATAATATCCTGTGTCTGCATCAAAATCCCCACCCGTTCTTCTGTAAATAAATAACCGCACAAACAAAACCGCAAACCATAACCATTCCCAGGATGCCAAATGCAAGGCGGCGTTTCTTTGGGATGTCATTTGCTCCCAGTGCGTACATTATCGCCGTCCCTGCGGCTCCTAAATATGTAACGGCTCCCAAAATAGCCACCAGGCCAATGATGCACATAATCAATAATTTCCCATGTTCTCTTCTACCTTTCTAAAATGTGAAGCCAACGGCCAACATATAATTTCCTAACATGATTGATAACTGCAAATCCTTTTCTGTTGGTTCCCATACCAGTGCAACGGAAATTCCAAATTCTTCCCGTTCCTCTGCTGCAAAATAAAATCCTCTTTCTTCCACTCTTATTCCTCGCTTTCTGCTTTCTTTATCCCTATAAAAACACGCTCCGCACATGGTACGGCTATGCTGTTTCCCAGTGCCATATAACGGCATTGTCGGACATTTCTTTGCCGCTTGCCCCGTACCTTGTCCAATAATCCGGGAAGCCGTCCAGACGTTCACATTCAAGCGGCGTAAGGCGGCGGACCCGGTATTTAACCGCTGCGGCAATTCGTTCCATTATCACGGCAAGGGTTTCACTTCCGCCCCCTGCTACCCCTCGGCTCTTTTTCAATGTGCCCACGCCCTCTTTAAACTCTCCATAACCGCTTGCGTTATATGCTACAACGTGCCTGTCTGATGTAGTTAAGGTTGGACATATTCCCGTATCGTCAATCCCTTTTCCGTGCCGTTGCTACCTTGTTGCCCTGCCAATCATGTTTCCTTATAATTGTGTAAGTACAGGCAAATACAATCCCTGTTTTCCCACCGCCACCCCCGGCGTTTCCCATAAACGTTACGCTTGTTTTGGCGTTTATGTAAATTCTGTCGGCGGTGCGACCAAAATCTAATTTCATTTGTCCGTCTGGTCCTCTGCCATTCCTCTGCAATCCGTTCCAGTAAGGCTATTTTCAGAATTACCGGAATTTCCTTTGTTCCTCTGTCCGCCCTGCGAATGATACCCCAACACGCTTTCGCACTCAAAAAGTATTTGTCCGGCACGTCCGCTTCCAAAATCGCTGACAAGATAGATACGTTTTCTACGTTGGGGCACTCCCAAAATTGAGCATCAAGCATCCGCCATGCGGTACACTGAACCGCCCCCTGCTCTCTCAATTCCAACCATTCCGGCATTTGCCCATTTTCCACTTTTTAGGCATTGGAATGTTGCTTTCTGTGATTTCTTCCAGGACCCGGCGGAAATCTTCTCCTTTATTGCTTGAAAAAGCCCCGGCCACATTTTCCCATATAATGTATTTTGGATATTCTCCATTTGTCTTTTTCCTCATTTCCCTTACTATCCGCACCGCTTCCATAAACAGGCCGGAACGGGCACCGTCAAGCCCCTTTTGTCCCCCTGCAACGCTTAAATCCTGGCAAGGGCTTCCAAAACTGATAATGTCAACCGCCGGAATACTTCCCCGTCAATCTCGGTAATATCTCCCAGGTTCTCCGCATCCGGGAAGTGCCGCTTTGCTATCTCTATGCAATTCGCTTCAATCTCGCTTATCCATACGGTCTTTATTCCCTGCCGTTCTGCTGCCAGTGGAAAACCTGCGATACCGTCAAAAAGGCTTCCCAGTGTCATGTTAAGTTCCTCGCTTTCTTAATTCTTCATTTTCATGTATGCCACTTTTTCTTCCTTAGTAAAGAAAACCACCCGTGTTGCTATTCCTGCATTATCCAGTTTTTTCTTTTATATTTCTGGTTTCCATGCGGTAAAAATTTTCTCTTACACTTCCGCAAGGTTCTGCATAGTCCAACGGCTGTGCTTTTGTGTCCAAAAAGGTCTTTTAAAATCCTGGCTGTGGTTTCTCCATACTGCCGGAAAACTCCCCTTTCAATAAATGTTTTTGCCAAATAAACAATTTGAACCCCAGGGCTTTTTCCACCGCTTCCAATTTTCTTTCCACATCCGGGTCCGTGCTTAACGGTCTATATATCCAACTTTCCTGCTGCCGTATTGCTTCTTTCTCTGGTTTCTTTGTTTCTCCTACCTCTTCAATGAAAATAAGTGCTGAATACTCAACCTCGTGCCCCACAATTTCTTTCCCTCTCATTTTAGGAACTACCGCCGTTTTGTACTGCGTGCATACTTGCTGTAAAATGGTGCTTTTGAGTTTTCAAACTCTCTGTTTATTTTTTCTGCCAGTCCGTCTATTGTGGTATCTCTTAATATTTTGGCTTTCATGTTAAGTTCCTCGCTTTCCTGCTACTGTCTTAAATCGTCCTCTGTGCTACCTCTGCCCTGTACGGTTCGCCGCCACGCTTCATTTCATTGTAAATAGTCGCTCTATGCACGCCCACCGCTTCTGCAATCTCTGTAACCCTTGCCCCGGTTTTAAGCATCTTTTCAATCTTTTCCCTATCTGCAAAGGTCAGTCTTTTGTTTCCTTTTCTCATGTTTTTCCACCTTTCTTTCTGTTTTTTTTTTGCAATAAAAAAGAGTGCAACAAGAGTTTTTTATTTCTCTTGTTACACTCTCTCGATTTAATTTATAAATCAGATGCAACAACTTATTTACTCTTGTTGCATTTGATTTTACAACTTACCGGTTTTACCTATTCTTGCAATAAAGATTGATTTTTTAGCATATTTGATAAAATTAATTTAAATAAGCAAATTTTTAGGAGGGATACGT
>VOFB01004413.1_pt1 | contig 46105 bp, 41 predicted proteins | sample 5384141 | NCBI WGS metagenome assembly VOFB01 (sample SAMN12384721, study PRJNA508395) | human gut metagenome | isolation source: healthy gut A | host: Homo sapiens | reverse complement strand
AATCGACGAAGTGTCCAAACCTGGGGGCAATTATAAGAACCATACACAGCAGTTGCAACATAGCAACCTCCCGAGCTTGTACTGCTCGAATTAATCGACTTCATGATTTCCTCAGTTGTTTGCTTTGCAGGAACCTGATAACTGGGATCATATCTTTTGATTACACGCACATACTGATTATCTGCATCAACTGCGATACCTTCTGCGATTCTGTCTTTCAGAATTTGGATGCCAACAGCACGCATAACATCCTCGTCATCTGCAAAATGTCGCACAAGCTATCGCATACATATTTCGGCATCCCGCCTGCGGCAATTGCATTCGCCAAATACTGTCCCTGAAATTGTTGCTTCACCAGCGGATCGATGCTTTTCATATGTGAAGTTGCTGCATCAAACAGTATTTTGGAAATTTTATTTACTCGATCTCTAACCTCGACAATTGCGGTTTTTTTTCTGTCCTCTGCATCTTTTACATGATCGCGGATAAGGAGGAATGTCTCCTTAATGCAATTGCTGACATTTGTAGCAGCCGTAGAGATTTCACCAATTTTACACGGCATGGCTTTATAATAAACCGAATAAAGTTAGCTTCCCAACTTGACGGATCTTTTATTAGAATCATGTCATAATATTTGGCAGCATTTTCGTTATTTTCTGCATCCTTTGAACGGCGTGCAACTTGATACAGATTTTTCAGTTCTTCGGAAATATCAACTTTGACAGTACTGCCAGAAACATCGACAGTTCCTTCCACCATCATTTTGCGTGCTTCTTCAACAGAGTATTTGCAACCACAGAACTGACAAACAAAAACTCCATCCTGTTTCATCAAATCAGTGCTACCGCACATTTCACAGGTTAACTGTTTCATTTCTCTATCCTCCCGATGTTACTTTAGATTTTTAGATTTTTTATTTCGCTCATCCAAAAGCGAAGTAAGTTCTGTTATGATTTCCACCTTGTTTGCCGCTGTTTTCAGTTCGAGAACTTTGGCGGGGATTTTGTTCTCCAAATCCGCTACATACCAAGAAGTTCCAACGGCAATGGCCGTTGTCAAGTCTCCAGATACCACTTCGCTCATTAGACATTTTCCTGAATAACGAACAGCTGCATTTATCGCTTTCTTTGCGGTTTCTTTCACTGCGGGATGAACAGTCTCTCGAAGCAGAGTTTTCACACCATTCCAAGCAGCATCCGATACTTGACGGCTTGTGGCTATCTCACTAGTGCTTGCTGCTCCCATTGCGCCAAACGCTGCGCCAACAGCAGTATCTACGGCAGTTCCGACAATCGCTTCTCCAATTGTTGATTCGCCGCGTACTACAGCTTTGCATTACCATAAGCAGAGTCAACAAAACTTGTCACTGCACCAACTGCAGCGCCAAAGCCCATAGCTGTCAAGCCGCCACCTCACCGCGCCGCATACCCAGACACTAATGATCCGTCTATCGGCTTTTGCTGAATAACGGCCGACACAGTATTAACTACGGCTCCAACAATTGCGCCAACGACAATGTTGAGCCATTCACCGTTTTCATCAGCGGCAATCGCTGGGTTGTTTCTACAATATGCAAACATATTGCAGGGCAATCGCGTCACCCGAGTCTGTGCTGGAATAGCTATCCGCATTAATGAAACGATGGTTCTCCCGGGTCATAGTATCTGCTTTGCAGATAATAGAACCCCGTCTCGGAATCATAGTAATACCCGCGATACCTGAGCGGATTCACCTCGCCAGATCACCCTCCGCGGAAATTATCTCGCCCCACGGGGAGTAGACGTTACTCTGCCTGCATGACGCCGGTTTTGTCGATAATCTGAACAACATCGCCCTGCAGATTGAGGATGTAATAATAGGTGCTTGCAATACCCCCGTCGACAGAATAGTTAAATGCAAACGGTCTGCCGGATTCGTCATAGAAGAAATCCAAAGTTTCCGTTTTCAGAACCGTTCCGCCGACACTCTGCCGGATCGTTTCCCTTGCGACCCTGCCGCTTTGGGTCAGATAGTCATGCGTTATGGTGTCCGCTTCGTCCATCGCTCCCGCACTGTAGGGTTCCGCACCATTCTCCTCCGGCTCGTCCGCCTCGACAGGCTCGCCCTCTCCGCCGGACATGATCTCATCCGGATAACTGGGTTCTGTCGGAAGGACTGCACTGCCCTGCCAATTTCCGCGCACGGTAATATCCTCGTGGATCGGCGAGGTGTATTTTTCCCAAACTGCGACCGCCGACACATCCTTACTGGGGACCAGCGGAGCGGGGTAATCGCTGTCCTGCAGGATATATCCATCTGCAACCGTCAATGTGCCGCACTCAACCTCAGCGAAAATAAATGTTACAGTATGCGTAGAACTATCGGAATAGATGGCATAAATGGCCGTATCCTTGACGATTCGCGTTACTCTGGTATCCCAGCGGCTGGTGTAGCCTTCCTTCGGCGGAATGGCCGGGTAATCGCTGGCCTGCAGTGTGTAGCCGTTGTCCACCTGCATGGTTTTCAGCGCCTTTCCATCCGCAAAGAATATGACAGTGTGCTTCGTTTCAAGCGCCGTGTATACGGCATTGATCGTCACATCGTTGTGAATCGCCACAGTATACTTCCTCCACGCACCGCTGTAGCCCGATTTTGCCGGAACAGTCGGATAATCGCTATCTTTCAGAACATAGCCGTCTTCGACCGTCATAGTTTTGACAGTCGTGCCATCAGCCTTGAACGTGACGGTATATTCCGGAATTTGTGCAGTGGAGCGAACGGTATAGGTTTTACTCGTGCGGATGCCGTTTGCGTCGTAGGCAAAATCGAGGACGTCCTCGGTCGTGCTGTCGCGCTCGGTGGCCGCGCGGCTGAGCTGGCGGCCGTTCTGCCCTCCATGTTCCAGAGCAGCTCCGTCCCGTTCGCGTAAAGCGTCGGATTGCCGCTGCCGTCGTACTCGAGGTCGATGCCGTCGACGGAGGTCAGCAGGTCGCCCCAACGGCCGTCTTCGTAGGCGTACTCGTGTACTTCGCTCACGGTGCCCTCATGGTCCTCTGACAGGATGTTGCCTGCCGTGTCATAGGAATAGGTCCATCTGTCGACCTCTTCGCCATTTTCATAGCGGATGGCCGTCTTGAGCTGGCCCTGCTTCTCGTCGTACTCGTAATGCTCCAGCGGGATCAGCGCGCCGTCGACCTCGGCCTTGATGTCCGTGATGTTGCCGCCCTTGTCGTACTCGTACTGGTAGCCGACGATGATATCGCCGTTTCCGTCGTCCGAGGCGAGACGGTAGTTGAAGAATTCGACGAGCGCCGTGCTCTGATTGCCGCTTTGCGTGGCATAAGCGTAGCGGTTTTCGAACAGCGGCGTGCTGCCCTGATAGACTGCACGGCTGCGCAGACGCTTGAGGGCGTCGTAGTTGTAGCCGATCTTCGTGCCGACGGCCGTGTTCAGCGTGGTCAGGCTGCCGTCTGACGCGTCGTAGGCATACGACTCGCGGTAGCTCGTTCCGCCGATCGTCCAGCCCTGCGCGGACAGGCGGTTCGCCGTGTCGTAAAAAGCTGCTCCGTGCGCTGCGTGACGGTATTCCCGTCGCGCTGCTGGCTGCGGATGAGGCGGCCAAGGAGTCGTACTCGAAGCGGTACGTCGCCGTCGGGGCCGCGTCGCCCTCGCCGTAGTCCAGCTCAGCAAGGGAACCCTCTGCATTGTAACGGTAATTCACATACCTGCCGCCAGAATACACCATCCGCGTCACTCTGTCAAGCCTGTCGCGGATTTTGCCATCTTGTTACGGTGCACTGGTGTCGGGCGGAACCTGCTAAAGATGGAAATTTCATCTTTAGCAGGTTCCAACCGTTCAGGTTAAATTACCCCTAAGTTATGTAGCAGAACCAGTTGGGAACGCACTCGACACTCTCTTTTATATACGTCTTTATATACGTCATATACGTCGTGTCCAATTCGCCGTCTTCCAAATACCAAATGCCAGCAGCATTCAAAAGATTCGATACTTGCAGGATAAAATCGACAATCTTCCCGCCGTCCCGAATCTGAATGTAGCGAAGGGGAACTGCATTTTCCAATTCTGAAACGATATTTGCCAGCTCTTTACCAGGAATTGCTCCTGCATAATAAACGCCATCTATACAGTAATAAGAAACGTTCGAAACACATTCTCCCTCTCGAAACACAATGTGGCTTATGGCAGGGTTCCCGCTCCAACGCACTTTGACAACGTTCAAACAGCTGCTCATTTGCCGGAATATTTGTGCGACGTCATCAGCCGAAGCGCAATAGCCATAGGAATGCCAGATGCTAAATGCTATCGTTGCTGCCATAATTACGCATAATATGGACAGTTTTACAGTTTTTTCCTACATAGTTATTCGTCATTTCCAAAAGAAATCCACCACCTCATCAGTAGAATAACCTGTGATTGTCATGAGGTACTCCATATCAATACCCAATTGAATCATTTCAGCATCCTCTTTAGAATCAAAATCATACCACCAATCTTCCCAGTTAATTCCGCTGTTCTTAATTGCCACAAATCCGCCAGCCATACGGAGAACTGGAGCCGGGAAACCCAATACGGAACCCGTAAATCCGTAATTAATGTTTCCAAGTTGCTCTGCCGTCATTTTTTTGCCGTTTACGGAAAAACACCGTTCCGCGGTATCCACTCACTTCCTTTTTGGACGTCGCTTGTAGTCCCATTTGCCCCTATCCTTTTACCGCATTATAGAATTCAAATGGGCCATCAAGTTCCCATCCCCACCGCTTTGCCTGTTCGTAATTCTCCCGCAGCACACGTTTTACATCTTTTGTTCTGTCAAGATATCCGCTACCGCCATCACAGATCGCCGTTAGATTAGAACGCAAGGCATGCCCGCTAGGATCACTATTGATAATTGGCTTATTATTACAATATGCGAACATATTGGTACCGAGGAATCCCTGTCCCGTTGAAGCATAAACATCTGCACTAATAAATCTCCGGTTTGCGGGATCATAATAACGGGACTGCAAGTAATAGAATCCCGTCTCAGAATCATAATAGTATCCGCGATATCTGAGAGGATTGATCTCAGCCAGTCTACCGGAGCTGGACACGATATTTCCCCATGCATCATATTCGTAGGTTGCGACAGACTCATACTCAAAGCCGGGGGATGATATAATGGATCAGCTTCACCACGTCGCCCTGCAAATTCAGAACGTAATAATATGTTTGGAAGCTCGTTCCGTTCGTCGAATACTTGAGCGCAAACGGCTTTCCGGATTCATCATAGACGAAATCCAGCACGGCTGTCAAGGTATTATTCGTCCGAATGGTTTCACGGGCCACTTTGCCGTTCAGGGTCAGATACTCATGCGTGACAGTCTGCGTTCCGGTAACGTGAGTCCCCTGCGGGGAGACGGTTTCATCTTCAGCAGGAACGTCTGCCTCGACCGGTTCGCCCTCGCCGCCGGACATGATCTCGCCGGGGCTGGTTGGCTGCGGCGGGATAGTCACATCACTCTGTAATTTTCCTGTCACAGTAATATCACTGTGGATTGGCAACGTGTACTTCTCCCAAGTCACGATATATCCAACAGGCGCAAACGGTGAAGGATAGTCGCTGTTTTTCAAAACGTACCCATCCGTAACGGTCAGCGTGCCGATTTGTGTACCATCGAAAATGAAGGTAACGACATGGGACGAATTGTCGGAATAGATAACATTTATGATCGTATTCTTTATTATCCTTGTCGTTGATTTATCCCAGTGCGGTATACCCCTCCTTTGCCGGAATTTCCGGGTAGTCGCTGTCCTGCAGCGTGTACCCAACTTCAACCTTCATGGTTTTGAGCACCTTGGCATCCGCGCGGAACACAACCGTGTACTGCTTTATAACGGTCAAAGGCTCATAGACCGCATTGATTATGATGTCACTATGAATTGCCGCGGTGTACTTCACCCATTCACCGGTGTAGCCGCTTTTGCGGGCACGGTTGGGTAGTCACTGGCCTTTAGGGTGTAACCGTCTTTGACCGTCATGGTCTTGACGACCGTATTGTCGGCCTTGAAGGTAACGGTATACTTCGTCACAACGGCCGTATACTTTGCCTGCACCGTGACATTGCTGTGAATTGCCGACGTATACTTCACCCACTCGCCGGTATAGCCGGTTTTGGTGGGGACGGCGGGGTAGTCGCTGTCCTTCAGGACGTAGCCGTCCTCGACGGTCATGGTCTTGACGGTCGTTCCATCGGCCGTAAAGGTCACGGTATAGTCCGGCACTTGCGTGAACGTCTCGACGGTATAGGTCTTGCTCGTGCGGATGCCATCGGCGTCGTAGGCATACTCTAACGTTTCCGTTTTTCCGTCAGAGGTTTTCGACGCCGTTTTCAGCTGTCTTCCGTTCTGCCAGCCGAAGCTCCAACCGCCGTAGGACAGCGGGTTGCCCGAGGCGTCGTAGGTGATCGCCTGCCCGTTGACGGCCGTCAGCAGGTCGTGCCACTGCGCGTCGCCGTAGGTGTAGGTCTGGAGCAGCGTCGTGGTATTTCCCTTTTTCTGGGAGACGGTCAGCAGGTTTCCGGCTGTGTCGTAGGTGTAATAATAAGTGAGATAGGCTTTTGCCTCTCCAGACTTGTAATATGCCTCCGACGTCAGCTGGTTCTGGTCATCATAGGCGTACTCGACGAGCTTGTTGAAGTCGCCGGTGCTTTCGCTGATCATGACCAGATTACCGGCCTTGTCGTAGCTGTATTTCTTGCCCTCGAGGAGCATGCCGCTGTCGCTGCCGAGGCGGACGTTCCGGAACTCGACCTGCGCGCTGCCGCGGTTCCAGCTCACGTCACGATACGCGTAAGCCGTGTTCAGGATCACGGAGCTGCCGTTTTTCACCGTAACGCGATTCAGCCGCTTGAGGGCGTCGTAACCGAATTCCAGGCTGTCGCCCGTTGCGGCCGTCATGGACGTCAGGCTGCCGTCGCCTTTTTCGCCGTCGCTGTAGGCATAGCGCTCCGAGTAGGTCTGGGAACCGAGCGTCCAGCTCTGGCCGGAGAGGGCGGGGGCGGACCTGCTAAAGACGAAAGTTTCGTCTTTAGCAGGTTTTGCCCTCCCGCCCGGTAAGCAGAACAATTACCCGCTTAGTTGTTCCTCACTAGAATAGGAGATACCTCGCCGTCCAGTTCCATCCGGTAGATATTCCCATCCTCATCGCAGCAATAAATACAGGTGTCATCAAATTATACATTCCGCAGAAAATATAATCGTTTATCTTTTTCCTTCGTCCCGTCTTTCAGGTCAATACGCCACGTTCCTTCCTCTGTGTCGTTTTCAAAGCGGCGCATGCCAATTTCACCGTATGACTCATAGCGTTTTACAGAAAGATAGACAGTCGAACCACAGGTTTGAACGGAACTATGTGATGTAAGGCATGGCAGAGAAAAACAGCAGCGTCATCTCTCCATCATTGCGAATGTAATAGAGCATCGTCGGCAAGTTATAATTATGAACAAGAAGTCCTCCGACGCATGGAATGATCGCACGAGTACATGAACCCTTTTCAAATGTTAACTCCGTTGTTGTTCCGTCGCTTTCTTTGCACAGAATTCGTTCTGCTTCGGCATCGCCATATCCGGCTACCACCTCGTATGTTTTACCTCCAAGGGGATAACCCTTTGTAAGCGGACATACTTCCAAAACTTCAGTTCCGGAGACATGAACAAACTGTGGTACATCTTCGGGATGTTTGACATCCAGCGGGAAATAACAGGTGCCATCTTCTGCAAAATAGCTGGTCTTCTTGCCGTTTGGTCTTCCCTGATATATCACTTGTTTCTCATTCGTTGACAGATCATAGCAGCAAAGCGAATACCGCTTGCTATTTTCTCGTTTTTTACCCAATAGTATATGCATTCATCGCTTTGACCCGCTATAAGGAATACGCTATCATTCTGCGATAGTTTCGCCACCTCGTGGGCTTCTCTATCTTCAAACACATACAGTTTTCGCCCGTATTCTGTCCGGTTTGAAAATATCCCTTTACGTGAGCAAAAATACAGTTTATCTGCGTATACCCCCATCCACACAGTTGCCCGATACTGACGATTGTTCGCAGGATGGTCCCCAATCACTACGACATCACCCGGAACATTATAAAGAGTGGCTCGATCATTGTAGTGGAAGAAGACCAGACAGGCAGCTGCTGCAAGGAGAAGGGAAAAGGAAGAAGCGCAAGTTTTTGCTTCTCGTTTTCTTCATGTTGCTCTGCACCCCGTCTCTACAAACTGAACATCGCTACAAAAATTAATTTCCACGGCGTTTTTTCTTTTTGCGAAGGTATCATAGCAACTCTTCTTACCGCTTCATTAGGAACGACCCCATTAACAAGTCCATAGCTCACAAATTTAAAACGTTGATCACTGGCCATAAAAGCCTCAAGCGTCTGCTGGAGGCAATTTCGGTGATCAGGTTGTAATCGCTGCTATCCGCCTGCATTTCCATGACCTTTTCATATGTATTGGTATAATCGCCCTTAAAATAATAGGCATCCGTTATTTTTTCTGCACGATCTCCGGCTTTCCCTCCTGCTTTTTTCAGAACTGTTTGGATGTCGTCTACATCCGACAGAGAACGCCCGTTCGTCTCTATCTTTTCCACATAACAGCCGTTTGAAGTGCCCGTAAGGAGGCCCATGGAGAATGTTTCGCTATCAGGTCCCCAATAGAAGAAAAACCATTCTTCATTCGTATCTTGTACCATAAGTCCGGAATGTCCCATTGATGCGGCGCTGTCTCGCTCCTGCAGCCATATTGCATCAGTTCCCGAACTGTCGATGCAGTACACCGGACTATTGAGACAATATACAAACACATTTGTGCTTATTGACAGGTATTCCGTCTTAGCTATACAATCCGCATTGATGAACCGATGATTCTGCGGGTCATAGTATCTGCTCTGCAGATAATAGAACCCCGTCTCGGAATCATAGTAATATCCGCGATATCTGAGCGGATTGATCTCGGCCAGATCACCCTCCGCAGAAATTATCTCGCCCCACGGGGAATAGACATACTCTGCCTGCAAGACACCGCCTTCGTCAATGATCTGGACCACGTCGCCCTGCAGATTGAGAATATAGTAATAGGTATTGGGGTACTTCCTCCGGCGTGTAGTTGAACGCGAACGGACGGCCGGACTCATCGTAGAAGAAATCGAGGGTCGTGGTATCCATCGAGGTCGTGATAGTTTCCCGGACGACCTTGCCGCTCTGGGTCAGGTACTCATGCGTCACAGTCTCGGTCGAGGCAAGCGTCCAGTCGGACTGAGACAGATCCTGCTCTGCAACATCCGAATCGTCCGCCGGGGCCGCGTTCGGATTCGGCTCGATCGGCTCCCACGGCTCATCCTCCAGAGAAATAAAGATCAGTGGGAACAGGAGTTTTGTCTGGTTCAAGGGGTCACTTCCTTTCTTGGGGATTGGGCGGACCTGCTAAAGATGAAAGTTTCATCTTTAGCAGGCCACAATTCAATTTCGCGGTTTGATTGACAGCGAAATTCCGCGCACTGTACCCTATCATTTCAAAAAGCATCTAAATAGGCATGACTAATCCAGCGCAATACAGCTATAGATCACATTTTTCACCTGGTCGTAATACCTTTTGCTTTTGTATTCAAATGTCATAGTATATATACAGTCCTCCCACAGGCCGAGGACTCTATCATCAGACGCGATACCGGGAAGCTCCATTTCGTCCAGAATGTTGCCGCTGATCAGGTCGACGCAGATCAGTTGGGATTTTCTTTGTCCCACGCCCGTGTAGAGATACGCATGAGAGCCGCGCCGCTGGATCACAGTCGTGCCGCCGGTCCGCAGGCTGAGGATTGGGACGCCGGTATGGATGTTCAAAATGTAAAGTAGCCGCCAGCTCCGGCTGTCCCGAAATACAGATTGTCGCCCTCGCGCTGCATATCGGTGTGCAGATATGCGCGCCCAGCGAATTTCCAGATATCCGTTCCGCCTTTTTGACAGATATACCCCCATTGGCCTTTGTGGCGAATCTGATATTCCCCAAGTGTGAAAGAGTCTTCTTCGAAATGCTTATCAGGCAATCGTTTCCGCCGATATTCCCGGAGCATACTGTCCGGAACCGGGTTTATAAGAACACCATTCATCAGATTAATTGCAATTTCTTCATTGCACATTAAGAAGTTATCGCCTACCTGATTGACCACTTGCCAGTTGCGTGGCAGCGGAATACACAGTTGACGGGCTTCTGGCCGGAACAGCACACTAGGCATGTTCGTGCAGCCACATACACATTTCACAGCACCCGCGTCCTTAAAGTAAAAGCTAACGCCGGATTTCTGATAGAAGAATACACCCTCCAGCGCAGGTTTCCATGGGTCTTGTAAATATAACTTTTGGCTCCAAACCAGTTTCATAATGTTCTCCTTTACCATGGTATAATTTCATGGAATATTACACCCGGATTTGCGGCTTTCATAATTTCCACTTTATTTGCAAGTGCTGCAAAACCAGCACCAGATGCCTGAGAGGGACTGGCAAATTCCCAAACCTCATATATTCCGGACGTCCCTTTAGCAATAATATCAGGACGCTGATTGCCGTTCAGTCCTGCAGTATTGAGTGATCGATTTCCATAGATATCAGAATATAGGCCGGAGTTTTCTAGTTCATTAAGTTTTGCTTTAATCCGCTCTTTGTGTATGTCATTTCCATGCTCACCGCCATATCGATTACATGTATTATGTACTAGAACGCCGGATTCGGCTACATAGTAAGTATGGTAATCTTGGACTTGGAAATTATAAACTTTGACCGGGTTCTCCAGCAGCTCATGCTGGATTTTTTCGACTACGACATACTCGCCATTGACGAGGACGAGAATGTCGCCCGCGCGGAGATGCGCTGCATCCGTCCAGCCCTTGACCGGACAATAGAACGGGTGCGTCGGCGTGGCAACAATTTCCTCGCCGCCCACGAAAATGTGCGTCAGTTCACTCGTCTCATTTACATAAGTTTCAACAACCTGCTTTAACTCTGTCGTGCCGGTCGCCTCGTCCCAAGCCCAGACATAATCTCCAACGGTAACGTCTTCTATGGGCTTATCGCCATCCTCTGTCAGCACGGGCGTTCCGGCGACAAAGCAGGATGTGGCGGCATTTATCGCTCCTGCGACGGCCCCTACTACCGCACCGGCCACCGTGCTGATCAGTGCGCTCTTACCGTATTCAGCAAATTCCTCCGTAGATTTCACGCTTTTTCTGAGGCAGCGGAAACAACGCTTCCGGCATAGGCAACTCCTGCCCCAAGGCAGCGCCCGTTATAATGGTCGCCGCTGCCGGGACTGTCGTGCAGGTTCCGCTTATGAGTGCCGTCGCGGTCATTGCAGCAGCTGCAGCACCGCCGCAGGTAACAACAGAGGCAACCGCCAAGCCAACAACGGCCACCGTAGCCGCGACCCAATGCCACCATGCGTCCCCGGAATAATCGTTGCGCATGACAGGATTATTCCCGCAATAGGCAAACATGTTGCAGCCGATTGCATCACCGGGGTCTGTGGTGGAATAGGTATCCGCATTCATAAATCTCCGGTTCGCAGGATCATAATAACGTGACTGCAGGTAGTAGAATCCCGTCTCGTTATCGTAATAATATCCGCGATACCGCAGCGGATTGATTTCGGCCAGTTTGCCGGAGCTGGACACGATATTTCCCCATGCATCATATTCGTAGGTTGCGACAGACTCATACTCAAAACCGGGGATATAATGGATCAGCTTCACCACGTCGCCCTGCAGGTTCAGAACATAATAGTATGTCTGGAAACTCGTTCCATCCGTCGAATACTTGAGCGCAAACGGCTTCCCGGATTCATCATAGATGAAATCCAGCACGGCTGTCAAGGTATTATTCGTCCGGATCGTTTCACGGGCAACTTTACCGTTCAGGGTCAGATACTCATGCGTGACAGTTTGTGTTCCGGTGACGTGCATCCCCTGCGGGGCAACGGTTTCATCTTCAGCAGGAACGTCCGCCTCGACCGGCTCATTCTCGACCGGCTCGCCAGCCCCGCCGGACATGATCTCGCCGGGGCTGGTTGGCTGCGGCGGGTTTACCTGCTAAAGATGAAAACTTGACTCAGTGCTTGAAAGCATACCTGAACAAAAGCCATATCACGATTTTGCCTTGGTTATTCGGAATACAACATCATTCGTTTTAGAAAACATTGAAACATTTTTCTGCAGCATAACAATCCGATATGATGACCTGTCAACTGTAATGCAATGTGTTCCCGGCCTGTTCTCCGTCTGGTGGATTTCTGTTGCCAATTTGCTATTAATCCCGCCTTCCGCTGCCTGCCGTTCCTCATCCGAATCGTAAGGAAGTGTACTGAAATAAAGCTTTTGGAAGGGTCTGTCATACCATTGCAAGGTGTATAATCCTGCGGAGCGTAGCTCTGTGAGCGGAAAGGAAGTTATTGTCTTTCCATGGCGCATCAAACAGACCACTTTATCCGTAATTATCAACACTGCGCTTTCTTTCCAAGTGCTCCACAAACCAAGTCCAATCAGGGATACAAATGGATACACAATAACAATAGTGGAATAACAGCCAAGTAATAAGAACATATTACAATTGCGATAAGCATCCCGATGCACAAAATCGGACATATTATTAGTGCAGAAGGCCCTGAAATCGTACATCGAAATAAAATAGAATCTGTATTATGCTTCATAACTTCTCCTCAATTAGAATAATTCTGCAACAAGCTTTTTAAGGCCGAAACATCCACCGGTATGTCCGGCTGAGTATATACGGTTCCAACATATATTTGAGAAATTTCGCCCATGGGGAGCATATTAATCTCTTTGGAAATATATGTCGATGCTGCATTTGACAGTGTTCCAAACACAATGTTAGCACATGATTCTGCTGTGTCGAATTCATAATCAGGATCATCTTTATTAAAAAAAGCATAGTGAGTCACCTCGGAGGCTGTTGAGGAAACGAAGCCGATTCCGGCACCGATTAAAGTGGCTGCCGGTGGGCCAATTGCTGGTATAGCAGCTACAACTGATGTTACTGCGCCGCTTACGGCCCCAATTGCACCTTGCCATAATGCTTCGTTAGTACTCGCACCAGATGTCTTTGCGCTTAAGTATGCATCGATACCTCCGATTGCAGCACAAATCAAGGCTCCAATAATGATTGCAGTAACAGATTTACCGGATTCATCAATAGCTGTGATGGGATTATTATTGCAATACGCAAACATATTAGTCCCAACAAATCCCTGCCCGGTACTTTGATAACTGTCGGCATTGATAAATCTTCTATTTACCGGGTCATAGTATCTGCTTTGCAAGTAGTAAAATCCCGTCTCATTATCATAATAGTATCCGCGATACCGCAGCGGATTGATCTCAGCAAGGTTGCCGCCGCTATCCAGAATTTTGCCCCACGCATCGTAAGTATACTGCGCAACAACATGTCCATTTGCCTGAATCAGTTTGACAACATCGCCCTGCAGATTCAGGACATAGTAATAGGTATCAAAGGTAGCGCCATCGGTGGAATATTTCAGTGCAAACGGCTTTCCGGATTCATCATAGATGAAATCAAGGACTGCTGTCAAGGAGTTATTCGTTTTTAATTGTCTCTCTTGCGACCTTGCCATTCAGAGTCAGATACTCATGCGTGACCGTCTGCGTTCCGGTGACATGAGTTCCTGCGGAGCAACAGTTTCATCTTTAGCAGGAGCGTCCGCCTCGACCGGTTCGCCATCCCCGCCGGACATGATCTCACCGGGGGCTGGTCGGCTGCGGCGGGATAATGATCTCCCGCCTCCTCCGCCTCCGCCACTGCCGGTCGCCGTATAAACTGCATACACCGTGGTATTCGCATGGATCGGCGTGATCACTCTGCGCCAGCTGCCCGTGTAACCGAACTTGATCGGCACGGTCGGATAGTTGCTGTCCGAAAGGGAAAGGGTGATCACTGGGAAATAGATTTTTGTTCGGTGCAAGAGGTCACTTCCTTTCTGCAGGCTATCGGGGCCGTGCTAAAATGAAAATTTCAGCTTTAAGAGATTTAAACAGGCTAAAGAGCAGATCAATAACAAAATGAATAGGCAATCGCTTCGCAATACTTCAACAATTCTGTATCTGATATAAGATTGTCCCGTTCAAAAAGAATCCTGATATAATTTGCCGGATCAGTTTTATCATAAAGGCACAATTCATAGTACTGTATAATGCCGCCCGCGGTTTCTCCCAACGCCAGCTCGTTAAGCGAAACTCTGGTGCCAAAACAGGTATACTGTAAAGAAGTGCGTTTTATTGAAGAAACAGTTATTCCGGTAACTGACTGTACAAATGCTCCGACGTCCATTCTCTGCCTGCGTATTGAAAATTGCGATCTCTTCTCCAAGCGCATCGTAAATTGAATGATTACCTTCTTCAAAAGAAAATGTCCAATCCGACGGCAGGCGGAACTGAATATCAAGCGGGCTAAGCGAAATCTTGCTCCAATCAACATAGTGCTGATTAATATATGGGTTATTCAGTTGCTTTTTGGCCTCGTATCTTCCGTAAATCTCGTTGCCCACCATCAGGAATACAGGAAATAGCAAAATTGCCACAGCCAATAAGCTACCTAGCAAAACTCCAACTAAGATATTAGTTTGATGCTTATTCATACTCGCTACCCCGGCTCTCTCAGTTAAGTGCCTCAAATATCCAAGCGTTCCTGTCATATCCCCGCGCTGTTTTCTTTGTATCACCCATATCAGCAACTTTCGCACGTTCTACAATGTCTGATAGTAGGTAATGCACAACCAATTCGTTCGCTATCCCCGTACAGAACGATTTGAATTGTTTCTTGAAGTTATTCATTGTTATTCCCTCATTAGACCAATTAGTGTTTCCTCAGGTATTCATGGGTAACGGTCTGTTTGCTGGTAACATGGGTTCCCTGCGGGGCAACAGTTTCATCTTCAACAGGAGCGTCTGCTTCGACCGGTTCGCCCTCGCCGCCGGACATGATCTCACCGGGGCTGGTCGGCTGCGGCGGAATGACAATGCTGATATCGCCCTCCAGAGAAATAAAGATCAGCGGGAAAAAGAGTCTTGTCTGGTTCAAGGTGTCACTTCCTTTCTGTAGTCTGTGGGGTGAACCTGCTAAAGACGAAAGTTTCGTCTTTAGCAGATATTAATCCTTTTACAAATAATATCTCAGCCTATTCTCCATCCTTTTAGTCGCCCGATCGATAAGAGTAGGCAATTGCAATAGCATACTCTGATATCTCATCGCGGTTGAATGCGTCGCTTTGGAAGAAAATTGCACATCGTTTATCAAAGTCAGCAGAAAGGACATATTGTGCAAAAACATAAATAAATTCTTCCTGCTGCGCATCTTGCATAAGCGCTGTTGCCTGATATGCATTGCAACCGTTCCCGAAGTGTTCTCCGACGTGTAATTCCGTGCGCGAAACAATTTCCACGCTCTTGAACATCGAAGCACAGAATGCATCCGTATCTCTATATGGCGCGTCCTTTCCCAGCTCTCAACAAAGGCGATTACCCGCGCATCGTCTCCATAAATGCAATAGGTTGCATCACTGATTGACTCTATGTGCCATGTGTCCGGCAGCAAAAGTGATGTGCATCAAAAAGGTCACCTCATTCCATCCCTGATAATTGCTATTGATGTAGGAATTATCCAGCCGCTTTACCTGTTCCTTCGCCATACCGTTTATAAGCATTGCAGGGAAAAATGCGATCAAACTGACTATCACAACAAGGACTGCTGCGATGATGGCGGAATGATCCATTTTTTCTTCATGATATAGCCTCCTTTCTATTCACAAGACTCTCACAGAAGCATATTCACGATATCTTTTATGTGCTTAAATGGATGTTCAAAATAGTCTGCATTACTATCATATCCTATTGCGCCAGGTTTACTGCTACCTATGTCAGCTTTCGTTGAACTGCTTCTTTTTTTATATGGAGGACATACGCCGTGTAGTGTAGTGACAGTTCAGATTGAATGCCGAATACCGTCCGGCCTTCCAATGCGCCCGGCACTTGTTCTTTTGCAACTCGCATCATTTCTGCTGCAAGCGTTAATCGCACAGCTCCTTCGTTCCCCTTTGCAAGATATTTTGCGTCCTCCTGAGTATTATCAAAAGTAATAACGCCCGTATTGCTGACAACATAGGTAAACTTATAGTTTTCAATGCTCCCCAATGAGATAAAGCCCAATAATTCATACCTTGAATCAGATGTGATTGTAGTTGTATACGTTGCGATGTCATTATCGGTACTTACAAGCGTTGTAACAGCGCTAATAGAGTACATGCCAGTAGAGTCAAGAAATACCACCGGGTTATTGTTGCAGTACGCAAACATGTTGCAGGCAATCGCGTCACCCGAGTCTGTGCTGGCATAGGTATCCGCATTAATGAAACGATGATTCTCCGGATCATAATAGCGAGAACGCAGATAATAGAACCCCGTTTCACTATCATAATAGTATCCACGATACCTGAGCGGATTCACTTCCGCCAGATCACCCTCGGCAGAAATTATCTCGCCCCACGGGGAATAGACATACTCTGCCTGCAGGACACCGCCTTCGTCAATGATCTGGACCACGTCGCCCTGCAGATTGAGAATATAGTAATAGGTATTGGGGTACTTCCACTCCGGCGTGTAGTTGAACGCAAACGGTCTGCCGGACTCATCATAGAAGAAGTCGAGGGTCGTGGTATCCATCGAGGTCGTGATAGTTTCCCGGACGACCTTGCCGCTTTGGGTCAGATATTCATGCGTCACGGTCTCGGTCGAGGCCAGAACGCCAGAGATCGTGCGCTCTGTTTCGGCCGGTGTTGTGTCGTTTTCGCTCTCTTCCGGTTCATCAGCTTCTATCGGTTCGCCGTCGCCGCCGGACATGATCTCTCCCGGGTCGGTCGGCTGCGGCGGGATGACGATTCCGCTATCTTTCGTGTAGACAGCCGTGATCGTCGTGTTCGCATGGATCGCGCCTGTTTTCGGCCACGAACCTGCGTAACCGGCCCTTTTCGGGATTGCCTCCTCGCCCAAAAGGAAAATCATAGGAAAGAAAAATCTGGTTTGCTGCAAATGTACCACCTGCCTGTTCGTTTTTGGTGTACCTGCTAAAGATGAAACATTCATCTTTAGCAGGTCCTATCTCCCTCACCGATTCGCTTCACGATACAGCTTCTCTCTCTGGTAAGAGTCGACCAAGCCTTCATAGTCGACGCTAAAAAAGGAGTCATCAAGGCACGAGAGATGATATCCCTCCGGCAATTCATCCCCCTCAACCCAAAACAGCTGCAAATAGCCCGGATACTCGGAATGATTGAAATAATAGTCCTGATTGATTCGGAACGACTCAAGCGGTCGGCCGTTGCTGTCCAGAAAATAGCTGGATGCGATGACCTGAAAAAGGAATCCGCCATCCAACTGCAATGCCTTGATCCGCGCGAAACCGTCAAGTTTATCAGAGAAATCTGCCGTAGAGACAAGATCCCAGTCAATATCGTAATGGCAGTCAAAAAAGCGATAATACGTTCCAAATGCTGACTTCACAGCAACGGCCTGCAGATACATGTTTCCCTGTGACGTAACGATCTCCATCGTTCGAATGTGCTGCAATCCAACCTCGATATCCGAAACGTCCTGATCAGAAAACTGATAGGATAGCAGTCTGGCCTCCCCAGCTGATAGAAGAAATCCGCAATGGAGGCAAACCTGTAATTTGTCTGTTCTCTGAAATCACGATATTTAGGATAGTACTTCTGCACGCCGACCAGAACCAATGCCGCTGCCGCGCATGCAAGCCCAATAAGAACTCTTCGAATATTTCTTTTCATGTATTTTACCCTCCTTAATATATCAGGCATGTTCTACGCGGGCGAACGAAATCATCCATTCCCCAGAAGAATCAATGATTCCCGGCTGCTGCGCGCCATCAATTCCTAAACCGATCGGAAGAATAAACCCAAACACAGGTTGTGCAATGTAGCCCGCCGCCTCGCGTAATTTTTGGTCCTTTCCTTGCGGTTTGGGTATAACTCCGACCTTCAGCTTCAAATAAGAATCCTCAGTCAATGGTAGCTTGCCGCTAAAGGTAAGTCCATCTCCGGAAAGTCCAACGGAAAAGTGCTCGCTTCCCACACTGCAGCTTGCCATGACAGCTAGTCTGTCATCTGACATTGTTGCATCAATACTGAAATTCGCCGATAAGTAGTCGCCCTGCAGTTTTTTCCCTAACGCAGTAACAGCGAGCGAATCTTTCGACACTTTAGCGGTCATCTTGTCGAACATAGGCGTTTCAATAACCATTTCTGCCGTCATGGTAATAATATAATTCTCTGTATATTTTGTCTTTCGATGGGACCAAATAGTGATATCCGCCTTATCTCCGCCACTATCTGCCAAGGCAACCGGATTGTTGAGAACATATACAAATGCATTTGTTCCGATGAACCCCTGTCCAGTGCTGGATTCTGTGTCCGCATTAATGAAACGATGGTTCTCGGGGTCATAATATCTGCTCTGCAAATAGTAGAACCCCGTCTCAGAATCATAGTAATACCCGCGATATCTGAGCGGGTTAATTTCCGCCAGATCACCCTCGGCAGAAATTATCTCGCCCCACGGGGAATAGATGTACTCTGCTTGCATGACGCCATTTGCGTCAATGATCTGGACCACGTCACCTTGCAGGTTGAGGATATAGTAATATGTCTCAAAGTCGCTGCCGTCAACAGAGTAATTGAACGCAAACGGTCGGCCAGAATCATCGTAGAAGAAGTCCAGCGTTTTTGTGCTCAAAACCGTACCGCCGACGTCCTGCCGGATCGTTTCTCTCGCGACCTTGCCGTTCTGCGTGAGATAGTCATGCGTCACGGTCTCAGTCGAGGCAAGCGTCCAGTCGGATTCGGACAAGCCCGGCTCCGCGGCAACCGGCTCTTGCGCCGGGGCCGCGTTCGGATTTGGCTCGATCGGCTCCCACGGCTCCTCCGTCGGTTCGGAGTCGACTGTGCTCGGCAGGACGGGGTCGATGATCCCGATCGGCATATAATTCGCGCGGATGATCTGGTCGCTTGTAATGCGCTGCGTGTACTTACGCCACGAACCGGTGAAGCCGGTTTTCGGGGGAACATCCGGATAATCCAGATCGTTCAGCCGGTAGCCGTAATCGACCTGCATGGTCTTTACAAGCGTCTCATCGGCATAGAACCGCACAAGCAGCGGCAGCATTTTCCGGTAAGTCGCCTGCACCGTCACATTGCTCGTGACCGCAGCGGTGTATTTCTGCCAGGTCCCTTCATAGCGCAGCTTTTCCGGAACGCTCGGGTAGTCGCTGTCCTTCAGCTTGTAGCCGCTGTAGACCTGCATGGTCTTGACCGTGAAGCCATCCGCCACGAAGGTGACCGTGTAATATGTCGTGATCTTCGTGTATGTCGCGCTGACCGTCACATTGCTTTGGACGGGCGAGGGATACCGCTGCCACGCGCCGGTGTAGCCCGCCTTTTCGGGGACGGCCGGGTAGTCGCTGTCCTTGAGGGTATAGCCCTCCGTAACGTTCATGGTCTTGACAGTCTTTCCGTCGGCCACAAAAGTAACTTTATAAGTCTGAACGGGGCGGTAAGTATTCCGCGTAACGGTCTTTCTCGTGCGGATGCCGTTTGCGTCGTAGGCGAAGTCGAGGACGTCCTCGGTCGTGCTGTCGCGCTCGGTGGCCGCGCGGCTGAGCTGGCGGCCGTTCTGCCACCCATGCTCCAGAGCAGCTCCGTCCCGTTCGCGTAAAACGTCGGGTTGCCGCTGCCGTCGTACTCGAGGTCGATGCCGTCGACGGAGGTCAGCAGGTCGCCCCAGCGGCCGTCTTCGTAGGCGTACTCGTGCAGCTCGCTCGCGCTGCCCTCATGGTCCTCTGACAAGATATTGCCTGCCGTGTCATAGGAATAGGTCCATCTGTCGACCTCTTCGCCGTTCTCGTAACGAATGGCAGTCTCAAGCTGGCCCTGCTTCTCCTCGTACTCGTAGTGCTCCAGCGGGATCAGCGCGCCGTCGACCTCGGCCTTGATGTCCGTGATGCTGCCGCCGTTGTCGTACTCGTACTGGTAGCCGACGATGATGTCGCCGTTGCCGTCATCCGAGCCGAGGCGGTAGTTGAAGAATTCGACGAGCGCCGTGCTCTGATTGCCGCTTTGCATGGCATAAGCGTACCGGTTTTCGAACAGCGGCGTGCTGCCCTGATAAATTGCGCGGCTGCGCAGGCGCTTGAGGGCGTCGTAGTTGTAGCCGATCCTCGTGCCGACGGCCGTGTTCAGCGTGGCCAGGCTGCCGTCTGACGCGTCGTAGGCATACGACTCGCGGTAGCTCGTCCCGCCGACCGTCCAGCCCTGCGCAGACAGGCGGTTCGCGGCGTCGTAAAGCTGCTCCGTGCGCTGCGTGACAGTATTCCCGTCGCGCTGCTGGCTGCGGATGAGGCGGCCAAGGGAGTCGTACTCGAAGCGGTACGTCGCCGTCGGGGCAGCGTCGCCCTCGCCGTAATCCAGCTCGGCAAGAGAACCCTCTGCATTGTAACGGTAATTCACATACCTGCCGCCAGAATACACCATCCGCGTCACTCTGTCAAGCCTGTCGCGGATTTTGCCATCTTGTTACGGTGCACTGGTGTCGGGCGGAACCTGCTAAAGATGAAAGTTTCATCTTTAGTAGGTCACAAACAATACTCAATCATTCTATATATTCATGCCATTCACTATGCCAGTAGTCCAAAAAGTGCTCCACTGCATCCGGCGTTTGCCGGAGAAGGCTGGTCAGTTCTGCATAGTTATCTGACAACGGTGAGTAACCAAGAAGAAACAAATTGCCATTTTTCAATTTGTAATTTGCTGCCGCCCAATCGAACGGGACAGAATTGTCCTGAATACGAAATACGTCGCTTGGGATGAAGCAGGGCAAGTTGTCATCATCAGCGACCAGATATCTAACGAGCTGTTCAAAAAACAGTACAGAAAACACCGTGTATTCCCGCCTAACCGTCAGTTTATATTGCAGCATGTTGCCTCCAATCGTTGCACCTCCCTTGGATGTGATATAGTTTTCTTCGCTCAGCGAACGCAATGGATCGTGCGGGATTACTAGAATTGGGAAGTCTCCCTGGTCTCGAATACATGTAACAGTCATCTGCCTTGCGCTCCTAATTCTTAAATTTGAAGTCCGTGAAAAACCCTGCTACAATATTTCCTACATAATGTATTTCGATATTCCCTTTAGAAGTTGTGAAATATTGCGCAAATTTTGACAGTCCTTCAAATCGTGGATCCCCTAATACCTCGTTTCCCTTCAAATAGTATTTCGGGCTCATCCATTTGTCCGTGCACGCACCGGACCAAATGTTCATCTTTGTAATAAAAGGAAATCCCGGACTCCTGATAGAAAAAATACGCCGTGAAAATCCGGTTCCCATGGGTTTTGTGCATCGAGTTCTCTGGTCCAGATCAGTTTCATCGTGTTTTCCTTTCCGTGCTGACGGGGGTTATATCCGGGTCAGGCAGAGCGCGGCACGCGGCGCATTGCCGGAACGAAACGACAAGCTGCATCCCTGTTCTCTGCCCCGGAGCATCAGCATTGCCTTTGCGAGATAGAGCATGGCCTTTTCGTCTCCAACGATGCGGCACTCCTCCGGAAATACCTGCAGCAGGCCGGGCACATCTGGCTCGCAATCAGACGGAATATCCAGACGGAGCGTTACAGTATCATCGTCATACAGATCAAAGCCATGGGTCTCCTCCCTCGGACTGAACTCCAAAATCAGGGGCTCTCCGACATAGCCGTTCTTGCAAAAGAAAGAATCATAATGCACATGAGCATGACGAAGGGAATTGTTGCACGAAAAATACAGCAGCTGCTTTGCCAAAGCCGCTAATGCCGGACCGTTTGCGCAAATGGACAGGCGATCCCGCTCCGTGTCCACGCGGATGATCCCATCGCTGTCCCAAAATACATCGATAAATCCGCCAAAATAGACAGGGATCTGAATTTCTTCCAATTGCATATATATATATCGCCTCCCTAATCTAATAGAAAAAATATGAAAGGTCCGGTATTTTCCTGCGCCAATCCAGTCAAGATTTATATGCGGTCCCCCTGCATGTTGCCCCAAGATATCCGCATTTCCAATGCGCACCTGCAAATCTCCGTCAAAGGATACATAACGGCCGTTCTCGACTTCTGTATAGTTAGGGCCAAGGTAGTCGCTGGCTGTATCCAGAGCATCATCTGTGCTCATTGCCACAGAATTCTCAGGTAGACAACGATTATGTACTAGAATGCCGGATTCGGCTACATAGTAAGTATGGTAATCTTGGACTTGGAAATTATAAACTTTGACCGGATTCTCCAGCAACTCATGCTGGATTTTTTTTCGACTACGACATACTCGCCATTGACGAGGACGAGGATATCGCCCGCGCGGAGATGTGCGGCGTCCGTCCAGCCCTTAACCGGGCAATAGAACGGGTGCGTCGGTGTTGCAACGATCTCCTCGCCGTTCACGAAGATGTGCGTCAGTTCACTCGTCTCGTTTACATAAGTCTCAACAACCTGCTTTAACTCTGTCGTGCCGGTCGCCTCGTCCCAAGCCCAGACATAATCTCCAACGGTAACGTCCTCTATGGGCTTATCGCCATCCTCTGTCAGCACGGGCGTTCCGGCGACAAAGCAGGATGTGGCGGCATTTATCGCTCCTGCGACGGCCCCTACCACCGCGCCGGCCACCGTGCTGATCAGTGCGCTCTTTCCGTATTCAGCAAATTCCTCCGTAGATTTCACGCTTGAGGCAGCAGAAACAACGCTTCCGGCATAGGCAACTCCTGCCCCCAAGGCAGCGCCCGTTATAATGGTCGCCGCTGCCGGGACTGTCGTGCAGGTTCCGCTTATGAGTGCCGTCGCGGTCATTGCAGCAGCTGCAGCACCGCCACAGGTAACGACAGAGGCAACCGCCAAGCCAACAACGGCCACCGTGGCCACGACCCAATGCCACCATGCGTCTCCGGAATAATCGTTGCGCATGACAGGATTATTCCCGCAATAGGCAAACATGTTGCAGCCGATTGCATCACCGGGGTCTGTGCTGGAATAGGTATCCGCATTAATGAATCTCCGGTTTGCGGGATCATAATAACGAGATTGCAAGTAGTAGAACCCCGTCTCATTATCATAATAGTATCCACGATATCTGAGCGGGTTGATCTCGGCCAGTCTACCGGAACTTGACACGTTGCCCCATGCATCATACTCGTAGGTAGCAACAGACTCGTACTCAAAGCCGGGGATATAGTGGATCAGCTTTACCACGTCGCCCTGCAGGTTCAGAACATAATAGTATGTCTGGAAACTCGTTCCGTTTGTCGAGTATTTTAGCGCGAATGGCTTTCCGGATTCATCATAGACGAAATCCAGCACGGCTGTCAAGGTATTATTCGTCCGGATCGTTTCACGGGCAACTTTACCGTTCAGGGTCAGATACTCATGCGTGACAGTCTGCGTTCCGGTGACGTGCATCCCCTGCGGGGAGACGGTTTCATCTTCAGCAGGAACGTCTGCCTCGACCGGCTCGCCCTCGCTGCCGGACATGATCTCACCTGGACTGGTCGGCTGCGTTGGAATGACGATTCCACCGCCTTTAGGCATATAAGACGCATAAATCACAGTGTCTCTGCGAATTGCGGTAGTTACCTTACTCCAGCTGCCCTTGTATCCGACTCTTGGCGGAATTGGCGGATAATCACTGTCCTGCAGCACATAGCCGTCTGGGACGACCATTGTCTTGACGGTTTTGCCGTTAGCCTTGAATGTGACCGTGTGATCTGTCGAGACCGCTGTATATTTCGCCTGCACCGTAACATTGCTGTGAATTGCCGACGTATACTTCACCCACTCGCCGGTATAGCCGGTTTTGGTGGGGACGGCGGGGTAGTCGCTGTCCTTGAGAACGTAGCCGTCCTCGACGGTCATGGTCTTGACGGTCGTTCCGTCGGCCGTAAAGGTCACGGTGTAGTCCGGAAGCTGCGTGAACGTCTCGACGGTATAGGTCTTGCTCGTGCGGATGCCGTCGGCGTCATAGGCGTACTCTAACGTTTCCGTCTTCCCGTCAAAGGTTTTCGACGCCGTTTTCAGCTGTCTTCCGTTCTGCCAGCCGAAGCTCCAGCCGCCGTAGGACAGCGGGTTGCCCGAGGCGTCGTAGGTGATCGCCTGCCCATTGACGGCCGTCAGGAGATCGTGCCACTGCGCGTCGCCGTAGGTATAGGTCTGGATGACAGTGCCATTTTTCGTGACGCGCAGGAGATTGCCCGCCGTGTCGTAGGAGTAATCATAAACGTCATACGGCTTTTCGTTTCCGGGAGTGTAATACGACTCTTTTACCAGCTGGTTCTGGCTATCATAGGCGTACTCGACGAGCTTGTTGAAGTCGCCGGTGCTCTCCCGGATTTCCTTCAGGTTTCCGACGTCGTCGTAAACGTACTTTTTGCCTTCGAGGAGCATGCCGCTGTCGCTGCCGAGGCGGACGTTGCGGAACTCCACCTGCGCGCTGCCGCGGTTCCAGCTCACGTCACGATACGCGTAAGCCGTGTTCAGGATCACGGAGCTGCCGTTTTTCACCGTAACGCGATTCAGCCGCTTGAGAACGTCATAGCCGAATTCCAGACTGTCGCCCGTCGCGGCCGTCATGGACGTCAGGCTGCCGTCGCCTTTTTCGCCGTCGCTGTAGGCATAGCGCTCCGAGTAGGTCTGCGCGCCGAGCGTCCAGCTCTGGCCGGAGAGGCGGTTAAACGCATCGTAAAGATGCTCCGTTCGCTGCGTGACGGAGCCGTTTTCATCCATAGCCGTGCTGCGGATGAGCCGCCCGAGGCTGTCATACTCAAAGGCGTAGGAGCCGACCGTCTCGCCGTCCTCCTCGTACCGCAGGCGGGCCAGCTGGCTTTCGGCGTTGTAGGTGTAGCGGATGGTGAAGTCCGGCTTTCCAGTCTCGTGATACGACTTTTCAACCAGCCGGTCGAGGAGGTCGTAGCTGTAGGTCACGGCCGCGCCGTTGGCGTAGGTCGTCTGCGTCAGGTTGCCGCCGCGCGGAGCGTAGTCGTTCGTCGAGAGGACAATGTTGCTGCAGGAGCGAACCTGCTAAAGATGAAGGTTTTGCTCTAATGAGCATGGAAGCCTTTCGTTTGGATAACATCATAGCTGAGATCGCTGACTTTTCTCTGCAGATATCTCAAAATTGCCTCGTGGTTCGGGAAAACTAGGTATTTCCCGCAGAGATAATTGATAGAATACGGAAATCCATCCGGAATATGTCCGAAAGCATGCTGGTATTCCGCTTGCGTGAAAACATGGGTACCCTGCATTGTAACGAGAATAGCGGGACCATTCCGCCCCTGATATGCTCGCGCAATATCTTGGACCCGTTTCCATTCTGTCTTCTTATAGCAGATGCCGAGCCATTTGTGATAGATTCCATCTTCTTTTAACTCAAGGCTTCGCAGCATTGTAAGGCCAATGCCGAACAGGAAAACAAACGGGGCAAAGGACACCAGATGCAGACCAATTGTCATTTTCTCCGCGCGCAGGACGATTTGGAACAGCGCGCTGCTCAAGAGAGCGAGAACTATTACACAAACTCCCGAAAATGACTGGGAAATAACCAGATGGTTTTCATTCAAAGATTTGACTCTCATACACGTTCTTATCCGCGCTTATCAAATAATTGCTAATGCAATACGTGTATAACGATTACCTGATGCCCCAGCATTTCTCGACCTTGCAGTTGATGACTCCCGCGCGCGCCGCTCCTTTGCAGCCTTTGCTGTTCCAGCAGCCTCAGCTGCTGCTGCAAAATTTCCCCAAAGCCGACTGTTGCATCACACATCGCACTAACAATCACTACATCGGTCTTGCCGCTGATCGACGATGTGCCAAATGTGAATGCCGCAGATACACCTGCATTAATTAGGCTAACCCCGGACTTACACCATTCAAGCGCGAGTCTAAATATGTAAACCCTGCATTTATAGCGGCTCCGGCTGCACGGCCAAGTGTTGAACTGCCACTAGCACCTGTGACAAATCCAGCTAAAGCGTTAGACACAGTTGCTATAAGGATATCTTTTGCATCGCCGCCTGTTACAGCAGCAGAGATTGCGCCAACTGCAGCACCTACAACCGCGCCAACAGCCCCAGTTATCCAATTAAAGAATCTTCCGTCGATATCGATGCGCATAACCGGGTTATTCCCGCAGTATGCAAACATATTACAGGCAATCGCGTCACTCGAGTCCGTACTGGTGTAAACGTCCGCATTGATAAACCTATGATTCTCCGGGTCATAGTATCTGCTTTGCAGGTAATAGAATCCCGTCTCGGAATCATAATAATATCCGCGATACCTGAGCGGATTCACTTCCGCCAGATCACCCTCGGCAGAAATCACTTCGCCCCACGGGGAGTAGACGTACTCTGCCTGCATGATGCCATTTGCATCAATGATCTGGACAACGTCGCCCTGCAGGTTGAGGATATAGTAATATGTCGCAAAGTCGCTGCCGTCAACGGAGTAATTGAACGCAAACGGTCGGCCGGAATCATCGTAGAAGAAGTCCAGCGTTTTTGTGCTCAGGACTGTTCCGCCGACACTCTGCCGGATCGTTTCCCTTGCAACTTTTCCGTTCTGCGTGAGGTATTCATGCGTCACGGTCTCGGTCGAGGCAAGCGTCCAGTCGGATTGGGACAAATCCTGCTCTGCAACGTCCGAATCGTCCTCCGGGGCCGCATTCGGATTCGGCTCGATCGGCTCCCACGGCTCGTCCTCCAGAGAAATAAAGATCAGTGGGAACAGGAGTTTTGTCTGGTTCAAAGGGCACTTCCTTTCTGCAGGATGGGGCGGAACTGCTAAAGATGAAAGTTTCATTTTTAGTTAACGGAGCGTTCTGCAAACCAATTATAACTTTGGCAGTATTGACCTGCACAGTCTACCATCAAATGGAATATAATGTGTGTACAAGCACAGCTTACACTCCGTATTGAAAAACGGATACCTCTCTCTTCTCCACGCCGGGTCTTCTTCCAACAGGGTAATATGCGGCTTCTCTCCGCGGCACAAGCCCCAATCAAATGCACACCACATTTTGGTCACGCCACCAGTATCTATTGACACGAATTCCAAGTCCTTCACAATAGAGGCATCCGGTATTTGATCACCCCACCAACCGTATAGGCCAATGCACATGGTTTCATCATAGCGCTCCGTCGGAGCAAGCCGTACAACTGGTTCCCGCCAGATATCGACCACACGAAGGATGACATACTTCTGGTAGTATGGAGAATCTTTCATCTTCGGACTTAAAATCTGATAGGCCAGCAGGCTACCTTCGCGCCACGGACACTTGCGCGCATACGGCTTACTGATCTTTTGGCCTCCGGCAGGGGCGAAAGCAGCATTTCCTGCGTTTCCCGGAAAAACTGCAGCATGTCCGACAGCCGTTCGTTTGGCCCGGCGTTCAAACGCTGCTCGACCGTCTCCTGATATAGCGAAAGGCAGTAGAGCGCCTCCTCCTTCGTCCGGGGCGTCAGTCGGCCGGTCTCCCATTCGCAGATGCCGAGGGAGAGCCAAAACGTTGGCGTGAACAGTAGGTCTCCGTCCTTCGGACAGTAGGCCCGCAGCAGCAGGTCCTCCGTTTCCTCAACGCTCTTCCCGATGGAGATCAGGCTGCGATAGTCCGCCCGGATGTCGCAATAGTCGTCACCTTGTTTGAATTGCCTCTTGAAGTTATCCATTGTCATTCCCTCATTAGACCAATTAGTGTTTCCTCAGCGCCGCATGCCAACAACTCGGCAACCGCTGCAGTATACTGCAAATAATTATCCACATTCTTCGCAGCGATTTCCCGGCGCGCGTTATCAAGGTATTTTAATGTATATGCTGAAATAAGCACTTGTTCGGCTACCATGGCTTCGCTTTTTGTAAGCCCTGTTATAACGACTCGCATATCATAATCTCGTTTTGGACTATTAGACCGGCGATGCTCATCCAATCTTCTTTTGTGGGTTATTTGTTCGCCCAACATACTTAACTATGTTCTCATTATTCTGTGTATCGTATAGCACATAAACAGAATTATCACGCGGCTCCGGTTCTGGCACGCACGAATCAGCGGCAATCATAGCATCTACTTTCGCTTTAACTGCTTCGCGCATCGCCTCTCTATTCGCTTTAGTCGATCTCTCAAGCTCCCCGAGAAGTACTATCCGAGTCCTGCGGCCGCTACACCGCCGCAAATTGCTTCTACCGCGGCACCAATTCCAATTGCAATTGCAAAATTTCCATCTTCGTCAGTCAAGAATACGGGATTGTTGACGCAGTATGCAAACATGTTGGTTCCAACGAATCCCTGTCCCGTTGAAGCATAAACATCCGCATTAATAAATCTCCGGTTCGCAGGATCATAATAACGAGACTGCAAGTAATAGAACCCTGTCTCATTATCATAGTAGTATCCGCGATACCTGATCGGGTTGATCTCAGCCAGTCTACCGGAGCTGGAGAGAATATTTCATGCATCATATTCGTAGCGTTGCGACAGACTCGTACTCAAAGCCGGGGATATAATGGATCAGCTTCACCACGTCGCCCTGCAAATTCAGAACGTAATAATATGTTTGGAAGCTCGTTCCGTTCGTCGAATACTTGAGCGCAAACGGCTTCCCGGATTCATCATAGATGAAATCCAGCACGGCTGTCAAGGTATTATTCGTCCGGATCGTTTCACGGGCAACTTTACCGTTCAGGGTCAGATACTCATGCGTGACAGTCTGCGTTCCCGTGACATGGATGCCCTGCGGAGCAACAGTTTCATCTTTAGCAGGAGCGTCCGCCTCGACCGGCTCATTCTCGACCGGCTCGCCAGCCCCGCCGGACATGATCTCGCCGGGGCTGGTCGGCTGCGGCGGGATGACGATTCCGCTATCTTTCGTGTAGACAGCCGTGATCGTCGTGTTCGCATGGATCGCGCCTGTTTTCGGCCACGACCCCGTATAACCAGCCCGTTTTGGGATCGTCGGATAGTCGCTCGTCTTCAGAACATAACCGTCCGCAACCGTCATGGTTTTGAGCGTTGCCCCATTGGCCTTGAAGGTGACCGTATAATGTGAGGAAATGGGCGAATAGACCGCGTTAATCGTCACATTGCTATGAATCGCCGCAGTATGCTTCTCCCACGCGCCATTGCAGCCGACCTTGGCCGGGACTTCCGGATAATCCGCATCCTGTAAAACATACCCGTCGTTCACTTGGATTGCCTTGACCGTAAAGCCGTCTGCTTTGAAGAACACGGTATATTTTGTCACGACTGCCGTATATTTCGCCTGCACTGTGACATTGCTGTGAATGGCCGTGGTATACTTCACCCATTCACCGGTATAGCCGCTTTTTGCGGGCACGGTTGGGTAGTCACTGGCCTTTAGGGTGTAACCGTCTTTGACCGTCATGGTCTTGACGACCGTATTGTCGGCCTTGAAGGTAACGGTATACTTCGCCACGACTGCCGTATACTTCGCCTGCACCGTGACATTGCTGTGAATTGCCGACGTATACTTGACCCACTCGCCGGTATAGCCGCTTTTGGCCGGGACGGCGGGGTAATCGCTGTCTTTCAGGACGTAGCCATCCTCGACGGTCATGGTCTTGACGGTCGTGCCGTCGGCCGTAAAGGTCACGGTATAGTCCGGCACTTGCGTGAACGTCTCGACGGTGTAGGTCTTGCGCGTGCGGATGCCATCGGCGTCATAGGAATACTCTAACGTTTCCGTCTTCCCGTCAGAGGTTTTCGACGCCGTTTTCAGCTGTCTTCCGTTCTGCCAGCCGAAGCTCCAGCCGCCGTAGGACAGCGGGTTGCCCGAGGCATCGTAGGTGATCGCCTGCCCGTTGACAGCCGTCAGGAGGTCGTGCCACTGCGCGTCGCCGTAGGTGTAGGTCTGGAGCAGCGTCGTGGTATTTCCCTTTTTCTGGGAGACGGTCAGCAGGTTTCCGGCTGTGTCGTAGGTGTAATTATAGGTGATATAGGCTTCTGCCTCTCCGGACTTGTAATATGCCTCCGACGTCAACTGATTCTGGCTATCATAAGTATACTCGACGAGCTTGTTATATTTCCCGGTGCTCTCCCGGATCTCCTTCAGGTTTCCGACGTCGTCGTAAACGTACTTCTTGCCCTCGAGGAGCATGCCGCTGTCGCTGCCGAGGCGGACGTTGCGGAACTCCACCTGCGCGCTGCCGCGGTTCCAACTCACGTCACGATACGCGTAGGCAGTGTTCAGGATCACGGAGTCTCCGTTTTTCACCGTAACGCGATTCAGCCGCTTGAGGGCGTCGTAGCCGAAGCTCAGGCTGTCGCCCGTCGCGGCCGTCATGGACGTCAGGCTGCCGTCGCCTTTTTCCCCGTCGCTGTAGGCGTAGCGCTCCGAGTAGGTCTGCGCGCCGAGCGTCCAGCTCTGGCCGGAGAGGCGGTTAAACGCATCGTAAAGGTGCTCCGTTCGCTGCGTGACAGAGCCGTTTTCATCCATGGCCGTGCTGCGGATGAGCCGCCCGAGGCTGTCGTACTCAAAGGCGTAGGAGCCGACCGTCTCGCCGTCCTCCTCGTACCGCAGGCGGGCCAGCTGGCTTTCGGCGTTGTAGGTGTAGCGGATGGTGAGGTCGGGCTTTCCGGTCTCGTGATACGACTTTTCAACCAGCCGGTCGAGGAGGTCGTAGCTGTAGGTCACGGCCACGCCGTTGGCGTAGGTCGTCTGCGTCAGGTTGCCGCCGCGCGGAGCGTAATCGTTCGTGGAGAGGACGCGGCTGCCGAAGGGGCGGAACTGCTAAAGATGAAAGTTTCATCTTTAGCACAGCTCTCTCTGAGATTAACGGTTTTCATCAAGGACAGTCCATTCAAATTGTGTTTGGAAGTCGCGATAACACTTGTCGCAAATCCAATGGTATTTATCCAGTGTGCAATAACCAGACTGTAATAATCCCTCGGCGTTTCCGAACTTGGCGAAGCAGAATTCGCAGTGCTCATGGTCGCTATGAGGTGATTCAGAAAATGTTGTTTTTATCAGTCTTGCACGAAATAGGTAATTCATTTGATTTGTAATACGCCAATCATCCATACAATATTCTCCTTATTTTGGTGTGATTATATTGCCTTTTCCTATACGCCACCATGCCCCGGCTCGATCGCGATAATCCCAATGTGGTCCAATTGGATCAGGGTGATCTAAGTCCGGATGCCAGCTTTCTCCAGTCTCCTGATTATAGTAATTCCCTTCTTTGCTTCCCTGTGGGCCAGAGCCTCCAACTTGTTCCATCTGGTGCTTCGGCCGGGTCATCTCCTGGATATGTTACATCTGGAACCTCTGTGACATCTGTGGCTTCTTCCGAACCTGCACGCGCTTCCGATACGGTAGACTCATCTTGGGAGTCGCTGACTGCCCAAATTGATATTCCTCCAAAGGGCAAGGATACCAAGTCCGTATAACATATCTCCAACCGGTATCGGGCCATCAGCCGCACATAACCACCACATTGTGGCAGCCCACCACTCGACTGTTTCGGCTTCATCGCCATCATAATCAGCAAGGAAAACCGGGCTATTATTGCAATAGGCGAACATATTCGTGCCTACAAACCCTTGCCCGGTACTCAAATGACGATCTGCACTGATGAATCTTCTGTTTACTGGGTCATAGTACCTGCTTTGCAGGTAATAGAACCCCGTTTCACTATCATAATAATATCCGCGATACCGCAGCGGATTGATCTCAGCCAGTCTACCGGAGCTGGACACGATATTTCCCCATGCATCATATTCGTAGGTTGCGACAGACTCGTACTCAAAGCCGGGGATATAATGAATCAGCTTCACCACGTCGCCCTGCAAATTCAGAACGTAATAATATGTTTGGAAGCTCGTTCCGTTCGTTGAATACTTGAGTGCAAACGGCTTTCCAGACTCATCATAGATGAAATCGAGCACGGCTGTCAAGGTATTATTGGTCCGAATGGTTTCACGGGCCACTTTGCCGTTCAGTGTAAGATACTCATGGGTAACAGTCTGTGTTCCGGTAACGTGAGTTCCCTGCGGGGGAGACGGTTTCATCTTCAGCAGGAACGTCCGCCTCGACCGGTTCGCCCTCGCCGCCGGACATGATCTCACCGGGACTGGTCGGCTGCGGCGGGATAGTCACATCACTCTGTAATTTTCCTGTCACAGTAATATCACTGTGGATTGGCAACGTGTACTTCTCCCAAGTCACGATATATCCAACAGGCGCAAACGGTGAAGGATAGTCGCTGTTTTTCAAAACGTACCCATCCGTAACGGTCAGCGTGCCGATTTGTGCACCATCGAAAATGAAGGTAACGACATGGGACGAATTGTCGGAATAGATAACATTTATGATCGTATTCTTTATGATCCTTGTCGTTGATTTATCCCAGTGCCCGGTATACCCCTCCTTTGCCGGAATTTCCGGGTAGTCGCTGTCCTGCAGAGTGTACCCAACTTCAACCTTCATGGTTTTGAGCACCTTGGCATCCGCGCGGAACACAACCGTGTACTGCTTTATAACGGTCGAAGGCTCATAGACCGCATTGATCGTTACATTGCTGTGAATCGCAGCAGTATACTTCTCCCATGCGCCATTGCAGCCGACCTTGGCCGGGACTTCCGGATAATCCGCATCCTGTAAAACATACCCGTCGTTCACTTGGATCGCCTTGACCGTAAAGCCATCCGCCTTGAAGAACACAGAATACTTCGCCACGACGGCCGTATACTTCGCCTGCACCGTGACATTGCTGTGAATTGCCGACGGTATACTTCACCCACTCGCCGGTATAGCCGGTTTTGGTGGGGACGGCGGGGTAGTCGCTGTCCTTCAGCGTGTAGCCGTCCTCGACGGTCATGGTCTTGACGGTCGTTCCGTCGGCTTGAAGGTCACGGTATAGTCCGGAAGCTGCGTGAAGGTCTCGACGGTGTAGGTCTTGCTCGTGCGGATGCCGTCTGCGTCGTAGGAATACTCTAACGTTTCTGTCTTCCCGTCAGAGGTTTTCGAGGCCGTTTTCAGCTGTCTTCCGTTCTGCCAGCCGAAGCTCCAGCCGTCGTAGGTCAGCGGGTTGCCGATGGCGTCGTAGGTAATGGCCTGCCCGTTGACGGCTGTCAGCAGGTCGTGCCACTGCGCGTCGCCGTAGGTATAGGTCTGGAGCAGCGTCGTGGTATTTCCCTCTTTCTGGGAGACGGTCAGCAGGTTTCCGGCTGTGTCGTAGGTGTAGTAATAAGTTAGATAGGCTTCTGCCTCTCCAGACTTGTAATATGCCTCCGACGTCAACTGATTCTGGCTATCATAGGCGTACTCAACGAGCTTGTTATATTTCCCGGTGCTCTCCCGGATTTCCTTCAGGTTTCCGACGTCGTCGTAAACGTACTTTTTGCCTTCGAGGAGCATGCCGCTGTCGCTGCCGAGGCGGACGTTCCGGAACTCCACCTGCGCGCTGCCGCGGTTCCAGCTCACGTCACGATACGCGTAAGCCGTGTTCAGGATCACGGAGCTGCCGTTTTTCACCGTAACGCGATTCAGACGCTTGAGGGCGTCGTAACCGAATTCCAGGCTGTCGCCCGTTGCGGCCGTCATGGATGTCAGGCTGCCGTCGCCTTTTTCGCCGTCGCTGTAGGCATAGCGCTCCGAGTAGGTCTGCGCGCCGAGCGTCCAGCTCTGGCCGGAGAGGCGGTTAAACGCGTCGTAAAGATGCTCCGTTCGCTGCGTGACAGAGCTGTTTTCATCCATGGCCGTGCTGCGGATGAGCCGCCCGAGGCTGTCGTACTCAAAGGCGTAGGAGCCGACCGTCTCGCCGTCCTCCTCGTACCGCAGGCGGGCAAGCTGGCTTTCGGCGTTGTAGGTGTAGCGGATGGTGAGGTCGGGCTTTCCGGTCTCGTGATACGACTTTTCAACCAGCCGGTCGAGGAGGTCGTAGCTGTAGGTCACGGCCACGCCGTTGGCGTAGGTCGTCTGCGTCAGGCTGCCGCCGCGCGGAGCGTAGTCGTTCGTCGAGAGGACGCGGTCCCCGACGCTCGTGCTCGTCGCCTGGCCCCACTGGTTATAGCCGAAGGAGTAGATCTGGTGCTGCGTGGCTCCGCTCCGGTAGGTCTTGCGGTCGAGGGTGGCAAGGCGGCCGTTTTCGTAGCCGTAGTCGATGGCGGCGACGCCGTGGCGGTAGACCATGGTCGTCCGGCGGCTGTTGGCGTCGTAGGTATAGTTCGTCTCGCGGCCGAGGGCGTCCGTCGTCAAAATAAGCTGCTCTGCCAGCGAGTTGTAGCCGTAAGACGTCGTATTGCCGTTGACGTCCGTCACGCTCTGCATGTGGTTGCGGTCCGCGTCGCGAGGGCGCTGCGCCTTTATAGGTCGTGGTGTGTCCCGGCGAAGATCAGGTTTGCAGCCTTTTCCGTGCCCGTGCCGGTTGCCCAAAAGGCGGCGGCGGACGTTGCCGTCGGCGTTATAGGAGTAGGTCTGCACCGGCTCCTGCCGCAGGGAGAGGTTGTTTGAACCCGCCGTGCCGGAATTGTGGTCGAACGCGCAGTAGACGATGATCCGCCGGATCGTTTTGCCGCCTCCTTCGGCACGATGGTCCCTCACGGGCGCACCCTGCCAGCCGGCGGTGGCCCGATGGCAGTTCCGTCAGAAAGGACGCCCTGTATAGCGTGCCGTTTGGCGGCAGGTCACTTTTCTGTAGTCTAACGGACCTGCTAAAAGACGAAGGTTTCATCTTTTAGCAGGTCCATCCCTAAAATCTACCCAGCATCATGATCTTAGTATCCTCGCTGCGTCAACAAAAGAAATACAATCCATTTTGGCAAGGATCATATCGGGATGGTATTCCTCGTCCAGCTTTTCCGCGTGCCAGTCCTGCGGGTCCAGACGGAAGGTTCCGGTGTGTTTCTCATCCCCCAAAAACGGCCAGAGTGTCGTGCTGAGGGACAGATATATCGCGTCTCCATCCGCTGCGATCGAGATCTGATTATCGCTCTCGTGTGTCGGCCATCCCAAAACCAGCGGTTGATATTCCATATCCGGAAGATGATAAACTACCCCGCCGTATGCTCCGGCTCCGAGTGTAATCAGATATTCCCCATAGAGAAAGTCTGGATCGTGATGAACTATGCCCGATATCCATGTCGCGCAGCTCTCCCTGATGGTAAACATAACTGGCACCGTTTGTCTGAATCAGCAGATAATCTGCATTTCCAAGCATATAATACGGCGACCTATCTTCTAACGCAACCAGAAATGAGCTTCTGCGCCGTTCCAGCAGTAAAGATTCCCGTCAGCCGTAGCATAGACCAGTTGGGACTGATACTGCGCGATTGTCTGCACATTTTCGGCTATCTTCGTACGTTCCCCTTCTCATAATAATATAGATTATCTATAACTATATATGCAACGCCGTTGTTGACAGGGATCATCCGGAATACAAACAGGCTGATGATATGGCTTTCCGTCTGCGCCGCTGCTTTTCAGCGTCCACAATTTGGAAAGGGAGTAGACCGTCCCATCAGCAGCGGTGAAGCAGCGGCACCGGCCTCCTGCGCAGGTATGGCAAGCGGGCAGGGTCATATTGCGGCACGATCTTATTGGTGGGTGTCCCAAGCAGCCAGAACACCAGAAATGCGACAAGCAGAACACCGGCTATCGCGGCAGCAATGATCGCAAGGATACGCTTGCGGCGGGGGTGTTCGCGATAATTCGGCAGGGCTTTCAATTGAGATACACCCCCAAACCGGCCATATCCTTAATGTTATTATTTGGCACGACGCTCCATCTTTTTAATCGCTCTAGCGTTTTGTTCTGTTCTCGTGTAAAGGCATTGCTACTTTTAGACAACATATCCAAGGCAAAAATGCATGCAGTTATAATCAAGCAGATTATACTGAATTGGGAATATTTTACCAAGCAAAGTTTTCTCTTGTCTGGTATATAGGCTCTCAGCAGCCTCAAAGCTCTTTGAGAAGTCACCAGTAAGGTATATTACATCATCCATTTTCTTCGAGGCGCTATTTGCAAAGCCTTTTGCATTTGCATCTGTCTTCATAAAATCTGCACAGCCAGAGAGTGTTGTCAAATCAAAGCCATCTGCTATTCCTAATTCGCTTTGATATATTACGCCCTTAACATACCCACCGAAAAAGGCACGCGGCTCCCGTAAACCAAGCAGGCCTTCCAGGGCCAAAAAGAATAGTAATTCCACGCGCCTTCGTTGTTCTGAACCATAAAGCAGACATGGCCATTGCCGTGAACGGCATCCTCGTCTATTATTAGAATTGCATCTGTGCCCTCGTAGTCGCCCAAGACGACAGGATTATTTACGCAATACGCAAACATATTGGTGCCAGTGAACCCCTGACCTGTGCTTGCAAGCAAATCCGCATTAATGAATCTCCGGTTTGCGGGATCATAATAACGAGACTGCAGGTAATAGAAGCCCGTCTCATTATCATAATAGTATCCACGATATCTGAGCGGGTTGATCTCAGCCAATTTCCCAGAGCTAGACACATTGCCCCATGCATCATATTCGTAGGTCGCGACAGACTCGTACTCAAAGCCGGGGATGTAGTGGATCAGCTTTACCACGTCGCCTTGGAGATTCAGGACATAATAGTACGTTTGGAAGCTCGTTCCGTTCGTCGAATACTTCAGTGCAAACGGCTTTCCGGATTCATCATAGATGAAATCAAGGACTGCTGTCAAGGTATTATTCGTCCGGATCGTTTCGCGGGGCCACTTTGCCGTTCAGGGTCAGATACTCATGCGTGACAGTCTGCGTTCCGGTGACATGAGTTCCCTGCGGGGAGACGGTTTCATCTTCAGCAGGAACGTCTGCCTCGACCGGCTCGCCCTCGCCGCCCGACATGATCTCACCGGGGCTGGTCGGCTGCGGCGGGATGACGATTCCGCTATCTTTCGTGTAGACGGCCGTGATCGTCGTGTTCGCATGGATCGCGCCTGTTTTCGGCCACGAACCTGTGTAACCGGCCCGTTTTGGGATCGTCGGATAGTCGCTCGTCTTCAGGACATAACCGTCCGCAACCGTCATGGTCTTGAGCGTCTTCCCATTGGCCTTGAATGTGACCGTATAATGCGAGGCGATCGGCGAATAGACTGCATTGATCGTTACATTGCTGTGAATCGCAGCAGTATACTTCTCCCATGCGCCATTGCAGCCGACCTTGGCCGGGACTTCCGGATAATCCGCATCCTGTAAAACATACCCGTCGTTCACTTGGATCGCCTTGACCGTAAAGCCATCCGCCTTGAAGAACACAGAATACTTCGCCACGACGGCCGTATACTTCGCCTGCACCGTGACATTGCTGTGAATGGCCGCGGTGTACTTCACCCACTCGCCGGTATAGCCGGATTTGGTCGGGACGGCGGGGTAGTCGCTGTCCTTCAGCGTGTAGCCATCCTCGACGGTCATGGTCTTGACGGTCGTTCCATCGGCCGTAAAGGTCACGGTATAGTCCGGAAGCTGCGTGAACGTCTCGACGGTATAGGTCTTGCTCGTGCGGATGCCGTCGGCGTCGTAGGCATACTCTAACGTTTCCGTCTTCCCGTCAGAGGTTTTCGAGGCCGTTTTCAGCTGTCTTCCGTTCTGCCAGCCGAAGCTCCAACCGCCGTAGGACAGCGGGTTGCCGGAGGCGTCGTAGGTAATGGCCTGCCCGTTGACAGCCGTCAGGAGGTCATGCCACTGCGCGTCGCCGTAGGTATAGGTCTGGAGCAGCGTCGTGGTATCCCCCTCTTTCTGGGAGACGGTCAGCAGGTTTCCGGCTGTGTCGTAGGTGTAATAATAAGTGAGATAGGCTTTTGCCTCTCCAGACTTGTAATATGCCTCCGACGTCAACTGATTCTGGCTATCATAAGTATACTCGATGAGCTTGTTGAAGTCGCCGGTGCTTTCGCTGATCATGACCAGATTACCGGCCTTGTCGTAGCTGTATTTCTTGCCCTCGAGGAGCATGCCGCTGTCGCTGCCGAGGCGGACGTTGCGGAACTCGACCTGCGCGCTGCCGCGGTTCCAGCTCACGTCGCGATACGCGTAAGCCGTGTTCAGGATCACGGAGCTGCCGTTTTTCACCGTAACGCGATTCAGCCGCTTGAGGGCGTCGTAGCCGAAGCTCAGGCTGTCGCCCGTCGCGGCCGTCATGGATGTCAGGCTGCCGTCGCCTTTTTCGCCGTCGCTGTAGGCGTAGCGCTCCGAGTAGGTCTGCGCGCCGAGCGTCCAGCTCTGGCCGGAGAGGCGGTTAAACGCATCGTAAAGGTGCTCTGTTCGCTGCGTGACAGAGCCATTTTCATCCATGGCCGTGCTGCGGATGAGCCGCCCGAGGCTGTCGTACTCAAAGGCGTAGGAGCCGACCGTCTCGCCGTCCTCCTCGTACCGCAGGCGGGCCAGCTGGCTCTCGGCGTTGTAGGTGTAACGGATGGTGAGGTCGGGTTTTCCGGTCTCGTGATACGACTTTTCAACCAGCCGGTCGAGGAGGTCGTAGCTGTAGGTCACGGCCGCGCCGTTGGCGTAGGTCGTCTGCGTCAGGTTGCCGCCGCGCGGAGCGTAGTCGTTCGTCGAGAGGACGCGGTCCCCGACGCTCGTGCTCGTCGCCTGGCCCCACTGGTTATAGCCGAAGGAGTAAATTTGATGCTGCGCGGCTCCGCTCCGGTAGGTCTTGCGGTCGAGGGTGGCAAGGCGGCCGTTTTCGTAGCCGTAGTCGATGGCGGCGACGCCGTGGCGGTAGACCATGGTCGTCCGGCGGCTGTTGGCGTCATAGGTATATTCCGTCGTGCGGCCCAGTGCGTCCGTCGTCAAAATAAGCTGCTCTGCCAGCGAGTTGTAGCCGTAAGACGTCGTACTGCCGTTGACGTCCGTCACGCTCTGGGTGTGGTTGCGGTCCGGCGTCGCGACGGCGCTGCTCTCGAGGTACTTCTGCTCGTTTTTCTCCGTCGAGGTCAGCTTGGAGCCGGTGACGTTTCCCGCCTCGTTATAGGTCGTGGCGCTCTTGATCCCGGCGACCGAAGCCGAGGTGACGTCGTGGGCAGCATTGTAGGTATAGGTGTACTTTGCGCCGTTTGCGGCCGTGTAAGATGTCAGGTCCGTGCCGGTATACCCGGCCTTTTCCGTGCCCGTGCCGGTCTGCGTGGCGGCGGTGACGTTGCCGTCGGCGTTATAGGAGTAGGTCTGCACCGGCTCCTGCCGCAGAGAGAGGTTGTCGAACCGGGCCGTGCCGGAATTGTGGTCGAACGCGCAGTAGACGATGATCCGCCGGATCGTTTTGCCGCTCTCCTTCGGCACGATGGTCCCCACGGCGCACTGCCAGTCGGCGGTGGCCCAGCTGAACGGGATGCTCTGCCGCTCGGGCTTTTCCACGCCCACATAGAAGATCTCCGCGATCAGGCCGAAGTAGCGCGTGCTGCTGCCGCTGCCAAATTCCAAAGCGGCGTTCGGGGCGGCGTAGTCCGCCTGCGCCCAGCCGGAGAGCAGGAACGTCGTGTCCGAGGAGCAGTTCAGCGCGACGGGCTGGCTGACATGGAGGATGCCATTGTAGCTGCCCTGCATGGTCATGGCCTTCGCGCCGAATTTGGTTTCCGCAGCCGCCGCCGAGCCGCCCTGCAGGTTCCAGCCCGCATCGCCGAATTCGAACGAGGCGTTCTGCAGGAGGTTATAGGTGGAGGCGGCCTCCGCCTGCTCCAGCTGGAGATCGTCGAGGTAGGCCGTGCCCGTGCAGCCGCTCATGCGGAAGGCGATGCGGCAGGACGCCGCCGGGGCCGTGAACGTGGCGGTCACGCGCTGCCAGCCGTTTTCGATGGCGGCGGACGGGCGGGCATCCGTCAGCAGGACGGTCTGCTCCGCGCCTCCGCCCTGCACGACGGCCTCCAGCCGCGCGCCGCTGCTCCAGCGCAGGTGGGAGCTGGCGGAGAAGTAGCCCGAGAGGGTGTAGGTCTCCCCGGCGGTGAGCGTTACGGGGCGGGAGATGGCGGCTGCATCGCCGCTGCCTGCGCCGTCCGGGAGGTAGAGATTCAGGCCGCCCGTGCCGTGGCGGCGGTTTTCGTCGTTCGTGATCGTCGTGCGGGCCGCTGCGGAGCCGCTGCCGGTCGAGGCGTTCGTCCAGCCGTCCTCCGATTCCAGCCCGCCGTCCCGCAGGAGGTTTTCCGCCGTCATGCCCGTCGAGCCGACGCTCGTCAGGCGGTTATTCTGCTTGCTGCGCTCTGCGGTGTCCGTATAGGAAGCGGCGGAGCTGCCGAGGATGCGCGTGATATCCGTATTGGTGGTATAGGTGGAGATGGTGCGGCCCCAGTTGTCGAAGACGACCTCAAGGCGGATGTCGTCATCCGTTTCCGCCAGCTGGTCCGCGCCGAACGCGCGGTAGCTCGAGCGGTTTTTGCCGTTCCAGCACTTGACCGTGTCGCCGGGCACATGTGTGCTGCCGTTGAGGGTGAATTCATAGAACTCGTCAATGGTGCCGTCCGTGTGGTAGGTATACCAGATGCCGTAATTGGCCTCGCCGTCGTGCGCGCCGTTCAGGCCGGTCGTATCGTAGGTGTAGTTCAGCTTTGTGCCGTCCGGGCAGAGGAGGTAATCGAGCTGGCGGACGCCCGCGGTGTTGTCGTAATGGAACTTTGTCTCCTTCCCGGCCTCGTCGCCGACGCGGAGGAGCCTGCCATCCGCGTCGTAGATCAGCTTGGCGAGGTATTCGACCGAAGCGTCCTTGTTCTGGCGGCAGATGCGGGTCAGGCGGTTAAAGACCTCGTTTGTCGGGCGCCAGCTTTTGCCGTCCGGGGTGTCGAAGTTGATGCCGTTATAACAATAATAAATGCCGTTGCCGTAGGCGTCCTTTGTATAGGTCAGGATGCCGTCGCGGAAGAAGGTCTCATTGCCGTTGTCGTCCGTTATGGTGAAGTTCGTGTGGCCGGTGTCGCTGTCCGGGTTCGACTGGCACGTCATCTTCAGGCCGAGGCCGTCCTCGTCCCGGAAGACGCCGTCCGTTTCGGCTCCGCCGCCTCCCTCCTTGGAGAAATAGTGCTGCGTGCCGTCGGCGTCCGTGTAGACCCAGTAGAGGGTCTGCGCGTCGTCCGAGCCGATGCGGACGGACTGGACGCACTGCTGCGCGGAGAGCTTCCAGCCGGAGCCGAGCAGCATATTGCGGTAGTCGCGCGTATAGTCGGGCGGCTCGTTGGCGTTTTCTTTCTGCTGCACGCCGAAGGACTCCCGGCTGAGGCCGGAGTTGTACACGAGCGACAGCCCGAAGGGCATCACGCTGCTATCCGACGAGAGCAGCGGCACGACGAAGGTCAGGCGCTGCATGTGGTCCGAGATATAGCCGGTGCCGGCGCGGCCCGCACTCTGGGTCTGGTAGGTGTAGTAGCTCTCCAGGCCGAAGTCGTTGCGGTAGGTCACCGTGAGATACGACGCACCCGTCTGGAACGAGGAGACGATGCGCTTGCTCGCGCTGCAGTCCGAGCGCAGCAGGATCGCATGGCAGTTCCCGCCGCTGTACCAGCTGCGGGCCGCGCGGGTGATATCCAGCGAGCGGTAGCCGTTCGTACTGGTCAGGCGGATGAAATCCTCCGTCGCGGTTTTATAATGATTCGTTCCGTTTGCATAAATTTTATTCCACGTCAGGGTCTTGATCCAGTCGCTGTACTTCTGATTTCCCGTCTTGTCAATTGTCAGCTGGTGGGCGTACAGGTACTGGAAATCGTCGGAAGAAACGTTGCTGAAGCCGGACTGTAATGCATGGATGGCAGCCGCCGTGACCATGCTGCCGGAGGGCAGCGCGGGCAGCTCGTCGACTGCCGCGATGGCCTGATATTCGCCGCTGCCGATGCTGGTGTAGCCGACCCGCATTGGGCTTGCGGGGTAGCTGTAGTTCGGCCTACCGGAGAAGACATAGGCCCATGAGAGGGAGCCGGACCGCGAAATCTTGACGATCGTCGGGTCGATGGCGACCGGGAACTGCGCCTCTTCCTCGATCCACGCGGCGTCCGCATCGACGAGCAGGCGGTAGCTGCCGCGGTCCAGCTCCTCGAGGCTGTAGCGCACGGCGTCGGAGTAAGCCCCCTCCGGCGTCGAGCATGTAGGGCGCGGGAATCGCGTAAACGGGCGATCCGGCCTCATCGAGCAGGAGGACAGAGCCGTCTTCCTGCATTTCTGCGGTCAGATCGCCCGTTTGCAGCACAAAGGAAAGAGATAGCTGGCCTGCGCTTTATTGACCAGGATCGTCTCTTTGATCGTTTCGCCGTAGAGCGTGTATGCAAGGTCAACGCCGTCGTAAACGTCCGGGTAAAGCAGCGAAGAGCTGAGCTTTTCCGGGACAAACGGGTCATCTGAACGCAGAGAAAAAGGCTCCTGCACAACGGCCTCTGCCGCGTGGTAGGAGCGCGCCGGACCGGCAGGCTCCAGCTCGGCCGCCGCCCCGGTTTCAACCATCATTTCAGCATGGGTTTCTTCTGCCGCAGCAGCCGTTTCGGTCTCTTCTGCCGGTTCTTCCGTGCTTCTTTCGTTTCTTCCGTCACTTCAGGAAGAGCGACGGCCTCCGTCGGCTCCGGAGCTGCCAGTGTTGCATCGTGACTGGGCAGGACGTCCGGATCGCCGTCCAGAAAGAGCTGCACCCGGTGCTCGTCCGCGTCCGCCGTGAAGACGGCGTCTCCGTTCAGACTGGCCGCGAAGGCGACGCTTCCGTCCTCCACCGCGTAGGTCTGCCCGACCGGCTCGAGCGTGTTGTCGATGTCCTGCCACTGGCCGTCCGCGTCCTGATGGTGGACCGGCACGTCATACTGCACCGCGACATAGCTTCCGTCCCCCATGCGGAAATGCTTGACGCGCTCGCCGCGCAGTGAGGCCTCTTCGAACGCGACTTCAGCCGGCTCCTCGACCGTCCCCTCGACGGTATGCTCCAAATCTTCGGAAGGAGAAACCGCAGACCCCACCGCAGGCAGCAGCTCGACGCAGAGCACCACCGCCAGCAGGAGAGAAATCAGCCGGGTCCAAAGGCTCTTTTTCATAATCGTGATCTCCTCTCTTTCTGTATCATCATTCAAACAGATTCAGTACGCAGTCAAACGGGACCTGCCTTTCCCGCCAGAAGGACGCGGCGGCCGCGATAGAGCGCTGCAGGGCATTCACATGGGCCATGTGGTCCTCCTCCTGCGTGAACAGCTTTTCCGGCTGGCTTATGACCCACAGCAGCTGCGAAAAGGACAGCCATTCCAGGTCGCGGAAGCATGCGTCCAGCGACTCCCAGCTCCAGGAGAAGGTGTAAGGGAACCGGAATGCACTCGAAACCTCCTGGAAAAAGCCCGTCAGCGTCCGCGAGAATTCCCCGCGGACGTACCCGACATATGCCCCGCGGTGCTCTGCACAGAGCATCATCTCGTACAGCATGCGCTTCGTCTGATAGGTGGCCCGAAAAGGTGCATCCATATGTCGTTTCTCCTCTCGTCTTCGGTTTGGGTGGCCCTGCTAAAGGCGAAAGTTTCATCTTTAGCAGGGTGATGTCCACTCCTCAATTCCATAACCACAAATTACATGCTGCAATAAACATAATCGATTTAAGAAGCATGAACGCCGTTTTATTAAACATTTTTGTGAATCGCTCATGGGGCGAGCTTGCTTCGTACATTAGCATCGCTATTCTCAACCCATGGAATCCCCGCAGCGATCAGAGCCGGGAAAAGCTGGTCAAAAAGCAGCATAGCCGCAATTGCAATGATAATTGCGATCAAAATATTGCAGCCCAGCGTTCTTATCAGCCACGCGCTTATGATCTGTGCAATCATGCTCCCAAGCATAGAAGATGCAGTCGCTAAGCGTAACGCCCACCACTGCGGGATGATTTCCTTCCCACATTCATTGCAAGTCAGACCCTTTTGCAAAAACAGATCGACTGCATTCCAGTGCTTCTTCCGAAATCTATCCCAAAGCCGATCACCGGCAATCGGATAGTGACCATAATTTACAGTGTTCATTATACTATCCTCCTGCCTATACTAACCGTCACCGTACACACGGGAATAAGAGGCAGAACACTGATACCAGAACGCTCCCGTGGGCGAATTTCTCGCCAGCATATACACATACTCTCGACGTTCCAAATACCGCTCTTCTCCGGTATCGATATATACATCAACATTGACAATCCACGTCTCATGATATCCATCAATTGGATGCGTCAAGGGGCCCAAATAGTCATCATATATATCTGAAGCAAAAAGTCCAGCTGCAACATATGGCGCAATTTCAGGCATCATAGCAGCAACTAGTGTAATAAGGCGGGCTGCATCATTCTTTTTTGCGCTTTGATTATCCCAGAACCTTTCCCCAACATGCTGTATAGATGCATCAACATATGGTGATCCTCGCGGAATTTGGCTATTCAACAAATAGTTCATTAGTTCATCGCTCTCAGGGCAGGTATCCCCATCCGTTACTACACGGAAAACACCTGTGCCTCCGTCGCAAATTGCGGTTGTCGTAGGACGAAGAGAATGCCCTGTCGGATCGAATCGTTGAACAGGTTCGTTATTACAATATGCAAACATGTTGGTACCTAGTGACCCCTGTCCGGTACTTGCAAGCGAATCCGCGTTGATGAATCTTCTATTTACCGGATCATAGTATCTGCTTTGCAGGTAATAGAATCCCGTCTCATTATCATAATAGTATCCGCGATATCTGAGCGGGTTGATCTCGGCCAGTCTACCGGAACTTGACACATTGCCCCACGCATCATACTCGTAAGTCGCGACAGACTCGTACTCAAAGCCGGGGATATAATGGATCAGCTTCACCACGTCGCCCTGCAAATTCAGAACGTAATAATATGTTTGGAAGCTCGTTCCGTTCGTCGAATACCTAAGTGCAAATGGTCTGCCCGCATCATCGTAAACAAAATCCAGCACGGCTGTCAAGGTATTATTCGTCCGAATGGTTTCACGGGCCACTTTGCCGTTCAGGGTCAGGTATTCATGCGTGACCGTCTGCGTTCCGGTGACGTGCATCCCCTGCGGGGCAACGGTTTCCTCTTCAGCAGGAACGTCCGCCTCGACCGGCTCACCCTCGCCGCCGGACATGATCTCACCGGGGCTGGTCGGCTGCGTTGGAATGACGATTCCGCTATCTTTCGTGTAGACGGCCGTGATCGTCGTGTTTGCATGGATCGCGCCTGTTTTCGGCCACGAACCTGTGTAACCGGCCCGTTTTGGGATCGCCTCCTCGCCGAAAAGAAAGATCAAAGGAAAGAAAAACTTGGTTTGTTGCAAATGTATCACCTGCCTGTTCGTTTTGGTGTACCTGCTAAAGATGAAGGTTACACCTTTAGCGGGTTCAGAATTATTCTCGTTGTGCTTTTCTGACTTGGGGCTCGAACTCAGTTGAAAATAGCATCCACTAATAGCCGAATGTCCTGTTCATCATATCGACAGAAACAGGATACCGCTGGCAAGCCCGCATATAACACCATATTCGTCTACGATGCGTAGATCGACCGTTTCATGCCGCACGGACTCGACAAATCCGGACAAGCACTCGTCAGCAAATTCAAAAGTAACGATCAATCTTGCCTGCTTTGCAAAATTCAACAGCGTCTGCAGCAGGGAGCGGTCAGACACATCAATGCTAATTGATGGATGCGATTGGCCCTTTATTGAATAAAGCCGCCCCGATTTTTTTGCTCATATTTCCCGTCAACATCGACACGGTAAAGGTCATCTATACGCTTTAGAATATAACCATCATAGCAGCCGTGCATTGAAATATGAGCGATTAGGCACCTCGTTTTGGCGGATTTGCAAAATGCGCCCCGTCAAATGCGAGAAGGGATTGTCCTTGTCAAAATATAGGCTTACAACTTTTTGAGTTCTGATACAATCCTGTAAAATTCCTTTGCATTTTTCACTTTTCCTCCACGATCCGCCACTTGTTATTACGAGATGTCCACTCTGT
>VOFB01003200.1_pt1 | contig 46196 bp, 58 predicted proteins | sample 5384141 | NCBI WGS metagenome assembly VOFB01 (sample SAMN12384721, study PRJNA508395) | human gut metagenome | isolation source: healthy gut A | host: Homo sapiens | reverse complement strand
TTGAATAGTAAATATGAGAAAGACAGTTGATTTCAAAAATAAGAAATTGATTGTCGTTTTCTTTTGCAGAAATTTAAGTGCAGGCAATTATGGTAGTTGTCGTAATTAAGTTGTCAGCTCAGTGGTTATCACTGATGAGGGAAAGATTTAATGGTTGAGACATGTCTAAACAAGATTATTGGTGCTTAAATGGTTTTTATTGTAGTGCTGATATGAGAATGTTATAATTGGGGTATAAAACATACAAATAAATTTGCTGAAAAAATGAGGTATCAAATATGGAAAATGAATTACTGGAAAAACTTAGGAAGACTTCACACAACTGAACTTGGCGTTATTAGAATTAAAATTTGATTGGAGGAATTGAAGAATGAATGATAAAAAATTTATTGAAGAATTAAAGTTTAAGCGTGAGGAATACGGAGTATCGCAAAAAAGACTTGCCGTTGCCTGCGGTATCAGTCGAGAACATTATAACCGCATTGAAACGGGGAAACTTCCATTGACAGAAGAACTGAAAGCGGAAATTCAGAAACAGTTGGAACGATTAAATCCATTAGAGCCTATGTTCATACTGGTTGACTATTTCCGTGTCCGTTTCCTACCACAGACCCGTTGACCGTTATTAAGGACATTCTGCATATCAAGCCCAGACACATGCTCCATGAAGAATACGGACGCTACGGCTATGAAGAACAGTATATTTTAGGCGATATTACCGTGCTGGTATCTTCCAACCCATCATTGGGTGTTCTGCTGGAACTGAAAGGCAAAGGGTGCAGGCAGATTGAGGGCTATCTTCTGGCACAGCAGAGAAGCTGGTTTGATTTGATGATGGACTGTCTGACTTCTGACGGCGTGATAAAGCGTCTTGACCTTGCGATAAATGACAGAGTTGGAGTGCTGGATATTCCAAAGCTCATAGAAAAGTATCAGCGTGGAGAATGTATCTCCTACTTTCGCAGACAAAAGCGATATGACGGAACGGACAAGAATGGCGATGATATACCCGAAAGCACAGGAAATACAATGTATATCGGCTCAACACAAAGCGAGCTGTATTTCTGCATTTATGAAAAGGCAAAGGAACAATACGTCAAGAAAGGCATTGCCATTGAAGACAGCGAAATCAAGAACCGTTTTGAAATCCGCATGAAGAATGAAAGAGCCTATAAGGCTGTTGTGGATTTGCTGACTTACTATGACGCTGAGAGGACAGCATTTTCTATCATCAATCATTATATCCGTTTCGTTGACCCAGAAGAAGATAAGCCGAAGAACCGCTGGAAAATCAATCCTGAGTGGGCGTATTTTGTAGGAGATAACCGAGAACCCATTCGATTAACCACACAGCCAGAACCGTTCACAATGGAAAGAGCATTGCATTGGCTACAAAGACAGGTAGCACCTACGCTTAAAATGGTGCAGGAACTGGATAAGATGAACCATACAACCATAATGGACGATATGCTGGAGCATACCGAACTGAAAAGACAAGCACAGACACTTGCTGGAACTTGAAAAGACAACCATAGAAGAAAGGATAGATACCGCCGTTTCAAAGGAAACTGACGGTATTTTTTAATTTCCATGAAAAATCCGCAACAGAACATCAAAACGTTTTACAGATATGGTGTGAAAGAAAAATTTCAACTTTTTTCAGTTTAGTCTTAGCAAAAAATCAGTCTTTGCTGTACTGATATGTGCATATAGGGACAGAAATTTACGAATTAAGTCATAAAAACCTCATCTGCTGTACAGATATGAGATGAAAGAGGAAAAATTTTTGAAAATGGAAGCAAAACCGCCTATCTGTTCCCTATATGGAGCGAAAGAAGAAAAAAATTTTCAAAAAGGTCATTATATATACCTTTGCCGTCCTTATATGGTGCGAAAGAAGAAAAAAGTAAAAAATTTTTCTATTTTGGTTAGCAAAAGAAAAGACACTTTGTTGGCAGGAGAGTGTTGTATGTAAAGAAGAAAAAATTTCTTTAATTTGTATTCAAAAAACATTGTTCGTATCGATGTTGGTGCAAGAAAGAAGAAATTTATTATATTTCTTGATTTTGTATTCAAACAGACCGTAGCCGTTGAGTGTTGATGTGAAAGGAAGAAAATATTTCATTTTCATCTTAGCATTTAGCACTTTCCATTCCCTATATGGTGTAGAAAGAAAAAGTTTTGAATTTTGGTTACATTTCCTCTCTTTTCCAACGCGGTATATAGGAGAGATGATTTTCTTCTTTCGTGTTCTTTGACAACTGAATAAAGCAGTCTGATACATTAGACAGACAGCGAGCCGTTGAAACAAATACGCCATGACCTTTCCCCTGCAAAAGTGAGCGATTATTGTTTGTGTTCATGTAAAAGACTTGTCCTCTTTTATCGCCATGACCTGTTCTGTCTGATAATGATACTCCCGTACAGCCACAGCTTGAGCGTTCAGAGTGTCGCACGCAATGGATACGGCTACATTGGATAATGCAGAGGTGGAACTCCTGTGGGCTATGACAAAAGCCGTTGAATTAAAGATTGTTGTAAAGAGCATTTTTTCCGAAAAGGGAAAGACAATGGAAGAACTTCTGACTGATGTTATGCTGGAAAAAGGCAAAGCAGACAATCGCATAAAATTGGTGCAGTTGTAAGAAATAGATTGAATGAAAAAGTACCCATGTTATACTTTACTTGCAAGCAGGTATTGTAAACACGGGTTAGTTATAAAGGAGGATAACTGACAATGAAACAAGAGATTTACAATACTGCACTTTATCTTAGGTTAAGCCGAGATGATGAATTACAGGGCGAAAGTTCCAGCATTACCACATAGAGAAGTATGTTACGTTTATATGCAAAAAGAACATCATTTGAATGTGATTGATGAATATATTGATGACGGCTGGTCGGGGAACAAATTTTGAAAGACCGAGTTTTCAAAGAATGATTGAAGATATAGAGGCAGGAAAAATCAACTGTGTTGTAACAAAAGACTTATCACGACTTGGCAGAAATTATATTATGACAGGACAATATACAGAATTGTATTTTCCCAGCCATAATGTCCGTTACATAGCGATTGACGACGGGGTAGACAGCGAAAAAGGCGAAAGTGAGATTGCACCATTTAAAAATATCATCAATGAATGGGTGGCAAGAGATACAAGCCGTAAAGTGAAATCGGCATTTAAGACAAAATTTGCAGAGGGTGCGTATTATGGGGCTTATGCTCCGTTAGGATATAAGAAACACCCCGACATCAAAGGAAAACTGCTGGTTGATGAGGAAACAAAATGGATTGTTGAAAAATCTTCTCCCTAGCCTATCAAGGTTACGGTAGTGCAAATGTCAAGGCAATTTTAAAAAGTGAAGTCTATATCGGAAACAGCGTTCATAATCGACAATCAACAGTTTCATTCAAGAGCAAAAAAAAGTGCGTAAGCCCGAAAGTGAATGGTTTCGAGTAGAAAATACCCACGAACCGATTATTGACAAAGAAGTGTTCTATCGTGTGCAGGAACAGATAAAATCAAGGCGTAGACAGACAAAGGAAAAAGCAACGCCGATATTTGCAGGGCTTGTCAAGTGTGCGGATTGTGGCTGGTCTATGAGATTTGCAACAAATAAGGCAAATAAAACACCGTATAGTTATTATTCTTGCAGTTTCTACGGACAGTTTGGTAAAGGTTATTGTTCTATGCACTATATCCGTTATGATGTGTTGTATCAAGCCGTATTGGAACGATTGCAGTATTGGGCTAAGGCAGTACAGCAAGACGAAGAAAAGGTGTTGAATAAGATACAAAAGGCTGGGAATGCAGAGCGAATACGGGAAAAGAAGAAAAAGGCAAGTGCCTTGAAGAAAGCCGAGAACCGACAAAATGAGATTGACCGCTTGTTTGCGAAAATGTATGAAGATAGAGCCTGTGAGAAGATAACGGAACGAAACTTCATCATGCTGTCGGGGAAATATCAAAAAGAACAGATAGAACTGGAACAGCAGATAACCAACCTAAGAGAAGAATTAAGTAAAATGGAACAGGATATGATAGGTGCTGAAAAGTGGATTGAGTTAATTAAGGAGTATTCCGTACCAAAGGAACTGACAGCACCATTATTAAATGCAATGATAGAAAAAATCCTTATTCACGAAGCAACAACGAATGAGGAGAACGAAAGAATACAGGAAATAGAGATATACTACCGATTTATTGGAAAAGTAGACTGATAATGAGGGGTCATATCTTTAACTAAGGGAAACTGGAACAGGAACACCGGATATTGCAAATCTGATGGCAATAGCAAATCTCTTCCAGATATCAGTAGATGAATTACTTTCGAATGAGAATCAGAGAAAAAGCAGTCTAATTACATCTATGAAAGTCGTACTGAATACGATATTGATGGTAAGAAGAATTTTGATATCAAGCTTGGTGGAGCATATGCTGTAGATTTAAAGGCATATCATGGAGAAAAAATTGAAGTCGCAATGTTTTCAAATGTCTATAAGAATCTTCTGGCAGATTATAAAGTAAAGATTGATGATATAAAAAACCGAATCGATATTGATCTTAACAGATTTAATGAAGCCAGTGAAGCAGATGCAAAGGAGAGTTTGGTCATTACTATTTTTATTCCAATAAAATATCTTGGAAAAATCGAATTATCAGTTAATGCAGGGACACTGAATATTACTGATATAGAAAATGAACATATTGAGGTAAATGGCAAAATTAGCGAAGTTACCCTTCAGGGAAATAAAAGTGAAATTGAGATAGATTCAAATCTTGATATGCAGATCAGTGTTTTATCACATGAGGGTGCGCTTGAGATTAATCAGTTGTCAGCAACATCAAGACTTACACTTCCTGCAGATTATAGATTTAGAAGCACAAAAAAGGGAATAGCAACGCATATTTATTATGAGAGACAGGGCAAAAAGGTTGATGACTTTTCAGATGCCGAAGCAGACAATTACATTGAGTTCAATGGTATAAAGAGTGAGCTTGTGATTGTAGAGGCTGAGGTGTAGTCATGGAAAAGTATATATATCGACCGGTCAGATTCTATTTGATTACATGTGCCTGCACTTGGTTCTGGTGGCTATTTGCAATTTTACTTAATGAAGGGACGGGGCTTTATCTTGAATGTTTCTTGGCTTGGTTTCACCTGCCGTAGTTGCCGTAGTAACTGTATTTACATCTAAGAATAAAGCACTCATTAATGATTTTAAGAAGAAGCTGATTGGGTTTTATAGAATAAAACCTAAATATATATTAATTGCAGTGCTGATATTTGCTGTGATAGTGGCGGCTTCAATCTGTACATCAGTATTATTTGGCGGCAGTATAAATCAGTTTTCATTTACAGAAGACTTTTCATTTTCTATAGGTAGTACGTCTGCATTTCTTACAATTTTGTTGGTATCCTGCATAGAGGAGTTACGAAAATGTGGAAGATGCAGAAAACGTAGAGATTATCTTGCAACTTATGATGGAACAATTTATGCAAATGGAACACATACAGTAATTGGTACTGTCTTAGTAAGAACATCTAATAAGCTCACGGCAACACAGCAAAAAGAACTTGAACAAAAAAGTCATTGATGCATTAACAAGATTAGAATAAGAATAAATGTCTGATATACAGAGTAGAAATATGCAAGAAATTAACAGGTGTCAAGATTTGTGGCACTATAATAAAGTCGGAAAGGGATGGGATGAATATGAGTGATGCTATAACACTAAATTATTATAATAGCAATGCTGCTGTTTTTTCTGAAACTACAAAGAATGTAGATTTTTCGGAAGTACAGCAAATATTTACAAAGCATCTCTCTCCTGATGCTTCTATTTTGGATTTTGGTTGTGGATCTGGACGTGATACAAAGTATTTTCTAAATAATGGTTATCATGTAACCGCAACAGATGGATCAGTTGTGATTTGTAAAATGGCAACTGATTACACAGGCATCCAAGTAAAACAGATGCTGTTTGAAGAACTTGATGACCGAAACCAATATGATGGAATCTGGGCATGTGCCTCCGTTCTTCATCTATCCAGAGAAAAATTACCAAATATATTTCACAAAATGCATCAAGCATTAAAAACGAATGGCATAATTTATACATCGTTCAAATACGGTACATTTGAAGGTGAACGAAATGGTCGATATTTTACGGATTTTACAGAAGTGATGTTTGAAAAGTTCGCAAAACAGATTTCTGGACTACAGATAGAAAAAATGTGGATCACCGGAGATGTGAGAGAAGGAAGAGGTGATGAACGATGGTTGAATATATTGCTTCGCAAGACAGATGTTTGTTGAATATTGAAGCAAATTATTATAATCAACTGGATATTGAAGCTTTTTCTCAGATGATGAAAGATCCCTCTTATTGCTACAAGTTTTACTGGCTGGAGGCCGTGGTACATATTATTTCAGAAGGAAAGAATGAGACAACATTTGATGAGATTATTGATGAAATGATTGCGAATGCCTGGTATTCAGTACGGGAATTTCATATTCATCTTAGTGGAATACAGGCAGATGGATTGGTCAGAGATGGTCTGGAAAGGGCAATTTTACAGCTGACAGAACTCAGTGATCTTCCGGCAAATGCATCTAAGATTGAAATAAAGAATGCTATTCAGGAACATCAGGCAGGTTTAAAGAAAGCAAAAGAACAGTTGACTAATATGGTGCCATATAGAGCACTGGCAGGCTTTTTACAAGGAGTAATGAAGTGCCGGACTGGGGAAGTGTCAAACGCATTACAGCGTACATTCAAAAGATAAATGAACTGGTAACTCCTTTGCCATATGTATTGGGTGATAGCAGCAAATTGAAAAAAGGTGCTTTTTCATCCAGACTGGGTAGCAATGATTCAGGATAATACAGTTAATATCCTTGGCTGGATTCAATATGAAAAAAGTGAAATGGCTTCAGAATAATAATCCTGAAGTGCCTGGCTTGATTTATAAGCTTGCTCCAATGGATGAAAAATGCGAAAACTGTCAAATGTGCGGAAGTTGTGGCAGGGAATTATGAAAGTACAGGAAATAAGGGATATTTTCACAGGACAGCCAGTAAAAGAAACGCAGTATGATGTAGATCATTTCATTCCATGGTCTTTTGTAATGAATGATGAGTTGTGGAATCTGATGCCGATGGATTCATCCTTGAATTCGGCAAAAAGCAACCGCTTACCCAAGTGGAATCCATTTTTGAAGTTTTTGCTGGAAACCAGTATCTGATGTATGAAATGATAAATGAAAGACCAGATCTTCACAAACGATTTGAAGCGTGTTATCGGGATAATCTGCATTCCATCTGGGCTGGTCAGGAATTGTACCGTAAAGGTAATTCTAGAGAAGTATTTTATAACATTCTGGAAAGGAACATGATGCCGGTATATGATTCGGCCAGAAGACAGGGATATGAAATCTGGAACTATGGATAGAAGGAGATCATAATACGATGGGGTTATTTGGCTTATCTCGGAAAGAAAAAGGAAATCTGGGCATCCATTATACCGTGAGGTGATTTTAAATGCATTTTTGCTCGTAACTGTGAAGGTGTTGAACAGTTAAGATGTTTTTGAGAAATAGCACAGCGAAGCATCACGAAGGGTAATGAAGAAAAATCAAAAAAATTTCCGACAATGAAGTCCTTAGATGATGTAAATAAGAAAAATGATGTAAATAATACAGCTTCAGAAGTTCACACTGGATGACGGAGAATGCAAAGATCGTGTGATTTTGTATCAGAATTAAAGAAGAGGGAAGCATTTCATGAGGAAAAATGAAAGTAAAATACGTTAGCTGATAAAGTGTATAGGCTCAAAGGAAAAGTGCCCTTTTGAGCCTTATTTTGTGTTATTTCTCAAAAAATGGAATTATGAAGATTTAATTCTTTATTACAGATGTGTATTGTAAAAATTATTTTGCTATACTGACAATATCAACAGAAAAGGTGGATATTAGCGAGGTGATCAGATGAATGCAGCACAGAGAATACGATTAATTCGGATAATAGAAAAGATTGAAAAAAATCCGGAATTCAGTAACAAACTGGATTGAAAAATACATCTGATTTTATATCAGATAAACAACAAAAAATAAATCACTCACAACTGGATGAGTGTTAGAAGGAGTAAAAAATGTTATCGTTATTATTTGCAATTTGTATAATTTGGTTTGTTGGAAAATTTTTTATATTTGGGTTAAAAGCATCCTGGGGAATTATGAAATTACTTTGCACAGTTATTTTCTTTCCGGTGATATTGATTGGTATGGTTGTAGGCGGATTAATATACATTGCTTTTCCGTTGTTGATTATTGGTGGGATTATCGGATTTTTAACATCACATACTTAAAGAGACAGAGAGGTGTTTTTAATGGGATATGATATTGAGAAAGAAAAGAGAGAAGCTATTGAAGCTGGCCGAAGAGCACTGAATAGTCTTCGTACAGCAAAAAGAAAATTTAAACAGTGCAAAGAACTGGGGACTGGTAGATATGTTTGGCGGTGGCTTTTTCACTACGATGTTAAAACATTCTAAAATGGATCAGGCGAAGCAGAATATGGAACAGGCAAAGTATGATCTTCGTAATTTCAGTAGGGAATTAAATGATGTAAACATGGTATGTAACTTGAATATCGATACTGGAGATTTCCTTTCTTTTGCGGATTATTTTTTTGATGGATTTGTTGTGGACTGGGTAGTCCAGGATCGAATCAATACTGCAAAAAGACAGGTAGAAGAAGCTATTCGAAGAACGGAAAGTATCGTCAATCAATTACAGCGTATGTAAAGAGAACGGCAATGAATCAGAAGTGATTCGTTGCCGTTCGTGCGATTTATGGATTATTTCAGCTTTTCTTTTCCTCATTCAGCAGTTCAATATTCAATGCCTGTTCACTGGCCGTCTTATCTACCCAAAGATTCAGAGAGTCTATGGCTAAAGAAATTGCATCCAGTTTTTTACTGATAAAAGCAAAATCCCTCATCTCATCATCACTGATCCTGCCGTCGCGGGCTATCTGGATTAGGCGTGTGGTAAGAGGATTGATTTCATTCAGACCGGCAATGGTTTCCAGAATTATATTGGATAAGTCGGAAACTTTGACTTCCGGAACATAACGATGACCGATTTCGCATTTGTGAGAGCAGTAATAGTTGCAGAGATCCGGTCGCTTATAAGCATCAGCCATTTGAATGATATCGTAAGGTGTAGGCTCCTGTGTTTCGTATTCGAATTTTTCGATTTTAGAATCAGAAACAGCTGTCATCTTTTCACTGGCTTCTGATCTGGTGAGACCGGCTTCTTCCCGGCAAATCTGATAAATCGTCTTATTTTCTCTTTTAGATTGTTTTCCCATGAGAATAACCTCCAGTATATCACAAAACATTAGGATTATCGAGTTGTAAGTCCGTATGCATCATAGTTGGGGACTTTTGACACTCACATCATTTCATTATACTTGAAACATCAGTAAACAACAAAGAGATAATGGCTATACGGTCCTGAAATGTGCTGCAAAAATTACCCAAAGACATCCGTATCCAAAAACCTTGATTTTTAATATATGCTAAGTTAAAATAAAACAAATACCGATCACACAAAATAACGGATAACGATTGAAAAAGGAGAAAATAATGGATCTAAGTAAAATGTCTATTAAAAAATCCGGGAGCTTATTGTGTTTACAGCATTTCTTGTGGTCGCCTTGTGGAAGTTTGATGTGGTGCTTGATGTGCTGAAAGCAATATGGGGAATCTATTTCCCTTTGTACTTGGCGGAGCAATCGCATTTGTTACCAACGTACCAATGAGCTTTTTGGAAAAGAAAATTTTTGGAAGTGTAAAAAAGAAAAATAAGATAGGTGGAAAATTGGAAAGACCGATAAGCCTGTTCCTTACGATCGTATTTGCAGTTGGTGTGATCGCATTGGTGATGTTCGGTGTGATCCCGCAGCTTACGCGGACAATGGGAACGTTGGTGACGAGCATTGATGATTTTATTCCGCAGATGCAAAGTTGGATTGGAGAATTTTTCCATAATAATCAGGAAATTATAAAACTGACAGATCAGCTGCAGTTTAATCCGGATCAGGCGATCAAGTGGGGGATAAGCCTGCTTGGAAATGGCGCGGGAAATATGATGAATACCACAATGTCAGCAGTGGGTTCCATAGTTAGTGGAGTAGCGACCTTTTTCATTGCTTTCTCTTTTGCCTGCTATGTCCTTTTTCAGAAAGAAAAGCTGCATATACAGATCAGAAAAGTACTTTTTGCTTTTCTTCCAAGGGAAAAAGCAGACACTTTTCTTAAAGTCTGTTCTCTGACTTATCGGACATTTGCAAACTTTCTTGCAGGCCAGTGTCTAGAAGCTGTGATTCTAGGAAGTATGTTTGTTGTTACGTTAAGTATTTTGAGGATGCCATATGCACTTTTGATCGGAATTTTAATTGCGTTTACGGCATTGATTCCGATTTTTGGAGCCTTCATCGGATGTGCAGTGGGAAGTTTTTTGATCTTTATGGTAAATCCACAGCAGGCAATTTTATTCGTTATAGTATTTCTTGTGCTACAGCAGATTGAGGGAAATCTGATTTATCCTCATGTTGTGGGCGAATCGGTAGGGCTTCCATCGATCTGGGTTCTTGCAGCAGTTACGATCGGCGGAAACCTTATGGGAATTGTAGGTATGCTTGTTTTCATTCCGTTGCTTTCCGTGTTTTATACTATTTTTCGGGAATTCGTATATCTGCGTCTGAAAAAAAAGCATATCAAACAGGTGACAAAGACAGAAATAGAAGAATATACGGCGGAAGAAATTGCTGCTATAGAACGAACGGAAATGAACAGAACAGAATAAAGTACATTATGAAAATTCCTGAAGATATTCAGAAGATAAAAAGGAAAAATATGTAAAGAAAAAGGCAGTGAATCAGAAATGGTTCATTGCCTTTTATGCAGTATGGATTATTCGTATAAATAGATGCACACACAATGCACCTCACACCTATGCTATAATTACAATACGATTGTTTGAACGCAGAGAAGCATTCCCCCGCTTCAAGTGCGCAGAGCAGCGACTGCGTTCATGAGCAAGTAACGAAGTGGATTGCGAATATCCGCTTTACGAAAAAAGAGCATCTGCTGCGGGAAACAAGTCAGAAATCCAGGCTGCACTCTCCGGCACAGATCACACAGAAAAAGTAGGATGATGTGATTAAACTATAGTAAATAACCAGACACGTTTAAGTGTAATTTAGGAAGAAAGTTGTTTTAATGAGTGAACAGAAAAGAAAAAAATTGGTTTTACTGTTGCATGTATAAATGAATTTGCCAATAGGCATAGACTTAGCAGTAAAGAAGCTTTTCAGTATCTTTTTCAGTTTAAAGGAATAGCTTTTATCAAAGAAAATTATGATGTAGAACATACGCTGGATTTTGAAACAGTATTAGAAGATCTGAGAATCTTATGTAAAAAAAAATGGGGGTACATTATGAGATTATATCATGGAAGTAATATAGTAATTGATAATATAAATCTGGCAATGTACAGAATGTTTTGTGCATGATGCCTCAGAATAACTGGCTTGCCACAGATGCTCCGCTTTCCTGGGGTATTTACCGTAACATTCCATTCGCACTGATTGGGTTGATTATCATTGTTCTGTTTTATAAAAGTGCAAAAGAAAAGAATGATAAATCTTTCCGCTGGATGTGGCTGACAATCCTAAAACATGTGCCTATGTATGGACAGTGGTAATCGGCTATAAGGCAATGAAAAAAGAAATAGCTTAAGAGCATTCAAATCAGTATCGGCTCTGTTGTTTTCGCAGAGTCTTAGGTGCGGCAGCCTGAGAAGCAGGAAAAAAAATCGGATACTTACAAACAGGTACTTGACTTCAAGTGTACTTGATGTGTTATTCTTTTATAGAAAGTAAGGATTCTGTACAGACTCAACACGTTTTTTACAGAGTCTGGCATTAAGGATGCAAAGGTACGGGAAACTTACGGAAGAAAATATATCAGGAGGAACTGACATGGGAAAATCTACTGTTTATTTTACCGACTTTCGATGTCCGGTTGGAACGAGTCAGCTTGTCAAGCTGAAAAAGCTCTGTGTCGCAGCAGGTATCAAAGATATCGATATGGATGGAAAATTTGTAGCAATTAAGATGCATTTCGGAGAGCTTGGAAATATGGCATTTCTTCGCCCGAACTATGCAAAAGTTGTAGCAGATCTCTGTAAAGAGCAGGGTGGTATGCCATTCTTGACAGACTGCAATACCCTTTATCCGGGAAGCAGAAAGAACGCACTGGAGCATCTGGACTGTGCAAATCTGAATGGATTTAACACGATTACAACCGGATGTCAGATTATCATCGGTGACGGTCTGCGCGGAACCGATGAAGTAGAAGTTCCGGTTGTCAACGGAGAATACTGCAAAACAGCATTGATTGGCCATGCGATCATGGACGCAGATATCTTTATCAGTTTGAGCCATTTCAAAGGCCATGAGACAACGGGCTTTGGCGGTGCTCTGAAAAATATCGGTATGGGCTGCGGAAGCCGTGCCGGAAAGATGCAGCAGCATGCCAGTGGAAAGCCGGCGATCAATGAAGAAGTCTGTCGTGGCTGCCACCGTTGCGCAAAGGAATGCGGCAGTGATGCTATTACATATGTCAATAAAAAAGCAGTGATTGATTACGATAAATGTAAAGGCTGCGGCCGATGCATCGGAGCCTGCAGTTTTGACGCAGTATATAATCCAAACAGCAGTGCGAATGAACTTCTTGACCGTAAGATGGCAGAATATGCACAGGCTGTCTGTCATGGACGTCCGCATTTCCATGTAGCACTTGTTCAGGATATCAGCCCTAACTGTGACTGCCATGGCGAAAATGATGCGCCGATCCTTCCGGATATTGGAATGTTTGCAAGCTTTGACCCGGTTGCTCTGGACCAGGCGTGTGCAGATGCCTGTCTGAAGGCAACTCCGATCGAAAACAGCCAGCTGGGCGAGCACCTTGCAGAGCCGGGATGGCACTGCCACCATGATCATTTCAAGGATTCCAACCCGAATATTGAATGGGAGGCAACCCTGGATCAGGCTGAGAAGATCGGTCTTGGAACAAGAGAGTATGAGCTGAAGAGAATTAAATAGGATATGTATTTTGAATACGGAGAAAAGGAACTTATCTATCTGAAACAGAAAGATAAACGTCTCGCTGAGGTGATCAATCAGGTTGGCATGATTGAGCGAACGGTTGACGATGATCTGTTCTCATCGGTGGTTCATCATATTGTCGGTCAGCAGATCTCGACCAAAGCACAGGCTACGATCTGGCAGAGAATGAAGGATTATCTTGGGACAGTCGATGCGGACACGATATTAAATGCAGGTGTGGAACATCTGCAGCCGCTTTGGGATATCTTTCCGGAAAGCGGAGTATATCACAGATTTTGCGGAAAAAAGTAAAAGACGGCAGTTTTGACATTGAAGGCATCTGGAAAAAATCAGATGAAGAAGCGATTGAGGAATTGTCATCACTGAAAGGCATCGGTGTCTGGACTGCGGAAATGATCCTGCTGTTCTGTATGCAAAGACCGAATGTGCTGAGTTTTGGTGATCTGGCGATACAGCGTGGGATGCGGATGATTTACCATCACAGAAAAATCGACCGCAAACTGTTTGAAAAATACCGCCGCAGATTAAGTCCGTACTGCAGCGTGGCAAGTGTGTACTTCTGGGCAGCAGCCGGAGGAGCGGTGCCTGGTCTGAAAGATCATGCACCAAAATCCGGTGCTGATTGCAAAAAGAAAGCAGGAATACGATGAGCGAATTTATCACTACCTATACCGGAAAACATTTTTAAACCGACGGATCCAGATCCGGAGCTGATCGATATACCGGATATTGCCCATGCATTGTCGTTGATCTGTCGGGGAAACGGCCATGTAAAGACCTTCTGGTCAGTGGGACAGCACTGTATCTGCTGTGCGAAAGAAGCGGCGGCAAGGGGACTGTCTGATCGCATGGTACTTGCCTGTCTGCTTCACGACGCCAGTGAATGTTATATGTCCGATGTGCCGTCTCCTTTTAAGAAAACATTGCCGGAATATCAGGAGCAGGAAGCATATTTGCTGCATTTGATTTACGAAAAATTTCTGGGATCAGATCTGACAGCACAGGAGCAGGCACAGCTGGAAGAGATCGACCATGCGATGCTCTGGTATGATCTGGACGGGCTGCTTGAAAAGCAGGACGGGGAGCCGCCCAAGCTTCATATCGAGCTGGATTATACCGTAGAGCCTTTTGCAAAAGTGGAAGCTGAGTATATCCGGATTTTTGAAAAATATTCCAGATCAGAGAAATAATGTAAAAGAGAAATAGTCATAAATTCGAAATTTTTCGCATAGGATTAAAATCATAAGATTCTATTTGAGGACATTGTCCGACAACATTTATCTGATATGCCACCAGGAGAAACCAACAGAGCATAAAACTATGAAAAAATTTCGGAAACAAGACAGTGAAAAATATTTTGAAGAAAAGAAACCGGTCAGGCTGGTCGACACGCAGGAATACATGGAAATGATACGGACACTCCTGGAAGATGGACAGGAAGTCAGCATGATCGTCACGGGAAACAGCATGCGTCCGTTTTTGAAACATGGACGGGACAAAATCTGCATGAAAAAACAGACCGGAAACTAAGAAAAGGCGATATCGTATTTTATCGCCGTGAAAATGGGCAGTATGTAATGCACCGGATTTTAAAATGCGGGGATCAAAGTTATACGTTGCTTGGCGACGGTCAGATTGTACCGGAATCGGGAATCCGTCAGGAGCAGATTTTTGCTAGAATCACCAAAGTACAGGTGCGGGGAAAATGGATCGGACCGGAAAATTTTCGGTGGAGATTTTTTGAACATATCTGGATTCGTTTTTGTGGTATCAGGAAACTTGGGTTTTCTTTTTTCTTCAAAGGTGCAGAATTTAAAAAAAAGCAGTAAGGAAATACATAACGAAACAGTAAGAGCAGCAGGAAAATGGAAAGATGGGACATTTCAGGAAAGCTTTGATGACTGGAAATGGATTTTGCATTCCAGTGTCAGATATCGATGGACCATCTTTTTTTATACATTTCTCGGAATGGTAAGTACCTCTCTTGGACTTCTCAGCAGCATTGCGGGAAAATATCTGATTGATATTGTTACCGGATATCAGATGAACAAAGCGGGCATGATTTTTGGAGTTATGGCAGGAAGTTTTGCAGTCAGCCTGATTCTGAATGGCGGTATCAGCCGTATTATGGTAAAATTGAATACGAACATCAGCAATGATATTCGGGCAGATCTTTTTGAACAGATTCTGGATGTCAGCTGGCTGGAACTGAGCAAGTATCAAAACGGCGATATGCTCAGCCGTTTCAATCAGGATATTGAAACAGTGGGCAGCAATGCCGTCAGTTGGCTTCCGGCGGTCGTGATCGCATTCTATCATTTTCTGGCAACATTTCTTGTGCTTTTTTATTACGATAAGGTCATGGCAGGGATTGCACTTGGAAGTGCTCCGTTTGTTGTTCTGATGTCGCAGTTTATGATGAAAAACAGCGGGACTGCCAGAAGAAAGTGCGTGAAATGAGCAGTCGGATGATGACGTTTGAGGCAGAAACTTTTTACAATATGGATATGATCAAATCGCTTGGCATTTCTTTGCACTGCAGCACCTGTCTGAAAAAATTGCAGGAACAGTATAAAAAAATAACTCTGGATTACAATTTGTTCAGCATCAAAACAAAGGCAGTTTTGTCGGTGCTTGGAATGGCAGTACAGTTTACTGCATTTGGGTATTGTCTGTTCCGCTTATGGACACATGCGATCACTTATGGCACGATGACTTTATTTTTGCAGCAGAGAAACAGCCTGTCTGGGGCATTTCAGAATCTCGTGTCGATCATTCCGTCTTTTCTGAACAGTTCGGTTTCTGCACATCGCCTCCGGGAACTGACAGAGCTTCCCAAAGAAATACATAGCATACAAAATCAAAAGGATCTGTTTTTTGACAAAGGGCGGACTGGAAGTTCGTCTGGAAAATGTGACATTTTCGTATACAAAAGGAAAACAGGTGTTTCGGGAGTCTGATTTTTGTGCCTGCCCGGGAGAAATTGTGGCACTTGTCGGGACATCCGGAGAAGGGAAGACAACGCTGCTGCGTTTGATCCTCGGCTTGATCGAGCCGGATACAGGAAAGGCAATCTTAAAGGCACAGGACGGAACGGAGCAGAAGTTAAATGCAGACACAAGAGTATGCTTTTCATATGTTCCGCAGGGCAATACACTTCTTGCTGGGAGTATCGCCGAGAATCTGAGCATCGCCAAAGAAGGAGCATCCAGGGAAGAAATGAAGACGGCTCTTGAGATGGCATGTGCGTGGGAATTTGTCAAAAAACTGCAGGAAGGACTGGAGACAAAACTGGGTGAACGCGGAAAAGGGCTTTCCGAAGGACAGTCGCAGCGGATTGCCATCGCACGGGCATTGCTTCGCAATGCACCGGTGATCCTTCTGGATGAAGCAACTTCCGCACTTGATGAAGAAACAGAGAAAAAACTTCTGAAAAATATACTGGAAAAAGCACCGGAAAAAACCTGTATTGTGACAACGCATCGCCCGGGGTTCTGAGGCTGTGCCGGAGAGTTTACCGGGTGGAAGACGGAAAAGATTGCAGAGATGAGTGATCTGGGAGAGAAAAGAAAATAGATGATAAACGATAGGATACGGAATTGTTGAATGAAGGGGTAAAAACTATTATTAAGATTGGTATTGTATGTTCGGGTAAAAAATGCAAATAAAAACGAAATAGTATGAAATAATCAGGCAGAGAGAAGATACTGGAGGAATATCACATGGAGATAAAAAACGCCGCAGATCAGGACCGGGCGTATAAGGCAGAATTTCCGGAACTGCCGATGCAGTGGAAAAATTATGGGTATGAGATTACGGAAAAGCTTGGCGAAGGGATTTCCGGAAGTGTATATAAACTGGTGAAAAAACAAAGGGGAGGCAGATGAGGAAATTTCCGCTCTTAAAATGATCAGCTGGACATTAAATAAAAAATGGTTTACAGAGAATACGGAAATGACTGGGTAAAGGCCAGAAGAGACTTTACCCAGTTCTTTAATGATAAAGTGGCACATGAGGTCAGCCGGCTGGAATCTTTTGCAGGGGCAGAAAATATTGTGCAGATCAAGGGAAGCTGCCTGGAAAAGATGCCGGAGGAGAATTTCTGGAAACTTTATATTCAGATGGAGTATCTGGAAGATTTCACGGAATACCTCGGAAAAAATTACATGGAAAAAAATGAAACAATGGATGCGGAAGAAGTGATCCGATTTGGGATCGAGATCTGCTCAGCACTTGAAATCTGCCATGAAAAAGGGATCATTCACCGGGATATCAAGCCGGATAACCTTATGGTCTCAAAAGAGGGCAGTTTAAACTGGGAGACTTTGGCATTGCCAGAGAGCCGATTTCGGGAACGATGACAGTCGCAGGCACCCCGGATTACATGGCACCTGAGGTCAAAGAGACAACGATTTATGATAAGACAGCGGATATTTATTCCCTTGGTCTGGTGCTTTATTATCTGTCTAATGATTTCAGACTGCCATTTGCAGATGTCGCAGATCCAGAGGAGCGGATCAACCGCAGAATGAAAAAAGATGCCGTGCTTCCGGAGCCTGAAAATGCTTTTGCGGACATGCGAAAGCTTATTTTAAAAGCATGTGCTTATGATCCAAAGGATCGTTATCAGTCGGCAGGAGAAATGAAAAAAGCATTGGAAAACATCCAGAAGCATCCGTATGGACTTTGTCCGAAATGCGGAAAAGTTCTGGTGAAAAAACCGGGACAGTATGGTGCCTTTGTAGCCTGTACAGGATACCGAAAAGGAAATCCGGATTCCTGCGATTACCGCATGAATCTAAAAAACTGATGGAACAGCTGAATGCAGGAAAAGAACAGAATGCATAGTGACGGAAACATTTAAAAAACACATTAGAAAACAGAGAAAAGGATGGCAGAGCTATGTCTGAAATAAATATCATGGATTTTGATCCTTCTTCTTCAATCAAGTCTTATAACTTTACAAATACAGCGATCAGGAGATTTTATGATACGATTGATTCGGAACAGTTTAAAGATGAAAAAAAAGAGAAGATCTTTGAATATCTGACCGGTGAAATGGAGATCGTTCCATTTAACGATCAGTTGAAACGATATCTTTATGAAAAAATGAAATGCAGGAAGCATTTCGCAGTGTGACCAATGAGCAGTATGTCGCTCTGATCCTGGATGGATTTGAAAAAAATGACTGTCTTGCTTCCGTTGGGGCGAAAACAAAGCAGGAGATGAAGCGTAAGGCGAACCGCTGGATCGCAGCAGAAAGTGTAAAACGTGAGAGTATTTTTCAGATGGGATTCGGGCTGGATATGGACGATCAAACAATTTCCAAATTTCTGACGCTCGTGCTCAAAGAGGAGATTTTGATTTTACGATCCGAAAGAAATTGTTTACTGGCATTGCAGACGTACCGGGAAATCTTATGCCGCGGCAGAAAAATTGCTGGAAGAATATGCAGCTGAGCCTTCCGATACATCTGTACGGAAAGATCATATGTGGGAGGCCATGCAGAATACACCGAAACTGTATGTAAGCACGGAAGACGGACTGAAAAAAATATCTGCATTATATTAAAAATTTAAATATTGCAGATAAACGTGAAAATAGAGCAAGACAGGTATTTGAGCGTCTGTATGAGAGAGAGCAAAAGAGACCATTGCAAAACATATGAACCGTTATCCGGATGAGAAAGAAGTTGAGCCAAGAAGATTTACAGCAGGAGATATCAGTGCCGGAAAGATAGAAAGTGTGCTGTACACCGAAGTCCCGGTAACAAAAAACGGCAACATGAAATCATTTGCCTGCCTGAAAAAACAGTTTTCCGGAAAACGTCTGAGTCGCGAACGGATCAGCAAAGTTCTAGCCGGAAAACCGGTGGAGCGTTTTGATCTGATCACGCTGATCTTTCTGATCTATGCATTAGATGATGAAAAACTTGAATCAGGAGCCGGACCGCGTTTTTCAGCATTTGTGGAAGAAACAAACGAACTGCTTATGGAGGCGGATATGATGGAACTCTATCCGGTCAATCCATATGAAGCATTTATTCTGATGTGTGTCGTTTCGGAGGATCTTATTGATACTTTTGCATTGGTATGGAAGAAATCATATGAAGAATAATAATAGAATTTCCGTAAAAAGCAGTGTGCGAGTATTACAGGAGCACTTATGGAACGGAATGAAGATAATTTCTGCTTTAATGGAATAGGTATGCCGGAAGTACATGATGATCTGGAAGAAAATTTAACAGCAGAAGTCGGCGGTCAGTGGGTCGCAGTATTCGACGGGATCGGCGGTCTGCCACGTGGAGAAGAGGCTTTTATCTGGCTGCCAAAACGCTGCTGGACGAAGAACGGCCATGGACGGAGCAGGACGAGCAGAATTACGAAACCATTCTGCTGCAAATGCTGAAAAAAATAAATGATAATATCACAAGCTGGAGAAAAGACCGGAAGATCACAAAAATGGGAACAACTGTGTCTGCATTGAAGTTTGGGCAGGAAGCAATCTACGGACTGTCGATCGGAGATTCCCGTATTTACCGCATGCATGATGGAAAACTGGAACAGCTGTCAACAGATCATACCTTTCGCCGGCCAGGCCATATGAAAAGTGCTCTGACTGAGTATCTCGGAAAAGAACATCAGGCAGAATTTCCGGAGAACAGTTTTTTCTGTGTGCCATATGAAAAGGGCGACAGATATCTGATCTGCTCAGACGGACTGACAGACATGCTGGAAGAATCCAAGATCAAAAGCCGGATGGAACAGCCGGTTGAAGAGGCCGTGACATCTTTGATCGAGGAGACAATCCGTATGGGAGCAGATGACAACACAACCATTATTTTGGCAGAAGTAGAGAGCGAAACGGATGAGGTACAGAATGGATCTGATGCGATGCAGAGTGAGTCAGATGCGGTCATGGGCAAACAGATCGAGTATATACAGGACGGAGCAGAGATCACAAGCGAAGAGTGGATCATGCAGCTGCAGCAGGAGAAATACCGCTCCTTTGGCTTTGAATACAAAAACTGGAAGAATGAAAATCTGATTTTCTACCGGACGGATCAGGATACAAACGAAAAACACTATTACAGCAATTTTGTCGGCATTGTAAGATGGGCGGATAAAATGCTGCTGTCACTCAAAATCTGTGAAACTGGATCAGAGCGAAGGCTATCTGAAAAAACTGGAAATGCTGAAGGTTTATGCAAAGCTTCTGGATCTTTATTTGGCGGATGTATGGGAAGCGGCAGAACGAAATCAGAAATGCAAACCGAAAAAAGCTCCATGGAATATGGTCAGTCAGAGTGTAGAACAGTGGTGTGCACAGACAGAAAAAGAGCAGGCAGATACCGCAGAAGTGCAGATCATTGCTGCGGTGAAGTTTGAGAAAGTATACGAGTGGCTTCTTGGTTGGCTGTATGGCAACCAGATCAGCCTTTTCGGCGAGAAAGTATTTTTTGAAAGCAAAATCCTGGATCAGAAAGAGATCAACATCAATGAATGTCAAAATAATGTCTATTCCTGGAAGGTGTATGGAAAAAGCGGAAACGGCATTCAGGACAGGACGCCGGTCTTTAAAAATCAGGAAAAAAAGAATATCCCGGATATCGTGATCGAGATGGATAAAGAAGATTCGGAACTGAAAAATATCTGCTGCATTCTGGATGCAAAATATTGCGGCTGGGATGGAGAATCTTATATTTTGCCGGGAAACGCAGATATATATAAACAGTTCTTTTATCAGGAACAGTTTGTGAAGCTCTATTCGAAGCAAGCACCGGAAAAAGAAGTGAAGATTTATAACGCCCTGATTTTCCCGGATTATATGGGGGATACTGTTCGGACAAACAAAAACAAAGAAGGGATCTTAAGACTCTGTGCAGTAGCAGCCTTTGATCTTCACAAAGACCGTACCATTGGTATCTGGCAGGTAAACCTGCAGAAACTGATTGAAGGACGTATCAGTTCCGATGAAGAGGTGCAAAAACGGATGCAGAAAAAAACTGCCGGGGCATTACGGAATCCTTGATAAAAACCGGCAAAGACTTCCTGCCGATGAGAACAAAATAAAATCCGTACCATTGAAATTACAGCCTTCGTGCGTCTGTGCGGTATGATAGGACCAGATCAAGACAAGAAAAGAAAAAAACAACAGATGGCATACTTGAGAAGGAGGATGCACGATGAGAGAACAACAGGCAAAAGACTTCTGGTCCGCTTATTTAAAACTTATTTTAAGAAAAGGTCAGGAAACGACCATTGTCAATCCGTTTGAAGAATTTCGCGATTCGGTCGCTAAAGGTGGGTACGAAAGCGTCAGCGATGAAGAATATGCGAATATCTATGATCAGGTGGAAGAACTTTCCGTATTCTGGCAGCAGCGTCCAAAAGAGAGTGTCGCACATATTGTTATCGAGGCACTCTCAAGGACACATCTGTACGAGGATGAAATCCAGGATATCGCCGGTATTCTCGCAGAGGCATCGGAAAGAACCAACTACACCCAGCAGATGCTGCAGGAAATGGGAGCAGAGGAAGCCGAAAAGAGGATGGCAGATCGAAAAAAGCAAAACTTCCGCCGGTGCCGCCGGATTATCCGGAAAAAAGAATGGATCGAAGCGGAATACGGTTTCGAAGGTGTCTACGAAGAAACACCATTCGATGACACAGACTACAGCTGGACACCAAAGCTGATCTATCAGTATCTTGGCGAACACGTTTACGGTCAGGAAGAGGCAAAACGCGGAGCAGCGATGCTGGTTTATAATCATCTGCAGGGTCATCGCCGCAATATGCTTGTGGCCGGACCGACCGGATGCGGCAAAACCGAGATCTGGCGTACCCTGCAGAAAAAGTTCTCTTTCATCAAGATCATCAACGGACCGCAGCTGTCGTGTGACGGCTGGAAAGGAAGCTATCACGTCAAGGATATTTTCCTCGAAGAGAAACCGCAGATGCGGGAGCATATGATCGTTGTGGTTGATGAAGCGGACAAACTGTTTGAGCCGATGGTCGGCTCCGGCGGAACGGACTTTTCCAGAAGCATTCAGAATGAGTTTCTGAAACTGATCGACGGAGATCAGGTAACGTTCGTGAACGAGGACAACCGAAAAAAGATCCACAGACGGCAAAGATCGACTGCCGTAATATTTCCTTTGTCTTCTGCGGAAGTTTCGAAATGCTTCGAAACAATAAAGAAGACAGATCTTCTGCGATCGGATTTTCCAGCAGCACAGAAACGGCAGATCTGACTTCTGAAGTCACCGAAGAAGATCTGGTGCTGTACGGAAACATCCGCCGTGAGATTGCCGGCCGCATCGATAAGATCGTGATGCTGCAGCCTCTTGGTGCAGATGACTTCGATCAGATCATGCAGAGCAAAAACAAGATTTCTCCGGTCAGTCAGATTGCCGGACAGTACGGCATCGAAATTTCTCTGGATGAGAAAACAAGGCGGATGCTGGCGGAAGAAGCCAGTGAAAGCCAGCTCGGCTGCCGCTACATCCGCTCCAAAATCCAGGAATGCTGGATGATCAGATCTTTGAAGATCCGTATCAGAAAAAGTTCCGGCTGTCGATGGCATAAAATGGTAGATTTTTATTTACCAAGATGCCAGATGTCGCGGTCATACTCGGCAATGGTGCGGTCGGAGGAGAACATCCCGGCTTTGGCAATGTTCACCAGACACTTGCGCCGCCAGCCCATGGGGTCGCAGGCGTAATCGCTGAGGGCCTGCCCTTTGCGGACGACGTAGGCGTTGAAGTCCGGCAGGGTCTGGAACCAGTCCTTGTGGATCAGCTCATCATGCAGGCGGGTCAGGTTTTCGGCATGGCCGGCGGCCAGCATCTCCGGCCCGGTGAGGAAGCTGATGGCGCGGCGGATGTTGGCATCGTTTTCATACCACTGAGCGGCAACGTAATCATTGGCAGCATAGCGATGGATGACCTGATCGGAGCTCTGGCCGAAGATGTAAATGTTCTCTTCTCCGACCTGCTGGCAAATTTCTACGTTGGCACCGTCCATAGTACCCAGTGTCAGTGCACCGTTCAGCATGAATTTCATATTGCCGGTACCGGATGCTTCTTTGGAAGCGAGACTGATCTGTTCGGACAGATCGCAGGCCGGGATCAGTTTTTCGGCAGCGGTAACGTTGTAGTTCTCAATGAATACGATCTGCAGCCATTTGGATACTTCCGGATCTGCTGCAATCACTTTTGAGAGAGTCAGCAGGGCATGGATAATGTCCTTTGCGATGGTGTAGGCCGGAGCGGCTTTCGCACCGAAGATGCTTACCAGTGGAACGGCAGGCTGATGACCGGCTTTGATTTCATGATACTGATGGATGAGGTACAGCAGATTCAGCTGCTGACGTTTGTATTCATGCAGACGCTTGGACTGGATATCAAACACAGCATTGGTGTTGACTTTCACATTCTGAGTTTTCAGAAGCCAGTCGGCCAGATCTTCTTTGTTAGCTTTTTTACGGCGGTCAGTTCATTCAGAACCGTTTCGTCGTCCGCAAAGGTCAACAGTTTTTCCAGTTCGGACGCATCCTTGCGGAAACCGGAGCCGATGTACTGTTCCAGTCTGGCAGTCAGTCGCGGATCACATTCCAGCAGCCAGCGGCGGAACGTAATACCGTTGGTCTTGTTGTTGAATTTCTCCGGGTACAGTTCATAAAAGCCGTGCAGTTCTGAATTTTTCAGGATTTCCGTATGCAGGGCTGCCACACCGTTGGTTGAGTGAGTGAAGTGGATGTCCATGTTAGCCATGTGTACCAGACTGTCCTGGTCGATGATGGCAAGACTTTCGTCTGCAGTGCGGGTACGGGCCAGTGCATCCAGCTTTTCGATAACAGGCATCAGCTGTGGCACAACGGCATCCAGATAGGCACGAGGCCATTTTTCCAGTGCTTCTGCCAGAATGGTATGGTTGGTGTAAGCAAAGGTTTTGGTAACAATTTCAACAGCTTCTTCAAACGCAATGCCCTTTTTACCAAGCAGGCGGATGAGTTCCGGAATGACCATACTCGGGTGTGTATCATTGATCTGGATGGCAGCATAATCGGCAAGATCATGATAATTGCAGCCACGGGCAGCACATTCAGCAAGGATCAGCTGTGCACCGGCAGAAACCATCAGGTATTGCTGATATACACGCAGGCGGCGGCCGGCTTCATCCGAATCATCCGGGTAGAGAAACAGTGTCAGGTTTTTGTCGATGGCAGTTTTGGCAAAGGCGATACCATCATGAACGATGCTTTCGTCGATGGTGTCGAGGTCGAACAGGTTCAGGGTGTTGGTGCGGCCTTCGTAGCCGGTAACTGCCAGTTTGTACAGTCTGGCAGTGTATTCTTTGCCTGCCAGTTCTACCGGATAGGTTATATCGGTTTTTCTGCCCAGCTGTGTGCAGTCAGCCATGGATCGGGTTTTTCGTTCTGGATATCATTTTCAAAGGACTGATGGAAAAGTCCGAAGTGATATCGCAGACCAACGCCGTCACCTGGCAGGTTCAGTGTTGCCAGCGAGTCCAGGAAGCAGGCAGCCAGACGTCCCAGACCGCCATTTCCAAGAGAAGGTTCCGGTTCTACTTCCTCAATGTCTGAGAGATTCTTTCCGGCAGCAGCCAGAGCCTCGCGGGCCTCCTCGTACAGACCGAGATTGATCAGGTTATTGGATAACAGTTTGCCGATAAAAATTCGGCACTGATGTAGTAAAGCTTGCGGCCGGTGACGCTCTGTACACGGTCGGCACTTTTCTGTCGTACGAGTTCCAGCAGAGCCAGGTACAGCTCCTGATCTGTACAGTCAGCCAGCGGCTTTTTTGTGAGATTCTGTAATATTTCAGTGAAATTCATAAACAAATCCTCCTTTTGATGTCGTTGATATGGAAAACGAGTTTTGATGTCTGTGTTTCAAGATATACCACATAAAACAATCAAAATCTTGCCTGAAAAGTGCAAAATATGGTACAATCCTATCATTAGGAGGTATAGCGATGCAAAAACAGGTTTCCTTGCGGGAAACAAAACAGCATGGGGCTGTGCGTTTTCCGTTCAATATTTATCCCTGCACCATTCCGGGAGATTTCCCGCAGGTGGCACTCCACTGGCAGGAAAGTATGGAGCTGATCTTTGTAAAGCGGGGAGCCGGGCTGGTTCAGGCAGGTGCTGTGACGCATCCGGCTTATATGGGAGATATTTTCATTTTTACACCGGGTACGCTCCATGCACTCAGGCAGACAGAGGGTCAGTATATGGAGTATGAGAATATTATTTTTGATCCGGAACTTCTGGGTGGTGCAGGAGATCTGTGTGCCGAAAAGTATATTCTTCCACTGCAAAGCGGGCGTCTGGCACTGAACGTACATCTGACGCCGGATGATCTGTATTATCCTCAGGCGGCGAACTGTCTGAAAGAAATCGAAGATGCCAACAGCTCCAAACTTCCAGGCTATGAACTGGTCATCAAGAGCGGACTGCTGCGTTTTCTGGCTCTGCTCATTCTGCATGGAAAACAGCAGCTTCCGGCGGAAACGGCGGATACCAGACGGCTGAAAACCGTCCTGCAATGGATTTCGGAACATTATGCCCAAAAGATTTGCGTTGCCGATGCAGCAGAAGTATGTTCTTTCAGCTCCAGCCATTTCATGCGGTGGTTCCGGCAGATGACGGGGCAGAGCTTTATCGCTTTTCTGAATGAATACCGTTTGAATACGGCTGCTGAGGCATTACAGACCACGGATGAAACGGTCCTGACGATCGCTTCACGGTGCGGGTTTGAGAATCTGTCCTATTTTAATCGAATATTTAAAGCACATTTTGGAATAACACCACGGGATTACCGGAAAAAGATAAACAGACACGACCGTTTACTGTATGGAGAGGAACGGTCGTGTCTGTTTCTGTCAGATCTTCGGAGGAGGGCAGCAGCTTTCGCGGGGGATCAGCTGGTGTGGCACAATGATTTTTGTTGCCAGAAGATTCGGGTTTTCGATATGGTTGATGGTCTGGCTGGCCGCTTCCATGCCAAGCTGGTAGGGATTGACATCGATCGTTGTCAGCCTTGGACTGGTGATGCGGGAAAACAGTGAGTTGTTGAACGAAATGATCGAAAGATCTTTCGGGATGCTGAATCCAAGCTTACCGCAGAACTGTTCCAATACCACAGCCAGAATGTCATCGCTGATTAGCACGGCTGTAGGACGGTCCGCAGATGTGAGGAGCGTTTCCAGTGCATCCTCATAGGAATCGTTCAGAGAGTTGATCTCCACACAGTCTTCTTCACGCGGTGTGATCCCATGTTTCAGCAAAGACATCTGGTAGCCGCGTTTGCGTTCCGCAGAAAACAGCATGGCGTTGCTGACACCGAAATAAGCAATGCGACGGTGTCCCAGTTCATAAAGATAATCGGTGGCTTCTTCTCCGGCAAGGGCATTGTCGTTGTCAATGTAGATGGTCTGGTTGGCGGATTGCACTGCTTTGCCGACAATGACATGAAGCAGACCCTCATTTCGCAGATAGGATGCTACTGGACAGTTTTTTTTTTAGAATAGAGCAGGATAAAGCCATCTTCCTGGGAATTGGATACCATGCTCTGTATCGCATCCAGCACTTCTGCATCATCCTGCCCGGTGATGACCGTATTCACATACCGCCGCTGGTTGCAGAACTGCCCGATGCCGCGGATGATCTCCAGATGGAATGCATTCTCGTAGACGTCCCGCTGGGAGGAGGGCAGAATGATGCCGATGGTCTTGGAAAATGCCTCTACCGGTTCTGTCTCAAAATTGGGTACATAGCCCAGCTGTGCCATGATGCGGCGCACCCGCTCCTTGGTGTCCCGGCTGATGGAAGGGCTGTCCTTGCAGGTGCGGGACACCGTGGAGGGGGAGACCCCCGCTGCTGCGGCGACATCTTTAATGGTAACTGCCATAGTCTGTTCCTCCTTGGTTTTCATTGTGTCTATTGTAAAGCTATTTTTATGCAATGTCAACGCTGGTATAAGGGGGCGGTTTGCATGCTCATTGCATGCAACAAACCGATTCATATATTCAATTTCCACAAAAACCTTATAAATAATTGTGAAAAAAAAGTAGAAAGTTTGTTTTTAGATTAGAAAACTCTTGTAAAAGTTGCGTAATGGGATTATTCTAGTTGCATAAAGTTACGCAAATACAGTGCAATACTTGCGTGAAATAATGCAAAAAGATAAGGAGGAATATCATGACAGCAATGAAACATTCAACCGTCGTGACAGCACCCTTCAGCGGAAACATTGTTCCGCTGAACAAAGTCCCGGATGAAACCTTTGCAAGCGGTGTTTTGGGTGAAGGCATCGCCATTGAACCGTCTGACGGGTTGTTTTGCAGTCCTGTAAACGGTACGGTGGAAACGATTGCCGGAACAAAACATGCCATTGGCTTTGTGGCAGATGGCGGGCTGGAAATTCTGGTTCATGTGGGTCTGGAAACAGTCAGTCTTAATGGCGAGGGCTTTGAGATTCTGGTTAAAGAGGGTGACAAAGTCAGAAAAGGTCAGCCTGTAGCAAAAGTAGATCTTGACCTTATTCGTGAGCGGGGGCTGAAAACGATTACGTCTGTTGTTCTGACAGGCGGCACAGAAGATATGGAGCTGCATTGTGCAAGCGGAACTGCTGAAGCAGGTAAGACATCGATTCTGACACTGAATACAAAAGAGCAGCCGGCCGGTGCAGCCAGAACAGATGCTCAGCCGACCGGGAAAACCAAAGCAGAGAAGAAAGTGAAGAAAAAGGCATGATTAACTTTGATTTCCTGCAGAAGCTGGGCAAAGTACTGATGCAGGTCATCGCTGTTATGCCGGCAGCCGGTCTGATGATCAGCCTTGGTAAGCTGGTGCAGATGGCAGGTGCAGATATGGCAGTTGTTATGACCATCGGTACTACCATGGAGAACATTGGCTGGGCTGTGATCAATAACCTGCACATCCTGTTTGCAGTTGCCATTGGCGGCGGCTGGGCAAAAGAACGTGCCGGCGGTGCATTTGCAGCAGTGCTGGCGTTTGCTCTTATCAACGTCATCACCGGTAATATTTTTGGTGTTACCAGTGCCATGCTGGCAGATTCCAGTGCTGTGACCCATACGCTGTTCGGACAGGAGATTGCTGTCAATGGTTACTTCACTTCCGTACTCGGTGCCCCGGCTCTGAATATGGGCGTATTCGTGGGCATCATCGCCGGTTTTGTGGGCGGTGTGGCATACAATAAGTACTATAACTTCCGTAAGCTGCCGGATGCACTGGCATTCTTTAACGGAAAACGTTTCGTACCTATGATGGTTATTGTTTACTCCGTGGTTATTTCTCTGGTGCTGGCATTGTTCTGGCCTTTAGTCCAGACCGGTATCAACAGTTTTGGTATCTGGATCGCCAATCCCTCTGCAACTTCTCCGGTACTGGCTCCATTCGTCTATGGTACACTCGAGCGACTGCTGTTGCCTTTCGGTCTGCACCATATGTTGACGATTCCTATGAACTACACCTCTTTCGGAGGTACTTACACCATCGCTACCGGTGTCAACGCAGGCAGCCAGGTGTTTGGTCAGGATCCACTGTGGTTGGCATGGGCAAATGACCTTATCAACTTTAAAAAATCAGGCGATATGGCTGCTTACAATAATCTGCTGACTACGGTTACTCCAGCCAGATTCAAGGTAGGTCAGATGATCGGTGCTACAGGCTTGCTGCTGGGTATTGCACTGGCTATGTACCGCCGTGTCGATGCTGACAAGCGTGCAAAGTATAAATCCATGTTCATTTCCACAGTACTGGCTGTGTTCCTTACCGGTGTTACCGAGCCTCTGGAATTAATGTTTATGTTCTGTGCAATGCCGCTGTACGTAGTTTATGCGATTCTTCAGCGATGTGCTTTTGCAATGGCAGGAATCATACACCTGCGTTTACATTCCTTCGGCAATCTGGAATTCATCACCCGAATTCCGATGTCGCTTCAGGCCGGTCTGGGCGGCGATATTATCAACTTTGTGATCTGTGTGATAGTATTTTTTGCAATCGGTTACTTTGTAGCATATTTTATGATCGGTAAGTTCAAACTGGCAACTCCGGGTCGTCTGGGCAACTATACCGATGACAATGCCGATGAGAATACCGCAGAGAATACAGGTGCTTCTGCCGGAAACGGAAACAGTCAGGCAGAGCGTATCATTGCTCTGCTGGGCGGCCGCGAAAACATTGTACTGGTAGATGCATGTATGACCCGTTTACGTGTCACTGTGAAAGACCCGACAAAGGTCGCCGATCTTCCGGCATGGAAGGCAGAAGGTGCACTGAGTCTGCTGATCAAAGGAGATGGCATCCAGGCAGTGTATGGTCCAAAGGCAGACGTTCTGAAATCGGATATTAATGATATTTTATGATGCCAGGGTCAAAGGTCTAAATCCACATGAGCTTGCTCATAAGTGGATGAAAGACCTTGGGATCCGCCCAGATATGAGCATAAAAGTGGGATGATAATCCCACGATATGCGAATACTGGGGAAGGATTGTGGGAGTGCGACGCACGGAACAATCCGTAGGCATCATAGTTTTGGACTTTAATTTTAACACCATTTTATAAAAATTATGAGATTATTAACATTGAATACACACAGCCTCGTCGAGCCGGACTATGAGGCGAAAAGAAAATTTTTGTAGATTTTATCGCAAAGGAGCAGCCGGATGTTTTCGCTTTGCAGGAAGTGAACCAGACGGCATCTGCTCCGGCGATGCCCATCCCTCTGGCAGATTATTGTCCATGTTCCGGCAACGGGATATTGCTGAAAGAGGACAACCATGCGGCAGCTGTTGCACAGATGCTAAAGGAAGAGGGCGTACATTATTACTGGAGCTGGCTTCCGGCAAAAATCGGCTACGACAAGTATGATGAAGGTATGGCAATTTTCAGTCGTATGCCAATCACTGCAACAGAAAATCTGCTGCTGAGCAGGACAGACGATTATCATTACTGGAAAACGCGTCGTGCACTTGGTATCTGTGCAGGAAATGTCTGGTACTATGCGGTACACATGGGCTGGTGGAAGGATGAAGAAGAGCCTTTTCTCGATCAGTGGGAAAAGATGTCCCGTGCAGCAGCCGGAAAACAGATGGCATTTCTGCTGGGTGATTTCAACAGTGAAGCAGCGGTTCGGGGAGAAGGGTATGATCTGATCGCCCGGGACGGCTGGCAGGATACCTACTGTCTGGCACAGCATAAGGATGATGGTTATACGGTGGTGCAGGCCATTGACGGCTGGAGAGATACTCCGGATGCAGCAGAGAAAAAACGTATCGATCAGATCTGGTGCTCAAAAGTTATTCCGGTAAAGAGCAGCCGAGTTGTATTTCGCGGAACACAGGAACCACAGGTGTCTGACCATGCAGGTATTCTGATCGAATTATAAAGGAAGGTAAAAAAGATGAAGAGAAGTGCAGGTATTTTGCTGCCAATCAGCAGTCTGCCGTCCCCCTACGGTATCGGCTGTTTTTCACAAGAAGCATATGATTTTGTGGACTGGCTGAAAGAAGCCGGGCAAACATACTGGCAGATTCTGCCGCTGGGTACGACCAGTTACGGCGACAGTCCTTATCAGAGCTTTTCTGCTTTTGCAGGAAATCCGTATTTTATCAGTCTGGATGAACTGGTAAAAGAGGGTGTGCTGACGACTGCCGAGTGCAAAAAGGCAAATTTTGGACGTAAGGCAGATGACATTGATTACAGTTGTCTTTATATAGAAAGAAACCGTCTGCTGCGGCTGGCATATTCCCGCAGTGATATCGGCCACAACGAAGCGTTTCTGAGATTCTGTGAGAAAAATCAGTGGTGGCTGGATGATTTTGCACTGTTCATGGCAGTGAAAGATCGTTTTGAAGGCAGACCATGGATCGAGTGGGCGGAAGATATCCGTCTGCGGTGGCAGAATGCGATGGATTACTGTCGCCGGGAACTGTATTATGAAGTGGAGTATTATAAATATCTCCAGTTCAAGTTTGATGAACAATGGAGCAAACTGAAAACTTATGCAAACAGCAAAGGAATACAGATCATTGGAGATATTCCGATCTATGTAGCATTGGATTCTGCGGACGCATGGGCAAATCCTGGTCTGTTTCAGCTGGATGAGGAGAACATTCCGACTGCAGTGGCAGGTGTTCCGCCAGATGGATTTTCAGCAACAGGACAGCTTTGGGGAAATCCGCTCTATCGCTGGGAAGTGCACCGCGATACCGGTTATCAGTGGTGGATCACTCGCCTGTGGTACTGCTTCGAACTGTATGATGTGGTACGTATCGATCACTTCCGTGGGTTTGATGAGTATTTTTCAATCCCTTATGGCAGTGAAACAGCTGCATCAGGACACTGGGAAAAAGGACCGGGCATTGAACTGTTCCGTGCGGTGGAGCAGGCATTGGGCAAACGGGAAATCATTGCGGAAGACCTTGGCTATATGAGCGACACCGTGCGTAAGCTGGTGCGTGACAGTGGATTCCCGGGAATGAAGGTCCTGGAGTTTGCGTTTGATTCCAGAGATTCCGGCTGTGCCAACGATTATCTTCCACACAACTATCCGGTGAACAGTGTGGCCTACACCGGAACGCATGACAATGAAACACTGGTGTCATGGTATCAGACCATCACGGCTGCCGAACGTGCTATGGTGCGTGATTATCTGTACGACTATGCCACCCCGGAAGAACAGCTCTATAAGAGCATGATTGCACTGGTTCTGCGAAGTGCGGCTGCCACCTGCATCATTCCGATGCAGGACTGGCTGGGACTGGACAATTCCGCCCGCATCAACAAACCTTCTACGGTTGGTGAGAACTGGAGATGGCGTCTGAAAAAGACGCAGCTGACCAAAAAGCTCCAAAAAGAAATTTGCCGTATGACTACCCGATACGGACGTATGAACTGGGAATAGCACTTCCGCATCAGATGGAACAGCATATCGTGTGCAGGATCTGATTTATCTCAGTCGAGAAGACTCCCACTTCTGCAAGTGGTGAGTAATAACAAATCTTTCTTAGTGGGAGTTCAATCTCCGACTGAGATAAACGCTCCGCGAGGATGTGCAGTGATTCTGAAAAGAATATGTCAGCTTTCGCTGACCAGAATCACGCACCAAGTCTCACGTGCGTTCGACTTGAAATCGGTATAACTAAAAGGTTTATATTGCATAACAAAGCGAGACTTCAAAGGAGTCTCGTTTTGTTATTTTAGCAAAGCGTTAACAAAGCCGGAAAAAAGTCCGGTGGATGCCTGTCTATCCCCCGGATAAGGATGCGAAAGTGAAAAAGTGGGAAAAAAGTACAGAAATATCATACAAAAAGAAAGGAAAAAAGATAACCAGACGGGGGGCTTGTGGGGAAAAAAAAACAGATTATGATAAATGCACTGCGAAAAAGAGCAGTCCGTTCGAATTGAATCAAAAGCGGCGGCTCTTTTCAAAACAAAAGGAAGCAGAACAGCGGAAAGGGGAAATAGATGAAAAAGAAAGTGATTGCATTGCTGCTTGCAGCGGCCATGGCAATCTCTCTGACAGCCTGTGGGGATACATCCAAAACAGAAAGTACTGCAGAAGAGACGGCAAAACAGGAGGAAACAACGAAGGAATCAGAAAATACAGAAAAAGCCGAAGAATCAACGCTGGTATATGGATCCGGAGATTATACACGGATCAATCCTGCGATGGATGAGCACTGCGAGATCAATGTGCTGTTATGTAACGGACTGACTGCTCATGATGCGGATGATCAGGTGATTCCGGGTCTTGCAGAAAAATGGGAATATGATGAGGACAGCTATACTTATACGTTCCATATCCGTGACGGGATCAAATGGCATGATGGGGAACCATTTACGGCAGACGATGTAAAATTTACAATAGAAGCGATCATGGATCCGGACAACGGATCGGAGAATGCACCAAATTATGAAGATGTGCAGGAAATTACAGTCACAGATGACCAGACGATTGCTTTTAAACTGGCAGAACCAAATGTGGCATTTCTGGAATATATGACAATGGCGATTTTGCCAAAACATCTTCTGGATGGAGAAGATATGCAGGAATCAGACTTTTTCCGGCATCCTGTAGGTACAGGCCCTTATAAGCTGGAAAGTTGGGATGCAGGGCAGTCAATTGTCATGGTGAAAAATGAAGATTACTACCTTGGCAGTCCGAAAATCGATAAGGTGATTTTTAAGATTGTAGAGGATGACAATACACAGGCAGTACAGTTACAGTCCGGTGAGATTGATATGGCTTTGCTGGATCCGAAAAATGCAGAGAATTTCAAAAATATGGATGGATACAGCTGTTACGATATGACAACTTCGGATTATCGTGGTATTATGTTTAATTTCGGCAACGATTACTGGACGGAAAATAAAGATATTATTCCGGCAGTATGTTATAGTATTGACCGGCAGGCAATTATTGATGCAGTGCTTCTGGGTCAGGGAATGCCGGCCTATGGTCCGTTACAGAGAAATATATATAACAATGAAAAGGCAGAGCATTATGATTATAATCCGGAAAAAGCCAGAAAGATCCTTGAAGATGCAGGATGCAAGATGGGAAAAAAATGGCTTTTATGAAAGAAACGGGGAAGAAATCAGTTTCGTCCTCAGCGTCATGTCCGGAGAACAGGATCGAATTGATATTGCACAGGCAGCGGCACAGCAGTTGCAGGAGATCGGCATCAACTGTACGGTAGATATTCCGGCACAGATGGACTGGGGAGGACAGATGGCCTGCCTGATCGGCTGGGGAAGCCCGTTTGATGCAGATGATCATACCTACAAAGTTTTCGGAACGGATAAAGGAGCCAATTATTCCGGTTATTCCAATGAAAAAGTGGATGAATATCTGACACTGGCAAGACAGTATGAAGATCAGGAAACCCGTGCGAAATATTATGATCTTTTCCAGGAAGAGCTGCAGCAGGATCCGGCATATGCATTTATCTGTTATATTGATGCCAATTATGTGGCGGATTCGGATATACAGGGAATCTCTGAAAATACGGTTCTTGGACATCACGGAGTTGGTATTTTCTGGAATATTCAGGACTGGGAAATAGTACAAGAATAAAGAGAGCTGCAAAGAGACTGGGAACAGTCTCTTTATGCAGTTATAAGAGGTTCATTATGAGAGAGTTACTGAAGACAGAGCATTTATCAGTAAGTTTTTTTACAAAATCCGGTGAAGTGGAGGCAGTTCGAGATGTCAGCCTGACCGTAGAGGAAGGGGAAGTCCTGGCTATAGTAGGAGAATCCGGATGTGGGAAAAGTGCATTATGTAAAAGCATTATGAAATTGCTTCCGAAGACGGCAAAAATTAAATCCGGGAAGATCCTGGCAGATGGCATAGATATCACGGATTATACGCAGAGAAATATGTCACGGCTGCGGGGAGACCTTTTTCCATGATATTTCAGGATCCGATGACAGCCCTCAATCCGACAATGACCATCGGAAAACAGATCGAAGAAGCTGTGCGGATCCATAATAAAAAAATGCCCAAAAAGCAGGTGAAAAAGAAAGTTCTTGAATTGATGCAGCTGGTGGAAATTGATGAGCCGGAAGTGAGAATTTCGCAGTATCCACATGAATTTTCAGGTGGAATGCGCCAGAGGGCAGTTATGGCAATCGCACTTGCCGGTAATCCGAAGATTCTGTTTGCCGATGAGCCTACGACTGCGCTGGATGTGACGATTCAGGCACAGATTCTGGATGTGTTCCGGCGGATCCAGAAAAAACTGGAGATGGCAACTGTGTTTATCAGCCATGATCTTGGGGTTGTAGCAGGGGTGGCAGATCGTGTAGCGGTTATGTATGCAGGAAAAATTGTGGAAATCGGAACGGCGGAGGAGATTTTTTATGATCCAAGGCATCCATATACCTGGGGGCTGCTGCAGTCTCTTCCGATTTTGTCCAGGGGGAAAGAATGGCTCCCGACACTGCCGGGCATGCCGCCTACCCTGATTCATCCGCCAAAAGGTGATGCATTTGCGGAGAGAAACGTATATGCAATGAGAATAGACTATGAAAAAGAACCCCCTGTGTTCCAGGTTACGGACACACACTATGCAGCTACCTGGCTGCTGGATGAGCGGGCACCCGAAGGTGAAGGTTCCGACGGGAGGACGAAGAGATGGAAAATGATATTTTACTGGATGTGCAGCATCTTTCGCATATGTTTCACCTGAAGAGAAAAATGACAGTAAAAGCGATAGATGATGTTTCTTTTCAAATAAAAAAAAGGGGAAATTTACGGTCTGGTAGGAGAATCCGGATCCGGGAAATCCACAGTGGCACGCTGTATTATGAATATATACAAACCATCCGGAGGAGAAATCTATTATAAAGGGATCCCAATCTGTAAAAACAAAGAGTTTCGAAAAAATCGGAAAATGCTGCAGTCGACACGCCAGATGATTTTTCAGGACTCGGGTTCCAGCCTGAATCCGAGAATGAAAATCGGGGACATTGTAGCAGAACCGCTGCGTATTTATTCAGGAAAGGGCAGGCCAGGTAAAAAGAGATAGAAAAACAGTTAGAACTTGTCGGACTGGATCGCAGTTATATGGAAAAATATCCCTGCGAATTGTCCGGCGGACAGCGGCAGCGCGTTGCGATTGCACGGGCACTCTCCACAAAACCGGAGCTGATCGTGGCGGATGAACCGATTGCATCGCTGGACGCGTCGATACAGGCACAGATTGTGAATCTGTTTCGAAAATTACAGAAAGAACAGGGTTTTTCATTTCTTTTTATTGCTCATGATCTTTCAATGGTGGAGTTTCTGTGTGACAGGACAGGTGTTATGTATCACGGGAAACTGGTGGAGGAAGGAGAACACAAGATATTTTCGCCCATCCGGAACATGAATACACCAAAGCACTGTTAGCGGCAGTCCCAATACCGGATCCACGAATAGAAAGACAGAAAGGTGAAGTGTTATGAGAGGCGAACGAATGCTGTATTATGGAAAAAACTGGTGATTTTTATGATCAGTGTAGGACTGCTCTCTCTTGTGACATTTTATGTTTCAAGACTTGCACCAGGAGATCCACTGTTTTCTTACTACGGAGAACGAGTGGAAAAGATGAGTCCTGAAGAAAGAGAGGGCAGAAGAAAAACTTGGTCTGAATGATAAAATTTCTGTACAGTATAGCAGGTGGATTCATCAGGTCTTTCATGGAAATTTCGGACGTTCTTATAAATATAAGATGGATGTACTGGATGTGCTGAAAAGCAGACTTGGTAATACCCTGCTTCTTGGCGGTACTGGCTTTTTGATTATATTTGCAGGTGCATTGCTGCTGGGAGTCATATGTGCATGGAAAGAAGGCGGATGGCTGGATAAAATCATCTGTAAAGCAGGGACGATCATAAGCTGTGTCCCGGAGTTCTGGCTGGCTTTGGTACTGATTCTTATATTTTCTGTTTCTCTTCGATGGCTGCCAAGCTCAGGGCATATGCGGTGGGGCAGGAAAACAATCTTTCCGATCGTATCGTGCATATGATTCTTCCATTAGCGGTTATCGTGACAGAACATCTCTGGTATTATGGCTATATGGTCCGAAATAAAATGCTGGATGAAGTCCGTGCGGATTATGTGCTGCTGGCGAAAGCAAAAGGAATGAAAAAGTCCCGGATCATGCTCACACATTGTCTGAGAAATGTTATGCCGTCGTATCTGAGCATTATGGCAATTTCCGTAGCACATATCATGGGTGGAACGTATGTGGTAGAGACTGTTTTTTCCTATCCGGAATCGGCACGCTGGCATATGAAAGTGCTCGCTATAAGGACTATAATTTACTGATGATCATCAGTCTGATGTCAGGGATCATAATCATTGCCTGTAATATGGCTGCACAGATTCTTAATGAAAGGATCGATCCGAGAATGCGTATCAGCAGGCAGTCGGAAATGCAGGAGGTGGATAACTATGAGTGACCTGTTTGAAATTGTTGGAGTAAAACCAGAGCTTGCAGAACAGCAGGTACAGAAAAAAGAAAACAGATGGTATGATACGATTCCATGGCTGTCTGTCATCATTCTGATACTGATCGTGGGTGGCTGTCTGTTCTGCAATCGAATCATGCCAAAAGATCCGTCCTATATGGATCTGAAAAATTATACCGTTGCTCCATGCAGGGAATTTCTGTTTGGGACAGATACCATGGGGCGAGATATTTTCTCCATGATCTGGTACGGCGGACGACAGTCTCTGTTTATTGGAATTGCAGCAACTGTGATATCTGCCGGTATTGCAATCGTATTTGGTACGGTAAGCGGCATGGCACCGGATTGGCTGGATATGCTGCTCATGATGGCAACAGAGATTCTGCTGAGCATTCCGAATCTTCTGACGGTTATTTTTCTGCAGGCCATTCTTGGAAAGGCAAATGTATTCAGTCTGTCTTTTGTGATAGGGATTACGAGTTGGATGAGTAGAGCCAAAATTATCAGAACAGAAGTGCGTCATCTGCGAAACAATGAATATGTAATTGCGGCCAGGTGCATGGGGGAGGATTTTTTATATTCTTTATAAACATCTTGCACCCAATTTTTTATCTTCCATCATGTTTATGGTTGTCATGAATATCCGAAGTGCTATTGTGGAAGAGTCAACCTTAAGTTTCATCGGGATAGGACTTCCGCTGGAAGTTATTTCATGGGGAAGCATGTTGTCACTGTCAGAAAAAGCACTGCTTACAGGTGCCTGGTGGATTATCTTGATTCCCGGTGTTTTTCTTGTTGTGACACTATTGTGCATTACCAGCATTGGAGACTGTATCAGAAAAAAATTAAATAAACAGGAAAGTAATTTATAAACGATGGGAGTGCTGCACTTGCTCATAATTATAAAACAACGATAAAAAAAGCTATAACAGCAAAGCAGATTCAATACAGCGTTTCTTCAAAGTTTAAAAACGCAAAGAGTATGACAGTACCAACGAGTAAAAACACAAAAGAAAAAATTTCAAAGCTGAAAGGCAGATCAGAAGAAGTCTGATTATATGCAAATGTATAGAAATAATGCCCAAAAAAAGCAGATGCATTTTTAGTAAAAATCACTTTTGAAATTTTAAAATTGTTGTGAAGCAAGCAAAATTTCACTTGACTTTTTGAAAAGCAGGAAATATAATTACGAGAAACGAGTAGCGAGTAAGCGTAAATCCAGTTTACCAGCTACTCGTTTTTGTGTTAAAACAAAATATTCGTCATGAAAAAGTGTGTAGCGTGTCAGCGTAAGTCCAACTTATACGACAGGATGCGCACTTTTTTGTGCAGAAAGGGAGGAGCTAAAACAAAATGGCAGAAAGTAACAAAATGAAGGATATGCCGGTAAATAAGCTGATGATTCAGATGGGAATCCCGATGATTTTATCCATGGCATTACAGGCAGTCTACAACATTGTAGACAGTGCTTTTGTAGGAAACATGAGAGTTGGCAGTGAAGTTGCATTAAATGCTCTGACTCTTGTATTTCCAGTTCAGATGCTTATGGTTGCGGCAGGAATCGGAACCGGTGTAGGAACCAATGCACTTCTTGCGAGGACACTTGGACAGGGGAACAGGAAAAAAGCTGCAAAGGTAGCAGGAAACAGTCTGTTTCTTGGTGTGATCATTTATGTGGTCTGCTTACTGTTTGGTATCTTTGGAGTGAAAGCATATATTTCATCACAGACAGTTGATGCAGAAGTACTTGAGATGGGGGTCAGCTATCTGAGGATATGCTGCGTGATTTCTTTTGGTATTATTTTCTTTTCTCTATTTGAAAAGTTACTTCAGGCAACAGGCCGTTCTCTTTATTCCACGATTGGTCAGGTGGTTGGAGCGGTTGTAAATATTATTCTCGATCCTGTCATGATCTATGGTATTGGACCTTGTCCTGAAATGGGTGTGAAAGGTGCAGCTTATGCAACGGTAATTGGTCAGGTAGCATCCGCAGTGTTACTGTTAATTTTTCATATGAAATTGAATAAGGAATTTGAACATGATGCGAAATATATGAAGCCGGATATTGGCATTATAAAAGAAATCTATGCAATCGGACTTCCGGCAATTATTGCCCAGGCTTTGATGTCTATTATGGTTTATGTGATGAATCTGATCCTGAAGTTCAATCCGTCAGCACAGACGGCATATGGTCTGTTCTATAAATTACAGCAGTTTGTTCTGTTTCTTGCGTTTGGACTCAGAGATGCAATCACTCCGATCCTTGCATTTGCTTATGGAATGAGGGATAAAAAGAGAATTCAGGATGGCATCAAATATGGCTTGATTTATACAATCGCACTGATGATTCTTGGAATTGCAATTACGGAAATTTTCCCCGGAGCATTTGCAACGCTGTTTAATGCAGGACAGTCAAGAGAATATTTTATCGGAGCGATGAGAGTGATTTCTATAAGTTTTCTGTTTGCCGGAATCAATGTTGCATATCAGGGTATTTACCAGGCATTGGATGGTGGTGTGGAATCGCTGGTTATTTCACTTTTGAGACAGCTTATTATTATCCTGCCGCTGGCTGGAATTTTTCTATGTTTGTCAGAAATGGTCAGATGGGAGTTTCACTGATCTGGTGGGCATTTCCAGTCACTGAAATAATTTCATGTTTTGCAGGATATCTGTTCTTAAAGAAAATCAGAAAAAATAGAGTTGATGTTTTAAACTAAGGAGGAACAGAGATGGCAAAAAGAATTATTACGATCAGCAGGGAATTTGGAAGCGGTGGACGTTTTATCGGAGAAGAAGTGGCAAAACAGCTTGGAATTGCTTATTATGATAAAAATATGATTAACGAGATTGCAGAAAAATCCGGATTATCGCCAGAATACATTCAGGAAAATGCGGAATTGTCTCCGAAGAAAGGCTTATTTGCATATGCATTTTCCGGTCGTGATATCACAGGAAAATCCGTGGAGGATATGGTGTATGAGGCACAGAGAAAAAGTCATTTTAGATCTAGCCCAAAAGGAGCCTTGTGTGATTATTGGAAGAAATGCAGATTATATTTTAAAAGACAGGGACGATGTGCTGAATGTATTTATTCATGGGGATATGCCTGAAAAGTATGACGAATTATAACTTTTACACCGGTCAGAAGTGGGGAAAGGCCAGCAATTATACGTTGTGTCTGAACAGTTCACAGCTTGGATATGACAGGTGCGAGAAGATAATTATGGAATGCAGTAAATAATCAATCGATATTTTGAAAATCACAAATTCTTTGGCAAAAAATTAGCACTCAATTACAGCGTAGCTTTTGTCTTAGTTCATAGAGTGCCGTAAAGTGCCTATTTACAGGCTTTTTACGGGTTTTATGAATTTATCACATTTCATCAAAAATCGTCAATATACAAAAATTTGGTGTCAAAATTGGTGTCAAATAACCTTGATTTGAGATTTTGATGAGTAACACATCAGTATAAAAAATTGAATATTTCATAGACTATGGAACGCCTAAAATGACGTTCCTTCTATTTTCAGCCGTTCTTATTGGACGGCTATTTTATCACCCAAAATGAAAGGAGCATTAGATTTATGAAAAGACATGGAAACGATTGTGTACGGGCTTTTAGTTCTTGTAACTGTCGTTACTGCTTTACCGACTACACCCGTTCATGCAGAAAGTAAGCAATACTGGACGGAGTCAAAAGAGCGTGTCGGTATCGTTGAAAAAGTAATGAATGACGGTTTGATTGGTTCTACTTTTAATGAGGGACATTTAACCGTTGAGGGCGAGGACGCTTACTGTATTGACATCAACACAGACTTTAAGAACGGTTACAAGACCAGAGCTGACGCAAGCTCACGTATGAGTGCCGACCAGATAAGCGACGTTGCCTTATCTATCGAATATGTAAAACAGTACACAGACAGCCACAGCGGAATAAGCAAAAATCACGCTTACCTTTTAAGACAGCTTGTAGTCTGGCAGAGATTGAGCGTACATCTTGGCTGGCAATGTGATAACGTGCGAGCTTCTTATGATGAAATTCCAAAGGCAACGCAGGACGAAGTTTTCTCTGGTGCAAGAGCCTTTGTCAAAGAAAATAAAGGACGCTATGAATGTGGCGGTTACATCTACTCTGGCGAGGGGCAGGAATTAGGACAATTCTGGGCGAAACTGAATGTTGGAAATGCGAAACTGCAAAAGGCTTCCAGTAATACCAGCATTACAGACGGTAACGGGAATTACTCTGTCGCTGGTGCAACATACGGTGTCTTTTCTGATAAGGACTGCACGAAACAGCTTGCCACCCTTACGACTGATGAAAATGGAAATACAGATGTTGCAGAGGTAACGGCTGGCACAGTTTATATCAAGGAAGTATCCGCACCAGCAGGATATAAAGTAGATAAAACTGTATATTCCTTAAAGGTTGAAGCTGGAAAGACAGCAACCTTGAAAGTATCAGATACGCCAAAAGTAACGGACACTTTGATTGAGCTTTTCAAGATAGATATGGAAACACAGAAAGACAATCCGCAAGGGAACGCTTCTTTAGCAGGTGCGGAATTTACATGGAAGTATTATGCTGGCTTCTACAATAAAGACAATCTCCCTGCCGAAGCTACTCGTACATGGGTTACAAAGACAATCGCTGAAACAGACAGCGACGGGACAACCCACTACATCACCAAAAATTAGCGGACGCATACAAGGTATCTGGCGATAGCTTCTATATGCAGGACGGCAAGGCGGTTCTTCCACTTGGAACACTAACCGTAGAAGAAACAAAAGCTCCAAACGGCTACTTGTTAGAGGGTGCATATATGCAGACTGGCGATAAGTCCGAACAGATAAAAGGCTTATACCTTACACAGATTACCGAGGACGGCGACCTTGCCGTATTATCTGGGAGTAATCAGTTTTCCGTATCAGATAAGGTTATCCGTGGCGGTGTTAAAATTCAGAAACGAGATTTAGAAACGGGCGATACCAAACCACAAGGAAGTGCCACTTTGAAAGATACTGCTTTTGACGTCATTTCCTTAAATGACAATTCTGTTTTGGTTGAGGGCAAGCTATATAAGAAAAATGAAGTGGTAAAGACAATTCGTACAGATATTGAGGGTGTGGCTTCTACTTCTGCTGACCTTTTACCTTATGGGAAATTCCGTATCGTTGAGAGTGAAGCTCCCGACGGTTACTTGACAGACGGTGCGAAGCCGATTGACTTTGCAATCACAGAGAATGGAAAAATCGTGGACTTAACCGACGAAGCCCACTCTATCTACAATCAGATTAAGCGTGGGGATATTGAGGGCGTGAAAATCGGTGCAGGTACACACAAGCGTCTTGCTAATGTTCCCTTTAGGATCACAAGCAAGACGACTGGTGAAAATCATGTAGTGGTAACTGATGATAACGGGCAATTCTCCACTTCTGCTGAATGGGCTTCTCATAAGCACAATACAAACGCAGGAAAGACCAGCGAGGACGGTGTGTGGTTTGGAACTTCTGAACCAGACGACAGCAAAGGTGCGTTACCTTACGATACTTACATCATTGAAGAATTACGCTCTGACAGCAACAAGGGATTTGAACTTATCCCACCGTTTGAAATCGTAGTATCAAGAAATAACCTTGTGATTGATTTAGGGACTTTGACTGATGAATACGAAAAAGAAATCTCTATCCATACCACAGCGACCAGCAAGGACGGCGAAAAAAATATCCTTGCAGGAAAAGAGGTTACAATCGTTGATACCGTCAAATTGGACGGACTTACAAAAGGCACAAAATATCAGCTCAAAGGCTGGCAGATGTTAAAGGAAGAAAATACAGAGCTTATCATTGACGGGAAACGTGTGGAAAATGATTATACCTTTGTCGCTGATGAGGAAGAAATGAAAGTGGAAATTTCCTATACATTCAATGCGTCTGCTTTAGGTGGCAAAAACCTTGTTACCTTTGAAGAATTGTATGATTTAAGCAATCCAGACGAACCCGTAAAAGTTGCGGAGCATAAAGACATTGAGGACGACGGGCAGACGGTACTTATCACAGAGCGTATCATCAAGATACATACGACTGCTACCGATAAAGACGGTAACAAAGAGCTTGAAGCTGGAAAAGAGGTAACAATCATTGATACCGTAACTTTAGAGGGCTTAGAAGTCGGTACACAATACAAACTTGTGGGCTGGCAGATGTTGAAAGAAGAAAATGCAGAGCTTCTTATCAATGGAAAGCGTGTGGAAAGTGATTACACTTTTACTGCTGACAGCGAAACTATGAAAGTCGAAGTTGCTTTTACGTTTGACGCTACTTCTCTTGACGGCAAACAGCTTGTAACTTTTGAAGAATTGTACGATTTAAGCAATCCAGACGAACCAAAGAAAGTTACCGAGCATAAGGATATTGAGGATAAGGGACAGACGATTACCTTTAAGGAAAAGCCAGAAGAACCAGAGAAACCCGAAACACCACCGACACCAGAAAAGCCTAACAGACCTAGCGACAGTCCCAAAACGGGCGACAGTACAAATGTAATGGCATTTATCGTGATGTTGCTTGCGTCTGTTGGTGGACTGGCTGGAACATATCTTTACAAACGCCGTAAAATGAAGAAATCATAAGGCGGTAACGGTATGAAAAAAGGAAAATCACGCTCTCCGCCGAAGCTGTCAAACGGCAGACTTCCGCTTATTCTGGCTTGTCTGCTACTTACCTGCAAGAACACGGATAGTCAAGGGTGCGTAAGCATTTATTTTACCCTTTACTATCGGTGGGATTGCTGATACTTTCCGAACCGCCAGAATAAGAAATCACAATCGAAAAATTTATTAAAAATAGAAAGAAACGAGGTAAAACAATATGGAAATGAAATATGTCGTGCCAGATATGGCACAGTCTTTTGGAACTCTTGAATTTGCAGGCGAAAGCGAGCCAGTCTTTGAAAGAGATAAAAATAATCGCAGGGTCTTAGCCAGACGAAGCTATAACCTTTATTCCGACGTACAGAAAGGCGAAAATGTTGTGGTAGAAATTCCCGTGCAGGCTGGCGAAAAGAAGTTCAAGTATGAGCAGAAAGTAAAACTTGTCAATCCGAAGTTATACGGCAGAGGTTACGCAATCGGGGATATGGGACATACCGATTATGTATTAGTTGCTGATGATATTGTAGCAGTTGAAGAAAAGTAAAGGAGTGAAGAATTTATGAGATTATCAAACGGGTTTGTTATTGACAAAGAGAAAACATTTGGAGAATTAAAGTTTACAGCGGTGCGTGATGTGTTCTTACAGAATGAGGACGGGACACCGAGTACCCAGCTTAAAAAGCGTATCTATGATTTGAAGTGCAGTCTGCATGGTGGAATTATCCCCGTGTCTGTACCGCCAGAAGTACCGCTAAGGGAATTTCCGTACAATGCAGTTGTGGAGCTTGTCAATCCCGTAGCCGATACGGTATCAAGAAAGACGTTTGGTGGTGCAGATGTTGACTGGTATGTAAAGGCAGAGGATATTGTATTGAAGAATAAGGGAAATCAGAACGCAGGCAGTCCACAGAACCATACACCGCAGGGACAGCCGAAAAAATAGGCTTGCTGAATAGATTTTCATTGTAGCGGATATATGGAACTGTTATAATATGGGTATGAAGAAAGCGACAAATTAAAATTTTTAGGGAGTGAGAATAGTATATGGACAGTTGGTTTACCGTCGAACAAATAGACCAAGATACATTCGTCATCAGCGAATACAAGCACTGGGAAGAAACACATTGTTATCTATTATGTGGGGAAAAATATGCTATTCTCATTGATACAGGTTTAGGCGTTTCCAACATCAGAGAGGTTATTGATGGATTGACGAAACTGCCCGTTACAGTAATCACTACTCATGTTCATTGGGATCATATCGGTGGACACAAATATTTTAAGTTTATCGCAGTCCATGAAGCAGAAAAAGAATGGCTATCGGTCAAATTCCTATACCTTTGCAAGTGGTAAAAAACAATATTATGTGCAATCCATGTGATTTCCCCTCGGATTTTAATGTAGAGAAATATCAGATTTTTCAAGGAGTCCCGCAAATAATTTTACATGATAACGATTGTATTGATTTGGGGAATAGGAAATTGATAGTTCTTCACACGCCGGGACATTCTCCCGGACATTGTTGCTTCTATGAAGCGGATAGAAAATATTTGTATTCCGGCGATTTGATATATAGCGGTTGCCTTGATGCTTTTTATCCATCAACAAACCCACAAGAATTTTGGAAGTCTGTTAGAAAAATTCAATCTTTAAAGATAAGTCGAATTTTGCCAGGACATCATCATTTATCTATTCCAGTTACTATAATTGACAAGATAGAGACAGCTTTTCACAACTTGTCAAATGAAGGGAAATTAAAACAAGGGAATGGTATTTTCAGCTATGAGGGGTTTCAAATCCATATCTGAAATGCAATCTTAGTTTTACAATTTTATATCCCTACACACAAAGCAGTTAGTCTTAGAGATTGACTGCTTTTTTCGTACCCAGAAAGGAGTGATTGATTTATGCGTAAGATTTGGAATAAAGGACACCGTATCAGAGCCAGCGACAAGCACCTTGTCTATCACTTTTCCATAGGGACGCTTCTGTTTGTATTTGTGGCGGTTCTTCTGCTACTGAATATGAAACAGCTCATGCGTGCCGATTGGGAGCATTTCAGCTTGTTTGAGAATGGCTTGACGCTTTCCCCTTACAACTTCATAACCATACTGATAGCGACTGGTGTTTGTGCATTGGTCGCTTTTCTGTATTACCGCTTTTGTTATGACAGTTTCAAGAAGCTCCTGCACCGTCAAAAGCTGGCAAGAATGATACTGGAAAATAAGTGGTATGAAGCCGATACCGTACAAGACAGCGGTTTTTTTTACTGACCTGCAAAGCAGATCAAGGGAAAAAATCGTCTGGTTTCCGAAGATTTATTATC